>Ga0335076_10006869_pt1 | contig 11477 bp, 11 predicted proteins | sample Lox_Sample_25_FD_206717 | JGI IMG/M metagenome (GOLD analysis project Ga0335076, IMG submission 206717) | Soil microbial communities from Loxahatchee National Wildlife Refuge, Florida, United States - Lox_Sample_2.5 | ecosystem: Environmental > Terrestrial > Soil > Wetlands | place: USA... | reverse complement strand
TTATTGAGGTCGAATCCATTGAAGAAGTACAATCGTTTGAGGGATGTCACCTTCCGAGAATGGGGTTGGCTTGGTATGAAGAAGGCACTTAAGTCGAGGCCGGATTTCGAGATTTGCCAATGATGATGGCATCGTTTAGGTTCTTCGCATGAAGACGCTCACGGCGATTATCTACCCCGGCGAGACCAAGCGCTGGCTGGTGGCCTACAATCCCGAAACCGGCACGACCACTCAGGGCAAAACGGTCGAGGAGGCATTGAAAAATCTCAAGGAAGCCACGGCGCTATTTTTGGAGGAAAAAGATTTGCCCGACCGCCCCGGCGCCATCCTGACCACCTTCGAAGTGGAACATGCCTAAACTTCCCTGCGTCTCCGGCACAAAAGTGGCGAAAGCGCTCGAACGCCTCGGTTTTGTCCGCGAGCGGCAGCGTGGCAGTCATTTGGTCATGCGCCGCGAGACCGATGTATGCGTGGTGCCAATGCACCGCGAGGTGGATCAAGGTACCTTGCGGGGTGTGTTGCGCCAGGCCGGCGTATCGCCGGAAGAATTCGTGGAACATTTGTGACCGCATGCCCGGCCCCGCCGCCAATCCCAAAGCCGAGTTGCGCCAGAAAATCCGCACCGCGCTGCAAAATATTACGCCCGCGGTGCGGTTGGCGGCATCAGCCCAAATTCGTACGCGGCTCAAAGAACAACCATTTTGGCGAGAGGTGGCCTCAATTCTGTTCTTCGCGTCAATGCCGGATGAAGTGGACCTGTGGCCATTATTGGAAGAGGCACTCGCCGGCGGCAGAATCGCCGCCCTGCCCCGCTACAATCCGGCAATAAATGATTACCAGGCCTGCCGCGTCCAGCATCCACAAACCGAAGTAGGGCCGGGACAATTCGGCATCCGCGAGCCGAAGGCGGGCTGCGTGGAAATTCCGATGGAACGCTTGGGGTTAATTCTGGTGCCCGGCATCGCGTTTGACGTGCGGGGTGGTCGGCTGGGACGGGGCCGCGGCTTTTACGACCGCTTGCTGGCTGGCATTCCGGGGACCAAATGCGGCGTGACCTTTGACGAGCAGATCGTGGAGGCAGTTCCGACAGGCAAGCTCGACGTGCGGATGAACTACATTTTGACGCCGACACGATGCGTCAAGTGTGACGAGTGACGGGCGATAAGTGGAGTGAAACTGAGGCGGATGGTTTGTGACACGTCACATGTCACCCGAGCGGTTATCGCTGCTGTTGATTCATCATCCCGCCCATGCCGTTTTCCCACCCTTGCGGTGAGTCCCAGGGACGGACGGACGCATTTTCCGGTTCATCGGTAGCGCAACCGCCCACCGCCGCCAGCATTGCGCCCAACACGAGCAGCAACACCCAGCCCCGACCAAATTTTCGGGGCGAGTTGACGGCGCGCCGTTTCATCTCAGGAAGCCGGATGCGCGGGAGTCACCTCGTCGCCTTCAATCACTTCGCCGAGTTTCCAACCGGGCATGATGTTGGCAATCGAACGGTCTTTTTGGATGCTGCGAACGATGATCTTGGCAACCAGTTTGCCATCCCGGCTGACCAGTAATTCGCCGTTTTCCTTGAGATTCTGATCATCGCCAACGTTCAACACCACGAAATCCCATTTGGGGTCCACCACCAAAATTTTACCCCGCAAAGTGGCCGGTTCGGTGACGACAACATTTGTGCCTATAAGTTCAGCGAGCTCGCCTCTAAGCCGGTCAATGGTGCGGTTCATGACCAGCTTTTCCTGGTTGATCGCCTCAATGGTGCCTTGGGCCTTTTTGAGCGTGGCGCTGAGGTTCGCCACTTCTTTGGCACTCAAGCCGCTCTGTGTGTAAGCCTCCAGGTTAGCCTGAGCCGTGTCGCGGTCCTGGGAAGCCTTGGCCAGCTTGTTGGACAAATCATCGGCGTTCTTCTTTTGTTTATCGGCTTCGGCCACTGCGGCGGCCTCACTCTTCTTCGAGGTCGCCAAATCCTGCTGGGTTTGCTTGAGAGTGTCCTGGGTCTTGGCCAGATCCTTCTTGGTGGTGTCGAGCTGGCCCTGAACCTTGTCTCGCTCATCGTGGTAAGTATTACGTTGGTCCATCAAGGTATGGATCTTGCCTTGCACCTGGGTGAAGCTCAACACGCCAGCTCCCAGTGCCGCCAGAATACCCACGATCAGAAAAATCCGAGTTAGCATGGCTCGATATGTATTTGTCGATAGATTAAGCGTTCGGCCCAAAAGTGTCAACGCTACTTTCTGCAGGAAAATTTCGTCGCCTGGAACACCCCGCGCACCCGGAAAAAGTCGTTGACATCCGGCCTGTGCCGGCGTTTAATCTTCTCGTCTCCGGCGGAACAACTTGCCGGGGGCCAGTTCCTCATCTTACCTGAGACCGCTCGTGCGAGTGGTTCCCAGCAATGCCAGTCATGGTGCGCCTTTGAATCCGGTCGTTCCGATTTTCGGTGTGCCATGGCGTTAAACCTGAACCTTGCCCGCGAATGGCGCCGGGCGGTATGAAGAAGGTCGGTGCGGATATGATCGAGCTGTTGTCGTTCACTCTTGCTGTGTTTCTGCCTCTCGCATCCTTTGGCGCTGCCCGCGGGCCAACACATTTATCCCGCCATGAAAATCCTGTCCAAATTTCTGGGCCGCGCGAGCGACCTGGCTGAAGTCGAACCTCTCATCGCGCTGTTCCTCGGCGCCGCCCTGCTGGCCGTCTTCCTCGCAGCCATCGCACAAACCAAACCGACGTCCGAACTCGGCGGCGGTTCCGGCCTGCTCTGGACGTTGTATCGCCTAGCCGGCCGATACCTCCGGGCCATTGCCCTGGTTGCATTGCTGGCCGGCGCAATTACAGTACTTCGGATTTATCTGCGCCACACGCTGAGTAACTTCCAGAGCACACACGGCCGCATCACCCAGGCGAATTACAACGCCGTCCAGACCATCTGGGGCGGCGAACAAACGCAAAATGAATTGAATGTGGACATTTATCACAATGAAGAAAAAACCGAACGCATTGAATCCGAGGACACGAACAAGCCCGCCTTTCTCCGCAAAACCATCGTTCATGTGACCGTGCCTGGCAATCCGTTTGTGTCCGCGCGGCACGAGGTGACGTTGCACCAGAACCCGCGCAAGAAAGGCTCGGCGTTTTACGGCGGTTACGAGACCGGCTGCAACTTTACGTGGAAACTGCGCAACCCCTCCGACACCGCCCAGAAATGCACGCTTACCTTCCCCCTGCCCGCGTCCGGCGCGATGTATGACGGACTGCTGGCCACGCTCGACGGTCGGGACGTCCTGCCCGACATGCAGATCAAAGATGGCAGCCTGGTCCTTGAAGGCGATATGCCGGCACGCGCGGCCATGGATTTCCACATCGCTTTCAAGAGCCGCGGCTTGTCCTGCTGGTATTTTCAGGTGCGCGAGGCGAGGGAAATCCGCGACTTTACTCTCACTTTGAACCTGCCGGATTTGCCCAAAGCGAAACTGAATTATCCCGACGGTTGCATGACACCGACCGAAATCAAACCCGGCCGGAACGGTCAAGGCACCGTGCTCGCCTATCGCCTGGACCATGCGCTTACCGACAAGGGCATGGGCATCAGCCTGCCGCAATTGCCGCAACCCGGCGAAATCACGCGCGCCGTGCTGTATGAAGTCGAACGCGCCTGGCTGCTGCTATTTGCCCTGCTCGCGCTTTCACTCACACTGGCCGCCGTGCCTCATGCCGTGCCGCTGACGATTTTGTTCAGCACGGCCGTCGCTTTTGGCTACGGTCTGTTGGCGGATTTCAGCGATTTGCTGTTCGGCTTCTGGGGCACCGCCACATTGATTCTGCTGCCGCTGTTTCTGTTCCTCGCGTGGTTGTTACGTCGAGTAGCCGGGCCGGTCGGTCAATGGCTGGCCGCGCAACTGCTTCTCTTCAGCATCGCTTTCCCGTGCCTGGCCGGACTGGATTCCGACCGGGCGACGCTTTACCTCGATCTCTGCGGCCTGGGGTTTCTGGGCTTCATTGCCTGGCTGCTGGTAAAACGCCTGGATCAATCTGACCCACACCCGACCCCGGCTGTCGCGGCCAGCGCGATCAACAGTTAAGGGAGGCCATTTTACGCTTTTCTTTTGTCATCGGATGCCGTGAAGTTCTCCCGGGACGACCGGCGGTGGAACTTCACCATCCGAGGGTATTTTCTGAAATCTTTGTGCTTGAGCTGCAAATTCCCAACCAACATTTTTCCCCGAACAAAATTCATGAACAAATTGTTGATCCGCCTGTTACTCGTCGCGAGTTGCTTGCCGTTCACCAGCCTTGCGGCCGAAATCGAGTTTTCCCGTTAATTCGAGAACAAGGACGGTTGTTTCATTCTTTACGACCTGAAGGCCGGCAAAACTGTCGAACGCTACAACGAAAAACGCTGTGCGCTGCGGCTTGCGCCCTGCTCCACCTTCAAGGTTGCCTTGTCCCTGATGGCCTTTGATCAGGGCATCCTCAAAGACGAAACGACCACTTTCAAATGGGACGGGGTACAGCACGAAATCGCATCCTGGAACCGCGACACTTCGGCAGCGCATCACACCGCAACTCGGTCCGGAAACCATCAAGGATTACCTAGCCCGGTTCGATTACGGCAACGAAGACATTTCCGGCGGACTGACAACGTTCTGGCTCGGGTCAACCTTGAAAATTTCGGCCGACGAACAGTTGCGGTTTTGGGAGCGATTCTGGCGCGGCGGCCTTCCGGTTTCCCGGCACGCCGTGGATGTCACAAAAAAAATCATTTACCTGGAAACGTCGGCCTCCGGCGCGGTACTCTCAGGCAAGACCGGCTCGCACACCACCAACCAGGAGGAATTGGGCTGGTTTGTCGGCCATGTTGCCGGACTGAAGGGCGAATATCTGGCCGTCGTGAATTACACCGGCCCGGTCGTCCCGACCAGGGAATATCCCGGTTTGATCGCCAAAGGAATCTGTACGCAAATTCTGAGCGAGCTGAAACTGTACTGATCATGAGAAGGCTATTATTTATTGCCTCACTGCTGCTGGTGAACTTGTGCGGCTCGGCGGTCGCCGCCGATCAGAATTCGAATCTGGTCGTCAACGGGGGATTCGAGAACGGTTTGAAGGCCTGGCGCGCGGTTGGCGATGTTCATCTGGAGACGAACCGTCCTTTGAACGGCAAGGTTTCGGGTATCATCGGTCCGGGCGCGGGTTCGTTGGCACAGCGCATCAAGATCGGCCGCGTCAACGCGTTTACTGTGTCGGCTGTCATCCAGCCGCAGCTCTCGAATGGCTGGGTTTTTGCCCTCCGCTTTCTGGACAAGAACGGGCGCGAGCTGATGCGCGTGGATTCAATCAATGACATGAAACCGGACAAAAACGACCCGCGGAAGTTCGACTGGTACATGCAACCGCACCCACGGTCGAAATGGATTGAAATTGTCTTTTCCAAAGGCTCGTCGGGGGGATCGGTTCTCGTTGATCAAGTGGGCCTGGATATGCCGGATGAAAATGCGGTGAATTTGGAGCCCACCTGTGATTTGGACCGGGCCATGCAGCCGTTCTGGCGGGATAAAACGGTTTATAACGAAGCGGTTCTGATGTTGTCGCAGGACGGCAAACCGGCCAACGGTCAGTTGATGTTCCGTCCTTCGCGAATCATTTCGGTTCGGGATTACGGATTGGTCACCAATTATGCCGACGGTGTGGATTACACGGTTGAGGGCCGGACTTTGGTTTGTACCGCGGCTTCTCGCATGCCGCGGATGCGTGATGAAGACCTGCTTAAAGGCGAGTTCAAGTGGAATGTCTTTGGTGGCAAGCAGATGATGGTGACCTACGAACATCAGGACACCTGGAACCATCCGCCTCCGACATTTGCCGGCGACGACCTCCCTGACACGATAAAGAAACTGAAGGCACGCGCGCCGCTGACCGTGGTCGCTTGTGGAGACAGTATTACTCACGGTTACGGCGAAAGCCGGCTCTCGCACATCCGACCGTACTTGCCCCCCTGGCCTGAACTTTTTGTGCAGCGCCTCAATGCGATTTATCACGACAAACATGTCCAGCTTTATAATTCATCCCAAAGCGGCGCGACGTCGCAGTGGGGAAAGGAATATGCGGCGCGCATGGTCGCATCGCTGAATCCCGACCTCGTTATCATCGCCTTCGGGCAAAATGATTTCTGGAGCGTTCCGGCAAATTCATTCGCGGAAAACATCACGGACATCATGAAAACCGTGCGCGACAAAAATTCGCGCGCCGAGTTCCTGCTGGTCTCCACCCTCCGATACGATCCGGCTTACACAACGAATGCCCAATACTGGGCTGTGGTCGGGGAATACGCCGCCAAACTGAAGGCGATGACCGGACCGGGCGTGCAATTCGTTGACATGACCGCCATCAGCGAATCGATATACGCCGCCAAAAAGCCAATGGATTGTCTGAATGATCCGCTACATCCCAATGATTACCTCGCCCGCTGGTACGCGCAAAGCGTGGTCGCGGCACTCGAGCCACCTTCAAACCGGTCTCAATAGCTGGCAACGATGCTGGCGGTCCCAATGTTACCCGGAAGGATGACCCAGTCGGCGTCACGCTTCTTCCAGGATTGGCCATTTACCGTAACGCTCTTCAGCGGCTTCGCCCCCGGTGCCCGGAAGCGGAGGCGGATTTCACGGGGTGGATTGCGTGTGGGGCCTTCGACGCTGGCAGTGATGCGCCCCGGCGCGCCTTGATAGATGACCGACGTGTTTCCGAACCAGGTGGCGGTATTTTGGATTCCGCACTGCCGGCCCGGTTTCAACCAATCGCGCGGCACCGCCTGGCCAATTATAAGCATATCGCCGTCTTCACGGACGAAAAGTTGGCGCAGCCATCCGCAGGCGTTGGCTTCGTCGGAAGATTTATAAACGTCTCCCAGCCAATCGCTCATTTCCGGGAGCGAATGTTCGGCGTTCATGTGGACGTCGGTAAAATTATTCAGGGCGATGGCGTTGAACATCGCGCGCAAGGCTTGTTTCACGTCGTCACGATAGAGATAAGCTTCCACGTCGAAGAGGAGGCACGGCTGCATGGACATACCGCCACGGGCGAACCAGTATTGGTCGAAATCATCGAGCGTGTAGCCGTATTGGTCGGAAAGAAAAAGGTTGTCTTCGTAATCCTTGAGAATCCACTGGGCCTGGATGGATTTGGGGTCGATGGCTTTGGTGATAATCAGGTGCATTGCGCCTTCGAGGGTTTCACAAATCCAACCGAAGCTCCGGCCGCGACGTTGGACGTAGGATGGAATCTGCGGAACGGCGGTGCCGTCACGCAAGCGGACAACCGGCGAGCGGGCGGAGGCGGCCAGGAAATGGTCCACGAGGTTTTGGTGGTAAGTATCGGCCGCGGCGCGGAAACGCGCAGCGTCCGGATGATGGATTTGTTCGAGCGCCCAGGCCGCGTTATCCAAACCACGCCAGGTATAACAACTCGTGGAGAGCCAGGTCCACCAATCGCCAATGTCCTCGAGGTCGCCCGGCGGCAGAAGGCCCTGCGCCAGATCATGCCGGCCGGCGGTGCGCGCAGTTTCGCGGATGATCCAATCCGCGCCAGCAACCATGCCGGGTGCCGCACGGCGCAACCAGGCGTCATCGCGCGTGAAGCGGTAATGCTGGGCCAATGCCCACAGAATCCAGCCGTGATGCTGGTTGTAGCCGCCGGATTCATAGCCGGCGGCACCGTAGAGGATGCCGTTTGTGGAATCGAAATCGCCCGGCAAACCCACGGTCCCCTGGTAATGCAGCCAGGCATCAAGGCAGTCCTCAGCTTGCCGATGATAACCCCGGCGGTCCAAATCCAAAACCATCATGCACGATTCATTTCCATAGACGCCATACCTGAACGAGCCGACGCGGGCAAAGCGCCGGTTGCTCCCGGGTTCGATCTCGCAGTTGATAAGAAGATGCCCCGCGACAGCGCGGTAAAAATCAGTAAGGGCAGGCTCCGGCGTAACGAGGCGTGTGCTCTGATCTAAAACGCGGCGCCAGTAATCGCCTATGGCTTTTCGTTCTCTCTCGAAATCAAGCGCCGCCAAAGCGGCCGCTGCGACCGGTTCCATCAGCGGCAGATAGGGCAACTTGACCACGACCGACTTTGTTTCACCGGCCGCGAGCGAGTTGCTCCAATCCAGTTGATTCGTTGAAATGACGGAAAGTCCATCGGCGATGATCTGGCCACGCAGCTGTTTGCCATTCCAGACGAAACCTTGGGCGTCAAGCCGCAGACTCTCGTAATTCGTGTCGCTGAGAATTGTGACCGGCAGATCGGCCACGCGCGAACCGCTGGTGGTGTTTGTAAAATCGAAGCGCAGCATGGCCACCGCGCAAGCATCGGAAGCTGGCGGCGGCGCATCCGGTCTGGTACCGTCCAGCGTTGTGGCAAACGCCGTTTGCCGGATGCGCACTCCGCCGCGTTCCCAGGTTGTGATGCAGGTCGGGATAGACTCCTCTTCGATGTGGCGTTCCATGGGTTTTTCGGGCAAATCAAAGCTGACCTGTATCGGCGGCCTTTCCAAATCGAGCCGGGGAGTATCCTGCGCCGGAAGTCCTTTCATGTATTGATCATCCAAGCGGAAGGAAATCTTGCCGTCGCTATCAAGACGGAATTTTTGGCGGCCGCCATCGTTCCCCAGCACAAAGGAGATGCGCGATTTTTTCGGCGGCATGCCGTTCCGGGCGGCAGTCCAGGTTTGCTCGGGCATCTCCGCAATACGGTCGTAAAGAGTCTTTTGTCCCGCGCACCGCACATCTCGAGCGACGGCAGAATAGTCGCGGTGATCGTTGTCCGGAAGTATCGCCGCACCATGTTCCGGCAGGTAAAGCGCGCCGTTCTTTAAATCATCAACCTTGAAAGTAAACAAATTCGTGCCGTTTCTCAGGGTGACGAGCGTGCGATCGAAGGTGTTGGGGTCGTTGTTGACGGCAGTTTGAACTCGCAATGCAGTAGAGCGCTTGCCCGCCATAGTAGCGCTCAAGATTTGCCCGTTGAATGCCTCGGCCCGGAAATCGGATGCCGGTCGGTTCTTCCAGACAATACGGACCGATCGTTCCTCAACTGTCGAATCAGTCATTGCGCGAATGCGAAGGATTTTGGGGAGGGGCTGATCGCAAACGACCCGGATTTTCAGAGTAAATCGCCCCGTCGAAGCGTCATCTTTGAGATCCGGATACTCATGAGCATTAATGGGGCGGAAGGTAAATTGAATTGTGCTGCCGGAAACAGATCGTTCGGCATCGGCGACGCGCCATCCGCCGTTGTACCAGTTTCCCAGCTCCATCCAGCCGGCAAAGCCGCCGCCCAGTTCACGGTCCTTGGGCAGGCGCTGATCGGGCCAGTGGCTCCCCCAATATTCGAGGCGCATGTTGGCCCCCGCAGAAATCCCGTCGGCGAAGTCCACAATCACGGAATGGATTTCTCGCGGGTCCTCCCACATCAGCCCTTGCCCACCCGGCAATGGCATGCCATACGGGGCCGCGTCAAATAAGCGGGTCGGAGAATCTTGGCCCAGGACCGGGCAGGCCGCTAAGAGCGCGGCGAAAAGAGCCCATCTGAACCCGGTATTCAGGCGATAAATTTTGGGCGGAAATTTTTGCAATATTTTCTCCTGCCGCTTTGGCGACGGGCAGTAAATCAAGTCGCGCGTGCTGCATCAATAGTCCAATCGAGTTATCAGCAACAGACCACCGGGAGGAATTTGTTTTGACACCGGCCAATTTTGAAGTTGCCATACGGCATCGCGAATTGACGAAATGAGCCAGCCACACCCGAATAAACCCAACGCGGCGATCCAACGGCTTTACCGCCAGGCCGAAGAGGCGTGGGAACAGCAGGATTATCAGAAGAGCATCAGCTTGATTGAGGAGGCGGCTCGCAAAGAGCCGTTTAATCCTGCTCTCCTTCTCGACCTCGCGCGCGCCTGTGGGAAGCGCTACGATTTTTCCGCCGCTGAACGCTATATCCAAAAGGCGGTGCAAATTTCAAAGGATCGCGCCCACACTCTGAGTGAGGCCGGACAGATTTGTCTGCAATTCGACAACATCGAAATGGCGATCGGCTGTTTGCAGCGCGCCAGCCAGAAGAAAGGCGTGTCCACCAATGCGCTCATGACGCTGGCAGACCTTTACACCCGCGACAAGCGGCTCGATGAAGCGGCTGAGCTGGTCGCACGCGCGGCTCGACTGGATCGCAAGGACCCGCTCGTGCTGCTCGAGGACGCTGTGATCAGGCGTCTGCGCGGCAATATCCCCGGGGCCGAAGCGCTCCTCCGTCAACTTCTGGCAAATGGCACAACCGCCGCCCTAGTACGCGTACGCGCTTTATACGAGTTGGCCGGCATCCTGGACAACTATGGCAAATACGACGATGCCATGGCCGCGCTATTGGAAGCAAAAGCGATTATGCGTCCGCACGCCGGGCCGTATGCCGCCACCCTCCAGCACATGCAAAGCCGCGCCAAAGAAATGGAACAGACCGTAACGGCCGCGGTGATGGACCGGTGGCGCGCGGAAGCCGACAAACTCCAACCGCCCCGGCGCCTTGCGCTACTCTGCGGCCATCCCCGCTCCGGCACCACCCTCCTTGAGCAGGTGCTCGACGCGCATAGCGACATGACCAGCGCCGAAGAGACCAAAATCATGCACGACGACGCATACCTCCCGCTGATTCGTGATTTTCCGGAGGGAACCAGCGTCCTCCAAGCGCTCGACTCGGTTCCCCCCAGCCTCATCTCGCACGCGCGTGAAAATTATTTCCGCTGCATGGAACTGTTCCTGCGCCGTCCCATCGGCAGCCGCTTGTTGGTGGACAAGAACCCGGCTTTGAATTTAATGATTCCGATGGTGGTGCGGGTTTTCCCCGAGACGAAGTTTCTCGTTGCGCTACGCGACCCGCGCGACGTGATCGTGAGTTGCTTCATGCAGGCCCTGCCGCTCACGCCGATCAGCTCCGCCTATCTGAGCGTGGAGGGAACGGTAAACCAGTACGCCAATGTGCTGGGATTCTGGCTGGAGATGCTCCCCCGGATGGGCGATCGATGGATGTATGTGCGCTACGAAGAGATGGTGGACGATCTTCCTGCGGTAGCCCGGTCGGTGCTGGGATTTCTCGGTGTCGGTTTCGAAGACAACGTCCTGAAGTTCTACGAGCACGCGCGCGCAAAGCGCGTGAAGTCCCCGTCCCACGATGACGTGCGCAAGCCGCTCTACCGGACGGCGGTCGGCCGCTGGCGCAATTACCAGAAATTCCTTGAGCCTTACCTGCCGGGCGTTGAACGCTTTCTAAACGCCTTCAACTACCAATAATCCCCGATTCCCTGACACCGCAGGCTGCCATGTCGCCGAATGTATCCCAGCCAATGGCGGAACTCCGGTGTAACCTGTTCATAACGTGCGGCCTGGGAGCCCGGCAACATATAGTCCAATTGAGCTATATCCGAAGCAATT
>Ga0335076_10006866_pt1 | contig 11480 bp, 10 predicted proteins | sample Lox_Sample_25_FD_206717 | JGI IMG/M metagenome (GOLD analysis project Ga0335076, IMG submission 206717) | Soil microbial communities from Loxahatchee National Wildlife Refuge, Florida, United States - Lox_Sample_2.5 | ecosystem: Environmental > Terrestrial > Soil > Wetlands | place: USA... | reverse complement strand
CTCGATGGTGCCTTCCACCTCTTCGCCGTCCAGCATCTTCACCCGCACCGGGGTCGCATTCTCGATCAGTTGTTTGAGATACTTTACCTCTTCAAACGTCTGTTCCGGCGCGCGCGCGGATTTTCCACCACCCTGTTGTACCGTACCCAATGCCGCTCCTACTCTTTCTTCTTCTTTGTCCGGATATCGCCGTCGACGGACGTCCCCTTCGATGCGGCGCTGTAAGTCTCCGATTCTCCATAATAGCCGTTGCGCGCGGAGACCTGCAATTTGCCCGATTTTTCGATTACCTCGAGCTTGTGCCAGGGATCCTTGGTCAGCGGCACGTTGTGCGGGTAGAATCCGATGGAATACTGTGTCCGGAGATCGTCGATAATCTGGCTGAAGGTGCGGTCGAGTTCAGAGCTGAGCTGTGGAAAGAAGGCCCGGCCGCCGGTGCCGGGGGCAATCCATTTGAAGAAATTTTCGCCTCCGGTGTTGCGGCCGGAATCGCTCATGACCGGGAGCACCACCACCGGATAGATGACGGCGTCGGCCATCTGCAAGGCTTTCAGCGCGTCGTGGGAAGTGTATCTGCTGGTGGTTTCGCCGCCATCGCTCACCACCACCATCACTTTGCGGCCCTGCCGCCGCTCCAGGTCCTGCGACACGAGTGTAATGGCATCATAGAGCGACGTTCCGGCGGATCCGTGGATTTTGCGCAGCGCATTAGTCAGCAGGGTGAAGTTGTGCGAGTAGGGCTGTTCGACTCGGACGGTGTCATCGAAGCTGTAGAGGGCGACACGGTCATCTGGCCGCCCTTCGGCGAGCAGGGCATGCAAAAACTTGGTGGCGGAGTCCATTTCCAGTCCCAGGTCCTTGGCGGTGGACCCGGAAACATCGATCATCAGAGCCACGGAAAGCGGTTGATCGGTCTGGCGCTGGAAGTGGGCGATCTCCTGCTTCACGCCGTTGTCGTAAACTTCGAAATCGTCCTTGCCCAGGCTGCCGACCAGTTCACCCTTGGTCGTTTTCACGGTAGCGAGGATGTGCACCAGGTTGACGTTGACCCGAATGACCGGAGTGTCCTGAGCTAACAGAAAGATGCAGGAAAGCCCGACCAAGGTGGGCGCCAGGAGCGCCCGGCACGCCGGCATGAGTGCCGGCGCTGCACGCGCGAGGGCGCGCGCCACGTCGGAGAAGCGCGGTTTAGCCGGCAACCGGAACATCGCGGTCCCATTCTCCTTCCACCCAGACCTCTCCGTCGGCGAAATGCTCCTTCTTCCAGATAGGCACCAGCTTCTTGAGCCGGTTGATGCCTTCGGCGGCGGCCTCGATCGCCGGCCGGCGATGGGCCGCGGTGACAATCACCGCGACGCTGGTCTCGCCGACCAGCAACCTTCCCAGCCGGTGCACCATGGCAACGCGCGAGATGGCGAAAGACGACGCGATTTCCCCACCGATTTTGGCCAACATCTTCAGCGCCATCGGTTCGTAACATTCGTAATCGAGACAGAGAGTGGAGCGCCCGCCGGTGTGGTTGCGAACCACGCCTTCGAAAGTGACGATGGCTCCTTCGCCGCCGGTCAGAAGCCGGGCGGCGATACTCTTAGGCTCGATCGCGTGGCGGGTGAGCGCGAAGTAATTGCCGGCTGCCGAAATCTCCATCGGATCGTCCGATTCACCGCCCGAAACCGGGGGCAGGAAGGCGATTTCGTCACCCTCCGCGACGGGCGTCGACAGGTCGGCAAACTCCTGATTCCGGGCGATTACGATGGTGCGCGCAATTTCACGAAGACGCGGCTGGCGGACCTGGTAAAGTTCGAACACGGCTCGCAAATCCGCGCCAGGGGGCAGGTCGGTTTCCTCGCAGGAGGACCCGACGAGATCCTTCAGCGGACCGAAAAAGAGGACACGGACGCGCATTCGCCGACGCTGACTTTCAGTCTAACAGACGGCTTCTCAGGGACTTCGGTTGCAACGGGTTACAATGAGTTTCCCCCATGAAAAACTCGCCTGACAAGACGGTTACCGAGGCGCGTGTCCGCGTCCGATACGCGGAAACCGACCAGATGGGTGTGGTTTACTACGCCAACTACCTGGTGTGGATGGAGGTGGCTCGAATGGGGTGGTGCCGCGCGCGCGGCGTCGATTACAGCGAGATGGAACGCCACGACGGCATCTTCCTGGCCGTGGCGGAAGCCAATTGCCGGTACCGGTCGCCGGCACGGTTCGACGATGAAGTGGTGATCAAGGTCTGGCTGGAAGAAGCCAGCTCGCGGATGGTGATTTTTCACTATGAGATGAGTGTGGGCGAGCGGGTGGTGGCGACAGGCCACACGCGGCACGTCTTTGTGTCGAGCGGAATCCAGAAGGCGCGATGTCCGGAGCGGTTTCGAAGCGTCTTCGGGATCGCGGCGGGCGAGCCGGTGGAGGGGTAGGTGCGCCTGGAGCAAGAGATGGTGGAAATCCCACTGGCCGGCGAAGCTAACTCGCTGGCGTGGGATGGCGACGATCTGGTCGACTTCGCAAGGCTCTGGCGAATCCGACCGGATGGCTCGACTGATGGCCCTCTATGGAGCGCTGGGTTCCCGTTCGATCGCGCGGTCTGTACGCGAATGGGAGGGACCCTCTGGTCGGCGATCTATCAGAATCGCGGGACTAAAGCCGTTCTGATGAAGAATGGACAGTGCCATCGAGAGCTCAACAGGAGTTTCGACTGCGCCGTGGACTACGACCACGCCGTCGCAATTACCGAGGTACAGGGCAGGGCCGTGGTGATTTATTGCCCAGATAACTCCAGGGGTTTGGCATTGGAGGACGCGGAAACGGGAGAACGTCTAGGCGTGAACGCGACCGAGAAGATGGAGTATCATTCGCGTCTCACCCTTTCGCCGGATCGCAGCTACCTCTTGAGCGCGGGGTGGTTCTGGCACCCCGTTTCTGCGCTGTATTTGTGTAGCCTGCCCAAGGGGCAGGAAAGCTTTGCGGAACCCAACGAAGAAGTGGATTTTTGCTGGAGCACAGACGTCGACGGCGCGGCCTTCCTTGGTGAGGACAGAGTGGTGGTCAGCACAGCCGACACAGCCATCAGCGGAAGAACGCTCGAAAACGAACTGGCGCCCAGGCAACTGGGTGTTTGGTCGATCCCGGAAAAGCGTTGGACATCCGTTGCGGACTTGGATGAATTCACGGGGACGATCATGCCCTGGCGCGATTGGGTGATCTCGTTCTACGGCCATCCCAAAGCCATCGAACTTGCGACCGGAAAAGTGGTTCATCGATGGGAGAACGCCGTATCGGGCAAGCAGGTCGGGGCGATCGATTTAGGCGATCCTCCTCCACCACCGATGGCGTTGGATTCGGAGCATGGGAGATTCGCCGTCGCCGGTGCCACAGGCATCACAGTCGTGAAACTCCGCGCCGTAGAGGGCCTATTCTAGGTCGCGTTTTTAACGCGTTGCGCACCGCGGCGGGTTGCTGCCTGATTACGAGCATGTAAGCGCGCACCGCTGGTTCTGGCCGGCGCCTTCCCTGTTCCCGCTCCTGGATTGCCGGCCAAGGCGGCGGCAGAGACCGACCCCCTTGGTAGATCTTCTATGGTAGACTGTCTGCCAGAGTGGAGGGCGGGCTATGTTTCGTCGCCGGCGGCAGGAAGAGAACGACATCGCCGAGGAGCTTCGCGCTCATCTCGAAATCGAAATTGCGCAACTGATGGCCGCGGGGGCCACGCGCGAACAGGCAGAACTCGAAGCGCGGCGCAAGTTCGGCAGTCCAGCGCTCGTCATGGAAGTCTCACTAGACGCGCGTCGGTTCGTGTGGCTGGAACGGCTGTGGCAGGACGTCCGGTATGCCGCGGGAATCCTGCGCCGAAGTCCGGGATTCACTGCCGCCGTCGCCTTTTCGCTGGCGCTGGGAATCGGAGCGAGCACGGCGGTATTCAGCATCGCCGATACAGTTTATTTACGCCCATTGCCATATTCTCACCCGGAGCAACTGGCATTTGTGGGCATTCACTTTCCATACATGGCGGCGGAGATCATGCCGTCGCCGGACTACGTGGCATGGCGCCGCGACAATCAGAGCTTTCAGCAAATGGCAGCGACACAAGGCGCGTACACGATGCTGCTGAGCGGCGGCGATCCGATGGAAGTTCATGTAGCGCGGGTTTCCGCGAATTTCCTGTCAACATTTGCCATCGCGCCGGCCTTAGGACGCGATTTCCTGCCGTCGGACGAACTGCCCGATGGGGCGCTCGAAGTGCTGCTCACCGATCGATTCTGGCGAGAGCACTTCCAGGGCAGGCGCGACATTGCCGGGCGGCCGATGATTTTGGACGGACAAGGTTACACGGTGGCCGGCATACTCCCCGCGCGCTTTGTTTTTCCGATGGACGTGAAGGTGGACGCGCTTACCACGCTCCACATTTCTCCGAACGCGAGCCATCGAGACCGCACCATGGCGGCGCTCTCCGTGTATGGAAGACTGAAGCCGGGCGTCTCGCTCGCGCGGGCCCAGGCGAACGTGGAAACTCTACTGCGAACCACCAGCGCCGATTTTCCGCGGATGTTTCGGACAGGCACTCGGCCGGTGGTGCAATCGCTGCAGCGCCATCGCGTGGGTAATCCCGGCCTGGTGATACGGCTGCTGATCGGAGCGGTGGCATGTTTGCTATTGATTGCGTGCGCCAACGTAGCCAACCTGCTGCTCTCGCGCTGGTCGGCGCGATCGCGCGAGTTGGCGGTGCGCGCGGCCATCGGCGCCACGCGCGGACGGCTGGTCCGCCAGTTGTTCACCGAAACTGCGCTGGTCACCAGTCTCGGCTGCCTGCTGGGATTGGTGCTGGTGGCGGCGGCGTTGCGCGCGTTCGTGCACTTCTCCGCCGGTGAACTACCTCGGCTCGCCGAAGTCGCGTTGGATGGACGTGTGCTCGCGCTCGCGCTGGCGGTGTCAGTTCTCACCTCTATCGTCTTCAGCGCGCTTCCGGTGCTACGGGCCGGCCGCATGGACATCCAGACCGTTCTGCAGCAAGCCGGCCGCCGCAGCGTCACCGGCGGGCATCGAATGCTGCGCCGGGGATTGGTGGCGTTGGAAGTAGCTTTGTCCGTGATTCTGCTTTCGGGCGCTGGACTGCTGCTGCAATCCCTCTGGCGCCTGCAGCGGGACCATCTGGGATTCCTCCCGGAACATGCCATTACGATCACGATTCCAGCCGGCCGTGTCAGCATATCCGCCACGGAGCGCGCCGCTCTGGCCAACGAAATCCTCGAAGCGGTTAGGCGAATTCCGGGCACGGAGGCCGCCGCGGTTACGCAATGCACGCCGCTCTACAGCGAAGCCGGAACGCGGGTATTCGCGCGATCGGACCGGCCTCGCTACGGGATCGGCGACAACATCGCCATCTGCGGCGTAGGGCCGGACTATTTTCGGGCGGCCGGCACGCGGCTTATCGAAGGGCGGGCGCCAGCACCGGAGGATTACCTTCACCCCGGAACCGTTGCGGTGCTCAATGAAGCGGCGGTCCGCACTTACTTTCCCGGCGAGAACCCGCTCGGTAAGCAGATCCTGGATCCGGAGAATTGGAAGACCGTCATCGGCGTGGTGGCCGACACCCGCAACCACGGACTCGGCCAGCCCGCATTCCCGCAAGTGTTCGTCAACGATACGTCGCCCGGCAGCGGCCCGTTCGGCTTGATGTTTCTGGCGAGGACGGTCGCGGACGAGGCGGCGCTCGCATCCGAGGTCCGCGGCGAGTTGCGAGCCCATCATCCCGGCACCTTGGCGAAAATCGAAAGTCTCGATCAGGTGATCAGCGAGGCGACGGCGAGCCCGCGTTTTAATAGCCTGTTGCTGGCGAGCTTCGCCGCAGTTGCGCTCCTGATGGCGGTGGTCGGCGTGTATGGCGTGCTGGCGTTTTCGGTGACGGAGCGGACGCGGGAGATTGGCATACGGATGGCGCTTGGTGCGTCGCCGGGAAGCGTGCTTGCAAGTGTGTTGCGGGAAGGAATGCTGTTGACGGCGATCGGAAGTGCGGCAGGGTTCGGCGCGGCGATGTTGCTCACGAAGTTCCTGAAATCGCTCTTGTATGGGGTGGCGCCGCGGGACCCGGCCACGATGGCGTTCGCCATAGCCGTTCTTTGTGTAACGGCCCTGACCGCCAGCGCGCTTCCAGCAAGACGGGCTGCGTCAGTCGATCCGCTGGAAGCATTGAGGTGCGAGTAGGGAGCACGCCGAGATGAGTCTCGGCGCGGCAGGCACGAGTGCCCGCGCCACGAAGCTAACCCAGATATCGCTGCAGATCGTCGGTGCGGAATCCGTGGGCATAGGCGGTGTCGCGTGAGATGCGATTCAACCGCACCAGGTCGGCCAATGATTGCTCCATCGTCATCATACCGTCGGACTTGCCTACCGAAATCTGCGATCGAAGCTGATGGTCGTCACCTTTGCGGATGAGCGCGCGGATGGCGTCCGTGGCGATCATGATCTCTGTCGCTGGCCAGCGCGAAATGCCGTCCAGGCCTGGTATAAGCTGTTGCGCGATCACTGCCGCCAGCGCCAACGACATCTGCTGGCGGATTTGCGGCTGATTGCCTGCCGGGAAGGAGTCGAGAATACGCGCCATGGCTTGAATGGCGTCGTTGGTGTGCAGGGTGGAAAGCACCAGGTGGCCGGTCTCGGCGGCGGTCATGGCCGTCGACATGGTCTCGGCATCGCGCATTTCACCTACAAGAATCACGTCGGGCGTTTGACGCATGATGCTGCGCAGGGTGACGGCAAAGTCCGGCGTGTCGCGGCCGACTTCAATCTGCTCGACGATGGAGTTGCGATTCAGGTGCTGGTACTCCACGGGATCTTCGATGGTGACGATGTGCGCGGCGCGGCGCGAGTTCACAATATCGATGAGGGCTGCGAGAGTGGAACTCTTGCCGCAGCCGGTCGGACCGGTCACGAGGACGAGTCCCTGCCTCCGCTCGCACAGCTTGGCCAGCGATGCGGGAAGGTGCAGAGACTCGAGCGAGGGGATTTTGGAAGGCAGCAACCGGATGCTGGCCGCCAGCGTCCCGCGCTGATGGTGAATGTTGATACGGAATCGGCCGAGATTCTCTCGCACGAAGCCAAGGTCCACCGATTTCTTCTTCTGCAACTCCTCGGCCTGCGCGGGTTCGAGCAGCGGCAGCACCATACTGCGCGCGTCATCGGGATCGACGACCGGAGCGTTCAAGGGCACCAGTGCGCCATTGACGCGAAGAACCGGCGGCGCGCCGGCGATCACCAGAACGTCTGAGGCATTGCGGCTGGCCGCGGTCGCGAGCAACTGATCGAGCGACGGCGTCGCGCCCGAGCCAGAGCCGCGCAATGGCGTGGATTTCTGCTGGCTGGGCGCGGCGCGGTTCAGTTCGGCGACGATCTTGGACAGTTCGCTATCGTACTCGTTCATTGCGTTGGAGTTCTCGTTACCTGCGGCCATTATAATGCTCTCATTGAGAATCTTAATTTTTTCCGACATCCATAATGATTGGAAGACGCTGGAACACCTGCTGAGCGTGGAGGCCGATTGCTATATCGCCGCCGGCGACCAGGTCACATGGAGCAAAGGTCTCGACCGGTGCGGCGAAATTCTGCGAACGCGGGGCGACAAGGTCTACGTGCTACCCGGCAATCACGAATCGGCCGATCAGATCGCCGCCATGTGCGCCCGCCACGGACTGCACAATTTTCACGAGCAACACTTTGCCGTGGGGAAATGGCACGTCGCCGGCTTGGGATATTCCAATCCGACGCCGTTCAACACTCCGGGTGAATATAGCGAACCACAGATTGCAGAGCGGCTCGCCCGCTTCGCCGACCTCAATCCGCTGGTGCTGATCTGCCACGCGCCGCCATATGGAACGGCGCTCGACCAGATTCGTCCGGGCTTGCACGCCGGGTCGCGGGCGGTCGGGGAATTCATTGAGCGGCGCGCGCCGGCCTATTTCTTCTGCGGCCATATCCACGAAGCCGAAGGCGTCTCGGTGAAGATCGGCCGCACACAGGCGATGAACGTGGGAAAGAAGGGTCATTTGCTAGAATTGGACTAGATTCCCATGACATTCGACGAACTCGAACGCGCCTATCAACCTCTCCGCGACCAGGCTCTGGCCGTGCGGAGGTATCTTTGACGCTCCCGCGCAAAAACAGAAGCTGAACAAGATCGAAGAGCAGATCTCCGCTCCGGATTTCTGGAGCCAGCCGGAAAAAAGCCAGAAAGTGATGCAGGAGCGGAAACGGTTGGAGCAATCCATCTCCAACGACGACCGCATACGCTCGATGACCGACGACCTCGACACGCTGTTTGAACTGGCGCACGAGGGCGAAAATGTGAACGGCGATATCGACCGCGGGCTGAAAGAATACGGCGAACTCCTCGATCATCTTGAGACGGCCATGCTGCTTTCCGGCGAAAATGACGCCCGCAGCGCCATCGTGACCATCCATCCCGGCGCCGGCGGCACCGAAAGCCAGGACTGGGCCGAAATGCTGCTGCGCATGTACCTGCGCTGGGCGGAACGGTCAAGCTATCAGACCGTGATTACAGACCGGCTGGAAGGCGAAGGCGCGGGCATCAAGTCGGTGACGTTTGAGGTCAATGGCGAAAACGCGTACGGGATGCTGCAAAGCGAGATCGGTGTGCACCGCCTGGTGCGGATTTCGCCTTTCGACGCCAACGCGCGGCGGCATACGTCGTTCGCGTCGGTGTTCGTCTACCCGCAGGTGGACGATGAAATCAAGATCGAGATCAAGCCGGAAGACGTCCGCATCGACACATTCCGCTCTTCGGGCGCCGGCGGCCAGCACGTGAACATGACCGATTCGGCCGTGCGTCTCACGTACGTTCACACGCCGGGTCAACCCCCGATCGTGGTGCAGTGCCAAAACGAGCGCTCGCAGCACAAGAATCGCGACTCGGCTTGGAAGCAGCTCCGCGCGCGCGTCTACGAATTCGAGCTGGAAAAGAAGCGCGAGGAGACGCGCAAGACCGAAGACTCCAAGCTCGATATCAATTTCGGCAGCCAGATCCGCAACTACGTCCTGGCGCCCTATCGTCTGGTGAAGGATCTGCGCAGCAAGCTGGCGCTGGGCGACGTCGATCGCGTGCTGGAAGGCGATTTGGATGGACTGATCCACGCCTACCTGGTCTGGCGCAAGACCGGCAAGACCGCCGGCGACGATAAGGACGAAGCGCCGGAGTGAGCGACGTAGCCCACGCCGCGCAATTGATCCGGTCGGGCCGCCTGGTGGCGTTTCCCACGGAGACGGTGTACGGCCTTGGCGCGAATGCCCTGGAAGCAGCTGCGGTGGAACGGATTTTTACGGCGAAACAGCGTCCGCACACGAGTCCACTGATCGTTCACGTGGATTCCATCGAGATGGCGAAGCGGTACGCCGCCGAATGGCCGGACACGGCGCAGCGCCTGGCGGCGCGTTATTGGCCGGGGCCGCTGAGCCTGGTAGTGCGGAAGACGGCGGACATTCCGGACATCGTGACGGCCGGCCTGCCGACCGTCGGGCTGCGCATGCCCGATCATCCGCTGGCGCTGGAATTGATCCGCGCCTCCGGCGTGCCCATCGCCGCACCCAGCGCCAATCGCTTTACGGAGCTTTCGCCGAGCGAGGCGCAGCATGTTCCCGAGTTGCTGGCCGATTTCGTTTTGGATGGCGGTCCGGCGCGCGTCGGAATCGAGTCCACGGTTCTGGCCCTGTTCGACCGGCCGACGCTGCTGCGGCCGGGTGTGATCCCACTGCCGGAGATCGAAGCGGTCATCGGACCGGTGGTATTCGGCCAGGCTGACGCCGGAGCGCACGTGTCGCCGGGGATGCATCCGCGGCACTATCGTCCGAGGACGCCGTTTTATCTGCTGGCCAATGGCGAAGCAGCGCCGGCAGGTCGCGGCCGCGTGATCAATACCAGCGACGATCCGCGAGCCTATGCCGCCAGGCTCTATCACACACTGCATGAGCTGGATGCACAGGGATTGGACTGGATCGCGGCGGAAATGCCGCCGGATAGTCCGGAGTGGGCCGGCGTGCGGGACCGGCTGCAACGCGCGGCATCGGAAAGGACGGGCCGGTGACCTCGCGACTGGTGTTGGAGAATCTGCGGCACAAACCGGCGCGAACGCTGCTGAGTGTGCTGCTGATCGCGGTCCCGGTGACACTGATTCTCTGTCTTGTCGGATTGAGCCACGGAATGCTGGAAGACAGCGTAAAGCGATCGCGATCGATCGGGGCCGATATCGATGTGCGTCCTCCCGGCTCGACGGTGCTCACGCTCGGCGGCAACATGCCGGAGCAGGTGGTGACCGCGCTCCGCCAAATGCCGCATGTCGTTTACGCCATGGGTGTGGTCAATCAGAGCATCGGCGGATTTTCCGTGGCCACCGGCCTCGATCTGAACCAGTTCAAGGCCATGAGCGGCGGATTTACGTATCTTCATGGCGGTCCGTTTCAGGGTCCGGACGACGTCCTCATCGACGACCACTATGCCGAGCAGGCGCATAAAAAGGTCGGCGACACGGTGCGGATTCTGAATATCGACTGGCGCGTATGCGGCATCTTCGAGCATGGAATGTTGACGCGCGTTGCGTTCCCGCTGGACACGCTGCAAAAAAAGACCGGAAATCGGGGCCGCGTCAGCCAGGTCTACTTGAAGCTGGACAATCCGAAGAATACCGAGGAGGTGGTCCGGTACATTCAGAATCAGCCGGCCTGGGAAGACTACTCGGTGGTTTCGCTTCAGGACCTTCTCTCGCAGGTGAGCACCAGCGATCCGGGCGGTTTGCACGCCTTCACCGGGGTAGTGGTGGGAATCGGCGTGGTTATCGGATTTCTGGTGGCGTACCTTTCTATGTACATGGCGATTCTCCAACGGACCCGTGAGATCGGTATTCTGAAATCGCTGGGGGCGTCGAAGGGCTTCATTCTGGGAATTATTCTGGCGGAAGCGGCGGCGCAAGGAATTGGCGGATGCCTGCTTGGCATTCTGTTGAGCTTTGGCGCGCGGTGGCTGATCTCGTTTCTGGTTCCGGCATCTTTAACGATGCAGATCGTGGAGGAGTGGTGGCCGATTGCCGGTGGGATCGTGCTGGTGGCGACGATTTTTGGGGCCATGTACCCGGGCACGAACGCGGCGCGGCAGGATCCGATTGAGGCATTAGCTTATGAGTAACTCGCACAATTGGTTCGCCGGCGGCGCGGTTACTCACGACCGCGCGGACTTCGACGAGACCCGGCACGCCGGCACGAGTGCCGGCGCTGCACGCAAGAGTGCGTGCGCCACAATCTGGCTGCTGGTTGCGTTCACGGCGCACGCGCAGCAACTCGATCAACTGTTAAGGCGGCTGGATCAATCGGCTGCTTCGTTCACGGGGGCGCGGGCGGATGTGAAGGTCGCCACATACACGGCCTCTATCCATCAGACCGACACGGATAGCGGTTCGATTCTGGTCCGGGAAATATCGCCG
>Ga0335076_10006865_pt1 | contig 11480 bp, 12 predicted proteins | sample Lox_Sample_25_FD_206717 | JGI IMG/M metagenome (GOLD analysis project Ga0335076, IMG submission 206717) | Soil microbial communities from Loxahatchee National Wildlife Refuge, Florida, United States - Lox_Sample_2.5 | ecosystem: Environmental > Terrestrial > Soil > Wetlands | place: USA... | reverse complement strand
CCCCTGTACAGTTTTTTATCGATTGTTTCGATTTTGAAGCGGTGGTAGATTTTAAGGGTTTTTATTTTATAGAGTTTCACATTTGTCAATTTCAGATCTATGTCATCGATGGTAATCACACCCAGCATAGCCTCTTGTATTTCTCCGATTAATACCTGGCCGTTATAAAGAAATATCGAATCTCTCTGCTGGGCTGAACCTTTTCTAAGCAAAAAGGTCATTAAAAGTAATATGAAGAATATTTTTGATTTCATAGATAACAGCTACGCATGATTGCCAAGATGTTTTTCCTGTTTTGATATCCGTTTTCATTGGCAGGAATTCGAGACTATTAGGAGTTGTACAAGGGAGAATTACCAATTGATGCAGATCGCCTGCCCTGATTGCCAGGCTTTGCCCGATTCGACCCAATCCGTTTTCAACCCATTCTAATATCGTTTTGATTTTGTAATCCAACAGCGATCGGATATAAAACAGGTTTGCAAAAATATTGATTTTTGCTCCACAACTATATCAAATCCGATCTTGATTGATTATGCTCCCGGACAGGAATCATCGATCTATCCAATTCAATAGTGTCAACAGGGAATCGGCCAGCTTAAATTGTTTTCACAATTTTTGGTAAAGATATCCCCTGCATGTATCTTTAAGGTGCGCTTACGATTACTCGATACCATGATAACGCTCACATATAACCGTAACTCAATCCGGGCCTGGTTTTGATCAGGCCGCGATCCCGCCTCATGAACTGACTGCCTTTCCCGATAACCGGTTAATGGCCTGACTAAGAGCAATAGACAATTGCAGGGTTTTATGTACCCTCTTGTTTTGCAACAATTATTTTATCCGACACTTTGATGTGACAATATTATTGTTGCATTCAAAAAAATTATTTAATCAACTAATAACAAAACATGAAAAAGATCGATTTCTGCAGCCTGGTGTTAGTAGCTGCCATCATCATGGTCGGTTCCTGCGAAACTCCCTTAAAAGTGACCAGCGATTACGACAAAACTGCCAATTTCCAACAGTATAAAACTTTTGCATTGCGTCAGCTGGATATGCAACACCAAACCATCAGCCAGCTCAACCAGAATCGCATTATCAATGCTATCAAATCCGAGATGACAAAAAAAGGTTTCCAGGAAAACACAGGCAGCCCTGACCTTGAATTGAATGCGGTCGTCATTTTGAAAGATGAGAAGTCAGTTACTGCCAATACCAACTATTACGGATATGGCGGGTATTACAGGCCTTATGCCTGGGGTGGTGGCATGGCCAGCGGTTATACCACCTATAGCGTGGATACTTATAAAAACGGATCGCTGATCATCGACGTAGCAGATGCAAAGACCAAGAGTTTATTGTGGGAGGGGATCGGTAATAAGGAAATCGACAAACCGGCCAGTGATCCGGAAAAAGCCATCAATGAAGCGGTCGCATCCATTATGTCCAGTTTCCCTCCGGGTGCGGCAAAGAAAAAATAATGAGGCCAGACAGATGGCCAGATGATTATGATTTATAAGATGAATCTGCTTAAATCATAATAATCACACATAATAAATCCGTGCCTCATCCAATCTAGCAGTCAGGGCAGAAGAGCGCACAGCTCACTATTGCTATTACGCCCAATAAATCCTGATTAGTAGTTATTCCCGTATGAATTACACCATGGCGGCTGACTAACGATAACGAGTATACGAATTATCATTAACCTTTAAATTAAATTTTATGAAGATGAAAAACCTCTTTTGGCTGGCTTTACTTTTACCTGCGATATGCTTGGAGGCACAAAAAAAACCAAATATCCTGTTCATCATGGGTGATGATATTGGCTGGTACAATATCAGTGTTTACAATATGGGTGTGATGGGTTATCGAACGCCGAATATCGATCGCATCGGGAAGGAAGGCGCTATTTTCACCGACTGGTATGGACAGCAAAGCTGCACCGCTGGTCGCGCTGCTTTTGTCACTGGTCAGTCGCCGATCCGTACCGGCCTTACCAAGGTAGGTCTGCCCGGCGCAACACTCGGACTGGGACCTCTTGATCCATCGATCGGAGATGTGATGAAATCGCTGGGCTACGCTACGGGTCAATTTGGCAAGAATCATCTGGGTGACCGCAACGAGCATTTACCCACTATGCATGGCTTCGATGAATTCTTCGGCAATCTCTACCATCTTAATGCTGAAGAAGAACCCGAGAATCCGGATTATCCAAAGGACCCAAAATTCCGTGCAAAATTTGGCCCGCGAGGCGTCTTGCATTGCTGGGCAACTGCTACAGAGGATGCGACAGTGGATCCGTCTTATGGTAAGGTCGGCAAACAAAAAATCGAAAATACCGGTCCGCTGAATGTCAAAAGAATGGAAACCATTGACGAAGAGTTCCTCGCTGCAACAAAAGATTTCATACAGCGCCAGCAAAAAGCCGGGAAACCCTGGTTCTGCTATTTTAACACCACGCGCATGCATATTTTCACTCACCTGAAAAAAGAATCGCAGGGTAAGACGGGTCTTGGCCTCTATCCTGATGGCATGGTGGAAACTGACGGGATGATTGGCGAATTATTAAAACTGCTCGACGATATGGGAGTAGCAGATAACACTATTGTTGTTTATACGACAGATAATGGCGCCGAAAAATTCACCTGGCCTGATGGTGGCACTTCTCCTTTTAAGGGCGAAAAAGCCACCAACTGGGAAGGTGCATTCCGTGTACCCTGTCTCATCCGCTGGCCGGGCGTGATTAAACCAGGAATGATTTATAATGACATTTGCGCACATGAGGACTTCATGCCGACTTTTGCTGCGGCAGCAGGCGATACAAGCCTTGTTGCCGGGATGTTGAAAGGCGGTTCACTAAACGGTAAGAACTTCAAAGTTCATCTTGATGGATATAACCTGATACCTTTCTTCAGGGGCGATGTAAAAGAATCACCGCGAAAAGAATTTCTCTACTGGGGCGATGATGGTGAATTGCTCGCCATAAGGGTGCGCAACTGGAAAGCTGCATTCATGGAGCAGAATACAGTAATCAATCCCCAGGCCCCTTTAGGAGTCTGGCAGGGCCAGTTCACGCAGCTGCGCGCCCCGATGATATATAACCTGCGTACAGATCCTTTCGAACATGGACCTGAGAGCATATACTATGGTGACTGGGCCGCGCGGCGCACGTTTTTGTTGGTTCCAGCCCAGGTTTTCGTTGCGCAATGGCTGGAGAGCTTCAGGGAATTTCCACCCCGCGCCAAAGCCGCGAGCTTTACGGTAAGCGATGCGATGGATAAGATCATGTCGCAGAGCAAAAGTGGAGGCAATTAACCCGTGTTTTAATAGCGAATAAGAATCGAATTTTTATTTAACCCTAGAAGATAATACTAGGTTGACAATCGTTCCTATAATTGTTAACCTTTCAAACCTTTATTTATGAAAAGAAACCAGATATTATCCTTTATCATCGTTCTATTAAGTCTGAGTTGTGTTGACGATAAAAAAGCAAACGAACAAATTCATAATGACAATAACAAAACCAAAAAAACTGATTCTCTTCCTTCCTGGAATGATGGCGCATTGAAAAAAGCCATCATCGCATATGTAAAAGATGTGACAGACAGTACGAGCAAAGATTTTATTCCGGTTGCTGACCGCATCGCTACTTTCGATAATGACGGCACACTCTGGGCGGAGCGACCCTATGTGCAACAGCTTTTTTCTTTTTATATGGCAAAGAAAATGGTGGCTAAAAATCCTGCATTAGCAAAAAAACAACCTTTTAGAGCGGTGATGGGAAATGACATGAATTATTTTGTCAAAGGTGGTGACAAAGCATTCATCGAATTGGTGGTAGCTACGCATACCGGAATGGCCGAGGATGAATTTGAATCTAACGTGCATGATTTTTTTACCAACAATACTTATCCCAAATGGAATGTTCCTTTCAAACAAATCACGTATGCGCCACAGATTGAATTTCTGAACTATCTCAGGGCAAATGGTTTTAAAACATTCATGGTGACAGGCGGCACGATTGAATTTGTCAGGGCCATATCGCAAGAATATTATGGCATACCGAAATCACAGGTGGTCGGCACTTCTTTCCAATATGTTTTCACAGACAGTAACCGAACCATCTGGCGGAAACCGGCATTAGGATCTTTTGATGATAAGGCAGGCAAACCGGTAAATATTCAGCTGCATATCGGGCAGCGTCCGGTGGTTGCCTGCGGGAATGAAGGTGGCGCCGGCGATATCGCCATGCTTGAGTATTGTCAGAGCAGTAAGTATCATTCTTTCCAGATGATCGTCAACCATGATGATTCCACGAGAGAATTTTATTACCAGGAGAAAGACAGCGCCTCTTTGAAAGCGGCAGCAAAAAACAACTGGCATGTGGCTAGTATGAAGAATGACTGGAAGGCCATATTCGTGAAATAAAAATTCAATTCATCAGCTCAGAAATTGGCTATGAAAAAAATATCCATTCTTTTTTTTACAAACTGCCTCTTCCTGTCCCAAATAATTGCGCAGGAAAAACCGGCACCCAGTGCCAAGGAACTTGCTGACAAACTCTCCAATCCTGTGTCAAGCCTGATCAGTGTACCTTTTCAAAACAATACAGACTATGGAATCGGACAGTATAATGGATCGAAGAATACACTCAATTTTCAACCGGTTATTCCAATAAAGCTTAGCGCTAATCTCAATCTGATCACGCGGTATATTATTCCGATTATTGATCAGCACGATGTGGTCGCTGAACAAAGCAGCCAGTTTGGATTGAGCGATGCTACCATCAGTGGTTTTTTTGCACCTGCAAATTCTAAAAATGGATTCCTATGGGGTGTTGGCCCCGCATTTCTTGTTCCGATCGGGACCAATGAATTTCTGACAGCGGGAAAATGGGGAGTCGGACCTACAGTAATTATCCTGGTACAGAAAGCTCAACTGACTTATGGGTTTCTGGTCAACCAGATCTGGTCTTTTGCAGGTTCTTCAAGTCGGCCTGACGTGAACCAGATGTTCCTGCAACCATTCCTGGCGCACAACTGGCCAAGTGGAGCAGGACTTACACTGAATGCGGAAATCACGGCTAACTGGTATGCTCAGACGACAACAGCATTCATTAACCTCACCGGATCAGCGGTAACCAAATTCGGATCGCAGGTGATTTCTTTTGCCGTCGGCCCGAGGATTCCCGTTGCTGGTCCTTCTGCCAGCATCGCGGATTTCGGCATCCGGGCGGTAGCAACATTCGTTTTCCCTAAATAAAAAACAGGCTTACATAAAAAAACTAAATTTAGCAGTAATGTATAAACGAAAAAGAATACGGGTTATGAAGATCAATTCATTATTAAATAAATCCAATCGGGAACGAAAAGAAATTTTTTTTATTTTTTTACTGGTCATTGCTTTGCATGGTTTTTTCACTGGACCCATTCAAGCAGGATCTCAGCTGCCGCGCCAGGTCACTCGGAATGGGAACACGCTGACTTATGACCAATCGCAGATCACAAGGCCAAATAATGTGAAAGATGAGCGAACTGCAACAAAACTGAATCATATCGCAAGCGAAATTATCAGTTATGCATTATAGATATATGTCAAAAAAGGATGAACCAGGCTGTTGTGCTACTATTAAACATCGTTGCGTCGCACTCTTGTACGATATGAATTCTACTGAGCAAAAAAATAAACTCCCGTTGCAGTAAAGAATGTGGGAATGTGGAAATATGAAAATGTGAAAATGAAGAAAATCACGAAGAGATATAACTACAAAATATAAACGCAGAAAATAAAAAATGAGAAAAAGTATTTCTCTACTGGCATCGGTACCAACATTTTGATGAATCCCAAAGCTGTTGGCGCGAAGTCATTAGCGGAACCAAAATGATATAATCTAACGCTAATGTATATTTGAAAAAATGTAAACCTGTTTTATGAAAAAGTCAGACACAATTTTACTCCTGGTATTGATCATCATTTTATTATTTGCCCACGCCACAACGCGGACGCGCAATGCAAAAGCAGGTGGAGAATCTTCCACTGCAGCTTCTAATAGTACAAAATAATTACTCACAACTAAAAACAAAAAAATGAAAAAAACAATCGTTATCGTGATCGTTTGCATCGTTACAGCAAATCTTGTCAGCGCACAAAAATGGAGCGACTTAACTCAGGAGCAGAAAGTCATGAAAGCAAAAGAATTCAGGGCCGATAACCAGAAATACCTGAAAGATTCCTTAGGCATGACACAGACTCAGATGGATGATATTGACAATGTCAATATCTGTTTCCTGAGCACATTGGACCGTATCGACCGCTATGGGAAGGATAATGCCACCAAGCAAAAGTATGCAAAAGCAATTGCCGATGCACGCTGGGCACAACTGGATGTTATCATGGGCGCAGACAAGCACAAACAGTACGCGAACTATGTAATGGCCAAAATCAAGAAGGCTGCTGGAACTAAATAAAACAGACCGGGGATAATTATCTGCGACCGGAAAAGCTGTCCATTCAGGCGACCAGGATTTGATTGCCCGGCTGAATATTGCAAAAAATTAGAGGGATAATGAGATTTTAAGATTGACAGATTTGTATACAACCAATTAACCAACGGATAGAAAATAATGTGATAATTTTAATTAGTCAATTAGTCAATAGTCAATGGTCATTTGACGTCAGTAAACTGCAAACTGTGAACGGCCAACAGGAAAGCTGACCTGGAAAAATACAAACTTACAGCTGAACAGCATTACTGCAGTTGAAGTGAGCGACCCCGCCTTGTGCGGTGCGAGCTACAACGATGCTTAATAGATATTCATCAGCTGTTCAAGAAAGAACATTCTAAAAAATCAATTTTTTAAAATAAAAATACGCTCATGAAAAAACTATTCATCTTTTTTTCAGGCATGCTGGTTTCATTGGGCCTATCAGCGCAGTCAAAATCTGATGATTCTGTTGCCCTTATCATCCTCGACAGAATGTCGGGCGTCATCAGCGATATGGAATCATGCAGTTTCAAATTGAATACGGAAAGCGATGTCCAGGAGCCGCCCTACGGACTTGTCAAAAGATTTGGGGAGTACGAAACGTTTATGAGTGGTCCAAATAAAATGTTGGTCATCGGGCAAGGACACAAGGGGCACAGGCAATTTGTTTACAATGGTCAGCAACTGTCCTTTTATTCTTTCGACGAACACAATTATGGGGTCATCCCGGCGCCATCGACGACAATCAAAACGATGGACAGCGTCAACACAGCCTATGGAATTGAATTTCCGGCAGCAGACTTTTTTTACCCGGCTTTCACCGACGACCTGATTGAGAATACTGATTCCATCCGTTATCTCGGCATGGTCACGATCGAAGGCAAACAATATTTTCATATCATGGCATACGCCAGGGAAATGAACCTTCAGTTCTGGATTAACGATGATGCCTATACGCTGCCAGGAAAATTTGCCATAACGTATAAAAACCAGGAAGGCAATCCGCAATACATGGCCAGCTTTTCTGAATGGCAGATCAATCCCAATCTGCCGGAAGCCATGTTTGATTTCTATCCGCCACCCGGCGCACATCAAATCAGGATCATGTCGAAATCTGATAAATAAACTCATTTAAATTTACAACTATGATCTCTCAAAAATATAAATTCAGCTTATTCATCTTCCTGTTGCTTTCTCTTGCTGTGGTAAGTCAGCAGGCGGAAGCGCAACGATTCGGTCACGGCGCATCCCAAAGGAGCATGGGTGGAGGCGGCGGCCGATCTTCAGTTGGTGGCGGCGGAGGAACCAGGAACACTGTGAATGGAGGAGGGTTTAATTCCCGCGACAACAACAGGAGTTCTTCCCAAAATCTTTCGGGTGCAACGAGGAACAATACCAACAATGATATTGGAAACCGCACAAACAACAATACTGGTAACAGAACGAACAATAGTGGAAACCGAACAAATAACAGCGGAAACAGGAATAGCGGCAACACCAATATCAGCGGCAACACAGTGAATGTAAACATCAACAACAGTCATAATGTAAATAATACGGTTGTTCACAGAAACAATATTGCTTCATACGGAAGACCTCCCTATGTGTATGGAGGGGCACGTTACTATTGTTATCATCCCTATTTCTATCATCCCTTTGTTCCTTTTGTCTGGGGACCGGTCTGGCATCCCTGGGGATTTTTCCTCGCCACATTGACTGTGACTGCTATTGTCGTTTCTGTTGAAAGTACGCAATACCACTATGATCAGGGCGTGTGGTATTCTTCGAGTAACGGAGGATATACTGCTTGTGCAGCTCCTGTTGGAGGAACGATACCCTCTCTTCCATCCGGCACAGAAACCATTGTCGTCAATAATATCACGGTTTATTATTATGGTGGATCTTATTACCAGAAAGCAGGCAATGGATACATTGTTGTCGCACCTCCCGCCGGCGCTGTAGTATCAAATCTCCCCGATGGTGGAGAAGAAGTCAAGATTGGTGATCAGACCTATGTTAAACTGGGCAGTGTGTATTATCAGCCGGTGCAGGTGAATGGGAAAAATGGATATGAAGTCACCCAGGTGGAAACAGGAAGCAATTAATTTCTGGTTCGAAGCAAAGCGAATCTACGCACCCAATGAATCACCTCGGTATGCAACTTTTCATCAATGAAAAAAGCAATTTGTGTGATATGTGTCATTAGTCTGGCTAATTATAAATTGAAAAGTCAGGACCTGGATCCAAGGCGCTATGCATCTTTACCGAAAAATATGAATGCGGTGGCCTTGGTCTATGGAATATCTCATGGCAATGTGGTAAGCGATCCAACGCTGCCTATTTCTGATTTTACTATTACTGCACAGACAATTGGGCTGGGATATGTTCGCACTTTCGGATTGGCCGGAAAATTGTCGCGCATAGCCATCACCGTTCCTTATACGTTTTTGTCTGGCAACCTGACAATAAATGGCCATGATACCAGTGGAGTCCGTGCAGGATTTGATGATGCGCAGATAAGATTTGGTATGAATTTGTTTGGCTCCCCCGCGCAGGATAGAAAGCAATTCGCGCACTTTGAACAAAAAACAATTTTTGGAGCAAGCCTTGTTATCAGCGTGCCCACGGGAACGTATCATAAGGACAAGTATATCAACACAGGCAATAATCGTTGGGGATTTAAACCAGAGATAGGAGTATCAAGAAGGTTTAGTCGCTTTTATGTAGAAGTATATACGGGAATATGGTTTTATACCGCAGACAACGAATATCTCGGTGATCAAATCCGAAAGCAGAATCCATTGTTCAGCATACAGGCACATGGTTGTTATTATTTCAAGAACCAGATGTGGGTGAGCCTGAATGCAACATTATTCAAGGGAGGTGAAACCTATGTAGGCAACATGCAAACGGGAATTTCTTTCGACAACTGGCGCATCGGGGGTACCTGGTCACTTCCTGTCGCCAAAGGGCAATCGATAAAATTACAGTGTAGTGCAGGTGCTTTTGCCACACGCGGATATAATTACAATGCACTTTCACTGACTTATCAATATGTGTTTTTTTAAAAGGAATTGACGAAAGAATATACAACTACATACGAAATAGAAATTGGGGTTGAACAAAAAATATTTTCAATGTATTGTTGACTGATCGGACTGGCAATGAACAAAACACAAACTTCTTTTACACAACAATCGGGCGAAGAAAGCACAAAAAGAAAACACCATGCCATAGCATGGAGATTGAGAAACCCGGTATCAGATTTGGTTGTGCTTCAATTGCAGGACAATCTTGAGTACGATGTGGAGGACCCGCAGGTTACCTTCGATTCATTGCAGATACCGCATTTCATTCCGATCGTATTGGGTAAGACTTTGAGAATTGTTACGGGACTGACAGAAACGGTGAACCATCAACGAAAAACAAATATGGAAGGCGACAAATGAGGCATTGGTGATCTGGCTACAAAATGCTGGATCGCTCAGAATTGCGAGGTGGAAGGAGTTTTGGAGCAGGGCCTGTATTTAATTTTCCTGTGGCTACAGATTCTGCATTCGGATATCAGTAATGGGCAACAGGTCCAATGGTTGCGGCAATAAAACAAAAGGGCGGATTAACTTATGGAATTCTATTGAATCATCTCTGGTTTTTTTATGAACCGGGAACATCTGATATCAGTATTGCCCTTGTTGATCCTTCACTGAGCTATACATGGAAGAATGGATTTTCAGCTGGAGTCGAAGAACAAAGTACTTATGACTGGATCGGTGAACACTGGACAATCCCATTTAAGATGGATGCGGGCCCCTTAATTTATTTCGATAGGCTGGAGATCAGTTTCATATCGGCGGGCGTGTACTGTGTCGCACATGATCCGTCTGATCCAACATGGAGGATTACCATTACGGGGCCATTTGTGATCAAATAAATTTGGGTTCCACGGGCAGATCCGGGAACCTGTATCACTCAATATAATATAAAAATGCTCTTATAAGGATTAACAAAATTTATTTGATAACTTGGTAAAAGCCATTTGGGCTAACTAATATAGACAACCGAATATAATTTCAACCCGGGGGTTCCGAGAAGTACTTGTCATCGAATGTACAAATAATGATGACTGACCCCGACCGAAAAATCTTACACCATGTTCAAAGAAAAATACGACGAGGGAAAAAAGCTTCGTGAAAAGACACCGAGGCATTCTCATGCAATATGGAAACCCGCTCCCGGTCGTCCTTCAGTTGTAGCGATGATTGAGCAATCAAACTACGATCGATTACCTGACCTGATTCCGATTCGTCATTTCAGAATGACCAAATCGCCATTCGTTTTTTATCGCGCCACCGCCTCTCTCATGGCGCTTGATCTCTCTTCAACCCCGTCATCGGGAATCACGATACAGGCATGCGGCGACTGCCATCTTATGAATTTCGGTTGCTTCGCCACACCCGAAAGAACCATAGTCGCAGATATCAATGATTTTGACGAAACCAATCCGGGTCCCTGGGAATGGGATCTCAAACGGCTGGCAACAAGTTTTATGCTGGCCAGCCGGGAAAAAAAATTCAGTGAAAAGGAAGGGCTACACATCACGATGGAACTTGTTTCTTCCTATCAGAACAAATTGAATGAATATTCCAGGATGAATTTTTTAGAGTTGTGGTATACTAAATTTACCCTTGATGATATCCGGGCCTTGTCTCCAAGCAAAAAACTCCAAGACAGAGTCACAAAAGTGCTTCAAAAGGCTGAGAAGTTATCACATGAGCGGGTTTTCTATAAGATTACGGAAGGCAGTCTGGCTACCCGCGAAATCACTAATCAGCCCCCATTGATTTATCATCCCTTCGATATGAAGGAGTCGATGGAATTCATTAATTATTTCATGGAAAATTATAAAAGCACTTTACAGCCTGACAGGAAATTATTATTGGATCAATATCGTGTAAGGGATGTCGCCCTGAAAGTGGTGGGTGTCGG
>Ga0335076_10006864_pt1 | contig 11482 bp, 11 predicted proteins | sample Lox_Sample_25_FD_206717 | JGI IMG/M metagenome (GOLD analysis project Ga0335076, IMG submission 206717) | Soil microbial communities from Loxahatchee National Wildlife Refuge, Florida, United States - Lox_Sample_2.5 | ecosystem: Environmental > Terrestrial > Soil > Wetlands | place: USA... | reverse complement strand
CGTGGCCGATTCGTCCGCATGCAGGCGAGCCCAGCCGGTCACGTAGGGCCTGGTCAGAACGTCGGCGATCGCGGACTCTACCGGGCTGGCGGCGGTCCGCTGGCTGCCGTATGCGAGCAATGCGTACTGCATGGCCTCTCCAGTCACTGATCGGTACCGGTTCGAGTATCTGACGAGCGGCTTCGGCCCGGACGGACAGCTCCGGCCGGGGAGATTCTCGGCACAAGAAATGTTGTCCGCCGCTGTCCGTGCCGGGCCGGACCGTTCGTCACTACGGCAGATCCGCACCGGGAGCTCACCGAGAGGACACCGCAATGCCCGACATCTTGCATCGCATCAGCATCGACGCCCCGCGCGAAGACATCCACGACCTGGTCGCCACCACCGAGGGCATCGCGCGCTGGTGGACCGGCCGCCCGCTCGACGGCGACAGCGCCGTCGGCCGCCGGTTCGGCATCTACTTCGGTGACGCCGGCAAGCCGGCCGCCGTCATGCGGATGGAGTCCGATGCGCCCGACGAGGTCGTATGGCGGGTCATCGAAGGCCCCGATGCCTGGATCAACACCCTGATCACGTTCGCGCTCCGCCCCTCCGGCCACGGCGGAACCACACTGCTGTTCACCCACGCCAACTGGGCGGAGGCGAGCGAGTTCATGAGCGGCTGCAGCACGAACTGGGGCTCCTACCTCACCAGCCTGAAAACAGGCGCCGAAGGGGTCGCGTTCCACCCCTATCCCGAAGGCGAGATCAGCCGCTGGTGAACAGGTCACGCTACGCCGCTTTGGAGAGGACTACCGACATGACGAAGTTCATCTACCTGTACCGCGGCCCGGAGGCTCCGATCCTCACCCCGGAGCAGGGCGCTGAGCGGGCGGCCGCGTTTGGCGCCTGGATGGAGAAGGCCGGCGCGGCGCTCGTCGACGTCGGCCGCCCGTTCGGGACGAGGGCGTCCGTTCGCGATGACGGCACGCAGGGAACGGCCGGCGACCTGATCGGGTACACGATCGTCGAGGCCGGCGACCTCGCGGCGGCGAAGGCGCTCACCGACGGCCTGCCGTTCCTGTCCGGCAGTGACGGGGCGTGCGCGGTGGAGATCTTCGAACTGCTGCCGATGCAGCTCTAGCCGACGAGACGAGCGCCCGGGGCCGGGCGCTCGTTTAGTCGCGCGATCGCGTGCTCGGCCAGGGTGACCAGGGCATCGCGGCAGGACTCGCGGCTGCGGGCGTCGCACGCCAGGACCGGCACCTCGGGGGCCAGGTTCAGCGCGCCGGCGATCGATTCCAGCGAGTGGCGCGCAGCGCCGTCGAAGCGGTTCACCGCGACGACGAACGGAATGCGGTTGCTCTCGAAGTAGTCGACCGAGGGGAAGCAGTCGGCGAGCCGCCGCTCGTCGGCCATGACCACGGCGCCCAGGGCACCACAGGACAGGTCATCCCACATGAACCAGAACCGCCGCTGCCCCGGGGTACCGAACAGGTAGACGACGAGATCCTGCCGGATGGTGATCCGGCCGAAGTCCATCGCGACGGTGGTCGTCGTCTTCTCCTCCACGCCGTACAGCGAGTCGATCAGCTCGCTGCGGTCGCTCAGGTCTTCTTCGGTCCGCAGCGGCGCGATCTCGCTGACCGAACCGACCAGCGTGGTCTTTCCCGCGCCGAAGCCGCCGGCGATCAGGATCTTGATCGTCACCGGCGTGCTGGCGGCCGCCACGTCGCCGTCATAGCCGCCGTAGGCCATCGACCACCTCCTGGAGGATCTTGAGGTCGTTGAAGCCGACCGGCTGCGCCCGGTGGATGGTGACCAGGCCGCGCTCGCGCAGGTCGGAAACGAGGATGCGGATGACGCCGATGGGGAGGTTCAGGCCGCCTGCCAGCTCGGCGATCGGGACCGGCATCTCGCAGCGCTGCAGCATCTCGGCCTGCTCGGGGGTCAGCTGCGGCGGATCCCCGCCGGTCCGGCGGGCCGTGCGCACCATGTCGAGCAGGTCAAATCGCTGGCCGGACGGCCGGGTCAACCCTCCGGTGAGCGCGTACGGGCGGACGACCGGACCCGCGTCCTGGTCGAGCCACTCGCCCCCGGACGGCATGGCTGTCACGCCACCGCGGGCGGCGCCGGCATCGGCCGGCGCTCCACGGCCAGGTGCTCGCCCACCCTCGCCACCAGCAGGGTCATCTCGTAGGCGACCAGTCCGACGTCCGCGCCCTGGGCGGCCAGCACCGCTATGCAGCTGCCCTCTCCGGCGGCCATCACGAACAGGAACGCGGACTCCATCTCGATGATGGTCTGCCGGACGGCGCCCGCGCCGAAGTGCTGGCCGGTGCCCCGGGCCAGGCTCTGCAGCCCGGCGGCGGCGGCGCACAGGTACTCGGAGTCCTCGCGGGACAGCCCGTCGGACGCCCCGATCGTGAGGCCGTCCCTGGACAAGATCACGGCCTTGGTGACCCGGGCGACACGCGCGACCAGGTCATCGAGGAGCCAGTTGAGTTGTGCGGCCATGTTCAGCCCTCCTCACTCTGAGCTGCGTCGCCGGACGACCCGGTCGCGTCGGACCGGGCCCGTTCCCACCCGCTCTGCATCGCGGACATGGTGCTGCGGACCGCTTCGGCCGAGAGCGGCGGCGCCTCGGCGGCACCGCCGTCCGCCGCGCCGCGGTCGCGGAGCTGCGGGGCCAGGCCCGCCTGGGGGACCCGGACCGGGAGCGCGCCCTCCGGCTGCTCCCCCGGCGCCGGGTGCGGCGGCGGGCCAGGCACCAGCTCGGTGGCGCCGGCCACGGCCTGGGCGGCCGGGATCGAGTCGGCCGCCTGCTGGCTGGCCAGGGTCGGGCGGGCCCACCAGTCGGATCCGGCCGGCGAATCGTCCGCATCGAACACGAACGGCTGGGTGTCCTGCTGGACGACGGCGGCGGCGTGCCGCGGGGTGTGCGGATCGTTACCGTTGCCCGCGTGCCCGTTGCCAGCGTGCTCGTTGCCCGCGTGCTCGTTGCCCGCGTGCTCGTTGCCGGCGTGCCCGTTGCCGGCGTGCCCGTTGCCCGGGTGCCCATTGCCGGCGAAGTTCCAGCCATGGCCGCTGCCGCCGAGCGCGGCCGCCGCGCCCGCGCGCTCCAGCGCCGGCGCAGCGGCGGCGGCGTGGACCGGCATCTGACGCTCATCGGCGATCACTAGGCTCGTCGGGATGATCACGACCGCGCTCGTGCCGCCGAACACCGACGAGCGCAGGGTGACCGCGATGCCGTGCCGGTGGGCCAGGCGCCCGGTAATGAACAGCCCCAGCCGGTCGCTGCTCGCCAGGTCGAAGTCGGGCGGGCTGGCCAGGTCGCGATTGATCTCGACGAGCCGCTCCTCGGCCATGCCCAGGCCACGGTCCTCGATCTCGATGGCGAACCCCCGGCCCACGAGGTCGCCCTGGACCCGCACCACCGTGTTCGACGGCGAGAAGAACGCCGCGTTCTCGATCAGCTCGGCCAGGAGGTGGACGACGTCGGCCACCGCGGGGCCGGCCAGGGCGGCCTTGGAGCGGACCTCGACCCGGATCCGGGTGTAGTCCTCGACCTCGGCGACCGCGGCGCGGAGCACGTCCATGAACGGCACCGGCTTGCTCCAGCCCCGGCCGGAAGAGTCACCGGACAGGACGATCAGGCCCTCGGCGTGCCGCCGCATGCGCGTGGTGAGGTGGTCGATCCGGAACAGGTCCTCGAGCTGCTCCGGTTCTTCCGCGCGACGTTCCATGCCGTCGAGCAGGCCGAGCTGGCGGTGCAGCAACGCCTGGTTGCGGCGGGCCAGGTTACGGAACACGTCGTTGACGCCGCGGCGGAGCTTCGCCTCGTCCACGGCCGCCTCGACCGCGGTGCGGTGCACGGTGTTGAACGCCTGCTGCACCTGGCCGATCTCATCCGTCCTGGTTCTGGATCCGGTCGCGGCCTCGGCCGGCGGCGCCTCCGCGTCGACGTCCACCGTGTCGCCGTCCCGGAGCCTGGCCATGACCTTCGGCAGCCGCTCGCGGGCGAGTTCCAGGGCCGACTGGCGCAGGCCGTTCAGCCGGCGCAGCAGGCGACGGCCCATGAGGAACGAGAAGACGATCGACGCGATGACCGCGAGCAGGCCGACGGTCGCCGCCACGATGAGGGTCGTGAGCGCGCCGCGGGCCGAGGAGGTCACCTGCGACTGGATCTGCGCCGGACTCTTGGTCAGCATGACCTCGAGATGGCTGGCGTACGTCGTCGCGGTCGGCTGCCAGGTCGTCAGCGGCACCGGCGGCCGGGCGGGGCTGGCCGGCGCGTTGATGATCGCGTTCTCCTGGCTGGTCAGGGCGGCGGTCAGCGAGGCCGGGACTTCCTGGCGCAGCAGGCCGGAGGCCTGCGCGTCGAGCTGCGGCACCGCGTCCGCGACGAGGTACCGCCGGACGGCCACGAGCTGGGCGAACTCCTTCTGGTCGGCGGCGGGCATGTGCCCGGCGTCGCCGACGTAGATGTCGGCCTCCTGCAGGACGAGCATCTCGGCCGTGTAGAGGTTCACTTCCTGGCGTGCCGTGGTGGCCAGCGGCTGGCTCACGTAGGTCTGCTGGATGGCCTGCTCGGCCACGCGGATGCCGTCCGACATGATCGCGCTGTAGGAGTTGATGGCGGCGATCCGGCTGATCTTGCCGCCGGCCACCGCGGTGCGCAGCGCCTGGATCCGGCCCCGGTCGTCCTTAAGGAACGCCCTCGCCGCCGCCTTCTCCAGCGGGGTCGCGTTGGAGGTGACCGGCCCGGACCCGGTGATGGTCTCGATGGCCCGGAACTGGCGGTCGGTCGCGCCCTGGGCCTGCCGGAAGGCGGCGCCGGCCTGGCCGGACCGGGTGGCCAGATAGAGGACCGCGCCGCTGCGCTCGGCATTGAGCGCCACCATCGTGTCGGAAAGCGGCGTGATCGTCGTGCCGCTGACCTTGCCCGCGTTGGCCAGGCCGACCGCCGTGCCGAACTGCCCGACAACCGCGTAGGCATAGATCCCGATCAGGGCGAGCAACGGGACCGAGACGAGCAGGAACATCCGGGTGCGGATGGACGTGTTGCGCAAGGTCATAGGGTGGCCCTCGGGGTAGGCGGGGATCGTGAGGCACCGCCGAACGCTGCTCCGGTACCCGGAGATAACGGCTGAAACCTATATGAATCCCCCGTTGACAGCTTCGCCACGTAGAGTGCCACACACCGGACACTCCGTCAAACTGAACCGGACATGCAGGCGGTAACCACGCGCTGGAGCATCGTATCCGTCACGGCGAGTAACGCAACTTGAGGCCGGGCCGGTCTCGTGGCCAAGATCCGCCGCCAGCCTGGACTCGTCGAGTGTGATCGCGAGGGCGCGCATCATGCCCAGCGCCCCTTTTGCCCGGTTCATCCCGGGGATCGGGCCGGCGTCAGCCGACGCCCGCGCCCGTGGATGTACCGATGGGCGTGCTGGAACCCGCCTTTTGGTTCATCGATCATGACCGGCACCCCCCGCAGTGCCCTGATCAGCGCGGCGCGGCGGGCAGGGCCGGCCGGCTGTCGCCCGCCACCCGGCGCAACACCCAGCGCCACAGCGCCCGCCACCAGCCGCCGCGCGGGGGCCGGGCGGAGACCGAGCCGCTGGCGACCCGGCCGGAGACCTTCACCCGGAGTTCCACCGGAGCGTCGGTGGCCGCGGGCGGGACCACCCTGACCGTGCCGCTGCCCACCCGCACGTCGTCGGCGTCGACCACGATGCCGGGCCGGGTGATGAGCACCAGGCTGCCGCTGGCGATGCGGGCGTCGATCCGCAGCTCCGGCGCGGCGATCACGGCCTCCCGGAAGTCGAGCCGGACCGTGCCGCTGCCGACGAAGATCTCCAGGCGCCGGGGCACCACCCAGGACCGGTCCCGGCTGGCGGAGCCGGAGCCGCACTCGATGCGCACCAGATCCGGCGCCTGCGGCGCGTCGGCGGAGGCCAGGCCCGCGAGGATCGGCTCGAGCTCGGCCAGCGTGCGCGCGGTGAGCGCCGCCTCCAGCCGCTCGTCAAGCTCGTCAGCGGTGAGCCGGCCGTCGCCCGCGGCGGTCCTGAGCACCTCGACAACCCGGTCCCGGTCCGCATGCGAGGCCAGCACCCCGGCCGGGCGGTCGGGCTGCGCGGCGGCGGGGACGGCCACTCGCGCGGCCAGGAACCCCGCCTCGACCTGGTAGACCCGCTCCGGCCGGCTGAGGTCCTTGAGCTGATGCGTTCCGAGCTCCCGCAGGCCCACGCCCTCGGGCAGCTCATCGGACAGCAACTCCGCCGCCGCCGCTGACACCAGCACCTCGCCGCCGCCTGCGACCGCCAGCAGCCGCGCGACCCGGTTCACCGCGGGGCCGAAGTAGTCGCCGTCGCGCTCCTCGCAGACCCCGACGTGCAGCCCCATCCGCACCGAGATCGGCCGGCTGGTCGGCCAGGATTCGGCGGCCAGGTTCTGCTGGGCGGCCAGCGCCGCGTCCAGCCCGGCCCGGGCGGAGGAGAACGCCGCGCAGAACGCGTCGCCGACCGTCTTGAAGACGTAGCCGCCGACCTGTTCGATCGCGTCCCGAAGGATCGCATCGTGGCGACGCAGCGCGGCCGCCATCGCGTCCCGCTCGGCGTCCCACAGCCGGGTCGAGCCTTCCACGTCCGTGAACAACAGCGTCACGGTGCCGGACGGCGGGCCGTTCATCGGCACCTCGCCAGCGCGCGGAGCGTCACCGCGAACACCTCCAGACCATCGATCCCATCGAAGTCTGCCGGATGCCGCGAGCAAACCGGAAGTCCCGGTCCATATGGCTCGTTAACCGGTTGCGGGTAAAGCGGCGCGCCGAATAGAACTGGTGGCCGGACGGAGAATGCCTTGGTTCTGCACCAGCACCACCTGACCCTGCGCCCGATCGCCGGGCCCGACGAGCTGGACCTGTTCAATAGCCTGCCGTACGTCCTCAACGAGGAGATCGGCGACGACCTGGCGGCCGGGCGGCGCCGGCCGGAATGGCTGTGGGTCGCGCTGCGCGGCGACCACGTCGTGGCCCGGGCCGGGTGGTGGTCGCGGCCGGGGGACCAGCACGCGCGGTCCATGGACATCTTCGATATCGACGGGGACCCCGACGATGGCGTGCGGTTGCTCGAGACCGCGCTGCGCGCAGTGGTTCCCGCCGGGGCGGCGCCCCCGCAGTACGTCCGCTTCCTGGCCCCGGACTGGCGCGACAACCAGCCGACCCGGCAGGCGGTCGACGACCGGATGGAGGCCCTCCGACGCGTCGGAGCAAGGCCGTTCGTCGAACGGCTGCGCCTGGAATGGCGACCCGGCACGCCCGTTGCCGAGCTCAGCGGCCGACTCGCCTTCCGGCCGGTTCGCGACGCGGGCGAGCTTATCGACCTCATGACGCTCGTGCTGGACGGCACGCTGGACGCGCACAGCCGCGACGACCTGACCCGGATGACCCCTCGTCAGACCGCCGAGGAGCAGTACCACAGCGAATTCGAAGGCTACGCCAGCCCGCACGAGTGGTGGCAGATCGCGACGCTGCCGGACGGCGAGCCGGTCGGGTTCGTGATCCCGGCGCACAACGGTTACAACCCGATCATCGCGTATCTCGCGGTGCTGCCGGCCCACCGCGGCCATGGCCATGTTCACGATGTCCTGGCCGCGGGCACCAGCCTGCTCGCGGCGCAGAACATGCCGCGGATCCGGGCCGCCACCGACGTCGGTAACACCCCGATGGCGGCGGCCTTCGCCCGGGCCGGCTACGTCATCTTCGAGCGCCAGATCGACATGACCTGGCAGTGATCGCAAATCCGCTCCGTCGGGCTACGGCAGCGACCTTGGCCGCCGTCGCCGTAGGCTTGCTTTCGTGGACGAGCAAGAGGATCTGGCCGGTCACGTCTTCATTTCATACGTTCGCGAGAATAGACGTGCTGTGGATCGGCTTCAGAAGGCTCTCGAATCCAGGGGAATCCGGGTCTGGCGTGATACTGCCGACCTGTGGCCAGGGGAGGACTGGCGCCAGAAGATTAAGGATGCGATCGTTAATGACGCGCTCGTCTTTATCGCTTGTTTTTCTCGTCAGAGCAATGCTCGCGAGGTTAGCCATCAAAATGAGGAGCTGATCTTGGCGATCGAGCAGCTCCGGCTACGTCATCCAGGTAAACCGTGGCTCATTCCGGTCCGATTCGCCAACTGCGACGTCCCCGATCTCCCGATAGGGGCAGGGCGGAGCCTGCCATCGCTCCAGCGCGTTGACCTGTTCGGGCGCCGCTTGCATGAGAACACTGACCGGCTGGCCGCGATGGTACTTCAGATACTCGGCCGACCAGGTGAGCCAGCCGGTATTGACGTAGTCCCAAGGCTGGATCCGCCGCCCGTCATCGGCAAACTGATGTCGCGTGACGACTCGATCGTGACATTCTATTCTTTCAAGGGCGGAACTGGAAGGACCATGGCGCTGGCCAATGTCGCATGGATTCTCGCCGCGAACGGCCATCGGGTACTTGTCGCAGACTGGGACCTCGAGGCACCCGACCTCTACAAGTTTTTCCAGCCGTTTGTTGACGCTAGCATCGGGAACGCCCCCGGGATTGTCGATATCATCCGAAGATATGAGTGGTCAGCTGTAGAGGCAGGGATCCCTCCGTATGACCTCGAGTCGGAGTCCGCAGATTCACGGCAAGCCGCGCTCCAAACCGTTGCCGCACTAGTCAACGAGCACATCGAGCGCATAAGGCATCATGTTCTGTCGCTGAACTGGCAGTTCCCTCGTGGCGGTGCCGTGGACTACTTGTCAGCTGGAAAGCAGGTCAATGGCGACTATCAAACGATTTTGAGCGCCCTTAACTGGGACAACTTCTACGACAATCTTTATGGCGCCCAGTTCTTCGACGCCCTGCGCATATACTTCAAGCGAGAGTGGGACTACGTTCTCATCGACAGCCGCGCCGGCCTGAGCGACATCGCAGATATATGTACAATACACCTGCCAGATGTAGTGGTGAACTGCTTTACTTTGAGCCCGCCGGCGGTGGATGGCGCTGCCCGGATCGCCCAAATGATACAGAATCATACGCACCGCGATATTAGAGTACTGCCTGTCCCGACACGCATAGACGACAGCGAGAAGGGGAAATCCGGCACGAGCTTGACATCAGCGGCTCGTAAATTCCCAGAACTTCCCGAAGGAATGGAAGAAGAAGAACGGCGCGATTACTGGGCCAGTGTCGCGGTGCCATACCGCAGAGCTTATTCCTATGAGGAGATGCTCGCCGTCTTTGGTGACTCCCCTGGATCCCGGACATCTTTGCTGTATTCTTTTGAACGTCTTACAGGATACATAACTAACGGTGCCGTGACCGGCCTTCCGCCCATGGACGAGAAACTGCGACTGAAAACTAAGCTGCTAGTTACTGAATCCGGCCATGGCGCCTGACGCTGCGCTTGCGGAAGCCGGATGAGGATCATGAGCGGCGACCGCCGCGGGCTGCCGGGAAAGGTACCGCAGCTCGTGGCCGCGCTGCGAGGTCCGGGTTGAGCGCCCCGAACTCTCCGGCCAACCTGCCCCTGCCCCGGCCCGGCCTTGGTTACCCAGCACGACACGACAGTCGAGCCCGGATCACGGCGCGGAGCGCAGGCCGTCGCATAGCACGGCGACGGCCCGGTGCGGGTCCGTCGGTCCGGCGGAGCCCGGGCGCAGGGCGAAGAGGATCCCCCGGATGAGGGCCATGAGGTCGGCGGTGGTCACGTCGTCGCGGATCGCCCCGGTACGCTGCGCCCGGACGAGGAGATCGCCGATCTCGCTCCGCAACTGAGCGGCGGTCCCGGCCAGGGCGGCGCTCAGCTCGATTCCGCCGCTGGCCAGGGCGTCGACAAGGTCGCGCTTGGGGGCCGCTTCCTCGACGAGACGGCCGATGAAGTCCAGCAGGGCGGTTGCGGGATCGGCGGCACCGCGCAGCGCCTGTGCCTCGTCGGCGAGGCGCTGGAAGCGCTCGCGCAAGACGGCATCGAACAGCGCTTCCTTGGTCGGGAAGTGCCGGTAGAGCGTGCCCGGGCCGACCGCGGCCCGCCGGGCGATCTCATCGAGCGGCACGGACAGGCCCTCGGCCGCGAACGCTGCGGTGGCCGCCTCCAGCAGCCGCTGCCGGTTTCGGCGGGCATCGGCGCGCAGCGGGCGGGGGCCTGTCACGCCGCTGCCTCCTCTGCCTGTAACCGGGGCGCTGTCTCCGGTATACTTGGTCTAACCGGGGCGTAGTCTCCGATTCTAGCCGCCCCGGCTCAGGAACCTCGCCGCATGGAAGGACGCGCCGATCATGCCAGCCCCGACCGCCAGTCCCCGGCAGACCGCTGAGCGGCTCCTGCAAGCCGCGGTCAGCTCTGACCCCGGGGATATGGCCGACTGCTACGCCCCATCCGTCGTGATCGAGATGCCGTTTGCCGTTGCACCGCTGTATCCCGAGCTGATCGAGACCACCCGGGAGGAACTGCGCGTTCGGTTTTCGGCCGGCCGGGCCGTCCGGCGGTACGAGCGGCTGAGCGATGTGGTCATCCACGAGACCGCCGATCCGGAAGTAGTGATCGTCGAATACCAGCTGCATGGCGTGCTGCTCGCGACGACCGAGCCGTTCTCACAGCGTTTCGTCATGGTCATGACGATCCGCGACGGGATGATCGTGCACTCCCGCGACTACACCAACCCGGTCACCGGCGCCCGGCTGCTGGGCAGGGTGCCGGAGCTCGTGGCCGCGCTGGGTGCTTCGGGTTGACCCCGGGGCCAGATCCGCGTTGCCGGCCCAGATCAAGCCCGGGTGATCTTGCCACGAGACCCGCCGACCGTTCGAGGGCCGGGACCGGGTCGAGACGGGGCGTAAGAGACACTGATCTTGATTTGGATTTGCCTGCGCAGAAGTGGAGGCTGTTTGCCTGAGCAGTTGGTGTCCGACGCGGACCACGTGTCGTTGCCGCGGCTGGTGGTTGAGATCGCCTGGCGGATTGACCACGGCCGGGCGGACAGCGTGTGGGAGCTCTTCGTGCCCGACGGGGTTCTCGACACCGGTGGCACGCCGCTGGCCGGCCACGACCCCATCCGCGAGTGGCGCCGGGGGCGGGCCGCCTCGAGCGTGCGAACGAGACACATCTGCTCCGGCATGCGACGGACCTGGCTCCGCCGTCCCGGCCGTGGTCGGCGAGGACACCGATGAGTTCGTGCGCACCGATGCCGGCTGGCGGTTCGTGTCGCGCCGGTTCGAGAGGTTGTTCGCCTGATGGCGGTGGCGGAGCACCACGTTGTTGCCGTGATCTTGCGTCGGGCAGATGAGGTGCTGCTGTGTCACCGGTCGCCGGGGCGGCGATGGTATCCGGACGTGTGGGACTTCCCGGGCGGTCATGTCCTGCCTGGTGAGCATCCTGAAGATGCGCTCCGGCGGGAGGTAGCCGAGGAGCTGGGGGCCGAACTCGCGGGTGTTGACGGCGAGCCTGTCTTGCGCCGGGTCGATCCGGAGACTGGCCT
>Ga0335076_10006863_pt1 | contig 11485 bp, 13 predicted proteins | sample Lox_Sample_25_FD_206717 | JGI IMG/M metagenome (GOLD analysis project Ga0335076, IMG submission 206717) | Soil microbial communities from Loxahatchee National Wildlife Refuge, Florida, United States - Lox_Sample_2.5 | ecosystem: Environmental > Terrestrial > Soil > Wetlands | place: USA... | reverse complement strand
TATCTTTCGATGATGAAGCTAATCGGCAATCTTTCCGTCCAACCACCCTAAGGTAAGAAACGCGATAAAAAGCACATACAAATGTAATGGCTCCCATGCCAGCGCAGTAATCCATTTCGAGTGACCTCTCAAAGCGTCCGCTTTCGCCTTCCCCGTCTCAGGATCCCATAATCGCAACTTGCCCGTCAGATCACCCAGCCAGGCACATTACAGTATTATCATAGCTGCCCGTAGCAATGACCTTGGCATCAGGACTCCAGGCAACACAGAGAACCCAATTCGTGTGCCCCTCAAGCTTAAACATCGGCGTACTGGTCAACGAATCCCAAATTCGAGCCGTGCAGTCACCACTGCCTGTCACCACTTGAGCGCTGCTTTTTGGGGAAAACTGCGCCGCGAGAATAGGCGCTCCATGGCCAGCGATGGCCCCTGTACATCGTGTTACCGCGCGAACTCTGAAGACGGCTTGCGGCGTGTAGCTGAGAGTGATGAGGTCTTCGTTCGTTTTGTGACCAGGATGAAGGATATTTGTGTAAAGATCGGAAGTGACATCAACGGGTTCAGCTTCGGATACAAGCGAGAATGAATATGGAAGAGGGTCGTCAGTCTTCTCATTAGAACTTCTATCTAAGCCTTGTCTTACAGCATTTAGGAGTTGGTTCAGGAGCAATTCGAGCTCACGGGCCGTGGTTCGAGCAGCGATCCGAACTGTGGTTCCCGTGATTTCTCCCGTGTCGGATGCTTTAAACTGGACGAGAACGTTTTCAGTCACGGTTGACAGATCAACTTGGTCTTCAGCAGCGGCCGCGATTTTTGCCCGTTTCGATGGAGGGGGCAGAAGGGTGGTCATTGTTGGCTTTGGGTGTCGCGATGACAAGCCGAAGAAATTTTTTTTTTATGCGGATGATCTACACGAGGGACACTGGATCTCAATACGGTTGGGTCTCCATGGAGACATTCGTGGATATTAAAATTGACGAGGGGTTTAACCAGCTTGTATAAATGGGAATGAGAAATGCCGTTCCATCAAAAAGTGCAATACGTCTCTAGCCAGCAACGTCTACGAGAAAAATCCGATTAAACGTTGCAATCCACGCCGTTCGACGGCCACATCCACCCGAAAGGATCCTCGACATTCCCATCTTGGATCGCCCTCAACGCGTCGAACAATTTCAAGAATCCCGGCCCAACCTCTGCATTGAAATCCAGCCTGATATTCCCATTCGTAATGCTCTTAATAGGCTATGCAATCAGCGCCCTCGAATTTGATAGGGGTTACAGTAATGACGGCAGCGGTTCCACATGCAGCAACTTCTGAAAACGAGGCAACTTCATCCCAAGGAACAGGACGCATTTCCACGGTCCACCCGAAACTCTTGGATAATTCGACAAGGGAATTCGTTGTGACGCTCTTTAAAATGGAAGGACTTTCCGGCACGACAAAGGTTGTTGTCTTCTTTGTTGGCTCTTCGAGCAGCGCGACGAAATTGGAAGTGCTGAATTCATCGATGTAGGCTCGAGACTTCGAGTCGAGGTGGAGGGTAATGGGGTAGCCAGCGTGCTTGGCATCAGCGGAAGGTTTAAAGACGGGGGCGTAGTTTCCGCCTAATTTCGCGCTTCCCGTACCAAGCGGAGCAGCTGCAATCAGTGACGAGATGGGAATGAAATGACCTCGATCAAATTCTGCCAATATAAGGGCATCTACAGGTTTTATTCCTCCGGTGTAGTAATTTCCAACTGATGAATAAGATAAAGCATGGACAACAAAGGGCAAACCAGGAGTCACGTAGACGACAAATGTGAATTCTTTAGGCGGAGTAAGTCCCAATTCAGGTCCACTGCCTAGTAATAGCGGTCGAATGTACATGCTCGCGCCAAGACCATGCGGCGGCACAAACTCTGCATTTTTTGCGACACTGCCCATATCAACAATCAGTGAGGGAAAGTATCGAATACGCCAGATGCACCGCTTCAAGAAACAACTCTTCCGGGACAGGCGGCATCGAGACCATTGCCGCCGAATGACCAAGTCGACGAGCATTCTCATTCGGTCGGAAAATCCGGATCCTCCCATCTTTCCCACGGAACGCTTTCAACCCCTCAAAACATTGCTGCCCATTAGCTCCACCAAAAGGGCAGTCAGACATACTTGTCCGTAATTGAGACATGAGGCAAAGCCGTGGATTTGAAGCATTTCTTCTGATCGAAACTCGACTTTGCCCCACTTGCCATTGCTCCAAGTTACGTGGGCGTGACCATTGACTTTATGCACTTTGAACCCAACAGCATCCCAGTCGATGGCGGAGGTCGGCGCTGGTGCTGCCGAGCCATTAAGGACGTTGATGCCGTTTGGGGTTGTTGTCGCCGATGTCGCCATGGTACCCTCCTTTTGCGGTGATGACTCAAAATTTGGCCGCCTCGGCCGAGAACTGGGCAATTCGCTTGACGTCGCGTATTCGCGGTTCCGCCTGGGCAGTCGGCACTTGGTAGTGCGATCTTGGAACCGTCAGAAGGTTGAAAGACCTGCGGGCTCGGCTTCTCGGTTAAATCTCATAAAGAGCTATAAATGTGATAGGCTTGACTATAACTAGATGTTTCAATAATCTGCATGCTTCGTGCCATCAATGTCTAAAGCGCCGGGTACGGAAGTCGACGATCGGAAATTGCCACTAAATGTTGTTCCTCCTATGGAAATGTCGTCTTAGTTTAATTCAGTCCTCGGCGAAAAGGCACAGACCCCGTTCTTGGACACTATGGAATGTTTTGATCTCATCAATAATACCGCACGATTCTGATACCGAAACGTACGATAACCTTAGTAGTTTCGAGTTGCCAGGCGAGCCACGATTTGATTCTGAAACTGACACAATTTATTCTATCACCGGTGGCTTGCCCTGTTCAATAATTAGCGTATATACTCCCGAAATAACGTCAGGAAATAAAAGCCGAGGGAACCAAACGGTTAAGAACTTCCCGAATGGTCGTAGGTGCACTTGCCAGGTGACCTCCGGAGTATGGGCAAGTTGGTCCAATCAATGGCCAAAGTTGACGCGCGTGGCGAGGATCGCTGCCGCGGCACGCAAAGTCTAATTGGCCCGTTTTCCCCGGAACAGCATCCCCCCTGTGACCAAGAGCTGCGGGGTCACGAGGAGAGAGAAAACTTTTACAAATAGAAATACAGACACTTCTTGTTGCCAAATACCGAATTCTCAATTATAAGCGCCAAAGTCCTGAAGTCTTTGACTGTTAATACCGGATCGCTAAACCTTTCAAGTCTTCAAATTTGCCATATCCGAGATCAATTCGAGATGCTGGGAAAGAAAGTGTCTCATGGACGGGGTGGAATGGGCAACATCTCAACCGACGCGACGGAATACGTAGATGGAACGGTCTACTCGCCACCCATGCTGACCGTACTTTTGCGCCCTCTCACCTCATATTACTGACATTCTGCGTAGGCAAGACGTAATCCACGCTACAGCACTGGTCGCGGTGGGGCGGGCAATATCCGCAAATTCGACCCTACTGAAGCGGAAATTGCTCAAGATATTCCGGATGGTCGTCACGTCGCTCAGTCAAGGCGCGGCGCTGGACGAGGCGGTTATGGGAATTACTCTGAGATGCGTAAACGCGAGCGTCAGCAACAAGGAACCAGGGAAGGCCGTCAATCTGAAGAATCGACTCGGTCGGATTCGACAGCGAGTACTGGATCTACAGACAGCGAGTCTGGATTCGGAAGCTGGTCTAGGGCAATCATTTTTGGGAAGAAGGCGACTCGTTAGGATGTCGCATCTTTTAACAGCTTGGTTTCGGGATGAAGTCCGAGTTCAAAAGTTGGAGTTGGACGTGAGCAAAATTAGTACGTCTGCACTTGTTTTATTTTCTCTCTTTTTCCTTTTTTTTTTCTTTCTTTTTTCTTTTAAGTTTTTTTTTTTTCTGGAGTTTTAAGAGTTGGAAAAAGAAAAATAATTTTACGGCGTTTTCTCTGTAGGGACTCAAAAAAGGGATGTGGCATCGGCACTTAGCATGGATGGACGGTAGTGGAAAACGTGTTCCCAAGTATCCCGCCATGAAGTAGCAAATGTTTGGCATCTGGATCAAGGTTACTTCCAATGAACAGATACATTGTTAGTTTTTAATCCGAACTGAAAGAGTATATAAAAATATTGCAAAATATTCAATTCTCCAAAACGATAATAGGACTCCGTCTACAAGCCGGGCTCAAAACTTGCTGGTGTCGCGCCCTCCACTTGAAACCTTGAATCACTTTTTCCATATCCCCCGTACATCCTATATAACAACACCTTTGAGACACCCTCCGTAAGAGTCTGATTAATATACTGTGCCCTTCTACGGACAAACCTTATCTTACATCGACTTGGTCGGTTTTGGCATTTGGATTGCTTCAGCCGCTGCCCTTGCCTCAGCCCTTGCCCTTTCCGCAGCCAGCGCATCCCGTCTCGACTTCTCCTCATCCTTTTGCCTCTGCATCTGCTTTGCCATCTCGATGTTTCCGAATCCACCCCTCCCGGACCCGAAACCCACCTCCAGAGGTTTTACCGATGTCGAGAAATGCCGCTCACGCTCCGTGGACGATTCCGCTTGGCCGGCCGTGATGTTTCCGAATCCACCTCGTCCCGTGGAGCGAACTTGATTTGTATCATCCTGAAACTTAGTCAGCTCCCCATTTGAACACAGGAATGGAAGGTGTATACCGGGGGCGTGATTTTAGGGAGAGGTGGGCCCGGTTTATTTTCATTCTTTTTGGCTTCAACGAGGTTTCCGACGCCACCGTGGCCGACGGAGGAGTAAATTGTTGTGACCTCGATCCCTTCACCTCCTCCCATTCTTATACGCGGTTCAATTACAATTGATACCGGTTTAATTGCGGTGGGCGCGTTCCGTCTGTGAGCGATGTTGGCACACGCTCAAGTCGTTCGGTGGAATTGCACGAGGTGGCTTGGATCCGCCAGCCAATTGCAAGATCTCGGCTTTGGATTTGAATGTGGCCGCCTTCGTGTTCTCATTTAATTTCATACATTTAAATGCAACTCGTCCGAAACCGGATCGCGGTGTCAAATATCGCAGATACGAGGCGGAGTTGGACAAGTGCTGTTGGTGAGGAAAGAAAAGTGAGTCTGCAAATGAGACGGCCACCAACCTTTCTATCGACTTCTGAATGGTTTGACTTATTCGATTGACTGTATAACTTCAATCCGTTGCGGCGCATTGTTCAAGTATATGCATTACCACTGCTAAACGGTCGGGACTGACGCAGAGGTCGTCGTCAAAAAGTCAGTGAGTGATCATATAGGAACTTGAAGTGACTTTATGACCGACAATTCATCTCGAGCGATATCATTTGTGTCGCTTTCTTTGGACTGCTTTTAATTTCCTCTCCGTCCGACCAGCAACTATGAAGGAGCCGGTGGTGGCAGCCACGCGGGGGAAGTACCCGGGAACAAGAAATCTTCCAGGCCACAAACAGGCTCGTATGACTCGTGAGCGATGCAGATGACCCGTCCATATCCGACCTCGGATGGCAATGATCAACAGTGGCGTAGTGCCAAAAAATATCGCGAATGCATCCTGATTCCCTAGTCAGAATCCCGACTCCCGTAATGGCCGTCTCTTATTCGCGGGGCGCAACTACCGTGGATTGTTCCTGTGGATGCATGTGTTCTCGAAAAAGTCTCCCCGTAACTCCTATGAGAACACGGGGCATCATTGACCCAACGAACGGGCTCCCGGAATTCTACTGGTGCTGGGAAATAAGGTTAGGTGGACTTATCAAAGCAGACACACGCACACGTAATGCTATGGAGTGATTGGTTCGGTCGTTCAGCTGGCTTCCGTTTTTGCGGATATTTAAATCTGTTTAATCAAGAGACCGGGCTAATCATAATCAATATGTAATTTAGGGGGGAAGGCCCTTCCTCAAGCCGCAGGGGGCGGTCCCTTTTTTGCATCGAAAGGAAGACTTCCCCCACCCCAGCCAAGCCCACCAGGTCGCTTGCCCTTTCTTTTAACGCAGTTTCAGGTGCTGCAACCTAAGCGGCAATTCAACCGTGCCAAGAAACCAAAACGTAATTGTTGCTCCGTAAACCGACACCCGTACAATCACGTTATTCAGAGCAAACCCTTGACCCAATTCTTGCAGGTCCCTCTTTATTTTTACCTTTTACGCTTTTCTCTGTCATCGACGTCAAAGCTCCCCCGCTCCTCGTATCACCCAATTAATTTTCCCGCTGTTCCCCTCCATCGCCACCAGCTCACCCTTTTTATTTTTTAAATAAAGTACAAGCTCCTCGCTTGCCTGTTCTCTTAACGCAATGAGCGAAGGCTTGCTGCCTCCTCCATCTTCTGTCCAAGGCCAATCCTATCCTTCTTATCCTCACAATCACGCGATGACTCCGAATCAGCCAAGGTTTACCTATGTGCTGGAAGTTGGCCAGCAACCTGTTCGGGCTCGCATGTGCGGTAACCAACCTTTTTCTATCATCAAACGTCCACAATATGTTGCTAACCTTTTTCTACTATAGGCTTCGGTGACAAAGTAACTTTCTGGTCCCTTCGCTTTACTAACACTCATTCATCAGGATCGACGGCCTATTACCCCTCCTCCTTGTGTCCGGTTGAGGATATATGATGAACGGAACAATGAGGTCACTACGATGTAACTTTCTATATTTCCACCCTACCTAACGTTTCTTTTCCTCTTACAGGACGGACGTGGACTGCAATTTCTTCGTGCTTTCAGTAGATCTATGGGACGAGGCTGGCCAGAAGGAACAAAACCTGGTGATGCACCCTAACACCGCCTCCCAGGCCGTCTTTCAAGTCGCCCCATCAGCTGAAGCTTCCGTTCCGTATCATGGTTATCCCCAGGAGAATCCGACCTATGGCCCGGGTTATCCACCCTACAATCCCCATCACGGAAGCCATTTCCACCAGCCGTACCATCACCGTTCCGAGCAATATGGCCCCTCCGGAACGGGCCCGGCTCATCACATGTATCCGCCGGCACATCCCGAGGATTATCCGGTACAACCCGCCCAGGGAGGGCAATTTACCAGAAACCTTATCGGAAGCCTCACGGCTTCTGCTTTTCGGTTGAAAGATGATAAAAAGGAGATGGGCATTTGGTTCATTCTCCAAGACCTCTCTGTCCGAACGGAAGGGAAATTCAGACTAAAGTTTAGTTTCTTCAACCTTGCAAAGTATCGATCACCACTGAAATCAGGTTTGACGGTGAATAGTACATCCGAAACAGAAGAACAACGACGAGGAAACGTTTCACTTCACAGGGGCTCGTCAAAATGTCTTGCTACTGTCCTCTCGGAAGTTTTCCAAGTCTCCAGCGCGAAGAAATTCCCTGGCATGTTTGACTCTACGGATTTGAGTAAAGCGTTCGCACGACAAGGCATTCGAATTCCGGTTCGAGGGGAAGGACAGACAAGGAACGGGAGAATCACTCAAGTCGGAGAGGGTCCCGATTCTGAGGGCGACGATGATGATCATGAATAATCGAGCCCGTGGCTAAGCGAGGAGAATAAACAGGATCTTTCGTTCTTTGTAGGGCTTTTTGGCTTGGAATGGTTATTTCGAGGAGTCATTTTGTTTCAAGGACACGATGCTCGACATTTGTATTCGATATCCATAGGCAGAGCATAATTTATCATGAATCAATCGCTAAAGCTAAAACCATCAGAGATCGCTGGTAAGATAATCATCGCCCGAGGAACGATCATTCAATAACGCCAAACTCTTCCACAAACCTATTTTGCACTCTTCGAAGCCACCGAGCGAGGGATTCGTCCTCCATATTACCCCGAGCAGCTTGCCTAAGAGTTTCCTGCAATTGCAAGATCAATTGACGCCGTTGCGCAAAGATATGCGTATTCGAGTTCCGAGTCCGTTGGCGCGCTCTTGCTGTCAAAGTCTCCGAGATCTCAGTGGCTCGCGTCAGAATAGTCTCCGGGAGAGTCGTAAGTTTAGCCAAGCGAATTCCTACTGTGAGCCAATAAAGTATTCTCTTATGAGAACAAACCGTAATGATCATTCTCAACAACGCCATCTTTCAGTTGATAATTCATAGCAATGACACGTTCGCTTTTCACCTATCGACTCCATCAGATAAAATGCGAGTAAATGGACAGGTACTTCGGTATGTAAATGCAAGTTGACAAATCCAGGACGACCATCAAACGCGTTTGCTATCTCTTTGAAATGCGTGGCGAATAATACAGTGGCCTTTTGTCAGCCTGGACTCAAATTCGAATTTACTCTACTCTCGACCAACGCACCACATATGGCAAGGGCAATGGCCAATCCATCCGTCGCGCTAGTCCCTCGCCCAAGTTCATCAACGAGAACAAGACTCGTCCTCGAGACATTCTGCAGAATGAACGCCATCTCTCTCATTTCGGAGGAGAAGGTGCTCGAGTTGATTTCGATACCATCGTCCACCGAGATTCTCGTGAATAATTGCGTAAGGATTGGAAACGATGCAAACTCAGCGGGAACGCTCTCATCAGCAATCCTGATGGGTGCGGAGAATACAAGGAACCGATCTGAGCCATGATACTCAACAATGCAATTTGCCGGAGATATGTTGATTTGCCGCTCATATTTGGTCCAGTGATAATTTGAAAACGGCAACTCTGACTCGCGTAGGCATCGTTGGCAACGAATTCATGACCAGGCATCAAAGGATATCTGCCTTTTCGAATTGCAAGAGTGTCGGTGAATTCAGGGCGGACTTGTCATCAGCCTTAGAATTCAGGATGATTACCCATGTCAACCAAAGTCATCGAGTACGCAAAAGAACCAAGCTGAATCAATCCTCATACCGGAAGGTGATATACCATATCAAGCATTGCGATCCCCTCACAAACTTTGTAAAGACAGCCAATGTACACACGGACGTCATCAATCAGTTTCATGATGGTGTCAAAACTCAAGACGTAGATTTCATTCAACGAGTGTCTCAACTTGGCATTCTTCTTACATAACTCCAAAGAATCGTACTGTACGTTCGACCCTTGCGGCGACACGTTCGCGAAGACGCCTGGCAAGCGTCGCTTTCGGAGATCGGCCTTTCGAGTGATCATGTAGTACCCTCGTTGTTCCTCGAATTTCAAGTTGATCGGTAAATCGAATTGACCTGATGTCAACGAAAACTCAGCCAGAGTACACTTTTATATGCATCGATGAGGGAAAAAACATCCGAAGTAACTTCTTTGAAGTTCTGACGGGCGACGTCGAGGAGGCCGTTAACACCGCTCTGCACATGAGTTCAAGACCCGGAGGAAATTGATACTTTTACGGCATAACATCGCTGGTGTCGCAATCCCAATGCCCCTTTCGTCCAGGTAGCATCTTCGTTTATAACCTCCTTTATAAGTTCTATCGCGGCAAGTATTCTTTGATCTGAACACAACTACTGTTACCAGAACTTGCCAAACGCTGTATCACACATTTTGAATGGATTTCAACAATGGCGAACGACATCCGTGAAGAGATTCAAGGATGGGTGCGATTTTTTCGAGGATATGCTTGAGCAAGATAATGGAATTGATCCTTTCTTCGGACGGAGTACTCGTATCCGATACAGAAAGAAGCTGAGATCAGTGGGTTCGGCAGAATAGATATACCGAAGTCAAAAGTCGGTCGAAATCCTGAAAGCCTTTCAAAGCTGAGATAAGAAGCTGTGCGCGATAGGCGAGAAACCATTTTGAATAGCGTGAAACATCTCTTCCTTCTCACTAACCTCCTTGACAGCATCCAAACGGCCTTCAATCGTATTCAGATCTTGCGTCAGAAACGAATTGACAGTTGTAAACCCGATGAAGGTTGGAGAATATTCACGCGAAGAAGTCGCTTTCCCATCGGACTGTGACAGTTATCGAGAACACCAAACAAGGATTGAGGGGACTTGGGATTCTGAATATTCTGAACTAATTCGAGATTGCGGACAGACAAATAATCGATCAACATGCTGCCTGAAGTCATGAGATTCCATCAATGAGTGTTACCTTCACTTCCTTGATATTTAACACGAAGAGAATGAGGAGTGAACATAACATTTCGTGAATTTTCAGCGTGCCTGGAATCAGATTTCCGAAATCACGACGACTTGCTTGATGATTGCAGCCATGGCAGAAATCGCATAGTAGCTATATTCAACTTCCGGGTTCGGATGGTATATGCCTGGCAGAGACGGCGACCTTGACACTCTCAAGATCCTCTTCCAAAGTAAGCTACTGTTAACAAGAAGCTTATGAAGGCTGGAACCTGATTTATATATTCCATGCCAACTTCATCTCGGAAGTATTTGCGGGCTACCGAAACTGTTGAGGCCCCTGGCAAATTTTCCTCGATAATCCGACACAATTTTGACTTTTGTGGGGTGATGTTGGTATCAGGCACGGCGATCTATCGTTATATATTTCTAATGGATCCATTTAAACCTCAATTGGGTCAAAGATAGCAAGTTTGTGGATTGTTTTGCCATATGTTTGGGAATCAGAAATCTGGCAATTTAAGTTGCCACACTCTAAATTAAGGGAAACCTGGCTTAGAATACACTCCCCAGTATCCAAAGACAAGAAACAGACTCCTACTGAAGTAGCAATGCCACGCCCTATTTCGTCGGTTCTTGACGCAAAGGTGGCCATACCCTCGGTTACAGCAGCAATGACATTGGTGTCAGTCCCGATTGTGGAGGCCGCCGTCCGCGGCCGCGCAGTTCGGGGACGACCCGTGCCCGGCATTGAACGAGGCCTGGACACGGGCCTGCTTTGCGGATAGGGTGCGGCATTCGTCCTTAAGGCAGAAACATCACTGGCAATTGTGGATGGTCTGCGCGGGGCCATGTGGATGATGGGGATGACTATATGACGCAGATCCGGGAGCGTCTGGTGACGGCAGGGCGCCGGCCCGCCAGTCTGCACGTGGTGTCGTCCTCTTACTGTCACTTCCGAAATTATTGGCCGGTTTGTTTCGCAAGCACCACAATTTTATAAAATTGCAGAAATCACTACATTCTCAATAACCATAAGGTGATACACCTTATCCAGCGAAACACGATGAAAATTAATTCAGTACTTTCATCTGACACCTTTCGGATCTCTTGAAACTATGCATTAGTTATCAAATAATGAGAAGAACTTATCTCAAAGATTTTGCGAAATTTAAATCCTCTAACTCTGAGAAATTGTGAGAATGGCTGGCTATGACTTTTCTTTCATCAGGATAATCCTTTTTGAGCTAGTTAAAACCAGATAGTTCAATGGTATGCCTAGCTGAACTATCTGGACTTTCACTGCCTTTCAAGTCTTTGAACAGAGATATTTTCTAGCACAGTTCATCCAATTTTGATTCAATTTATATGGGGTGAAAATATTTTGAAAGTAGATAATTAATCCTTTAATTTTCTACTATTATAACATAATTATGATAAAAACTGATGGAGCTATAGTGA
>Ga0335076_10006861_pt1 | contig 11488 bp, 14 predicted proteins | sample Lox_Sample_25_FD_206717 | JGI IMG/M metagenome (GOLD analysis project Ga0335076, IMG submission 206717) | Soil microbial communities from Loxahatchee National Wildlife Refuge, Florida, United States - Lox_Sample_2.5 | ecosystem: Environmental > Terrestrial > Soil > Wetlands | place: USA... | reverse complement strand
GATTTCAACCAATCGGGAATTGGACTCGGGAACCCATCTCAAACCCGAGGTTCCAATTTCAGCCACGTAACCGGCCGCTCAGTCCACGTCAACTTTTCCTCACCTCATTTGAATTTTTCCCTAGTTCGGTTGCAAACCTAAAACTGGAGACGGTAATTTGGATCACGTAAACCCTCCCATATAGGAGCTCGAAATCGACAATTCCATTCCTAATGAAAAAGCGCTTCGATTGCATCGGGATTCTAGCGTCGGCATAGCCACATGCGCATGATGATTGCGAAAAATCAATTGATAAATGCGACCCCCACCAAACTTGGCGCTCCACCAATGGAGATATGTGCAGCGGACCAACTTAACTTAAAACACGTCACCTGCGACCCATTGATTGGACGAAACACGGGGGGGGACAATCTCGAGAGACAAACCTTATTGGGCGGGTCTTCCCGTATATTCGAAGGAATGACTGAGATTAACTCACTTACGCTCAACGAGGTGAATACGTCCCAACTTGACAAGGGATGCGTCATTCGGAGAACGCCTCGGACCGACCTTATATTCCCCTAAAAGAAGGCTCAAGAAATCATCATGTCCTGGAGAAAACTCTTGCGCTATTTGTTCTTCCTGCGTCGGCCTGAAGAAGAGGAAATGTCGAGCGATGATTTGTTGACAATGGATACCCATGTGGAGGACGAGAGTATCGTTGATGAAGAGGGATTGATGGTTGAGCATGGCGAAGTTGTGGGGGAAACCGCAATCATCACCGCGGAGAAACAATTGCAGCCTACCGGTGGTCCCCTTCCTGAACGGTATTCGCACCTCGTCCTGCCCTCGACGTGTTGCAATGTTTCTCAACTAATTCTAGACTCCAACAACAGCACACTTTTAATTCCGATCGGGAGCTTTTGCTTCGAGCCAGTTATCGAGTCGCATATCTTGTCGTCGAGTTCCGAGGATCAACCACTAACGGCACGGCCTTGTTTATTGACGAAAAGCACCTTTTAACTGCTGGTCACTGCTTCTACGATCGAAACAAAAAAACGGACACGATCAAAAGGATTCGAGTTGTCTCTCCTGGTCTTCCATATATCAACTACAGCGACCTCGAAAATGGTGAAATTTTCACTCTCGACTGCACGATCGTCAAGAACCTGTTCAAAGGAACTCCCGACCCGAACGAACCCGATATTGCTCTGCTTCATGCAGGGACGGGTAACGGACCTCTCGGCACTGAATTGTCCGCCGACCTTCCTCCACCCGGCGCAGTTGTTGATGTCATTGGATACCCCCAAGAGCCCGTGATGGCGTGGTTGAAAAAGAAACTCAACAACATCAAGGATATTGACGAAACCATAAAAACAGTCAGGAAATTGCTTCCATACCGTACCCTTACGATCTCTCGGGGAATCATCAAGACCATCGGTAAAAGTTATATCACGTATCAGGTCTCGACTGTTCCCGGGATGAGCGGATCTTGTCTTGTGTATCAGGGGAAAGTTATCGGTATTTTCAAATTTCGATTTGTCTTGATGAAGCAGGTGTCCATATCGGCGATGTCAAAGATTCGCAAGGAGAATTCATTCCTTACGCTGTCTCCTTCAACAGCGATCAGATTCAGTCATTGTTTCGCAAGGAGAAGCTTTCTCATTTAATTCATCAGCCGAATGGAGTCATTGAACCGTAGTGAACAGTTTCGAGGATCATCGAACCCTTAAACGGGAGACAAGCAGGGAATCTATGTCCGTACTTTAACACAAACCGATGTGTTAACAAACGGACTTTGGAGATTATATTAATCTCTGACAATGTACTCAATCGTTCAATGTAGCAACAATATCGTTATTTCGTCGTTTAAAGTATATTCCGATGTCGTGTGTCCATTTCTTCGACGGGCGAAGGTCGCGATTATGTTCCCTGCCGCAAAAACTCGGAACCGCCCAGAACGTGCGCTCCAGCAATGTTTATCCGAAACTTATGGCAAACGTTATGCGCGTCATCGCTTGTGTAGAAATTGCAGGTTCCCCAACTCTAATTCGCGTTTTGCGAAACTCGGCCGCGTAATCTCAAGGTTTTAATGTGGAGCATCTTCCGTCCTCCATATTATTTGCCATTCCTTTCGTTCGTGTTCTGGCAACCTAATTGTCGCCCAGCGCGATAGAACGGCAAAACCGCAAGTCGCTTGCCGTAACGGGATATGTGTTCCTCAATAAAGATGGCGTCAAATTCAAGTAGTGGCTCATGGCTCATGCATGTAGAGGATGCATATGCCAGAGAATCGATCGCTTAACTTGATAAGAGGTAGCAACTGCAGCCATCGGCAGCAGGATCGCAATCATGCTTTTCAGTATTTCCGTCGTGTTAGAACGTCCAGACTGGATGTTACCCGCGCCATTCCATTGGTCAGGCCCACCCGAGACCATTAAATTGCCAACCTTAATTCTTGTGCGGATGGTCGTTATGCCTCCTCAGGTTGATTCAACATATCCGAATTGAAAAGCACGGCATGCGTCATCCACCACCTTTATAGCACAGCTCCTGCCGCCATTTCATAGCGGTGAGGTATCGACTACATACGACTTGGATATTGCAACTTCTTCAATATTTCCTGGGCCGAAGACCACGGCCGGAAGAGTCAACTAAACAAGATCTCTATAACATGGATACAGCGGTCATCGATGAGGGTCCCTTTGATTAGGAGTTGCTGATTATCGAAGCAGGTGAAGTGGGGGGAGACGGCGATCCTCAACACTGATCTGTGAGCCACAGAGGGCAATCTCCCGGCAAGGCAAGTGTGTGCCGTCGTTCACTTCACTGAAACGGTCACATTGTCGAAGCCGCATCCTTTGAACCGGACGATGGGGTTATGCTCAAGCGGCCTGCGTCGCACCATATCTCATCGTCGAAATTGAAAAAGACCGGGATTCGAATAATGTCGGTCCGACTTTTTTCCTCGACCGAGAGCACCTTATCACGGCCGGGCATCCGCGCCGACGACACTATTAAACGGATTTTTGTCGTGCAACCTGGCATTCCGCACATAAACTACACCAAGCTCGTCGAGGGGGAATATAATCTTGTCAAATGCACCCTGGTCCAGCATTTCTACGGTGGAAGGATAATGAGGCGGCGGACTTTGCGCTTCTTCGTGCCCAAGGATTTGTAGCGCGGTCTCTCCCTCCATTCTCAACGCGTCCTCCTTCTGTCGGTGCCACCGGTGATCTCATCAGCTATCCCGGAGATCTCACTCCTGCGATGCTGAAGGGACAAAAATTGAATGATATTGATTGAAGTTTGGACGAGGTGCAAAAGTTGCTTCCTAAAAGGACTCTCACAGCTTCACGTAGGGTCGTGCAGTCATCTGGCACCGTGATCACGTACACGCTCTCCACCGTTCGGGGTATGAGCCGAAGTTGCATTCTATACGAAGGTAAAGTCATTGGTATCTTCTGCTCAATGTATTTCTAAGCAGCTTAGGCGTTCACATTGGAAACACGACGAATTCTTATCGACATACATGGTCTGCCGTTACCCTTTCTGTATGTCGTGTCCTTCAACCTTTGCCGAAGGAAAAAATCCCTATGCCTTCCGAACAGAAGGGGAAGTTGTCGGTCAAAGGGTGATTAGCGTTTATCTGGTGAGATCTGGAGGTTTAACAGCTCAACCGAATTTCAATGTTCAGCCGTAGTTATTTTACTTCGATTTTTAATAAGAGGAGTTGTTATTATTGCCAATTGTGTGGGAGGGTGTAATAAGTAGCTTTCCCATTTATCCGTGCCAATTTATATACACACTGAGAGCATCTGGGGCGATTTGCGGGATGAAATAAATAAATCGCAGCGACGCAGAAATTTATCTTTTTTGGATTTCTGCCGTCTCCGCGGATATAAAAATTAGAAAATGACGTATATCCCGATCGTAAGTCTTCGAGGGCAAGGCAAACTGGTAAGGGGAGAATTTAAACATAAACCAAAGGTTGAGATATCTACAAAAACAAACACAACACCGCTTCGGTTTTAAGTCTATAATTGTGTTTCTGCAGCCGCTATCGTCTTTTCCCATTCCTCCAAGTCCTTATCCCTTTCCTCCCTCTCATTCGCGCGTTGCTCCCTCTCTTCTTCCAACATCCAGTCCTCCTCCTCCGTGATCTCCGCCTCTGTTTTCTCCGCCTTTTCCGCCCCTTGTCCTCGTCATGCTGCGCAACCTCCTCCATCTGTATCTTCATCAACTTGTCAAATGCCCAATCTTTTTGCATGCGAGTTGTGCATAGATGCAGTGTTAAGCGGCATAGCCTTCAAAGGAAAGGACGATGACCCAATCTGTGCGGCCGATGGTGGCAAGATGGCGGGCTATGGTGAGGGTTGTCGAATTGGAGTGGATGACTTTTGAAGAGTGTTATTAACAAGGTATTCCGAATTGGCATCTGCTGCGCTCATGGCTATCATCAGCTCATTTGGTTTTAGCAGGACACCTTGACCTAGGATGGGAATACCTGGATTACGGATTAATGCTCATTTGAAGATAATACGTTTTCCATAGGAGAACCTTAAACATGTAAAAATTAAAAAATTTAATAGGTAGATGTTCACATTCTGGACACAAGAAGAAATGTGTATAAAAATGCTAAAAACTCACCCTGTCTCTTTGCCCCTAACATATGATTATTAGGTCTATTTTTTGAAAAGATTGAGAATGTTTTTTTTTTAAATTTCAATATGGTTTTACATTTTTATATATTCCTGACACAAGAAGAATCAAAAATTTACATGTTCTAACTATGTTCTGGGCCATTTAAGTCTTAATAGGGTTTGATTAGATGGGGAAATTGGTACTTGTTTCTGGCCCCTGGGTAACTATATACCTTGAGGGCCTACTTTGGATTCTAGTGATGAAGCCACAGTTTGCTCATCAGGCTGCGCCTGTTGAAGCTTGGTTGGGCTCGGAGCGGTACGCAGAAGAGATTCAGCGGATTCAATACAGAAGAATGTGGCATATTTATATTTGTATCCTGACTGACGCAATTCCCAGATCGCGGCTCAGTATTTCCGCGGTTGATCCAGTCCTAACAGCAGCGGCGATTTCCTGTTGCTTTGCGCGAATATGGCTGTAGGCAATATTCTCGGTCAATGTTCCCAAGAATAAGACCGGTTTGTGGGCAATTAGGGAAATTTGCCGACGGCACTATTGTAAACCCATCTCAGCGCAGCACGATACCTGTTTCCCTGTTCAAGAAATAGTGAATCGCCCATAAAAATGCATATTTACGCAATTTTATAATTAAAGTCCACTACAATGAGCACAATTTAGCGGTGGTGATCAGTGCTGTCCCCCGGTTGAGTTGGATCCTGGTTCGACCCCCGATCTGGGTCGACCAACCCCTGGACATCAGCTGAACAGCCCAACCAAATCTTTCGCTGGTCAGGTTATAAGATTCTGCTGGATCGATCAATTCTCATACCGGGTTTTGTGATCAGTCAGTCTGACTCAACCAACCCAAAATTAGAGTCTGGTCCAACTCAGCGGACTTGATCCAAGAGGCTTATCTTCACAGTGATATGAGCTGTTATAGTGGAAATTTTCCAGTTATACAGGAGTTATAATAGCAAAATTTTAACCACAAGCTTTCTCCTATTAATTTAACTATGAAAACTCAGTCACTTCTGCCAGATTAGCAATCTATCTAACCCTGACTAGCTTGATGCACTACATTATAAAAGCTCAATTTAACCAATATTTAACTTAATTTGATCAATATTCTAATTTTCACAATTTAAGATCTAAGTAATGTTAAAAAGATTACAACTTGACTTACTCAATAAGCCAAAAGTTATCAGTTAATCTTTAATTAGTCTTTGTCTTTGTTTAATTAGTAGATATCACTTAGTTAAGCTCAGTAATTTACTTCCTTGTTTAGCTCTATTTATAGATCTATGGTTCAGAAATGCATTTTAAATAGGGTAAAATACTACATATTATATTATAGCTAAGAATCACTTAAATAGTCTTCATAAAACAAATAAATTTTCTGTCTTATTAATATATAACTAAATCAATAAAAAAAGGCTCTGCACTGCTCTTGCCTCACTTAATATTCAATCCCTTTGTTAACCTACTAGCAACGCTCTTTAACTCGAGAGACAAGCGTTGGAAGCTAGCAGTCTTCGGATCTGCATCTATCGCGACCTCAAAAAGGCTGGTTCCGAGTTGTGAGGAAGCCACACCGAAGCGGCACACATTAAGGAAGAGGACCCTTGCGCATTGCGATGCGTGGCGGGAAATTAAACTCACGTCGTGGGATGTTCGGCCCCTGCCTTCCCTTTGTTTCGCTTCGCGCCCCTCCCCTCCAAAAACTAACCCCCGGCCCCAGCAAGCTCTTAGGGCCACCAAAAGGAGAACAGCGAGCCGCGCCTGTGACCCGATAATTTCGGCTAACAATGGGGAATTGTTTGGGACGCATACGGGTCGCACGACGGGGGAAGAAGATTGTGGCGCCGGCCTCGGGAGGGTCAGGTCCGAATGGCCAAGGTGGAAATAACATTCCGCCGTTGGAGGAGGAAGTTGATGTTTTGTCTACTTCTACGGCTTCGTTTCGATCTGAGGAGCCTGCGAATGAGGAGAATGGTGGGATTGGCGGGACGGGTGGCGCTGAGGGTCCTGTCCGGTTTGATGGTAAGCTGATGTTCAGGGGAAGAAGGTGCGGGGATCACTGGCACCGCAGGTCCAGCTCAAGAAAGCCTTCATACTGGGAACGACGATACAGCCGTCGAAGAAGCAAGAGGGGAGATAAAAGGGGACGGAAGTCAATCGGGTATGTCCTCTGCAATCTCATGTTGATGATATGAGAACCCGCCGGTGTTAGGGCCAGTACCTCGGCTCAAGGAACTCAAAAGTCTGCAGAAACGACTGCAGCACACGTCACACAAACCCAGGCAAAAGAAGTGGACAGACCTGAACCCCCGGCTGCCGAGCCGCAAATTCCAGATTCAGGGGCCGACGCGTCGCCGGCAGTTGAAGCCAGTTCAGGGGCCGACACCGGGGATTCAGGGGATGGTGGGGGCGGTTAATTGTATGTACTTTGAATGACCTGTTTTTTACGACTTTCTTGAGAGACACATGATTAATGAAATGGACTTTTTGTGGCTTCTGTGAAACCTTCCGAAGGGGTGTTATTTAGTGTCCTGTCGATCAATCAACCCTCGTCATCACGGATGTCCCCGGGCGGTGAGCCCGAGGACTCGTCGACGGACGACGCCGCTGAATTGCGCATCTCTGACGTGGTCCAAGACATCCTCTCCGCCCTTCCCCCGCTCCCCGCATCCCTCCATTCCCGCCTGAATGATGCACACTGCCACCCCACCGATCACCCGCACACCCTCTCCAAACTCGACCGGTCCGCAAGCGGCAGCCTGTGTGCCATGTCCACCCGTCCAGACGACCAGTCTCTTGTCGTCGACTTTGCAGCGGAGAATCCCCATGTCGTCGTGCCGTTCTACGGTTATCATCCATGGTACTCACATCTCTTCTTCATATCCTCCGAAACCGCACATTACACATCAATTCTGAAACCTTGTCCACCCACCGACTTTCTCGAACATCTTCCCACCCCGATATCATGGACGCAAACCCTGCTCGAATTACGAAAACGATTGGAGAGTAATCCACGGGCTCAAATAGGCGAAATAGGAATGGATAAATCGTTTCGATTACCTACGCACCTGAACGGCGAACGAAAAGGTCTTTCGCCCTATAAAACGAGTGCAGAACATCAATCGAGGATGTTCGTGGATCAAGTCCGTCTTGCTATGGAATTATCGAGGGCAGTAAGCGTCCACAGTGTCCAATGCCACGGCATACTGTTCCAGCTCCTTCAGTCGCTGTGGTCTGAGCTGCCAACACACGCTACTAACCCCGAAGCAACAACTGGCATTCATCGGAAACCACGAATATGTATTCACTCGGCGTCGATTCCCCCAGAGACGTTACGACAGTATATCTCTCCCAGCGTTCCCTGGCGAGTGTACTTTTCGTTTAGTATGGCGATTAATTCGCGGTATGGGAGGAAGTTGGTTGAGTTAATACGGGCGACGCCCGAGGATAGGATACTGATTGAGAGTGATTGGCATAGTGAGGGAAAGATGAGGCGCAGACAACTTGTTGATATTGCACGGGTGGTCATACATGTTAAGCAGTGGGATACCAACAAGGGAATCGATATTTTAGAAAGAAATTTTCGGGCTTTTGTGCATGGTGAGTGATCTCGTGGATATTTTTATATAGCAGTTATCTTTGTACACATCAGCGGGAATAGGAAACACGTAGTTTGATAACGACCTGCGTTATATTATCTATATCCAACACACTTCTTATCGCTCTTTTCTATACTTTCTTCAAATGAATCCCATTCCCCATGGTCCCTTCCTCCTTCTTACATAACTCCGGTCCACCCCACCTTTCCATTGCACTATCCACGCCCCCAACCCACCGTACAAACCACGCAAAGCTCACAGGAATCGCCCTCATAACCCACATCCATCCAACGTACCACGGCGCATAAATCTCCCCTCCCCTCCTTTCCTCCACAGCCAGGACGATTTGCCGGGCAATATCAAGGGGTTCGATGACCGGCGCAAGGAAGGTGCTAGGGGTGCGCACGCCGTAAAAAAGGGGGGTGTACATTTGTCCTGCCATGACGAGGGTTGTTTTTACGGGAGAGGAGAGGGTGAGTTCCGCGGTTAGGCTTGCTTTGGAGGTGGAGTAGGCGCCTCATTGTTAGTCTCCAGTCGAAGAGAAGGACAAAATGAAAATAAAAAAATAAAGAAAAACGAAGAAACAAAGATGAAGAAAATAGAACATCATAGGCCAACACGAATTGGGGGAAGGGGAATGTCTGGGGGCGTGAGATACTTAATCGAGCGGGCCCCATAAAGCCCAGGGCCGAAGATATAGTGACGATATGCCCTCTTTCCAAACGTAACATATCGGGTAAAAATTCCTTGATGGTATAAAAGTTTCCTAGGATATTGGTCCCGATTTCCCTTTGAATGGCATCGATGGGCATATCAATTAATTTTGCGCCCGTGGTAATCGTCACGGCGCAATTCACCAGGACCGTTGGTGTCCCCAGCTGGCCCAAGTCAGCCCCTGACAAACCAAAGAAAAGCAAGGCAGAGCTATGAAACTGCATGATGAAAGGATTCTGAAGGGGGAAAGGCGGCCATTTGTTGTTGGTGTTCTTGTTATAGGGGGAGTACATCATCTCGAATTTGTTGAGCAACCCGTTTGACAGCATCGACATTCGAGACATCACATTCATAATACTCAATCGCATAATTCCCTTCCAACAGAGGCCTTTGCACATCCAAAATCGCCACAGAGATTCCCTTCAACGCAAAAATCTCGGCTACCAATCCTCCTAATCCCGAACTCCCCCCCGTCACAACCACAACGTCCTCTCCCTCAAACGTCTCGTTCTTCGCTCCGGCCTTTAAGAACCTTCCGTTCCGCGCAGCGACGTTGGCCCGTCCGAGGAGCCAGATCAAGTCGACGAAAAGTGCGAATGCAATCGAAATTTGGAGGGGGCGCATATGCATTCGGAATGCTTGGGCACGCAGGGCGAGGGGATATATCCATGCGAGGAGGGGGTGGAAGAATGTCGTTCTTAGGACACGGAGGATAAGGTCGATGGAAAGGAATTGGTACCATGGCAGCGCGTCCGGGGTGAGTGGGGGCATCGTCGACGGGGACAGAACGTGCGTCAACCACAGAGAATGAGAAGAGCCGGTGGTGGTAGGGGAGAGAGAGTCAACGCGGAGGGAATCTGATCTTGCAGTCAAAGGGAAATTTGCTTTTTCAGACCCGTTTCAAAGTTTCCGTCAGGGCAATGAATTTCGACACAAACTGAGGGATGAGCATGCCAACCACCATGGCGGTCTTGGCCAGCGAGTCTAGGTTTGAGCCTTCATTTGGAAGCTTAGCTCAGCCCATGGAAGTCCACTCATTACCCTTATCCCAAAATTCAAATGCTTAGTTTTATCCTTCGTGTCCCATTATACAGGCATTGTGACACTTCAAGGCGGCCATCCCGCAACGCCGGACTTGTCTTACGCGTGTTTTCCATATCATACGCCGTTTCTGGGGCGTGACAATGAAATCCGTCGTCCGAAATCCTCAGACATCCGTCAAGGTTCCCTTTCAGTGCTTAAAAGGCAACAGTCAGTTTCAAACGGCGCCAGGAATCGCGATGCGCAATATCCGACGCAGCTCTCAGGCCACTTGCAGCAGTTGTTCGTTAAAAGGAACCGTTGACTTTGCTTCGACGAGCTCTTTCCTTCGACGAGATGCTTGTGACGGAATGTGGTACTTCCCCTGTGATAATGAAAGGATTTCTGATCCAGTTGCTGTACAGGGTGGGCCATCGAAGCTGTCGGCAAGCGTCCGATGCAAATATTTGGAGCATTTTGTTCGTGTATGAAAACGACAGTGATTCCAAACGTCCCTGTTCGCCCGATAATAAAATACCCGCCCAAAAATGACAGCTCAAATGCCTTAACTTTTCCAAAATGTCCAAATGTCCAAAATGTAAAATACCAAGACCCTATTTTCCTTCCAATTTCACGCAATTGTCCAACCCCGTCCCCTCGTTTTGGTCTTCAACTTCTCCGCCCTAACAGCCTCCTCCCTCTCCAGCACAACCCTTCTCAACAAATCCCTCCGTCGCCTTCCAACCTTCCTTCCCCCCACCGCATAATCCGTATAAATCTGACTCAAAGTATTCACGGAAATCTCCAAGTACACCTGCAATGTCCTCACCGAGAAAAATAACAGAGCCAGAAACGTAGTCACAACCGAGAGGAAAAGGAAGAAAAGGTGAAACGGCAGCAGAGCGACGGGGAGAAGGATTGAGGAGATGCTCCGGGTCAGGCGGCGGCCTAACTGTGGGAGGATGGTGTGCACCACGGAGGGCTGTGCGCAGCCCGGGGGGGTTGCTAAGGAAGTTGGCGTTCTCGGTGGGGGGATTGAGGAGTTGTCGCGGAAGACGTAGAAGCCGGGGCCACGGGGCCTCAACGGTGAGGACGGCGTCCTCATGTGGAGCCTGTCGAGGATGGGCAGTATAGTAACCGGATGAGGGGGGAAATGATTGTTAAGCCCTCGGACGCGAATACCTCGGTAATTAGTGCGCAAGATTTACAACTTTATTGCGAATGGCACAACTAGCCAATTGAACCTGATTAAGAAGTGCTTCCACTCGATTTCCGTGCGGTGTTGACAATACAGGCGTTCTGGGATTAATTTGTGGGGGCATACGTTCCACTATTCAGATCGGAAGTTAAATTTTAGAAACGCTTGTGATGTCAGCCGCGGGAAACCATAGGGCTTATAGAAGGATCCTGGACACGTATACTTTGCAGTTTTTTTGAGGGGGGAATCCAGGACCCGGGGTATAGAATTCAGATTTCCCGCCTACATGGAAAGGAAAGAAGTAATTACAATGAAA
>Ga0335076_10006860_pt1 | contig 11488 bp, 11 predicted proteins | sample Lox_Sample_25_FD_206717 | JGI IMG/M metagenome (GOLD analysis project Ga0335076, IMG submission 206717) | Soil microbial communities from Loxahatchee National Wildlife Refuge, Florida, United States - Lox_Sample_2.5 | ecosystem: Environmental > Terrestrial > Soil > Wetlands | place: USA... | reverse complement strand
GACTGCGGATACGCCATCGACTCGCGCGATCTGATCGCGAAGCGCGATCGGCATCAGAATTCCAGCAGGGCTGGCACTGGGAAAACGCGCGTTGACATCGAGGCGATCCATTCTGGAACTCTCGATCAGACGGTCATAGGCCGTGTGCAATCCCAACATAAGGCCGAACAAGGTGAATGATGCGGTCACGGCGAGCCATATCAGCATGGCCTCGACCGGCTTACGCATGACGGCTGACCAGACCAGCGGCAAGTACTTCATGCTGAATGAGGAGCCCAACCAGGCCGGTCGTTATTCGCTTTGCCTATTCAGCGGTGAGCAGCGCGAGAGTCTTTCGCCGAACGCAATCATCGTCACCCATATCGCAGTCGAATGAAACGTCCGGTACCAGCGGCTCGTTATTGCCGCGAAGGCGATTTCGCCACACCTTGAGGGGCATCCACAGCCGATTGCCGCTCGGCATGGTAGCGGAGCCCATATCGATGTAGACGGAGTCCGCGCTGGTCGTCTTCCCCACGTGCAGCGCTCCTGGCACGAGACGTACGAGGTCTGCGAAGTCCAGACAGGCGCTGGCGCAGCGGCTATCGGTCACCAAAACTATCTTCCCCGAAAATCTCTTCAGCCTGCCGTGTCGTCGGATGATTTCGTCCCGGTCGACTCGGTATCCCCATTCCGGACCTTCCCACTGCTCGTACCATGGCTGCCCGGCGGATTGCGCGCGTCTCAGCCCTTCCCAGAACGTCAATGCGCGGTCGAGCCTGGGACTTCGCTCTCCATAGACGCTCTTTACCCTTTGAATGCGGTCCGCCGCCGCAGCGATTGAAACGTCGGAGACGCGCCATTGCGCGTACAGGCGCGGCAATTTCTCAATCCCATGGAGGTCGTACTGGATGCCGCCGGTCGCTGCCATGAAGATGCGCCCGCCGACGCTGCTGTCACCGCCGCCGTTGCCTCGCGCGTCGAAGACAATGGCTCGGACTTCCTTGAGTCGACGGGTCTCTTCGAGCATCCGATCGAGTGCCCGCTCGTCCTCAGCGTTCAGCTGAAAGTTCGCGGCCCGGATCCAAAGCACACCGTCGTCGAAGGTGAATCCGTTCGCTCGTTTCGGTGAAGCCACGTGCCGCAGAAACGTGAAGGCCTCGTCTATGGGCTCGGGGACGTAGGTAACCCTGAGCTCGAGCGGGCCGGTTGGAGTGCTGAACTGACATCGCTTGAGCTCGTCGCCTCGCAGCCCTGTCGACCAGCCAGGATGTAGGTCGGCGACCAAGGCCTGGTCAACCGCCAGCGGTCTCAGGTCAAAATATGGAGCGATGCGCTCGCGGTATAACGCTTGCGGATCCTGCCCGTCGCACTGGAGCAACCGCGACCCAACAGGCGGTAGCTCGGATGGGAAATCCGCCCAGACCTTGGTGACGACGTAGTCACCATTGACGACGTCAAGTTTCCATCCAATTACCGGGAACGGAGCATCGTGTGTGGCCTGCGTGCGGACGTCATCTGAATACAGAAGATGCCCGTCCTGGAAACCCACCACGTAGTAACTCACCGCACCGAGCATGGAGTTGTAGTCGTACACGCGGGGAAGCAAAGCCAGAGCTCTCCGGTAACCGTCCTCCATCCAAACGCGAAACTCGGGATTCAGCGGGTCAATTGCGCCCGGATGAGCACGCTCGATCGTATCGTGAACCGCTTCGAGATCGGTGCGCGCGAAGGTCTGCCAGCGCCGATCAGCGTCGGTTAGCACATCGGCCGCTGCTGTCCCCGCAAACAGCAAAACGGACAAGCAATGGATGTATGCGCGTCCGCGCATCGGCCGTTGGCCCTACCAAACACCTACTTCAGGCGGCGTGTCGGGAGCATGCGCCATTCTGACAGCAAGGGTCTATCGGCGCGGGCTCGCTACCACATGTCCCTCAGGCGCGCACCGACATCCACGGTGACCGGCGCGCTCGCCTGCTGCAGGCTGTCGCCGCTGCTCAGCGAGCCCTGGAAGACCGCCGCGTCGAGGGTCTTCAGCACCTTCTCCGTGAGGAAGCGGCTGCGGCCGCCGTACACGTGCGCATCTCCCGTGCGTGACTGCTGCGTGAGGTGGAACTTCAGTGGCACCACGAGTGCCAGCTCGTTCTGCGCGCGCGTCATGGCGACGTACAGCAGACGCCGCTCCTCCTCGATGGCCTCGGGCTTGCCGGTGGCGAACTCCGAGGGGAAGCTGCCGTCGACCACGTTGAGGACGTACACGGTGTCCCATTCCATTCCCTTGGCGGAGTGCACCGTGGACAGCACCAGGTAGTCCTCATCGAGCACCGGCTGTCCGGCGAGATCGCTGGTGGCGTTGGGAGGATCGAGTGTCAGCTCGGTGAGGAAGCGCTCGCGGGACGGGTATTGCCCCGAGAGGTGCTCGAGCTGGTCGAGGTCGCCGAGCCGCGTATGGAAGTGCTCGTACAGGCGCTCGAAATGCTTCTGGTACCACTCGCGCGCCTGGTGCACCTGCCCCTGCCACGCCCGCTCGGGATTGGCGAGCTCGAGCAGCAGGTCGATGAGCCGCTTCCAGTCTATCTCGTGGGTCTGCGGCGGCTTGAAGCCGCGCAGCGACTCGAACGCATGCCCGCCCGCCTCCAGGTGCTCGATCGCCGCCGCGGCGTTCACCGGCCCCATGCCGGGAAGCAGCTGCAGCGTGCGAAATGCCGCCAGCGAGTTGCGTGGATTGTCGGCCCAGCGCAGCACCGACATGAGGTCCTTGACGTGCGCCGCCTCGAGGAACTTGAGGCCGCCGTACTTGACGTACGGGATCTTGCGTTTGGCGAGCTCCACCTCGAGCACGTCGCTGTGGCTGCCGCTCCTGAACAGCACCGCCTGGCGCTTGAGCGGCACCTGCGCCTCGCGCCGCCGCAGCACCTCGCTGCAGATGTACTCCGCCTGGGTGGCGAGCTCCTCGACCGTCACCGCGCGCGGCCGCACGCCCTGACCGCGGATCGACAGCAGGTACTTGCGGTGCGCGCGCGGCGCCTCGGCCATCACGGCGTTGGCGACGTCCAGCACCTGCTGCGTGGAGCGGTAGTTCTGCGCCAGCGTCACCACCTCGGCGTGCGGCTGGAAGCGCTCGGCGAAGCCCAGGATGTTGTCCACCGCCGCCGCGCGGAACGAATAGATCGCCTGTGCGTCGTCGCCCACCACCGTGAGACCCGCTCCGTCGGGCTTCATCGCGTGCAGGATCTCCGCCTGCAGCCGGTTGGTATCCTGGTACTCGTCGACCAGCACGTGATCGAAGTGCGCGCCGATGTGCTGCGCGAGCCGCGGCTCGGACATCATGCCGTGCCAGTAGAGCAGCAGGTCGTCGTAGTCGAGGAGGCGCGCGTGCTGCTTCTGCTCGACATAGCCGCGGAACAGCACGGTGAGCTCTTCCTCCCACTGTGCGCACCACGGAAAGCTCTGCTCGAGGGTGTCCCTGAGCGGGCTGCGCGTGTTGACGCGCTGCGAGTAGATCTGCAGGCAGGTGTCCTTGCGCGGGAAGCGCTGGTCGCGGGCCGCGAGCCCGAGCTCGGCGCGCAGGCTGTCCATGAGATCGGCGGCATCGCCGCGATCGATCACGCTGAAGTGCGGATCGAGCTGCAGGTGCGCGGCATAGTGACGCAGCAGGCGATTGCCGATCGAATGGAAGGTGCCGGTCCACGACAGACGCTGGGAGATCGTGGCGCTCACGCCGCCCATCGACTCATTGAGCGCCTTCTTGGTTATCTCGTGCGCACGCCGGCGCATCTCCTGCGCGGCGCGGCGCGTGAAGGTCAGCATCAGAATGCGCGCCGGATCGACGCCGTGAATCACCAGGTGCGCGACCCGGTGCGCCAGCGTGTCGGTCTTGCCGGTGCCGGCGCCGGCGACGATCAGCAGCGGACCTGAGGCGAAGCCCTTGTCGGGCAGCGGCTGGCCGTGCGTCACCGCCTTGCGCTGGGCGGTGTTGAGCTTGTCGAGGTGCGCGCTGGTGGGCATCGGCGCGCCGACTATACCCGGGCCCGGGCCGCGCCGCTGGCGAGCGCTGCCCGTGCCGACCGCCGCGCCGCCCGGCTGCCCGGGTTACGATGTCCGCCATGAAGCCCGTCAGCCAGACCGAGCACTTCACCGGCCGGGTGATCAGGGTCACCACCGACCAGGTGCTGCTGCCCAACGGCCACCGCGCCGAACTCGAGGTCGTGCATCACCCGGGAGGCGCGGTCGCCGTGGCCGTGGATGCGCAGCGGCGCGTTTGCCTGCTGCGCCAGTTCCGCTACGTCGCCGGCGGCTGGCTGTGGGAGCTGCCGGCCGGCAAGCTCGAGCCCCACGAGCCGCCGCTCGCCACCGCGCAGCGCGAGCTCGTGGAGGAAGCCGGCGTGAGCGCGCGCGACTGGGCGAGTCTCGGCACCTGCCTGTCCTCGCCCGGCGTGTTCACCGAGGTGCTGCATCTGTTTCTCGCCACCGGGATCGCGCCCGCGGCGACCGCGCACGAGCGCGCGGAGGTGATCGAGATTCACTGGTTACCTTTCGACACGGCCTGCGAATGGGCGCTCGAGGGCACGATTACCGACAGCAAGACCATCATCGGACTGCTCCGCGCGCGCTTTGCCATAAGCACCACAGCTGTCGCCGAATGATCCGTGACGCGCGTCACAGTACCCTCCTTATGCACCCGGTTACGCTGTCGAAGCGTGAAGCATGTCGCGCAACAGTCACCATAATCCGTGCCCAATCCCAGCAACAAGAAACAGACTCCGCCGCCCGCGGCCTCCGACCGCCGCCGCATCGGTCTGATAGTGCACGACGATCGCGGCATGGCATCGGTCGAGTGGCACGACGCGCCCGCCGACGAGGAGCGCCCGGTGCTGGAGCTGCTCGGCAACCCGCAGCTCGCGCTGCAGAACGACGAGAGCTTCGACCCCTACGCGCGCCACACCGCCTCGCTCCCGAAGCCCAACCCGGGCAACACCACGCGCACCGACCTGCGCAAGCTCTCCGAGTGGATCAAGATGAAGCGCGAGCTCGAGGCCCGTAAGCTCCGCAGCGACGACGACGACCAGGGCTGATGCGCTGCACCGCCGCGGGTCAAGCGCGGCGCCCGGAAGAAACACCGCTCCCTCAGGCCGTGCGCTCGATGTGTGCGCGCTTGCGCGCGTTACCGAACCGGTAGAAGCGCCGCAACTCGGCGAGCACTGCGCGCTCATCGTAGGCGCGCCCCGTGAGCCGCCGCTCGAGCCGCCGGCAGAAGCGCGCTGCGTAGGCGCTGGCCTCGGCGTACAGGCGCGCCCGCTCGTGCTCGAGCCGCGGGTCGACGCGGGTGCGCTCGAACAACACCCGGTGCAGCTCCGCCGGGACGTGCCCGGGGTACTGCCGCCGCAGCAGCCAGTAGCTCGCCACGTACTTATCGACCTCGGCCTGCATCTCGAGCTCGAGGAGCGACACCGGCTTGTCGTGCCCGGCGTTCCAGGCGAGATAGAGAAAGTGGCTGACGCCCTCGAGCGCCGTCCAGCAGTCGGCGACGTTGCCGCCGTTGAGCTCGATCAGCGGATCGGCGCCGTCGAGGCGCGCGAGCAGCGCCGGATCGAGGTACAGGGAGAGCGCCACCTCGGAGCCGTCGGCGCTCTCGGCGACGATCAGCTCCTCGTCGGCGAGCCCGCCGTGGCGCGCAGGCGGCAGCCGCGTGCGATCGGTGACCAGGAAATCGTAGACGTCGTGAGCCACGCTGACGTCGTAGATGCCGCCGATCAGAGCCTGGAGCCTCGACAGCAGCACGCCGTGCCCCTAGTGCTCGCGCGCGATCCCCGCGCCGCCGCGGGTCGGCGCGACGCCGAGCCGCTCGAGGATCGCGTAGCAGCGCTGGCTGCCGGTCTTCAGCCACAGCTCGTAGAGACGCAGGATGTCCTGGTCGGTGTGGCGGTAGGAGGTTTCGCTGATGTCGTTGAGGGCGTCCACCAGCGGCTGGAATTTCTCCGCCAGCTCGGCGAACACCGCGCCGAGCACCCGTCCGCGGCCGCGGGCGCAGACTTCGGCGAGCGTGCCGTAGGCGCGACCGCCCATGGCGATGTGGTAGTCGATGTCGATGAGCTTGGCGGCGAAGCCGCGCGCGAAAAATCCCGCGATGAACAGCGACACGTCGCCGAGCCGCTGCAGCGCCCGATTGCGCTCCACCGCGGTCGAGGCCTCGAGCGCCTCGCACAGCATGACGACCAGGGGCTTGAGGCGCACGTTGCCGGCCGCGCCTTCGTAGAGAGCCTCCGAGCGGGAGAACAGGGTGAGCAGGTTCACCACGTAGTGCTCGGTATGATCCTCGACCGCGACATGCTGTCGCGTGAGGGCGCCGTGCAGGCTGTCGCGAAAGAACTCCTGCAGATTCGCTACCGGCACCACGCGTTCGGCATCAGCGCTCACGGTCGGCTACCTCCTACGGCTCTGCAACCGGCGTACTCCATCCCTGTAACGGCCTGGCAACAGGTTCTCTCCAAGTAGACCTCCGATACCGTGACGTGTTGCGCTGAACGGGCGCAAACTGCCCGCTGCGGGAAGACTGGCAGCGCACGGGCACGAGTGCTGACTGGCCGCGAGGGGGCAATGCAGGCGCGTGCGTTAACTGGTTCACAGGGCGGCTTCCTCGGCCTCAGCGGCTATCACTGGGTGGTGATCGCCGCCGGCTGGGCGGGCTGGGGCTTCGACGTCTACGACGCCGTGCTCTTCAACTTCGTGGCGCGCAACTGCATCCCGGTACTGCTGCATCTGCCGGCCGACTCCCCCGCGGCGCGCTCGGCGGTCGTTTTCTGGAACGGCATCATCACCGCGACGCTCCTCGTCGGCTGGGCGCTCGGCGGATTCCTGTTCGGCTGGATCGCCGATCGCATCGGCCGCAAGCGCGCGCTGTTCGCGACCATCGCGCTGTATGCGCTCGGCACCGGCGCGTGCGCACTGGTCGGGAGCCTGTGGCAGCTCATCCTGTGCCGCACGATTACGGCGCTCGGCATCGGCGGCGAGTGGGGAATCGGCGCTGCGCTGGTCGCGGAGGCGGTGCCGGAGAACCGCCGCGTGCAGGCCGGGGTGATCATGCAGACCGGCTCGCCGCTCGGCGTGGTGCTCGCCGGTGCCGCGAACTATCTGATCAGCGGCGTATGGTTCGCCGGGCAACCCCAGGTCGCATGGCGCTACGTGTTCCTCGCCGGGCTCCTGCCGGTGCTGGCGGCGCTGCTGGTGCGCATCTTCCTGCGCGAGAGCGAGCAGTGGCGGGTGAGCCGGGCACGCAGCGCGCCGGCAAGTCCGCGCGAGCTGTTCACACCGGGGATGCGCGCGGCGACCTTCGGCGGGCTGTTCGCGGCCGCCGTGGCCATCCTCTGCTGGTGGGGCTGCAACGCCTTCGTGCCGCTGCTCGGCGCGAGTCTGTCGGCGCAGCAGGCCGGGCAACTCGGCCTCGCGCCGGCGGCGGCGCAGGCGCTGGCCGCGGCGTGGCAGGCGCATGGATCCAACGCCTTCAATCTCGGCGGGCTGGTGGGCACTTTCGCCGCCATCCCGCTCGCGCAGCACCTCGGCCGCCGGCCGATGTTCATCGCCTACTTCGCGTACTCGGCGCTGGCGCTGTTCGTGACCTTCGGTCTGCCGCTCGAGCCGTACACGCGCCTGACGTTCCTGTTCCTGGTCGGCGCCGGCGTGTACGGCGTCTTCGGCGCCTTCACCTTCTACCTGCCGGAGCTGTTCCCGGTGCGCATCCGCGCCACCGGCGCCGGCTTCTGCTACAACACCGGCCGGGTACTGGCGGCGCTCGGACCGTTGGTCATCGGCTGGGTGTCCGCGGCCGCCGGCGGCTCGGCCACCGCGCTCATGCAGGTGCTGCTGTGGCTCGGGGTCGTGCCGCTCGTTGCGGCCCTGGCGTCGCGCTTCCTCGTCGTCGAGACGCGCGGCCGGCCGCTGCCGGCCTGAGCGCCCTGCGGGCGCTTCAGCTGCCGAGTCGCGCCGCCAGCTCACCGCAATCCACGACGTCGAGATCGGCGCGCAACAGCTCGCCGGGCCACGCGCTGCCCCAGCGGTTCATCCAGGCACTGCGGCAGCCGGCTGCGCGCGCCGCGACCACATCGAGCCACGGATCATCGCCCACGTAGAGGATCTGCGCCGGGGTGAGCCCGAGCTCCTGCGCCAGGCGCTCGAAGCAGCGCCGGTCGGGCTTGCCGGCGCCGATCTGGCGGGCGTTGAGGGAGACCGCGAACGCGCTGTCGAGCCCGATGCGCTTGAGATCCGCGTTGCCGTTGCTGAGCGAGGCGAGGCGGAAGCGGCGCCCGAGGCGCGCGAACGCGGGCCGCACGTCGGGGAGGATCTCGACCTCGCAGCGCGCCGCGAGGAATACCTCGAAGGCGCGCGCCGCGATGTCCTGGTGATAGCCGCACTCGCGCGCGTGGCGCCCGAGCGCGGTGAGGCGCAGATAGGTGACGTCGTGGGCGTGATGCGGCTCCTCGCGAGCCAGCTGCTCGCGCGCCGCGCGCATGTCATCCAGGGACACCTGCTCGGGAATCCGCGGGCAGTGCTCGTGCAGCCACTCGAGCAGCCGCGCCTCGGCCCGCGCCAGCACCGGCTCCACATCCCACAGTGTATTATCCAGATCGAAGGCGACGGCCCGCACGTCGTTCAGCACCGGCAGAGATTAGCACCTAAATGGCGCAGTTCACCCTCGTCATCGGTAACAAGAACTATTCGTCCTGGTCGCTGCGCGCCTGGATGGCGCTGCGGCACCTCGGATTGGAGTTCGACGAGCAGCTGGTGCGGCTCGATACGCCGGAGAGCCGCGAGCAGCTCGAGCGTCACGGCCCGAGCGGCCGCGTGCCGGTGCTGCACTCCGGCGGGCTCACGGTGTGGGACTCGCAGGCGATCTGCGAGCTCGCCGCCGAGGTCACCGGCCGCGGCTGGCCGCGCGAGCGCGAGGCGCGCGCCGTGGCGCGCGCGGTGAGCGCCGAGATGCACTCGGGTTTCGCGACGCTGCGCTCGCTGTGGCCGATGAACGCACGGGCGCGCAACCGCCGCACCGCGATGACCACCGCGCTCGCCGCCGATGTCGAGCGGATCGATGAGCTGTGGAACGACTGCCGGCACCGCTTCGGCGCCGGCGGCCCATGGCTGTTCGGCGCCGAATACACCATCGCCGATGCGATGTACGCGCCGGTAGTGCTGCGCTTCAACACCTACGGGGCGCGCGTCTCCGACACCGCGCGCTGGTACATCGCCACGGCGCTCGAGGACCCCGTGCTGCAGGAATGGATCACCGCGGCGCGCGCCGAGCCCTGGACCATCGACAGCGATGAGGTCGGCTGACCCCACGGAGATCCGCATGCGCCTGAATCCTCTGCTCCTCCCCGCTGTCGCCGGCTTCGCGCTCGCGCTCGGCGGCGCCCCGTCCGCGGCGGCAGCGGCGGCAGCCCCGCTCACGGTCGAGGACCTGGTGCGCCTGAAGCGCGTCGGCGACCCGCGGCTCTCGCCCGACGGCCAGCGCGTCGTGTACGTGCAGCGCGACACCGACATGGAGGCGAACAAGGGCCGCACCAGCCTCTGGCTGCTGGATCTGCGGCGCCCGGATCTCACGCCCGTGCGCCTGACTGACGGTAAGGTGAACGACTCGAGCCCGCGCTGGGCGCGCGACGGGCACGCAATCTACTTTCTCTCCGAGCGCAGCGGCAGCTCGCAGGTGTGGCGGCTGTCGCTCGCCTCGGGCGAGGCGCGCCGCGTCACCGACTATCCGCTCGACGTCGGTTCGCTCAGGGTGTCGCCGCGCGGCGATGCGCTCGCCCTCTCGATGGAAGTGTTTGCGGACTGCGCCGATCTCGCCTGCACGCGCGCACGCCTCGATGCCCGAGCCAAAGACAAGGCCACGGGGCGCCTCTACGACCGCATGTTCGTGCGGCACTGGGACACCTGGAGCGACGGCACGCGTGCGCATCTGTTCTTCGCGCGGCTCGGGGCCGACGGCAGCGCCGGCGTGCCGCTCGATGTCTCGCGAGCGCTCGATGCGGATGTGCCCTCCAAGCCCTTCGGCGACGATGCCGACTATGCCTTCAGCCCCGACGGCACTACGCTGGTGCTGTCGGCGCGCATCGCCGGCCACGGCGAGCCGTGGTCGACCAACTTCGATCTCTACCAGGTGCCGGTCGACGGGTCGGCGGCGCCGCTGAACCTCACGGCCGCGAATCCCGCCTGGGATGCGCAGCCGGTGTTCCTGCCGAACGGCGATCTCGCCTGGCTCGCCATGGACCGGCCGGGGTTCGAGGCGGACCGCTTCCACGTGATGCTGAAGTCAGCGGCCACGGGTGCGGTGCGCGCGCTCACCGCTTCCTGGGATCGCTCGGTGGAGCACCTCGCCGCGGCGCCCGACGGCGCGCATCTCATCGCCTCCGTGGAGGAGCTCGGCCAGAAGCTGCTCTATTCCATCGACGTGAAGAGCGGCAGGCCGACACGCCTCACCAGCTCAGGCGAGGTCACGGACTTCTCGGTGGCGGGTACGCGGATCGTGTTCGGCCTCGAGGGCCTGGGCGGCCCCGCCGACCTCTATGCCCTGCCGCTCAAGGGCGGCACGGTGCGGCGCCTCACGGACGCCAATCACGAGCTGCTATCGACGCGCTCCCTGAGCGAGTTCGAGCAGTTCTCCTTCAAGGGCTGGAACGATGAGACGGTCTACGGCTACGTCATGAAGCCCTACGGTTTCGAGCCCGGCAAACGCTTCCCCGTCGCGTTCGTCGTGCATGGCGGTCCGCAGGGGAGCTTCGCCAACACCTGGACCTACCGCTGGAACTCGCAGGTATTCGCCGGCCACGGCTACGGCGTGGTGTCGATCGACTTTCACGGCTCGACCGGCTACGGACAGAAGTTCACCGACTCGATCAGTGGTGACTGGGGCGGCAAGCCCCTCGTCGATCTGCAGAAGGGGCTGGCCGCGGCCATCGAGCGCTATCCGTGGCTCGACGGGGGGCGCGTGTGCGCGCTCGGCGCCTCCTATGGCGGCTTCATGATGAACTGGATCGAGGGCAACTGGCCGGACCGCTTCCGCTGCATCGTCAGCCACGACGGCATCCTCGATCAGCGCATGATGTACTACGCGACCGAGGAGCTGTGGTTCACCGAGTGGGAGAATGGCGGCACGCAGTACGACAATCCGGCCGGCTACGAGCGCTTCAATCCGCTCAACTACGTCTCGAAGTGGCGCACGCCGATGCTCGTCATCCACGGCGAGCTCGACTACCGCATACCGGTGTCGCAGGGACTGGGCGTATTCACCGCGCTACAGCGGCGCGGCATCGAGAGTCGGCTGCTGGTGTTCCCCAACGAGAATCATTGGGTGCTCAAGCCCGCCGACAGCGTGCAGTGGTACCACACCGTCCTCGAGTGGCTCGACACTCATCTGAAAAATTAACTGTGTTAGCCGAGCGCTTCGTCGAAATGTGAGCGCATGGGCTCGACACTCATCTGAAGAATTAACTGTGTTAGCCGAGCGCTTCGTCGAAAT
>Ga0335076_10006858_pt1 | contig 11489 bp, 10 predicted proteins | sample Lox_Sample_25_FD_206717 | JGI IMG/M metagenome (GOLD analysis project Ga0335076, IMG submission 206717) | Soil microbial communities from Loxahatchee National Wildlife Refuge, Florida, United States - Lox_Sample_2.5 | ecosystem: Environmental > Terrestrial > Soil > Wetlands | place: USA... | reverse complement strand
CCATCCCAGGCCCCGCAGGAGGTTGCCCGGGATAATGAGCTACGCTGCCTTCTTCTCGTCCCTCAGGGCGCGCCGCAGGATCTTGCCGACGTTGGTCTTGGGCAGCTCGGCGCGGAACTCGACGTATTTCGGCCGCTTGTAGCCGGTGAGCTGCGTCTTGCAGAACTCCATGACCTGGGCCTCGGTCAGGGACGCGTCCTTCTTGACGATGAAGAGCTTCGGCACCTCGCCCGAGTGCTCGTCGGGCACGCCGATCGCCGCGACCTCCAGCACGCCGGGCATGCTCGCCACGACCTGCTCCAGTTCGTTCGGGTACACGTTGAAGCCCGACACGAGGATCATGTCCTTCTTGCGGTCGACGATGGTGATGAAGCCCTTGTCGTCCATGACGCCGATGTCGCCGGTCTTGAACGCGCCGTCCCTGCTCATCACCTTCGCCGTGTCCTCGGGCCGCTGCCAATAGCCTTTCATGACCTGGGGGCCGGAGATGCAGATCTCGCCGACCTGGCCCACCGGCAGGATGTTCTCCTCGTCGTCGCGGATGGTGATGGTGGTGCTCGGCACCGGCAGGCCGATGGTGCCCGTGAAGTCGGTGATATCCACCGGGTTGGTGGTAGCGACCGGCGAGGTCTCGGTCAGGCCGTAGCCTTCCAGCACGGGCACGCGCGTCACGCTCTTCCAGCGGTCGGCCACTGCCTTCTGCATCGCCATGCCGCCCGCCGAGGTCATGCGCAGCTGGGAGAAGTCGATGTCCTTGAACTCCGGGTGGTTAAGCAGCGCGTTGTAGAGCGTGTTGAGCCCCGAGATCGCCGTAAACCGGTTGCTCTTCAATTCCTTGATGAAGGCGGGAATGTCGCGCGGATTCGGGATCAGCAGGTTGCAGCCGCCGTCGCGCAGCATGAACAGGCAATTGCAGGTGAGCGCGTAGATGTGATACAGCGGCAGCGGCGCCACCATGGTCATCGGCTCGTTCTCGTTACGCGTGGGCCCGAACCAGGCCGAGACCTGCTCCATGTTGGCGATCACGTTGCGGTGGGTGAGCATCGCGCCCTTGGACACGCCGGTCGTGCCCCCGGTGTACTGGAGGAAGGCGAGGTCCTCGGGCTTGAGCTCGGGCGCCTCGAGTCGCCGGCCCGCGCCCTCGCCCACCGCAGCGTTGAAGCGCACTGCGCCCGGCAGGTTGAACGCCGGCACCAGCTTCTTCACGTTGCGCACGACGAAGTTCACGATCAGGCCCTTCACGCCCAGCAGGTCGCCCAGGCTCGCCACGACGATGTGCTTGATCGGCGTGCGCGGCAGCACCTGCTCCAGCGTGGTGGCGAAATTCTCGAGGATCACGATCGCCTCGGCGCCTGAATCCCTGACCTGGTGCTCGAGCTCGCGCGGCGTGTAGAGCGGGTTCACGTTCACCACGGTGTAGCCCGCGCGCAGGATGCCGAACACGGCCACGGGGTACTGCAGCACGTTGGGCATCATCACCGCCACGCGCGCGCCCTTGGCGAGCCCGCGCGACTGCAGCCAGGCACCCAGGCTCGTGGACAGGCGGTCCACGTCGCCGAACGTGATCGTCTTGCCCATGCAGATGTAGGCCGGCCGGTCGCGGTACTTGCCGATGTTCTCGTCGATCAGCTGCGGGATCGAGCGGTAGGCGTCCGGGTTGATCTCCGCGGGCACGCCCTTGGGATAGCTCTTGAGCCAGATCTTCTCCATGCACTCCTCCTGCGGAGAATTCTAGCCTAGCCTCTCTCTCGAAAGGCCCGCACGAACAGGGGCGCGGCGAGACAGCCCGCGCCGATGGCCGCATACGCGCAGGTCCAGGCGATCGCCGAGGCCTTGCCGCCCGCGAGGTCGAGCGCCACGCCGAAGAGCGAAGGACCGAGCGCGCCGCCTGCGAAGCCCGCGAGCGAATACAGGCCGAGCGCCGCGCCGCGCAGCTCGGGCGGCACCGCGCCCACCAGCCCCGCAGTGAGCGTTGCCGATTCCGCCATCACGAGCATCGAGTACACGACGAGCAGCGCGATCACGAGTGTCCAGTGCAGCGGCGCGCCGAAGGCGAGCAGCACGCCGCAGGCGCCCGAGCCCGCCATCGCGACCTGGATCCACTGGCGCCGGCCGACGCGCAGCGCGATCTCGTTGCCGAATATCGACGCGGGCACCGCCAGGAGGTTGATCGCCGCCGCGATCGCCGCGTAGTTCCAGGGGAAGGACTGGCCGGCGGACTGCAGCCCCGCCGCGTAGGAGAGGAATGCGACCATCCATCCGCGCGAGCCGAAGAGCTCGATGCAATGCGCCATGTAGCCCAGCGTGTAGCCGGCCGCCGCGCGATCGGCGAGCACTTTCTTCCAGGACGCGAGCGGGAAGAGCGTCGCAAAGGAGAACTCGACCCGCCCGCCACGCACCTCGGTTCCGGAGACCAGCGCAAAGACGACCAGCCCCGCGACGAGCGGCCCCGCCGCGGAAATCAGGAACGCGCAGCGCCAGCCGCAGGCCGGCGAGAGAAGACCCGCGAGCGCCAGCGAGATCGCCGTGCCGATGCCGAAGAACGAGGTGTAGAAGGCGATGTAGCGGCTCTGGAAGGGGCCGCTCGTGCGATCCGACAGCAGGCGCAGGCCGGGCATGTACGTGCCCGCGATACCGGCGCCGAGCAGCGCGTGGAAGAACATGCCGCTCGCCAGGCCATCCGCGGCCAGCCCGAAGCCCGCCCCGCCCGCGCTCGCGAGCAGCGCGCCTACGAGATACACAGTGCGGCCATCGCGCCGGTCCGTGAGCGCCGTCCAGTAGGACACGGTCGCCACGTAGCCGACGAAGAAGGTGCTGGAGATGAGGCCGGCCTGGGCATTGGACAGGTGCCACTGGTCGCGCAGCTGCGGCAGCAGCGCCGCGTAGGTCGCGAAGCCCAGCATCGACAGGATGTGGGCTCCGATCAATACGTAGGCTGGGTTCAGCGGTGCTTGAACGCGGGTTTGCGTTTTTCCACGAAGGCCGCCATGCCTTCCTTCTGGTCTTCCAGGGCGAACGCGGCGTGGAACATGCGCCGCTCGAAGAGCACGCCTTCTGAGAGCGAGGACTCGTAAGCGCGATTGATGGATTCCTTGACCATCATGACCGCCGGCAGCGAGTACGAGGCGATCTTTTCGGCCACCGCCATGGCCTCCGCGAGGAGCTTGTCGTTCGGCACGACGCGCGACACGAGCCCCGCGCGCTCGGCCTCCTGCGCGTCCATCATGCGCGCGGTCAGGCACAGGTCCATCGCCTTCGCCTTGCCGACCGCGCGCGGCAGGCGCTGCGTGCCGCCCGAGCCGGGCAACACGCCGAGGTTGATTTCCGGCTGGCCGAACTTCGCGTTCTCGGCCGCGATGATGATGTCGCACATCATGGCGACCTCGCAGCCGCCGCCCAGCGCGTAGCCCGCCACCGCGGCGATCACGGGCTTGCGCACGCTGCGGATGTGCTCCCAGTCGCGCGTGATGTAGTTGGTCTTGTAGGCGTGCTGGAAGTCGAAGTCCTTCATGGCGACGATGTCGGCCCCCGCCGCGAAGGCCTTCTCGCTGCCCGTGATCACGATCGCGCCGACGCCGTCGTCGGCGTCGAACGCATGCAGCGCCTCGCCCAGCTCCTGCATGAGCCCGGGCGCGAGCGCGTTGAGCTGCTTGGGCCGGTTCAGCGTGACGAGCGCGACGCGCCCCTTCACCTCGGTCAGGATGTTCTCGTGGTTCATGCGCGTTTTGCCTTCATCTCGGACAGGGGGATGGAGCCGGGGACGTCGATCCTCTTGCGGCCCACCTCGACCTCGGCGTTGTCGTTGACCACCGCGTTCATGCCGACCAGCGCCGCGCTTTCATGCACGAACGCGGACGGGTGCACCACCGGCACGATCCCGTCGATGGCGTAAACCTTGGGCATGGGGAGGATTTTAGCTAAGCTTTGCCCATGGACCCCGTGCTCGTTTCGATCGAGGGCGGCGTCGAGCGCATCACGCTCAACCGCCCCGACAAGCTCAACGCATTCAACCTGGACATGCACCGGGGGCTGGCCGACGCGATGTCGCGCGCCGAGTCCGATCCCTCGATCCGCTGCCTGCTCGTGACCGGCGCGGGCCGCGGCTTTTGCGCCGGCGCGGACCTCGCCGGACGCGACCTGAAGGCGGGCGCGGTCGACCTCGGAAAAACGCTGGATGAGAACTACAACCCGCTCATCCGGCGCATGCGCGCGCTGCCCAAGCCCATCGTGTGCGCCGTGAACGGCGTGGCCGCGGGCGCAGGCGCCAACTTCGCGCTCGCCTGCGACCTCGTGCTCGCGGCGCGCTCGGCCTCGTTCATCCAGGCCTTCGTGAAGATCGGCCTCGTGCCCGACTGCGGCGGCACCTGGTTCCTGCCGCGCCTCGCGGGCACCCAGCGCGCGATGGCGCTCGCCATGACGGGCGACCGGCTCTCTTCGGAGGATGCCGAGCGCTGGGGATTGATCTGGAAATGCGTAGAGGATGCCGAGCTGGAGGAGAAATCCCGGGAAATCGCGCGCAATCTCGCGGCGGGCCCGACGCGCAGCCTCGGCTTCATCAAGAAGGCGATCCACGACTCGGCCGGCAATTCGCTCGCCGCGCAGCTCGACCTCGAGCGCGACCTGCAGCGCGAGGTCGGCAAGGGCGAGGACTACAAGGAAGGCGTGGCCGCCTTCCTCGAGAAGCGCAAGCCCGCGTTCAGGGGATCATGATGAAGGCGAAGAAATTTCCGCTCGAACCCATCGAGAAGGCCTCCCGGAAAAAGCTGCGCGAGGTGCAGCTCTCCCGCCTCAAGTGGTCGGTCAGGCACGCTTACGAGAACGTGCCGCACTACCGCAGGAAGTTCGACGCGGCCGGCGTCAAGCCCAAGGACCTCAGGACGCTGGAAGACCTCGCGAAATTCCCGTTCACGGCGAAGGCCGACCTGCGCGAGACCTACCCGTTCGGCATGTTCGCCGCGCCCATGGACGAGATCGTGCGCATCCACGCCTCCTCGGGCACGACCGGCAAGCCGACCGTGGTCGGCTACACGAGAAAGGACATCGACACCTGGAGCCACCTGATGGCGCGCTCCCTGCGCGCCGCCGGCGCGCGGCCGGGCGACCTCCTGCACAACGCCTACGGCTACGGCCTGTTCACCGGCGGCCTCGGCGTCCACTATGGCGCGGAGCGCCTGGGGCTCGCGACCGTGCCGGTGTCCGGCGGCATGACCGAGCGGCAGGTTCAGCTCATCCGCGACTTCAAGCCCCAGATCATCACCGTGACGCCTTCCTACATGCTCGCCATCGCGGACGAGATGGAGAAGCAGGGCTTCGACCCGAAGAAGTCGTCGCTGCGCATCGGCGTGTTCGGCGCCGAGCCCTGGACGGACGAGATGCGTCGCAACATCGAGAAGCGCACCTCGCTGCAGGCCATCGACCTCTACGGGCTGTCGGAAGTCCTCGGCCCCGGCGTGGCGCAGGAGTGCATCGAGACCAAGGACGGCCTCACGATCTGGGAGGACCATTTCTACCCGGAGATCGTGGAACCGGTCACGGGCGCGGTGCTGCCCGACGGAGAGAGCGGCGAGCTGGTGTTCACCTCGCTCACCAAGGAGGCGCTGCCGGTCATCCGTTACCGCACGCGCGATCTCACGCGCCTGCTGCCAGGCACTGCGCGCGTGATGCGCCGCATGGCGCGCGTCACGGGCCGGTCGGATGACATGCTCATCGTCCGCGGCGTGAACCTCTTTCCCTCGCAGATCGAGGAGCTGATCCTCAAGATTCCCGGCCTGTCGCCGCACTACGTGCTCGAGCTCTCCAAGCAGGGGCCGCTCGACCACCTGACGGTGCTGGTGGAAGGAAAGGAAGACGCCGGCGGCAAGCTGCGGCACGACATCAAGTCCTACATCGGCGTAAGTTGCGACGTGAGGATCGTCGCCACCGGCACGATCGAGCGCTCGATCGGGAAGGCCAAGCGCGTGATCGACAAGAGACCAAAATGAGGACCCAAATGAGGCTCCTCGGGCTCTTGTTGCTGCTGCTCAGCGCGTGCGCGCGCGCGAGCATGGGGTTCGTCGAGCTCGCCGGCCTGGAAGGCGACGGCCCGGTCACGGTGTTCTATCCGAGCGACGCCGCGGCAAAGCCCTACCGGCGCGGGCCGTTCACCGTGGACCTCGCCGCGCAGGCCGCGCCGAGGAAAGGCAACGGGCGGCTCGTCGTGATCTCGCACGGCTCGGGCGGCTCGGCCTGGACCTACACGGACCTCGCGCGCACGCTGGTCGAGGCGGGCTTCGTGGTCGCCGCGCCGCTGCACACCGGCGACAACTTCAGCGACATGAGCCTGGTCGGCCCGGCGAGTTGGCGCCGGCGCCCGGTCGAGGTCTCGCGCGCGATCGACGCGGTCGGCCGCGACGCCCGCTTCGCGCCGCTGCTGCAGCTGGACAAGGTGGGCGTATACGGCATGTCGGCGGGCGGGCACACGGCGCTCGCGATCGCCGGCGGCCGCTGGGCGCCCGCCATGCTCGCGCGCCACTGCGAGGCGCACATCGCCGAGGATTTCCCGGCCTGCGTCGGCCTGACGACCAGCCTCAAGAACGACGGATTCGACGGCATGCGCAAGACGATCGCGCTGTGGGTCATCGCCTGGCGCTTCACGGACGCGGCCTGGGTAACGTACGAAGACCCGCGCGTCAAGGCGGTTGTCGCCGCGGTGCCGTATGCCGCGGACTTCGACATGGCGTCCTTCGCCGCGCCGCGCGTGCCGCTCGGCCTCGCGATCGCCGAGCAGGACAAGTGGCTCGCGCCGCGCTTCCACGTCGGTGCGGTGCGCGCCGCCTGCAAGCCCTGCGAGGTAGTCGCCGACCTGCCGGCCGGCGGCCACGGCGCCTACCTGTCGCCCCTGCCGCCCAAGCTGTCCGAGCGCGTAGCCGCGCTGCTGGGCGACCCGCCGGGATTCGACCGTAAGGTTGTGCCGGAGGTGAACCGGAAGATCACGGCGTTCTTCCTGCAGCACCTGTGAATCGGCCCAGCACTCCCTCGAGCTTCAGCAAGGCCTTCTTCCTGCCGAGTCCGCCCGCGTAGCCGGTCAGTGCGCCGTCGGAGCCCACGATTCGGTGGCAGGGCACGATGACGCTGAGCGGGTTGCGCCCGGTCGCCGCTCCCGCGGCGCGCGCGCTGCCCGCGCGCCCGGCGCGTCTAGCGAGCTCCGCGTAGCTGATGGTGTCGCCGAAGCCGACGCCCGCAATCTGCTTCCACACCTTGCGCTGGAATGGCGTGCCCTGGGGATCGAGCGCGACGCCGAAGCGCCGGCGCCGGCCGGAAAAGTATTCGGCGAGCTCGCGCTTCGCGCGCCGCAGCACGGCGCGGCCCGGATCCCGCTGCCATGTCTTCGCCTTCTGCGGAAAATATTTTTGCCCGGCGAAATAAACGCCGGCCAGCCCATCGCCGGTCGCGACCAGCAGCATGCGGCCGTGCGGGCTTTCGTAGGTGTCGTAGTAGCGCATGTTCAATCCTTTCTCGTCAGGGAATGCCACAGGTGCATCACGGCGTAGGCGCGCCAGGGGCGCCAGGCCTCGCCCGCCGCGAGCGTCTTCCTCGGGTCGCGCGTGGCCAGCGCCTGCATGACGCCGAGATCCGTGTGCGGATACGCGTCTGGCCAGGCAAGCGCCCGCATCGCGATGTATTGCGCGGTCCATTCGCCGACGCCGGGCAGGCTGCGCAGCTTCTCCAGCGTGGGCTCGATCTCCGCGTTCGGCAGCAGCGCGAGCGAACCGTCCGCGACCGCGCGCGCGAGCGCGACGACCGTCTTCGCCCGCGCGCCGGGCATGCCGAGGCGCGCGATGCGGCCATAGGGCAGCCCGGCGATGCGCTGCGCGGACGGAAACAGGGCGTTCAGGCCCGCATGTGGTGTCTCCAGGCCCTCACCGAACGCGGCGACCAAGCGGCCGGCGATCGTGCGCGCGGCGGCGACCGCCACTTGCTGGCCGAGGATCGCGCGCACCGCGACCTCGAACCCGTCGAAGGCGCCGGGCACGCGCAACCCGGGATTGCGCCGAGCGATCTCGCCCAGCGCCTCGGCGACCTCCACCGGATTGCAAGCCAGGTCCATGAGGCCCTTCACGCGCGAGAGCACCGGCGGCAGCGCCTTCGCGAGCGAGGCCGATACGTCGACACGGAGCGCCGGCTTGCTCGACGCGGGGGCGATCTCCACCCAGCCGCGATGCGCCTTGCCCTCCAGCATGACGCTCACGGTGCGCCGGTAGGCGCCGTCCGTGACGGTCTCGACGCCCGCGATGGCGCGCGCGCCCAGGAAGGCGCTTACCGCCGGCCAATCGTAAGGCGGGCGGTAGCTCAGCTCGAAATGCAGGGCGTCGGCGGGCGCCGCCGCGGCCTCCTTCATGCGTCGGCGCAGCCGCGTGGGCTGCAGACGATAGCGCTGCTTGAACAGGGCATTGAAGCGCCGCAGGCTGCCGAAGCCGCTGGCATAGGCGACGTCGGTCACCGGAAGCGCCGTGTCCGTCAAGAGCCGCTTGGCGAGCAGCAGGCGCTGCGTCTGCGCGTACTCGACCGGCGACACGCCGAACTCGGCGCCGAACGCGCGCCGCAGGTGCCGGTCGGTGATGCCGAGCCGAGCCGCGATCGCATCCAGCCCCTCTTCGTCCAGCACCCGGTCCTCGATCAGGCTCGCGGCCGCCTGCGCGAGGCGCGTGGTCGCGTCCACGCTCGCGTTGCCCGGCGCGAGCTCGGGCCGGCAGCGCAGGCAGGGACGGTAGCCCCCGGACTCGGCGGCGGCGGCGCTCGGGTAGAAGCGGCAGTTCTCGCGCCGCGGCGGCTTCACTGTGCACACCGGCCGGCAGTAGATACGCGTGGAGGAAACCGCCACAAAGAAGCGGCCGTCGAAGCGCGCGTCACGCGCGCGCAGCGCGCGGTAGCAGGTGGTGGAATCGAGCGTCATGGACGCAGTATGGGCCCTGGGCGCGCACCCTGCTAGCCGTTTTCGGACCTCGCGCCGTGAGGTCCGAAAACGGCCAGCCAGCATGCCCTTTGCCCGGCATCCTGCCGCCATGCGTGTTGCCGACTACCTGCGCCTTGTCCTGCTGTCCGCCCTTTGGGGCGGCTCCTTCATCTTCCTGCGCGTCGCGGCGCCCGCCTTCGGCATCGTATGGACCGCGGAAGGCCGGCTGCTCATCGCGAGCCTCGCGCTCGCCGCGTGGTTCCGCCTGATCGGATTCGATCCGCAGTGGCGGCGACACGCGCGCGCCTACCTCGCCATCGGCGTGGTGAACCTGCTCCTGCCTTCCCTGCTTTATGCCTTCGCGCTCGCGCACCTGCCGGCGTCGGTCGGCGTCGTGCTGAATGCGACCTCCCCGATGTTCGGCGCGCTGTGCGCGGCCCTGTTCCTTGGCGAGCGCCTGACGGCCCGCAAGACGGCCGGCTGCGTCGCTGGCATCGCCGGCGTGTTCCTGGTGGTCGGCCCAGGCGGCTTCGCAGGCGACCCACTCGCCGGCGCGGCCGCGGCGGCTTGCCTGGCGGCTTGCGCCTGCTACGGCTACAACGGCGTGATCATGCGCCGCGCGGCGGCCGGCGTCCCTGCGCGCGGCATCGCGGTCGGCAGCCAGGCTGCGGCCGCGCTGCTGCTCCTGCCGCTCGTGCCCCTGGCATCCCCGGCAGCACCCGTGGGCGCGCTCGCGGCCGGCAATCTGATCGCGCTGGCACTGCTCGGCAACGCTTTCGGCTTCGTCCTCTACTTTCGCCTGATCGCCGATGCGGGCGCGACGCGCGCCCTGACGGTGACCTACCTGATGCCGCTTTTCGGCCAGCTCTGGGGCCGCGTCTTCCTGGGCGAGAGCCTGCCCGCGAGCGCGCTGGCGGGCGGCGTTTTGATCCTCTCGGGAACAGTGCTCGTCACGCGCGGATAAAATTGCAGGCTCATGCCTGCTTATCCTTATCTGTTCCGTCCGCTCGACCTGCCGGGCGGCGTACGCCTGTCGAATCGCCTGCTCATGGGCTCGATGCACACCGGGCTGGAAGCGCGGCCGGACGGCATCGAGCGCCTGGCCGCTTTCTACGCCGAGCGCGCGCGCGGCGGCGCGGCGCTGATCGCCACCGGCGGCTTCGCGCCGAACGACGCGGGCGAGCTCTCCCAGCACCGCGCGCAAATGAGCACGAAGGAGGACGCCGAGCGCCACAAGCCGATCCCGCGCGCGGTGCACGATGCAGGCGGCCGCATCCTTCTGCAGGTGCTGCACTCCGGGCGCTACGGCTTCCACAAGAATATCGTCGCGCCTTCGCCGGTGAAGTCGGGCATCAATCCGGGCACGCCGCGCGAGCTCTCCGCCCCGGAGATCGAGCAGACCATCGGCGATTTCGTGCGCGCCGCGGTGCTGGCGCAGGTCGCCGGCTACGACGGCGTCGAGATCATGGGCTCGGAGGGTTACCTCATCACGCAGTTCCTCGCGGCGCGCACCAACCAGAGGAAGGACGCCTGGGGGGGCTCGCTCGCGAACCGCATGCGCTTCGCGCTCGAGATCGTGCGCCAGTCGCGCGTGGCGACCGGCCCCGGATTCATTCTCATGTTCCGCATCTCGGCGCTCGACCTCGTCGAAGGCGGCCTGACCGGCGAGGAGATCGTCACGCTCGCCCGCGAGCTCGAGAAGGCCGGCGTCACGCTGCTGAACACGGGCATCGGCTGGCACGAGGCGAGGATCCCCACCATCGCGCAGGCGGTGCCGCGCGCGGGCTTCGCCTGGGCGGCGCGGCGCCTGAAGCAGGCCGTGGGGGTCCCGGTGATCGCCTCCAACCGCATCAACGCGCCCGAGATCGCCGAGGAGATCCTGGCGCACGGGGACGCGGACATGGTGTCGCTTGCGCGCGCGCTGCTCGCCGACGCCGAGTTCGGCGCCAAGGCGAAGGCGGGCGACCGCGCCGGCATCAACATCTGCATTGCCTGCAACCAGGCCTGCCTCGACCATTACTTCATCGGCCAGCCGGCGAGTTGTGTTGTAAATCCGCGCGCAGGCAGGGAAAGCAAGCTGAATTACCTGAAGACAAATTCAAAGAAACGGATCGCGGTCGTCGGCGGCGGCCCCGCCGGGCTGTCGTGCGCCGCGGTCGCGGCTGAGCGAGGCCACGACGTGACGCTCTTCGAGGAAGCCGCCGAGCTGGGCGGCCAGTTCAACCTCGCGAAGAAGATCCCCGGCAAGCAGGAGTTCGCCGAGTCGGTCGCCTACTACGGCGAGCGGCTGCGCCGCGCTGGCGTCAAGGTCGTTCTCAATCGCCGCGCGACCGACGGCGACCTCGCGGCGTTCGACCTTTCCGTGCTCGCCACGGGCATCGTGCCGCGCCGGCCCGATATCCCGGGCATCCACCACCCCAAGGTGGCGGGCTACGTGGATGTGCTGAGCGGCCGCGTGCAGCCGGGGAAGAACGTGGCCATCCTCGGCGCGGGCGGCATCGGCTTCGACGTGGCGCTCTTCCTGCTCGAGCGAGCGAGCCGCGCGCCGCTCGAGGCA
>Ga0335076_10006857_pt1 | contig 11489 bp, 5 predicted proteins | sample Lox_Sample_25_FD_206717 | JGI IMG/M metagenome (GOLD analysis project Ga0335076, IMG submission 206717) | Soil microbial communities from Loxahatchee National Wildlife Refuge, Florida, United States - Lox_Sample_2.5 | ecosystem: Environmental > Terrestrial > Soil > Wetlands | place: USA: Florida... | reverse complement strand
AGCGAAAGGATAGGGGAATGAACAATTCCGAGCGACAGGGTAAACGTGTGTTGGGGCGGCGAGTCGTGTTGGGATTCGCCTGTTTGTCAGCAATGGTTTTGAGCTTGTTGGGCTTCGCGGTAGCACCCGCGAGCGCGCAGAAGACAACGGGGACTCTGCGAGGCCAGGTGCTCGATCCGCAAGATGCGGCAGTGCCGGACGCGGAAGTGACGATTACGAACCAGGAGACAGGCGTCTCCGTGAAAGTGATCACGACTTCAGCGGGAACTTATACGTTGCCGAGCGTGCTGCCGGGGCTGTATCGGGTGTCCATCGAGGCGAAGGGTTTCAGGGGCTTTGTACGCCATGACATTACTGTTCTGGCGAACCAAGATAACGTAGCTGACGCCAAGCTGGAATTAGGAACGGCCGCGGATACGATTGAGGTTTCCGCGGGAGCGGTGCAAGTGCAGACATCGTCGTCGGCGCTGGACAATACATACGATGCACGAGACGTGCAGTTGCCGAACGCGGCGGGAACTCTGAACGGCAGTCCAATTAACTTGGCAGTGTTGGCACCGAACGTGATCGCAACGCCAGGCGGGACGCAAGGCGTGGGAGGAAGCGTAGGAGGCACGCGCCCCCGGGATAACAACTTCTCGGTGGACGGTGTGGACGACAACAACCTCGGAGTGACGGGAAACAACTCGACGGTGATTCCGGACGCGGTGGCCGAGTTCAACCTGACGACGAACCAGTTCAGCGCGGAATATGGACACTCGGCCGGGGGGCAGTTCAGCCTGGTGACGAAAACGGGGACGAATAATTGGCACGGATCGGGCGAATGGTACAACCAGAACCGGAACTACAACGCGCTGGACAATCTGACGGCGGCGGCGATCGATGCAGGAACAATTCCGGGCAAGCCTGCATTCGATAACAACCGTTTCGGCGGGACCGTTGGCGGGCCGATCATCAAGAACAAGCTGTTTATCTTCGGCGCGTATGAATATACGACGCTGCATGGAGATGGCGCGCCAACGCCGCTGGTCCAGCCGACTGCGGATGGATTGGCGTCATTGAAGGCGATGGCCGCGGATCAGCAGGTGCTGGACATTCTGCAGAATTTCCCTGTCGCACCAGTCGGGGACCTTCCTTCGACCGTAGTGAACGGCACGACAATCCCGCTCGGCAACCTTATCATTACAAGTCCGCTATATCAGAGAGAGCACGACGCGCAGGTAAACGCGGATTATACGTGGAACAAGCACCAGATCGGGGCGCGATTCCTGTTCAACCAGGCGAATTTTATCATTCCGGTGAATTCCACGATCGCGCAGTTCAACCAGAATTCGCCGTTGCACAACCGCAAGATCGCGTTGACCGACGCGTGGACGATCAACAGCACGATGTTGAACGACTTGCGAGTGCAGTATTCGTTCTTCTACAACGGGTTTTTCAATCCATGCTCGTCGTGCCCGCCGGACGTCACGATTCCGGAACTGAACTCCAATACAATCGGGCCGGCGGACAATCAATACCAGAAGCAAAACACGTATCAGATCGCCGATACGTTCTCCTGGTCCAAAGGGAAGCACAGCTTCAAGTTCGGCGCGCAGTACAACCACTTCATCTATCCGCAATTCTTCCTGTCGCGCAGCAACGGTGACTACTGGTATTCGGATCTACAGGAGTTCATTAACGATGAACTGCCGAGCCAATCGGGACGCACGTTACGCGGAGCAGGAACAGGCAGCTTCCTGGGAACGCAGAGCGCGTTCTACTTTTTCGCGCAAGACGACTTCAAGATCTCGCCCAGGCTGACAGTGAACCTCGGGGTTCGTTATGAGTACTGGACGAACCCAGTGGGTAGCGAGACGCAGGCGCTCAACGCAATTTCGAGCGTGCCCGGAGTGATCAACTTCGGAGTGCCGAAGACAGACAAGAACAATATAGCGCCGCGAATCGGCTTCGCATACGACCCGTTTGGGAATGGGAAGACCTCGATTCGAGGCGGTTTTGGGATCGCGTACGACGTGAAATTCCAAAACTTTGCATCCATCACCTTGCCGCCACAGCTGCAGTCGGAGTTGAATCCTGACTCGGCTTGCACGCTGACGCCGCAGCCGGGCTGGTGCACCACGCAGAATGGGGCAGGATTCCTGGCGCTTGGCGGACTTCCAGCAACATACATTCCGCCGGCGAATCAGGCGGACGCGCGGGCGTTGACGACGGCCTATATCGACGACACGGTGATGCCGAAAATCCTGACATGGTCGTTGGGCGTGCAGCACGAACTCTATCGGAATACGACCCTGGAAGTGCGGTACCTGGGAACGCGCGGGCTGTCGTTGCCGGTACAGTTCCGCCGCAATTTCGAGAGCTACTTCGACGGAGGCGGGACTCCGCTGCCGACATTCCTTGACCCATCTCAGATCCCGGCGACATGGAATGCGGCCACGCCGACGGATACGGCCTTCTACACATTCAACCCGAACACGTACGCGCAGTACGGCTTTCAAGGAAACGTGACGGGTGATCCGCCGCTCGGCAGCAGCACGTATCACGCAGCATCCGTGAATTTCACGCAACGAGGAATGCACGGGCTGACGTTCAACGCGAATTATACGTATTCGCACACGCTGGACGACGCAACGAACGAGTTCTTCACCAGCTTGCTGAACCCTCGGCGTGCGCAAGACACAAACCGAATCGGGGAGGACTGGGGCAACTCGGACCTGGACGTGCGACACAAGTTTGCACTGTCGTTGACCTATGACGTTCCGAAGGTGAATAGCGACAACAAATTTGTGAAGGCAGCAGTGAATGGGTTCCAGGTGAGTTCCATCTTCCTGGCACAGACGGGACAGCCGGTGACACTGCAATCGGGAATCGATTCCAATGGCAACGGTGACTCTGCAGGAGACCGCGTGGTCGTTAATCCGGGCGGTGTTGGCCTGACGGGGTCGGATGTGTTTCCAGTTTGCGCGTCGACGACGGGCACCAGTTCGGGCGTGCCGGTGGGGAATACCTACATTGGCTCGGTCGGAATCGTATCCAACACCGCGCCGACGAACGGTTGCGCGACCAACAGTTCAGCAGCGACTCTGGGATTCGATCCGGCGATCGGTTACACGCCGGTCAATCCGAAGGCGAAATACGTCGTCGCCGGACCAGGAGTGCGGACGTCCGCGGCGAGGAACAGTTTCTTTTCGCCGGGGTTCAGCACGTGGAACATGGGAGTGGCAAAGCGGATCTACTTCTCGGAGTCGAAGTACCTGCAAGCGCGCATGGACGTGTTCAACATTCTCAACCATCCCAGCTACGCGTTAAGCAACGGAAACGTTTTTAACGCGGCTGGAATCACGACGGCAACAACGACCCAAGGGTATGCTCTGCCCTTCGACCCGAACTTCCTGCGCGCGTCATCGTTCTTTAGCGGAGGCAACCGCTCGATGACGTTGGGGCTGAAGTTCGTGTTTTAGGGGCAAGAAACGCGCGGGAGAGCGCGTTGGAAGCGGGAGGCGGCAGTCGCGCCTCCCGTTTTTTCATTCCATTTCGAAAGTGAGATAGGTAAGGCGGCCTGCGCGCTCGACCTGCATAACCGCAGGGTCGCCGGGTTTGAGTTGAGTGAAAGTGGTACGCAGGTCGTCCATGGATTTGATTTGGGTGCGGTTGAGGGAATGAATGATGTCGCCCTCCTGCAGGCCAGAGTCGACGGCCAGACGATTGGCAACGGTAGCGGTGACCAGGACACCCGACAAGCGGCGGGTGCCTCCGAGGATTTCGCCAACTTGGGGTGTGATGGTGGCGCCGAGGATGCCGAGGCGAGGAATCAGGTCCTTGGAGGGATCGGAGAGTTCCGCGAGACGGCTAACGTCGTGGCGGGGCTCGATCACCGGAACGGTGACAGTGAGCGGTTTGGTGCCACGCATGATTTGCAGATTGACCTTATCGTTGGTGGTGCGCAGGTAGAGGCTCAAGGTGAAGAGCGCGACGTTCTCGCAGGGCATGCCATCGATCGACTGAATCAAATCCTGAACGTGAAGACCCGCGGTTTCGGCGGGACCATCGGGCTCGAGATCCGAGACAATTACACCAGTGAGGTCGCCGAAGCCGAGTCCTGCAGCCATGTCAGGTGAGAGCGTCTGAAGATCGGCGCCAATGGTGCGGCGACGGACACGCCCGTACTGCCGGATTTGTTCATAGGCGTAACGCACGATGCCGCTGGGAATAGCGAAACCGATGCCTTCGTTGCCGCCGGATTTTGTGTAGATGAAGGTGTCGATACCGACGATGTTGCCGTCCGCATCAACCAATGGGCCGCCGCTATTGCCAGGATTAATGGCGGCATCGGTTTGAATATAGACCATGGGATCGTCGGGATCAGGTTGGCGGAGGACCGAACTGATCACACCGAAGGTCACGGAATTTTCCAAGCCTTCGGGGCTGCCGAAAGCCAAGACGATTTGACCCTTGTGGAGGCGATCGTAGCGAGCGAAGGGGAGAGTGGGGAGGCCGGTCGCTTCGATTTTGAGAACGGCGAGATCGATGACTTTGCTTACGCCGATAATTTTGGCGGGGAGAATGCGGCGTTTGGCTTGGAGCACAGTAGCGGGCTGAGATTCGTCGACCGCAGCAGGAGTTAGAACGACGCGAACGCGGTCAGCGCCCTTGATGACGTGATTGTTGGTAACGATGTAGCCGTCCGGATCGATGATGACGCCGGACCCAAGACTGCGTTCTCGGCCGACGGAGGGGGGAGGGCTGCCACCCCGGTCGTCTTGATCGTCTTCCTCATCGGAGCCGTAGCCGGTGACGAGGATTTCCACGACTGCGGGGGAAACATGGCGCACGAGGGATTCGAAAGACGCGCTCATCTCATGGATCGCGTCAGAACCGGGCCGGGGAGAAGGCGCTTGAGAACGTGTCGACGATGGATAAAAGAGAGCCAGCGCGAGCAAGAGAGAAAGAGCAAGGGCCCGTTGGGAAACTGAGGTGGAAACCAGTTTTTTACGTCTCAATGCAATTCACCTTTCGAGGGTGGAATGACCTCCGGGTGCTCCGCCGCAGGACCCGCCCATTTTACGATCTTGAGATCGAGGACAAAAATGGAATAGAGGACGGGGACAAGAAGGAGGGTAATAAAAGTGGCGACGCTGAGTCCGCCGATCTGCGCGTAGCAGAGCGGCTGCCACAGCGGTCCTCCATGAACGGCGAGAGGAAACAGGGCAAGCACGGTGGCACCAACGGTGATCATGACGGGACGGAGACGGACGATTCCGGCGTCGAGAAGCGCCTGTTCGAGCGGTTCGCCCTTTTCGTGCATTTCTTCGATGAAGTCGAAGAGAACTATGACGTGGCTGACGATGACGCCGATCAAGCTGGCGATACCCAGGAACGCCATGAAACCGAAAGCCGAGCCCATCACGTAGAGCGCGACAAGCGAACCGACAATACCGTAAGGGGCAGCAGCAAGGACGAGGAGAGGTTTGATGGCGTGGCGGAACTGAATTACGAGTGCAAGAAAAATCATGAAAATCGAGATCGCCATGACGACCGCGAGATTTTTGAACCCTTGCTCCGTTTTGGCTTGTTCGCCGCTCAGGATGATGCTGTAGCCGGGAGGGAGATTCTTGCGGATTTCGGCGAGCTTGGGGGCTGCCGCGGCGGAGACTTCGGAAGGGAGTGCCCCAGGCTTGGTGAAGCTCTGCACGGAAATGGTGCGGAAGTGCTCCAGGTGCCGGATACGCAAAGTTTGTAGAACATTCTCGAGGGTGGAGACGGAGAGAAGCGGGACCTTGTTGTTCGATTGGGAAGAATAGACGTAGAGATTTTGAATATCTGAGAGGGTGGCGCGCTCTTCCATGCGCAGGCGGGCGACGACGGGTACCTGTTCATCGCCACGGCGAAGGGTGGTGAGGCCCACGCCACTCATGGCTGCGGCGGAAGAGTTGGCAACGTCCTGATTGGTGACGCCAGCGAGGTTGGCGCGGTCGGGATCGACTTTCAGGGTGACTTCAAAACCATCCTGGCCCCAGTCGTCGCGGACGCGAGCGGACTGGGAAGCTTCGCGCAAGATAGCGGCAACTTGCGAGGCGATCGAACGGAGCCGCGCGATGTCGGCTTCCTCTTCGAGAGCGCTGACGTCGGCGAGGCCGGTGACGCGGAGCTCGACAGGATAGTCGACGGGATTGGTTTGGAGTTGGCGGACATCGATGCGGGCGCCTGGAACTTTTTCAGATAGGGCGGCCTGCAACGGGGCGAGGAACCTGGGAGTGTCTTCCTTGTCGTACAACTCCATGATGACCTGGGCGTAGTTGAGTTGCTGGAGTTGGGGAGTAACGGAGAACCAGAAGCGCGGGCCGCCACCGCCTTCGAAGGTGGTGAGGGATTTCAGAATCTGGCGAGGTTTGCCGTCTTTGCCCGGGTGATCTTTGCCGAATTGATCGGCTGTGGCGCGGATGACGTCTTCAATTTGATTTGCAGTTTGGTTAGTGACGAAGAGGGGAACGTCGTTGGGCAGCCAGATGTCCATAAAGGAGAGGTACTGGACGTCGTCGGGGAAAAACTGGGTCTTGAGTAGATGACCGAAGTAGCCGCCGAGTGCAAGGAAGAGAAGAGAGCCGGCAAAAACGAGCCAGCGATGCTCAATGGCTTGCTTGCCGAGACGGTAGTAAAAGCCGCTGAAACCGCGAGTACGACGGACCTCCGGGCAAAGCTCGGGTTTTTTATTGGCGCGCAAGAGGTAATAACCGAGGAAGGGAATGAAAGTCATCGAGACGAGCCGCGAAGCAACGAGCGCGCAAGTCATCACGACGGGAAGGCTGAAGAGAAACTCGCCGGTAGTGCCGTTGAGAAGCAAGAAGGGAAGATAAGCGACGATATTGGTGATGGTTGCAAAAAGAATCGCGTGGGCGAGTTTGGTGGGGCCGAGCCAGGCGGAAATGACGGGCGGGTGCTGGTCGGCGAGAGAACGCTTGATGGAATCGCCTGCGACGACGGGGTCGTCGACGAGAAGGCCGAGGGCGATGATCAGCGTGGCGATGGAAACCTGCTGCAGGTCAATGCCAAGAAGATGGGCGAAGCCGAAAGTCATGGCGAGAGTGATGGGGATGGAGAGAGCCATCAGCAGGGCGGAGCGCCACTCCCAAAAACCGAGAAGCGAAACGAAGACGACGAGAGCGATGGCCTCGTAGAGGGCGTCCATGAAGAGATCGACGTTTTCTTTGACCTGACGGGGCTGGTCGGAGGTGGAAGCGATGATCAGGTCGGGGGGGAGGAGCTTGACGGTCTCGGCCAGCTTGGCCTGAACGTTTTTGGAGAACTGGCCGATCTGCTTGCCTTCGCGCATTTGCACCGCGAGAGTAACCGCGCGAGTGCGGTGCCACTTATTCTGGCTGTCTTTCCAAGTGTAGTAGTTGAGATAGCGCGCGGGGCTCTGATAACTGCTGGTGATGGTGACGAGATCGCGCAAATAGACCGGAGCACCAAAGCTGGAGGTACCGACGATGACGTCGCCGATTTCGTGCGGAGCGGTGAACTCGCCCGAGGGATCGAGAATGATATTTTTCGAGCCAGCCTCGAGCGCGCCACCAGGTAGCGTGATGTTGCGAGCGTTTAATATGCCCTTGAGGTTGGAAGGTTGGAGGCCATAAGAGGCAAGGCGTTCCTGAGAGTAGTCGAGATAGATTTGTTCGGGCAGGACGCCGGAACGGTCGACGCGGGAGACTTCCGGGGCGCCGCGAAGGGCTCGCGAGAGAAGATCGGTGTACTGATCGAGCTGGCGGTAGGTGTACTTGTTTCCAGCGCTGGCTTGGAGCGCTTGCGGGAGTTCGGCGGGATCGTGGACGAGGATTGGCGGCCAGGCGTCGGGATGGATTTCGGATTCGTGCAAACGGGATTGGACGAAGGTGCGCCCAAAGGCATAAATCGTGGCGTCGTCTGCACCGGCGTACACGTCTACGACCACGAAGCCGGGCCCAGGAACGAATTTCGCGTCGGAAAGCAATTGAGCGGATTGGGCCTCGGCGACGAAAAGGCGCAGAGCGCGAGCGACGGATTCCACCGGAACGGATTCGGGGAAACACTGGACGATGGAGACATCGGGTTTTGCGGAATTGGTCTTGCGCTGACGCCGCGTGTAGTTGATCGCGCGTTCGACCGCCTGAGCGCGAACAGAAATAGCGGTCGAGTCTTCGAGCGGACTGGCGATGGTGAGCATGAGCGCGGCGGTGTCGCCGAAGTCGCTATTGAATTTGATAGGGCCGGCGCCTTGGGGAAGGCTGAGGGAATTCAGCTTGAGGTTCATGTCGCTGAATTCCTTTTTTGAATCCGTAACGGTATCGGCGAGTTGAACCTGAATGATGGAAAGCCCCGGCATGGAGAGAGACTTAATGCCAAAATCGGCGCCCATGGGCGCGCGAATATGGGAATTTTCGGCAATGGTGGATTCGATGGGGCGGGTGACGAGTTGTTCGACCTGTTGCGCGGTTGCGCCCGGCCATTGAGTCAAGACAGAAGCAACACGGACGGGAATGTTCGGGTCTTTGCGTTCCGGCATCTGGGTGTAGCCGTAGATGCCGAGCACGACGGTGGCAAGCAGGAGAATCCAGGAAATTTGACGGTTTTCGACGAAGAAACGAGCAGTGTTGCGCTCGTGCTGGATGTAATCGTTGTCGGTGCGATGCGCCATTCAGTTTTCCCGATTGCAGGCGTTCATGGAATGACTCGCACGGACTGGCCATCGAGGACCAGGGTGGCGCCATTCGAGATGACGCGGTCGCCCAAGGCGACGCCGCTGGTGATTTCGACTTTATTGCCGAAAGCGCCGCCGGGCTGCACGGATCGCTTGTGCGCGACCTGACGCCCCGGTTCTCCGGTGACCACAAAAACGCTGAAGGTTTTTTGACCATCACTTGTGGAGACGATGGCACTCAATGGCACGACGAGAACGGGACGTTGCAGTTTGGACCGGCCGAGATCGAGAGTAGCGACCATGCCAGATTTGAGCGAGCCTTTCTCGTTGGGAATGGTGACTTCAACCTGGAAGGTGCGGCTCTTCTGGTCTGCCTGCGGAGAGATGGAAGTGATCTGGCCAGTGAACTCCTGAGGGTAAGTCTCGGTGAGGACATTCTGTTTCTTGCCAAGCTGGATGATGGCAAGCAAATTGTCGGGAACACCGAAGACCGCTTTCACCAAGTGAATGTCTCCGACGGTAAAGGCCTGGGTGCCAGCGGCGACAAGAGCACCGAGTTCAATGTTGCGGCTGAGCACGGTGCTATCCATGGGCGCACGCAGCTGGCAATCCTCGAGAGCTTGTTGAGCCTGATTGAGAGCAGCTTGTGCGGTAGTGACGGTACCTTGAGACGAGTCGAGTTGTGCCTTCGCTGCGTCGTAATCGGTTTGCGTGAGGGCGTTAACTTTGTAGAGAGCGTCAGCGCGTGCGAAGTCTTCCTTGGCTTTGGTGGCAGAAGCAGTGGCTTGTTCGAGCTGGCCGGTGTATTGCTGGACAGTGTGTTGGTAATCATCCTGGCGGACGGTTGCCAGAACGGTGTCTCTTTTGACCCAGTCGCCCTGCTGGATGTTGCGGATGCGACCGTCTGCGCCTTTGCGCTGAAGGATGCTGGTGACGTAACCGGCAGATTTGAAGGCGAGCGGGACCTGGACGTAGGGAACAATGCTGGCGGAGTAAGTGACGGCTTCGCTGCCAGAGTATTGCTCGACAACAGCAACGGTGACCGGAATGGGAGTGGCTTCCGCTGTTTTGTTCTCTGGGCGGCAGCCTGCAAGGTAGATGGTGGTGAATGCGGCGATCGCAAGGAGTATTCGGCGTTTGTGGAGGCGCATGAACTAATCCTCACCGAGGGCCTTTTCGAAGTCGGAGCGCGCGGTCCAGAACGCGCTGATAGCTTGGAGATATGTCGAATTGGCTTGAGTCATGTTTGCTTGTTCAGAAAGAACGTTGGATAGCAGGGTGGCCTTCTGCTTGTATTGATCCAAGACAACTTGCAGTTTTTCTTTTTCGGCCTGCTGCGCGAGTTGCGCGACTTTTACATTGGCGCGGGCTTCGCGCAATTTGCGGAAGCGGTTACCAAGATCGACAGCAACTTGACTTTGCGTTTCAGTGAGGTTGAGCTGGCCCTGGTCAATTGAGCGTTGTTTTTCGTCCATGAGATGTTTCTTGTAGCCCCAATCGTAGAGATCCCATTTGAAGTTGATTCCAAGAGCGTTGACCGAATTCGGCAGGCCCTGAATGGCGAAAGGCGAGAAGAACAGGTATTGAATGCCGACCTGAGGAATATATTGCGCTTTCTGGATGCGGCGCGAATAGATGGCCTGATCGACTTTGATTCTGGCCTGACGGATCTCGCTACGATTGTCGAGAGCGCGCTGGCGGGCAGCTTCAAGGCTGGTTTCCTGGGGCAACTGGTCGGGTACAGTGCTGAGGCGATAGTCCGTGCGGAGGTCACGGGCCATTAAAACATTCAGGTTTTCCTTTTGCGTTTGCATGGTGTCTTGCAGAGTGACAACTTGAAGTTCGGCCTGCGCGAGTTGAGCTTTCACGCCGGTACTTTGATATGGCAGAACGGTTTTTTCCTTGAGGTATTCGTCAGTGGTGAGATCAATCTGGCGGAGAGATTTGACATTGTCTTGGGCGGCGTCGAGTGCGCTCTGCGTCTGCAGAAGCGAGTAATAGGCGTCCTTGACGGAGTTGGTGAGCTGCTGGCGCTGCTGGCGGAGTTGTTCTTCGACGAGGCGCTTGCCGACCTGTAGGGCTTCGATATTGAGATGAATATTGTAGAGCTGCGAGAGAGGCTGGTAGGCCTCCGCGACGGCCATGCCTGAAAATTTCGGATTGGTGGTCACTACGACGTCGCGACTAGGGTTGGGGACGCTGCCAATGGTGCCAAAGGCAGCTTCGGGAAAACTGACGCTGACGGGAGTTAGCAGAGAAGATCCAGTGAGTTGAACGTTGAATTGAGGATAGCGCTGGGTGCGTGCAGCAAGAATCTCATCATTCGCGGCAAGAACACTCTGCTGTGCCATCTTCAGCGGACGGTTATTAGCCTGCGCGGCGGAGATCGCTTGTTCGAGCGTAAGAACTTCGAGAGTCGAGGAATTCTCCTGACCATACGCGCGCGCATAAGCCATCGAGAAACAAAGCATGAGCGCAAAGAGAAACTTCAACTCGGCTCTCCCGGGTGGCGCAAAATGGGCCAACGATTGTTACGGAAACTGGAGGTACCTGGCACTGCGAGGCGGGCGAACCTCGAGTGAGGAACGGTCGAGCGGAACTTTATAACCGGCGCAAAGAGCTGTCAATTAGGTTTCGGAACGGGCAGCTAGCGAAAACGGCGAATCACAAGATTGTGGCGGTCGGAGCGATAGAGACCCAGCACATAAGTGATCACGGCTGCTTTTGTGGAATAGATGACCTGACGAATGCGCAAGACGGGTTCGCGTTTGGGAACGCACAGGAGTTCCGCGCTACGAGGATCGGCGGCGGT
>Ga0335076_10006856_pt1 | contig 11490 bp, 15 predicted proteins | sample Lox_Sample_25_FD_206717 | JGI IMG/M metagenome (GOLD analysis project Ga0335076, IMG submission 206717) | Soil microbial communities from Loxahatchee National Wildlife Refuge, Florida, United States - Lox_Sample_2.5 | ecosystem: Environmental > Terrestrial > Soil > Wetlands | place: USA... | reverse complement strand
AGACACTTCCAAATCCGAGATGTCCTCGTTCATCTCTTCCAACATATCTTCATCCAATTCTTCATCGTCGCTCCATTCCACCACATCATCATCACTCTCATCAAGATCCACGTCATCTTCCGCAAGACCACCCTCCTCTCTCGAACTCTTGACAAGAGCCTCAAAAATCTCATCCTCATTCATTTCCGATCCCTCTTCGTCTCCGCGTTTCCTCTTCTTCCCCGCTACCCGTCGAACTTCATCCTCCTCCTTCGTCACAAAGTATCGATGGAAAAACACTTCATCGGGACGAATGTTATCAATTTGTTGTCTCCACCAATCTTCCGAGTTGACCGCGATTTCGGACTTGGCGTTCCCACGTACGTTGAGGATGAGCGACGTATCTGGGCCGGGGAGGGGTTGCATAATGCTTTTCCCTCTCATAAGGTTCTTGCTCTTTGGGTTCCGGTAGACGAAACGATCGAGAAAGTGTTTTACGGTGTGCAAGGCTAAATCGGGTTTAGTTGCATTAGGACGTGGGGAAAGGAGGTTTTCGGCGTAGAGCTGGACAGCAGGATGGTAGTGAGAGAGAAGTGGACTTAATTCCCACAATGTCGCCGCGTCCGCGTTCGCGAATTGTGGATCGCGCTTTCGGGGGTCGTACACTGCGGTTTGGCCATCTTCCAGGGTTGCGCATGCTTCTGATTTGGGTGCTGCAGACCACAGGGACTTGAGATTTGGGCGGGAAGAGACGAGTTCCGAAAGAAGGTACAGGATGCCGCATGTGAATCCTGGAGAGTGAAGGGAAGTGATATGCACGATTCGTTTGATAAAGGCTTTGACGCGGGCGGTGTTCGAATCTGATTTAAGGGATTTGAACAGGAGATTTAAATAGAGTGCTTGCTTAGAGGATATCGTCAATCGTCGGTCGAGTAATGATTCATACAACGTTCGATAATAACGATCTAACACGATCTGATATTAGACTCCGGGTAAGAATAAGGGCATACTTGTTTCGCGGTAGCAACCTGGTAGATGAGGATTAAAGCTTGAACAGCAGTATTAAAGTTTGCATCATGCGTAATCATAAACAACACGTCCATATGCTTTTCAAACCTGAACGGTCAGTCGATACAAATAACTGCGAATGCTTACACATCACTTTCCACCTTTGAAAACGGAAACGCGCGATTGACCCCCGTCAAAACAGCCGATAAAATCTTCGAATTGACCTCTTCTTCCTGTTGATTCAATTCATCCCAATTCACGGCTCCGCGACGTCGTTTTGGCGCACCCTTGACCTTTCTCTTTTGCTTTTTGGATCCAACTTTCTTGTCCTCTTGTGGCGATGCACCGCCACGCAACAGTTTGACGAAAAGCATAAAGTAGACTTCGATTAATCGATTGGCGACAGCGGTATCTCGAGAGGTTAGGACGGTCTGGTTCATCGTGATGATGGTGTAATATTGTGCATGGACAGAAGTATTCGGCTTGAAGAGGAGATTTTCCATTTCGTGGAGAACGATGGACTTCATCTGAGGATGAGAAGCTTGTAGTTGGAGGAGGAAATATGAGGCCTTTGCAGCGATCTTCTTGCTTCCGTCCCCCTAATCTTAGAAACCACGTTGATATAGCATTGTACGAGTTTATTCACCAGGAGCCGTAGCAGCGGTTGCTCCTGTTCTGGCTTGTCCCGCAGTAGATCAAAAATGTACGAAATCATATGGTTTCGCACAAAAGGAAGCGGGTCCATAGACAATCCCTGAGATCAGCCAAACTAAACTGAAATGGTGTAACCTCGATCGTTTGAAGAACTTGAAAGTACCAACCCTTCAACCAATCCTCAAATGTATACAAAATCAACTCCTCGTCCGTCGGACTCTCACTCAATCTGACCTGCTTACTAAAAAATACCAACTTCCGATCATCAGGGAGAAGATTCCCCAGTAATAGGTCCTTGATGGAAGCAACAGCCTGCACAGCCTCATTCCGCGACTTTTTCTTTGCCATGTTTTGCAGTGCATCAAGTTGCTTCTGATGATGAATCGGGCTCGAAGAAATTGAGAGCGTCAGAGCTGACAATTTATCGCTCTGGGTCCCGGATGTCATGATTGTTGAGAGAAATTGGCGGTCGGAGGCACTGACGTGAGATGAATTCGAATACATTTCGGCCTCAGCTTGAAGCAGGAACTTTCCTCGGGCGTGGAGATGAGATATAACTTCTGCGATCGCAGGTTTTCCAGAAGAGGTGGGTCGTTCGATCGAATACCAAATTGGATTAGGTTCAATTTTGAGTTTGGTGGTTTTGGATCGTGCGGAAATTTTCGGGTCGTGTTTGCTTGGAGCCGAAATTTGAAGAGGTCGATCGATGGTATTGGGTTTCGTTTGTTCGGGCTTTTGTGTTGTTTTTGGTTCCGGTCTGGGTGGCAGCGAGTTTTCGGATTGGCTTTCGTTTGTCCAGTCTGAGTCGACCGCTTCTTCGTTGTCATCTCCTTCATCGGGAAATTGCCCCGTCAACCCTAACTCTTTCATTTGCTTCCGTAGTTCTCGACGTAACTAACATCAAAAGAAGCTTAAGAAAAGAAAGGTACACTGTCTTCCTCACCCTTCCGTTGTTTGGGTAATTTGCCGTCCACAACCAAGTCATCGTCTGAGGAAATGTCTTCTACCAACTCCAGATCCTCTTTTGTCCCGCCAAGCGCAAGAATCTCGTCAAGCAGAGATGCTAATCCTTCCCGTTTGTGATTTTTCTCCGTAGACTTTGCATGTTTCTTTTCTAGCGTCGATGCTGATTTTCTGGGACCCTTTGATGGCTGGGAGGGTAGGGCCTGCTTCTTCTCAAGCACTTTTAAGCCTTCTGGGCTTGCGTGAGACTTGAATTGGCCATCTGCACTGTGTCCGTTCGCAATGTTTGTCCCTTGCGTCTTTGGGTTGCTCTTCCTCTTGTCGTTCTTCAAAGGTTTATTTGCAACCTCCTTGCTCTTTCCCGCCTGCTTTCGCGCCGTCCTCTTTTCTTTCAGTGCTGCGGGCTTGGGAATCATGTTGGGATTCGCGGTGGGCGTAGAAAGGTCAGCTTTGAGTTTGCTGGCTAGATTCTCCAAGGCCTCAGGAGCAATCATATCCACCGTTGCCGACGCTTCAGCGCCGTTCGCTCGAGGTGGTTTCTTGTCCTTTTTCATTGCCCTGTCACCCTTGGTTGAGGAGAGCGCCGATCGATCCTAAAAAATTTAAAAATTTTTTTCATGGCCGTGGACCCTGCCACGCTGGCTCTGTCTCGTCATGTCATCAACGCCGTCCGGGGACAAAAACGCGGCAGTGGCATCGGCAGATGATGGGATAGATGACTGGCAGCTAGCCATTCAACGAGGCGGCTGTGCGCGGGAAAATGCGAAATTGCAAGATTGTCATGACTTCACGAGGGATTGGCGGCGGTGTAGATTCGAAGTGATCCCCAGTGCCGAGAATACCGGTCTAACTTGCAGTTAGAGGCGTTAAAAAGTGTTGGACAAAAATCGATCAGGCAAGACGGGCACAAACAGGTCAAAAAGTATGATCGTTGGACTGTAGCGTTAAAGACGGAATGTACACCAGCCATGCCGCAATTTGCTGGCCTACCGACTTCATCTTGCTTCTCTGTGCGAAAGATGTGTGGCCAATTACAGTATCATCTAAGTTTCATGAGAAATACCCCAAAGCATCGTTGGTCAACTCTCACCCGGGAATTCCCATCCAGAGGGAAGCGTCTTGTAGAACCAATTCATGCGCAAGCATAAATTTGCCCTTGCGACATCAAACCTCAAGGTTGTACCCAGATTTTTACGGCAAGCCGCAGGTTGCCACGTTAATTAACTGGGTTCGCACCCAAATTTGTGTCTACTTAAGGGGTGCGCCGCACCTGTATGAGGTGAAGTATCACGGAGGGGCGTGCCACGAAACGGTTACTTTCAGTATTAAATTTAGAGGTCCAGTATCTATAAGAAAAAAGTGATATCACCAGGTCTCAAAATCCAGACTTCCTAAACTTTCTCCTGGAATCTCCATATTTCCCTCTTACAGGCTGGGACATAGTGATCTCTATTTCTCTGTTCGCCGCGAGTGTTGGTGTAACATCCATCTGCGAAGATGGTTTCATTCTTTGAGACGAGGGTTGAATGGCAATCTGAGATGGTGAATCCTCAAACTTGACCCGCTTTCTCAGTCTGAGACTACTGCTCGTCGGGTTTGCTTGCTCAAATTCCGGCGCCACACCCCACGTATCCAGGAGAAATTTTGACCCCAGTGAGATTGAGGCATCAGAATTAAGCCCGTGCAATTGTCGAAGCATGGGAAACGGTGCATCGTCGTTTTCGGGAGGGGGTTTCGAAATCGCAACACTGGTGAGCCCGACGAATGTAGCTATCTCACGGCTAGCACGAAGTTTGCACGTTAAATCTGCGGGATCGACTTGTTTGGGGATCGCTTGGGTGATGCTTTTGTGGATGTACGAAACGCTTCCTTCGGGAGCCAATTCGTTTTGCCGATCTGCAACCTGAAGATGATTTACTTTGAAATGGTGTTCCTGGAGAGAATGGCCAATTAGTTTGATGGCGGACGTCAACTCTTCAACATCAATATTCCACATTTCTTCACCAGTCCATCGATTCCTGAAATTAGCGCTGCGATCGGAGAGGGTTGCTCACAGAGTTTGATATTTGAAGTGGCTTTTCATTATCTTGTCCACGATTTCATTTCGAAGTTTATACCGAGTTCTCCGTTCCTGGATGGGCTCAACGAAAGGCGTTGAAACAAATTCAGTCGCAATTTCCGAGAAATTAAGAATCCGCTTGCCGCTAGAAGGAGACCAGACAGCATCATCATCCTCGCTTGGAGAATCAGAATCCGTCGTTGTTAGATGTGAGCTGTAGCTTTCACTTCCGTTGCGGAAGGGACGTCCCGAGAATCTACCAATTTCGCGTTCCTGCGGTCCATAGAGGTCTCCAATGATGCTCAGATCCGTTTGCAGACGGTACGTCGCGAATGAGCCATCCGGGATCCTTAGACCACTCTCGGAATCATTCACGACGGTATCGCAAGGAAGGACAACTAAACCCAGATTGGCGGCCATGCGAGGCAAAGAGGGATCGTTCCTTGGCAGGGGAAGTTCGAAAGGAGTATCGAGCCAGCTAAGAGGAAGGTCTTCGGAAACTTGATGGACGGTAACGAGAGGGTTTAAGTTGGAGTAAATGAGGATATTGATGACTTCCATTTAAAGCTTTTCAAAAGAGTTGACTACCATTTTCTGATGTAAAGATCCTCATACGCAATGACCGATCTGGATCTCGGCGATGCTTTTGTTGAATGAGGACCTTCCATCGCAGCATGTCCACGATTAAAATCTCAGATATCGTCAGGATGGCCAATGCAATTCCGCGAAGGGAATTAATTGGGGCGAAGCTTCGGAATTCTTCGTTCTTGCCCGCAGAAAACACCAACTCGGCGTCGCTCGTCTACAACTTAGTTTCGTCGAGGACAAAGAAAGAACATTCACATCCAGCAGGTATAACCCTGAATTCTCCATCACGAATAGGTTATTGGGATCGTTCCACTCTGTCTTCCACCAACGCACACCGGGTGTCTGCATCATGAGACTTGGAGTGATGAGTCTTCCGCTTGCAACCAATTCGCTGGTTTCTTTCCGTATTTGAAACCTGTGCACTGTCCAAAATCCGGTGTCGGTGATACATACGATTTGAGGAGAATGTGGACTGACGCTGGCGTCAGCGATATACTTCGCGTCCGGGTCGTCCGCTAGCGGAGAGGGGATGCGGATACGACGATTGATGAGAGGCAGATGATTTTCATCTCTCGAGCAGGTGAGGATATCAAGTTCAGTAGCGGTGCGCACAGCCAAGTAATCTTCTGTCAGGATCCAATATATGATCAATAATACCCACGAGATCTCTAGGATCCTGACTTGCTGGGAATAGGATTTGGAGGATGGGCCGGGTGAAATGGATGTCGTCTCTCGATTTCTCCATCAGAAGGGGGACGCGTAATAGTCCGCCCGAGTCCGCCGTTGGCGTATACCATCGAAGGTTTGCCATACCTATGCTCAGATGCTAGTCGTTGGAACACCGCATACCAACGTTTGTTCGCTGTGCGCCGGAGGCAAAGACCAGACATAACTTCTTCCACCGGCCCCCACTCTGGCTTCCTACGCCACGGACCCGGGCGACTTTACTAATCCCAAGGGCCAAAAGATCTCCCTGTGAGGCGTTGGATTCGTCCGTCTCGCCAAGACGCGTTGATTCTAATAAATTCTCCTTGATAATGGAGAGCGGGACGAGCGCCTCGGGATGAGAAGACTGGAGGAAGGCTTCGGCACTGGCGACAGTCTTGCTGAAGTTCTTTTTTTCCCAAGTTTCCCTGTTTGATCTTGCTCGCAATGCCACCCAAGGCCACTTCCATCTCTTCCATCTTATTCCTGTGCTGATTAGCTTTTGCAATTCTCCCTCCGCCCAAGATTGTACCTTGGTCGAAGTTTTGGGAGAAATGCCATGTCCCACGGCCGTATCCGTCTTCGCTGGGGAGAAGGACTGCATCGCAGCCGGCATCACGGGCCTTGGCAACGACATCTTGTTCCTCCAAGACAGGTCCGTCGTCTGTCATCGCCAGCAACGCATCTTCACAGCAGGAACCAGGAATGTCATTGTTGTCAGTTGAAGGGGCAGAGATTTACAAAAATTGTCGATTACATATCCACAGGTCTCTTTTTTTGCCTAAATATTTGACGTGTTTCAAGGTAGATATCGGTTAAAGCTCTTCATTGTGATAGAAGAAATCAGAATATTTGATCTGTTTTTTGTAAAAAAACAAAACAAGGCATATTCCGATAAAAGTGTGCGGCTAAGTGAAGTGTGCGGCTAAGTGAAGTGCGCAGCAGCGAGCCCTCGCAAAAGCGGCAGCTGCGAAGAACGAGCGCACAAAAACGATGTCGTCGGCACAGCAGCAGCGGATCACGGAGGCTGAGCAGCGCAAGTACTGGGAGATCTTCGGTGCCATGAACCCCGTCGACGGATACCTCTCTGGATCCCAGGCAAAGGCCGTTCTCGAGAACTCGGGGCTCGACAACACCCAGCTCGAGGCCATCTGGGACCTCGCTGATGTCGACAATGGTGGCCTGCCCTCTTCTCTGCATTGAGCGCAGGCAATGCTGACTACAGACGGCAATTTGGACTTTGAGGAATTCTGTGTGGCAATGAGGCTGATTTTCGATGTCGTGAATGGGGTAAGGCTGGCCCATGGGATGACTTTGACAGCACCAGGTCTATCCATCCGTTCCAAAGACGCTGCCGGACTTTCTCATACCCTCGTCAAAGGCCCATTTAGTTGCCGCAAATCAGGCGCTTTCAAGTGGCCTAAACATCGAGAGACCAACGTATGACGGTGATGACACGCCTGTAATCCTTCGCCGTTAGTTCCGGCTAATCTAACTCCAAGGGCCTTTCAAATGACTTTGATTGGTACATTTCACCCATAGACCAAAGGACGTACGAGCACATTTACACTGCCAACCACGACCGCCATGGTCAAATCTCCTTCGCGTCTCTAGCCGACTTTTACTCCACCATCGACGTTCCCGACGTCGACATCCGGCGTGCCTGGGATCTCATCAACCCTAAGCAGACCGAATACATCAACAAAGACGCAACAATGTATTTCCTGCATATCCTCAACAATCGACATCGCGGGGTCCGCGTGCCCAGAAGTGTCCCTGCAAGTTTACGGGCGACAATGAATCAAAATCAGATTGAATATGATGTTTCGAAAGTACGGGTCGGAGGGAGGAGAGACGATGACACTCCGGTCCGGAGAGGGAATGACCGCGGGGATTGGAATGCAACTACATCATCGAGAAAGGACGATTTTGCAGCCGGCTACCTTTCGCGGCTCGGTGTCGGGGAAGGGAGTTCCAAATACGATTCCGCTGGTACATCTAATCTTCCCGCTCCACATTGACGTAAAAGGCACCGATTTCTCCTCCGTCAAAGACACTGATTGGGAGAAAGTCCGTCTACAGAGGGAATTAACGGCACTCAACGAGAAAGTTGAAAACGCTGAAGCCGAAGCAAGGAGACGACGAATGGGCACCGCAAAGAAACCCTCCTCAAAATCGGCACTCGTGAAGCGTGAGCTGGAGCAGATGCTGGAGTTTAAGCGACGCGAGCTAAATCGACTTAAGGACGGCGAAGATATTGAGAAATCTGGAAATCTTGATCGTGTACGGGCTGAGATCCAGAATTTCAAGGAGCAGGTTGATGCGCTCGCAGCCCACTTAGCCCGACGGCAGGAGGAGTTGCGGAACGTCCAGCAAAGCATTGAGACGGTTTAGGGTTGACATGACGTTCCAAGGATCCCGTCGGAATGGACAGAGCGAAAATAATGATATTTTGGAGTGATGAAACAATGCGTTGAAATTCTGGAGAAGTATCCACAGAAAGAATACAAATGCCAAAGATTAAACGTTGAGACCGCCTATCAGTGATCACAATGTGAATGTGCGACAAAAGGAACAGCCAGAATAAATATAAAATAAAATGTACAACAATGAGAATGGAAACTTGTCAGCAACAAAAATAAGGACAACGAGAACAAGAACACGGACAATGACCAATAACCTGGATACACACCTAACTTTGACAACAGCAGAGTCCGCCGACACGATGTTCAGGACCCGATCAAAATCATCGACCATATCTTGCAGAGTGCATTAATATGGTGTGTCAACATAATGTAGCTTCCTCAATTCAATCACACGCCTCCGTTTGCGGAGTTCGACAACCATCTGCTTCCGCATCGTTGTCGTGTATGCCCTGTGTTGTTCTGAATATGCAACATGGTAACGCTTTAAGATTTTCTTAGTTGCTGATCACCCTCGCAATTTTTTTTGAGATCTCCTGGCAATGCACTTCACAAATATATGGTTTCAGGGAGGTTTACTGCATGTTGAATTTTTGCGAAGAACCTCAAGCCCCAAGGATATCTGACGATAGCACTCTGTGCTTACTTCAGACAGGCTCGCGGCTCCGGGGGAGTCCGCTGAGACCTTTGAGGGACGGTGCTTTGCAAATTCCGAACGCAACTGTTCGCATTTGGGTCTCCGCCTTAGACTCGAGCTTGTTCGGAACCAAACTCTTCCTTTGGCAGGTATGAGCGGTACACCCCCCTTTGGTCGTTGCTCTGATTTCCAGTGCTTCTTGAGCTCAACGTTGGCGATATTGTCATCGATCTGCACACCGAGGACGCACCCAAGACGTGTGAGAACTTTCTAAAGCTATGCAAGGTATTTGCCGTCGCTTCCTGCTGCAGTCAGGTAACTGACGACAGGTCAAATACTATAACTTTGCTCCCATATTCAACGTCTACAAAGGCTTCTCCTTCCAGACAGGCGACCCACTGGGTCCTCCTCAGGGCGATGGCGGGACATCCATATGGGGCCTCCTTTCCGGACGTCCAGAGGATCGATATTTCCCCGCTGAAATTCATCCGAAACTCAAGCACACCGAACGCGGCACCGTGAGCATGGCGGTTTCATCCGAGAAGGGCGGCGACGACGATGAAGAGAATAAAGGCGTGAGCGGCTCGCAGTTCTTCATTACGCTCGGCGACGATCTCGATTCGTTGGACGGTAAATACACCATTTTCGGTCGGGTTGCAGAAGGTTTCGATACGCTGGAGAAGATTAACGATGCGTATTGCGACGAAAAAGGTCGGCCTTACCGAGATATCCGGATAAAGCATACCATTGTTCTCGAAGATCCTTTCCCTGATCCACCGGGTCTAGTCGAGCCTCCGGAGTCCCCTGTTCCAAGCAAAGCCCAGCTCGCGACCGTTCGCTTGGGCGAGGAGGAGGAAGATGAAACGGTGGGCAAAACAGAAGAAGAACTTGAACAGATACGAAAGGATAAGGAGGCGCGCGCAAATGCGCTGACACTCGAAATCATCGGAGACTTGCCCTTTGCAGAAGTCACGGCTCCCGAGAACATCCTCTTTGTGGCCAAGCTAAATTCGGCCACTCAAGATGAGGATCTGGAGTTGATCTTTTCACGGTTCGGGACGATTTTATCGTGTGAGATCATCCGGGATAAACAGACGGGGGATTCATTACAGTATGCGTTCATTGAGTTCGAGAAACGGGAAGCTTGTGAGATGGCGTATTTCAAAATGCAAGATGTTCTGATTGATGATCGACGGATAAAGGTCGATTTCAGTCAGAGTACGAGCAAAGTCTTTGCCGCATGGAGAGATGAGGAGAATCAGCGAAGAAAAGAGAAATGGATGGTGAAGAGGGGATACGCCGGTGCCGAACAACTCGAACGACGGAGCCATTACAGAGAGGGCGATCGAGAGAGGAACGGGCATGGATACGTTTTTGACGATGCGGAATTGCGTGCGCAGAGTCGGCGATATGAACCGAAGCCCGAACTCTCGAGGGAACGAAGACACCGCGACTATTCACCAGACAGACAACGAGATGGAGACAGTCGACGAACTCACGACCGATATGAAAGGGATGATCAGAAGAAAAGACGCCATGGTGAGCGCGACCTAGATGGAGGAAGGGACAAGAGGAGGTACGATGACCGAGATCGTTATGGTGATCATGGTCGGCATCGAGAGAGAGATCGAGATAGGGATCGAAGGCATCCTAAGAGTGATCGAGATCGAGACAGGAGGAGATGACCCTGTCTTAATAGGTTTGTTACTTACAAATTATATAATCTCGTCCCTCATGCAAGCTTACAATGTCGTTATGCCGCAGGATATACTGCTTCCTGTCTTCATTCAGTGAATAAATCTTCCAGTTCATCGTCCGTCAAACATTGGCCTAATTCATCAAATGCCTCTTGAATTGCCTGCTCCACCAATTCTGCATCGTCAACCCCACCCCTTGTCGTGTTCAAGCCAGCGTTCCCTTCTAAACCCCCCGATCCAAAGTCGATCTCCGTCTCAAGATGATTGTTATTGCCGACTGTTTTTAGCCTTTTAAGGGCAGCTTCTAAAGTGGAATCCGGCAATTCATCCGCCTCTCGAGAACGTTTTCCAGTATTCTGCGCTCGCTCCTCTTCTCGCTCCTCCTCACATGGTGCTTTCTCCGAGAGACGCAACTCCGATTGCAACCGCCGACGGCAAAGCCCCAACTTCATCAGGATTTGTTCCTCCAATTTTTCTTGCTGTTGTTTATTCCTTTCTGTTAGATCGGAAGACAAATTGTGGGCGAACAGCAATTCAATGACCAAATCCCGGGCGCGGACCTGATCTTCCAGCCGTTGAATTCGAAGGGCTATCTCAGGAGGCAGGTCACTCGGGTCAATTGAATCCCTCTCCACAGAAACCGAAGAGCTTTGATTGTCCTTGACGGTCAGTTGGCGTTCCAAGTCATCATGTACCCGCAACTGTTTGTTCTCTCGTCTGAGGGCCTCCTTTTCTGTGAGCATTTTCGTCAAACCTAGTTCGACAAAACCGTAGAGG
>Ga0335076_10006855_pt1 | contig 11491 bp, 14 predicted proteins | sample Lox_Sample_25_FD_206717 | JGI IMG/M metagenome (GOLD analysis project Ga0335076, IMG submission 206717) | Soil microbial communities from Loxahatchee National Wildlife Refuge, Florida, United States - Lox_Sample_2.5 | ecosystem: Environmental > Terrestrial > Soil > Wetlands | place: USA... | reverse complement strand
GAGAAGAGGGCGAGTTATGTGCCGCTGCAATGACTGCTTGCTATCTCGCTACTGACAGGCATTGCTGTTGCAATAGTATGGCTAAGCATTCGTGCTGAGCGTGGACTGGCCTTAAAGCACTTTGAAGGATTCCTGAAGGGCCTACAGAACGATGAGCAGAAAAGAATCGGACTGATAATCTTTGACAACTATAATGAATATCGAGCCGCTGCACGAAATTGGAGCGCGGTGACATTCGGGTCGCTGTTCCTATCAGCAGCGCTTTCTGCTTGTGCCGGTGTCGTCTTAAAGCTCGAATTCTTTTTACGAAACGAGCCCTTCAAAAAGGATTTAGCAGCCGTCATGGCGGTATTGGCGGCCCTGCTGGTTACTCTATCCACTGTTGGAGGTTTTCATCAGCGTTGGGCAGCAAATCGTCTTGCGGCTGCCAAAATGGAAAGATTGGCCTACGCGTTCATAACGGCTGGCAGTAAGCCCGACCTCGCAAGTTTTTCAGGGCAGATCCAGTCTATTGCCTTTGAACGAAATGAGGGGATCGTCGCAACCAAGAACGAGCCCTAAGTTACCCGGTTTTTTAGTCAGATCGACGCTATGTCCGCGTTATGTCCGCGCGTGGCCCGAAGCGGGACAATGTGTGTTATACGCGCGCGCTGGCACCAGCCGATACGATGGCCCGCACTGAACGGGAGGCGGCAGGGCAATGAGGCGGCGCGAGTTCATCGCACTTCTCGGCAGCGCGGCGGCATGCCCGCTCGCTGCACGCGCGCAGCAACAGCTACTCGACTAGTGACGCGTGCCGAGGCGCAATCCGAAATAGCCCAAAACCCCGGCAACCACGAGGCCAATCCAACTCACCCACATCGGCACCGTCCAGTCGCCGATGACGGCAGGCCAGCCCAGCAAGATTCGCAACAAGTGCACCACCGCGACTATCGCGAAGATTGTGCCAGCCACCATGGAGAAGGTCTTCTGATCCATAAGCGTGCTCCAGAACGTGACCGAAAGCCGACGCTGCTTATAGCGCATATGAGCGTCCGCTTTTAGCGGCAAAACGGGCCTGACTCGGGCCATTCCGGGGATGACACAAAACGGACCGGCTCACATCAAATTGGCCCGCAAGTAAATCCCTACCGTTTCCGGCCCTTGCTCGCGTGCGATTATGAGCGTCCTACGCTTGGGTTGGGGATCGTGCAATGGCGAAAAGCCTTGGTGAGATCCTTCGTTCAAAAAGCGAAGAGGCATTTGCCGACCCGCCGGCGCTGACTTTGATTCCGAGGCTGGCGGGAGAGATGCAAAATTCTCTGTCCCAAGTGAAGAAATCTCGAACAAGTTGGACGGTAACCGCAACGACAACGGGAGGTGACGTCATGCGTGTTGTATTGGCAGTCGCGACAGCTTTCTGTTTGGCGGCTCCGCTATCAGCGGGTGCTGGAAATAGTGCGTGTGCGCCGGATGAAAAGGCGTTCTGTGCTCAAGCAGTAAATTCTGACTTCAGCGCAGCCCGGCATCATCGCGCTAGCCAGAAACCCCCGTGCACTGGTCTTGGCAGTATGACGCAGCAGATGGCTTGCCTATGTGTCTTGCACGGGGGACAGCCGATGATCTTCTTTAATTCGGTGACGTGCTGGTCGCGGGTTCTTGCCCCCTAACGGACACGGTCCTGAAGGCAAACGATCAAACGCGGCGCCAATCGATCTGCAAATCCTCGCGGAACGCGAAACGGACGAGGTGACGCGTAACGACATCCTTGAGTCGTTCAAGTTGGCTGTCGTCCGGCGAGGTCAATGAAATTGTCAGGACGTTCTCGCTGGCATCCAGAGAGCATTCGCCCATGGAGAATTCGATTTTTCCGGCATGTGGATCGAAGGTGACCGGAAGCTTATGAGCGAAATGCTTGCAAAGCTGCTGCAAGTAGCGGGAGGCGCCCGGAGTCGCGATCTCCGCAACGTTGCGGGCAGCCGTAGCAGCAGAGGCAGCGTCGGTCATTCGCTGCTCTCCGCAGTTTTCGCGGCGGCATCGAGTGCCGCGGCAATATTTTCGGCTGCGGCCGCGCCAAGCGGACCACGCCGCAGGCGCAGCCGTAGGGCGACTTTCAGGTTTTCCATCGCGCGAATGACAGGTGCGGGCACATGACTTCGGCCGTGCGCTTGATCCGCGCCGATGCGCGACAGCAACTCGTCCGCGGCTGCCTTGTTGGCGACAAGGAAGGCTTTGCCTTCTTCGGTGATGTGGTAGCGCTTGCGTCCGGCTGTTTCGATCTCGATGGCGGCGTACCCCATGTCCTCAAGCCAGGAGAGAGTCGGGTAAATCACCCCGGGGCTCGGCGTATAGCTTCCGCCAAACCGGTCTTCGATTTCCTTGATGAGCTCATAACCGTGGCGCGGCCGCTCCGCGATCATCGCGAGGAGCAGCAGCCGGAGCTCGCCATAGTCGAAGAGGCGACCACCGCGCCGGCCCTCCCGATGATGGTGATGCCTTCCGTGACGATGGCGGTGATAACGATCCGGCGATGAAGGGTCGCGATCGCCTCTGTGTCTGTGTTTCATATTGGCGATATAGATCTCGTTATATCGGAAGTCAAGATATATCGAAATTTGGAATGATTCTAAAAGACCCTGCTATCCTTGGGTTTCTGAGGTTTTGGCCCTCAAGCCTGAATCGTCGAACTCAGGGCGGGATTGTCGTCTCCGCCAAGAAACGGACGACGGTCTTATCGGCAAACTGAAGCGTCCAACTGCCTGGCTCTGGCTTTATCGTCATTATCGCCGCCGTTATTTATTTTCTGTCTTGCAATTCCGCGATTGCAAAAGGCGAGGGCGAAGTTGGGATAAAGCCGAATAGCTTCAGTGTAATCGGCTATGGCTCGGAATTGATTACCTTTGTGCGCATAGGCATTTCCCCGATTGTTAAAGGCAAGAGCGAAGTCGGGGTTGATTCGAATGGCTTCGCTGTAATCACCGATGGCCCGGTCGTCGTCGCCTTTGCTCTCGTAGACGTTTCCGCGGCTCATCAAGGCGGACACATCATCAGGGCGGAGGCGTATCGCCTCGCTGAAGTTCGCGATGGCTTTGTCAAATTCACCAGCTGAGCGAGCTGCATTACCCTCTTTAATCGCGTCAAGGTAAGTCTGACGCTTCGCTTCGGTTTCCGCCGCAGCTTTCGTTTCGCGCTCCTGCTCCTCTAGAGCCGTCAGCCGTTGTTGATCATCTTGTTTTGTTTGCTCTTGTTTTGTTTGCTCTTGTTTTGTTTGCTCTTCTTGCTTTGCCTGCTGCTCTTGGTTTGCCCGTTGCTCTTGTTTTGCTTTCTCTTCTTGCTTTGCCCGCTCTTCTTGCTTCACCTGCTGCTCTTGCTTTGCCTTTTCTTCTTGCTTTGCCTGTTCCCGCTTGCGGTCAGCTTCCACCTCGACCGCTTTGCGCTCTTCCTCCAATTTGAGCTGGGTCCGTTGCATATCCTGTTCTGCAACATACCGAGTGTAGCCGCCCCAGCCAAAGAGGATCAGCAAAGCCGCTGCCGCCGCGACTCCCACCGCCTTTCCTCGCCACGGGCGAGGCGCAGCCGAGCCGTCATCGAGCGGCTTGCGCATTTTCTCGATTAGCGCTTCGGCGTCCTGATCGAAATGGGCATTGCGCATCTCGACTGGCTCGCAACGCACGAGTGCCTTCACTGGGTCAGGCAGCTCGCTCTCCTTCGGCATTTGCGTCCCATCGACCAGAACGGGGATGACACGAATGTCGCGGGCCAGCGCCCCCTTTATTCCGACCACGACGAAGTCGTCTGGATTGTCGAGCCGGCGTTTGCCAGTTTCGTCCTTCGCAGCCAATTGGGACCGATGACAACCAGAACGACGTCGCACACAGCCAATTGGCTGTTCAGCATGCTGTCGTCCATGAAGACATTTTTTTGTCCGAACACCCGAGTGAGCCGATCATGCAGCCGTCCGGGAATGCCGATGGAATCTCCGCCGCGGTAATTGATGAAAATCGTCTCGGCCATGTCAAATCCTAGCGCGTGACCTGTCGAAGCACTACCGGCTTGCTCACCCAGCCAATTCGAATGCCCGCTGTTAGCGCTTGTGATCCAAAGTTGCCATCGACAATCACGGCGATTTGACAATCTGCCGACATGCAGGGGGCAATCCGGCAAGTGTCAGCGGAGGTTTCGGTCTGCTTGGTGGCGGATGCAGCGTCGTTTCCTTGAACCAGAAATCGAGCTCGCTACCGCAGCCGTCGCTCGGGAGCGGCGGGGTCGGCGACTTGCATTGCGCATTGTCCGCCGGACAGGCGATTTGGACATGAAAATGCTCGGCGTGGCCATACCAGGGACGCACTTTGTAAAGCCAGGTGCGATCGGCTCCGGCCTCGCGGCATAGCGCCTTCTTGATCGCAGCATTGACCAAGATACGGACGACAACCGGGTCCTGCGCAGCCGTTCGGATGAGCGCAATATGCTTTTGGGTCCATACATCCCGATCAACATCGCGCAGATCGGGTGCGACCACATCGGTGGCCGAATTGAACTCGCGTTCCTCGCGGCTTTGTACGAGGTCCGGCATCGGCGCAAACCAAATATCGGCGTCGAGGCCGATTTGGTGGCTGGTGTGCTCGGAAAGCATCGGCCCGCCGCGCGGCTGCGACATGTCGCCAACCAAAAGACCGTTCCAGCCAACCTTTTTCGCGTTCGTGGCCAGCCGCTCGATGAAACGGATGAGCTGCGGGTTCCCCCAGTTACGGTTACGTGACGGCCGCATGACTTGCCAGGCTGGTCCAGTGAGCGGCAGCGACACGGCGCCGACAAGGCAGCCATCGAAATCGCCGCCGATCGACCGCGGCGGTCCGGGAAACGGCGTCGATTTGCGCGCGAACAATTCCTTCGCCGGGGTTGACGGCGCGTCCGGATTTTTCAGCGGTGGAAGGGGCTTTGGATCGAGCGAACCGGGAAGCATCGGGTCGATCAGGTGCTTTTCCTGAGCGACGGCAAAACCCCCGGCGGCAAGGAAGATGGTGGCGAGCAGGGAAACGACAGTGCGCATCAGCAACTATACGTCGTGTGGTCCGCAGGAAACAGAACGGCTTAACGCTGCTTGATTGCCTGTCCTGGTGCCGCAGCGGCGGGGGCCGTCGCCTGCGTTGATGTCTTACCGGCCCGGTTTGCCACATTGATCGGAATACGCGGCCGGCGCGCCGCGCAGAACGCTTCGACGGCATCAGTGACTGCGGCGCTTATCCGCGTTTGACGCTCGACCGATCCCATCTGCAGTTCCTCCTCGCGGTTGATGATCGAACCCGCTTCGAGCAAGACCGCAGGCATCTCGGTGTCTCGGAGCACGATCAGCTCGTCGTAGCGATAGACGCCCGCTCGCGAGTCGACCAGCAGCCGCTGGCGATGTCCCATATACCGTTCCGTGTAGTGGGGCGTATACTGCAATCCGCGTTTTTGCAGCTCGGTGCCGAGCAATCGGGCAAATAACAGACTGCCCGCACGGTCGCTGTTGTCGTTGGAGATGAATATAGAATGGCCATGGAAGCGGTCGCTGAAGGTATGCTGCTGGCCCTCGAACTCCCATTTCTCCAGAAACCTGTCCGGCACGGAATCGTGATGGATCGATAGGAAGAGATCGGCGCCGAGAGCATTGGCGCGCCTGACTCGCTCCGCCAATGCTTTCTGTGAACGGCCCTCGGTGATCAAGAGCACGCTGCGCCGGAACCCGGCGGCAAGCAGCTGCTGCTCGATACGCTTGGCAAGAACCAAATTGAACGAAAACTCGGGGAAACCGCGCGCACTTGTGGCGCCCGGCGCCTGCGCCGTATGTCCGACATCGATCACCGCGCGAAATGCCGCGCGATTGCAAGCATCGCCGGGCCGGGGTTCGGCACGCGCCGCCTGCGCAGCAGCGCAGGCGAACGCACCCGCAATGAATATCCCCACGACGCGCAGCGGCATGATCCCGAATCCTCGATGGGCCGACTCACCCGCACAATATGCCCGTTCAATGGCAGGTCACGCTATCGTCGTTACAATAGTGCCGGCATCCGCAAGGGGGTCGGGCGGTTTTATGGCCGAAGGAGCCCCTACAACGGCCGTACTGCCCTTCCGCCGCCGATCAATCGGCCGCTCGCAAGCATGTCCGCTTTTGGTCCAACTGGAAGAAATCTGTCAGGTAAAATAGTCCGGCAATCGCGTTCCTCGGGTACGGTGGTGCCTATTTGGTGTCGAGCCAATGGCCGCCATAAACCGATCAGCAACCTTCCTTTCAAGTTCATCCCCGTGGCGCCTGAGGCGAGGGCATGATGCCGCCGATGTGCGCGCTTGAGGCTGAACAACTTGAGGCTGAACAATAGGAGCAAAAATGAAGTGCTTATTCGCTACGCTTCTTGCTCTCGCTGTTGCTGGATGCGCGGATCGGGGGAACGTCGGTCAAGAAACGCCGATCAAGCTTGTGGAGCCGAGCGGGCACATCTTGTCCCCGACAAAATCGGTCTCGCGCAAATCCCTGACCGCCAGAGCCGATGTGACCGAAACACACGCGCGGGAGAACGCAAACAAGTCATCATTGATGGAATGCGTGAGCGATGCCTGCAAGACCCAATGTGTCTCCGGGATAGAAAAACAATCCCGACCAAAGTGGTGCATGTACTTCAAGGAGCCTACCGACGCACGCTTGAGCGCAACTGCCCAAAGCAAAAGCACCGAATAGTTCCAGCCAGGGCAAAACAAACATTGACCGGCGGCCGCTTATCGTCCCGAAACGTCGGGCCATCATTTTTTGTCTATTCCGAGCAAAAAGCCGCTGCTCGGCTAATCGAGCCCGGATAAGCGAGTACGAGAACCCGCTCTAACCCCTGCTGCCGGGTGCTATGATCGCGCCGGTCAATGCCCGCTTTCGGGGTTAAAGCAAACACGGTTTGCGATAGACGTATTGTGTATTGTCGGCGCGCCATAACCTGTGTGCCGTCAGACCGGCGATGCAACGCGACGTAGCGTGAAGTCGGAAGCGCTTATGGAGGTACCTATGAACCAAGTACAAGTCGAACAGAAAACCTTTCAGATGCCGCCGCGGGACGGGATTAGCGTCGCGCACTTTATCACCGTCGCCGACATCGAACGATCGCTTCGATTTTACGAAAGAGTCTTTGGCGGCCGTGTTTTGAGCAGAGGCGACAAGAGCGGCGCGCCAGGGTACATCCAGATCGCAAACACGTGGCTCATAGTCAACGTCGGGGGCGGTCCGACACCCGACAAACCGTCGGTAACGCTCAGCGTCCCCGCCGACCCCGATTCAGTCAGCAGTTTTATGAATATCCGCGTTGCAGATATTCGGGCGTGCTATGAGCTATGGCGAAGTCGAGGAGCCGAGTTTATCACAGAGCCGAAGGACAAGTACGGCGAGACGCGCTGCTACATTCGCGATCCTGATGGCTATATTATAGAAGTTGGGCAAAGCAAGCCGGATTTCACTTACGGCTAAACAGTACGACACATGAAAGCATCGCTGGCGTCCGCGTAAACTCGGGCGGCGTAAGGTACCGGAGGGTGCATGCTCATTGGCTGCCGTGGTCGGTGAGGGCGCCCAAGTCGTGACATGCCGGACGCGGCTTTGGAGATGGTGTCATAACAAAAGTTCTAACCAGCGGTGCCGATCTCGTCGGAATTGCCCTCTTCATCAACCGCATCGCGCTGGGGGCGTTCTTCGCCATCTCTGGTTTCCATAAGTTGTTCAATCGGCAGCGTCATGCGCTGTTTGTGCGTGAGTTGGTGGCCGATCGCGTACCGAGACCTGGCTTCAATCAGTGGTTCGTGCCTGGCGTTGAGTTCTCTGGCGGACTGGCGTTGCTATTTGGGGTGCTCGCCCCTCTGGCTGCGTTGGGATTGCTGGTGATCTGCCTGGTGGCAGCGCACACCAGCGGAAAGCGTCGCATCATTGCGAACATGCCGATCGACAGGGCTGACTATGTGGATGACGTGCTGTATCTCCCCGAAGTTCTCTATCTGGTCATGCTTTTAGTGGTTGTGCTGGCGGGGCCGGGGCCGCTCAGACTCGATAGTGTCTTGCTGGGCGCGCCATGATTGCCGGCTTTGGCTGGCGATGTGTTACTAATTGAGAGTGGTCGCTAAAAAATTGATCGAGCGAACAACAAATGAGTGGGAGGGCGACATGCCCTATTACGTCCGAATAACCACCGACACTGATGGCCTCGTAAACGATCCCAAGCCGTACCCCACCTTGGCAGCTGCGATGCAAGTCGCCGGTGAGCCGCTAAAAACTGGCGGCGCCACGACTGCCTGGATTGAGGATGACGATGGGAAAGTTTGTGCGAATACCGACGATGTGAAAAAATATTGCGGGCTAATTTGATTTCCACGCGGCCGGCGTTCCTGACGATGGTCCGCTGTTGGGCGTAAAGCGGACATCAGGTTCGACGGGTCGCAAACACATTGCTCCATTCATGCCTCGCATCTAATAAGGCCGAACCGATCGCAGGAAAGGCTATGCGATGCCCGACGAAACACTCGATGGCCACACTTTGCCTAACTTAAGCGCGGAACATGAAATTCTGCGCGCGCAAGTTCGGCGTTTTGTCGAGACCGAGATCAAGCCGCACGCTCAAGCCTGGGAGGACGCGGGGTTTGTGCCGCGCGATGTGTTGCGGCACATGGGCAAACTGGGGTTTCTCGGAATTCGTTATCCCGAGCAGTACGGCGGCTCCGACATGGACGTGCTTGCGAGCGTGGTATTGGCCGAAGAGCTTGGACGCAGCACATTCGGCGGCGTCGCGATCACTGTTCTGGTTCATACCGACATGGCATCGGTCCACATCTACAATTCGGCCACGCAAGCACTGAAAGATCGCTTCATGCCGGGCATCGTTTCCGGCGCCAAGATCGTTGCCGTCGCCGTGACCGAGCCGGGCGCCGGCTCCGATGTAAAAAACATCCGAACCGCCGCACGTCGCGACGGCAACGAATATGTTTTGAACGGGACTAAAATGTTTGTCACGAACGGCATTTATGCCGATCTCTACTGCGTCGCGGCGAAAACAAGCCTGGATGCGCGGCCCTCGCAGAACATTTCAATGTTCCTGGTTGAAAAGGACACGCCCGGTTTGCGTGTCGGAAAAAAACTTGAAAAGCATGGTTGGCGCTCGTCCGATACCGCCGAGCTGATTTTCGACGATTGCCGCATACCTGCGTCGAACTTGCTCGGTGACGAGGGACGCGGTTTTTACGCGATCATGCATAACTTCCAGAACGAGAGAATCGTGATGGGTGCGATGGCCATGGGCGAAGCGCAAGCCGCCATCGACCTGACACTCGACTGGGTAACGCAACGCTACGCTTTCGGCTCGCCACTATGGTCCAATCAAACGATCCGTCATCGCCTGGCGATGCTTGCCGCCAGGGTCGAAGCCGGAAGGCAACTTGTTTTCCATGCAGCGCGGCTGGCCACGCGCGGAGTTGAATCGACCAGAGAGGTTTCCATGGTGAAGGCATACTGCGGCGAGCTTGTTAACGAGGTCATGCATGCCTGCTTACAGTTTCACGGCGGGATGGGCTTCATGCGAGAGAGTGCCATTGAACGCATGGCAAGGGATGCACGGGTGCACGCCATTGGCGGTGGCGCGACTGAAGTGATGCTTGAAGAGATTGCCAAGCGCATGCATGCGGGTTCGACCTAATGTGGCGGCATCACGGCTAACGCCGCTCGGTCGGCTTCACCGGCATTCTTCCACGTCCCCCATGTGCAGCCAGTCTGCAAGGCTGCCGGCGCAATAGCTTTGTTGCGCCAGCACGATCCAGAACATGCTCGCGAGGAGCACACCCGCCACAAATGCTGTCAGCTTGCTCATGGTTAGTTCTCCTTCCCAGTCACGGCTCGACGCATAAAACCTTTTTCTCCGTTTCGACCCAATGCCAATTCAAATTTCGTGGCGATCCTGAGCATCAAGCTGAAATCCGATCTGAATACCAAAGACCTTTCCATCATTGTTGTCGGCGATCTGCTGAACGATCAAGAACACCACCACGAGCAAGGTCATTGCGGCGGCGAGAAAAAATGCGACACGCGCGCACGTCACCTTCCGTCCGCGGCCGGAAATCGACCCAACGAGCAGAAAAAGTCCGACCGGCAGGCATGTGAGCGTCGTATAGAAGAGGGCAACGTATGAAAATCCGTCTTCGTTCGGATTGCCCCAGTTCTCGATTGGCGGAACGAAGCTCCAGCCCCAGAGGGCAAACATGATGGCGGCGGCAACGGCAAACATGGCGCGCAGCTTTGGTGACGCCGTAATTTCAGCCGTATGACCCATGTCCCGGAACCCGACCCGATAATGTCGAGGCCACCCTACCAGATGCCTCGTCCGGCGTCCGGAGAGTGCCGTCCTTGCGATTTCCGAACAGCACCTCCACCCCGAAGATTGTGCTAGTCTGAGCTGCAGTAAAACTAATGTGCTCAGCGCGGAGGGAAGGTGCGACTGAGTGGATTCAAAGCAGGGCCGTAACATGAGTAGACATTTACAAACGTCCATCCTCACCGTCGCCGTTCTAGTCGCCGCCCTCGGGTTCTTTATAAACCCGCAACAGAATGGCGCGCGTGGAGAAACGCCCAATGCCAAGGATGCTTTGACGCAGAATTTTTTGGACCAGCACGAAATCGGCCGTCGTTTTAAAATCGATCCGGCCGATTTGCCAGCGCCGAAAACCGGCGCGATAGTTACCAATCGATCGTTGATTGTTCCCTATAGTGGGCAGACGCCACAGGTGCCCCCCGGCTTCACGGCCACGCCGTTCGCGACCGGGCTCGTCAATCCGCGGCGTCTCCTGGTTCTACCCAATGGCGATGTCCTGGTCGCCGAACAAAGCGCCGGTTATCTCACGCTGTTGCGCGATGATGGCAGCGGGCATGCCACCTGGATCGACCGGCACGTCGAGGATCTGAACAAACCCTATGGTCTCGCCTGGCAGGGCAATCGCGTCTTGGTGGCCGACCAGGACGGCATCTGGAGCGTGCCGCACAATCTCGGTGCCCTTCGCGCCGGCAGCAGCGAGACAAAGCGCGTCGATCAGGTGCCGCCCGAGGAACGCAAGCCGGTACCGGGCGCCTACGGCGCTCAGATGATCACAAAAAAGGGCGTTTTCGGTATCGTTCAGGGCCACCAGAATCGGGATCTCGTGATCGACCCGAAGACCGGCGCATTGTTCGTCGGCGTGGGCTCCTCAGGCAATCTCGGAGTCGAGCCCGAGCCGAAGGCGACGATCCAGCGCTTCAATGCGGACGGGTCCAATCAAACGACGTTTGCTTCCGGCACGCGTAACCCGACAGCACTCGCATTCAATCCGGAGACGGGCGATCTTTATGCCTTGGTGCAAGAGCGCGATGGTTTGGGTGACCGGCTGCCCTCTGACTATCTCATCCGCGTGCAGGAGGGAGGGTTTTACGGATGGCCATATGCGTACATCGGCCCGCATCCGCAACCTGGCTTTGCCGAGCGTGCGC
>Ga0335076_10006853_pt1 | contig 11494 bp, 12 predicted proteins | sample Lox_Sample_25_FD_206717 | JGI IMG/M metagenome (GOLD analysis project Ga0335076, IMG submission 206717) | Soil microbial communities from Loxahatchee National Wildlife Refuge, Florida, United States - Lox_Sample_2.5 | ecosystem: Environmental > Terrestrial > Soil > Wetlands | place: USA... | reverse complement strand
CCGATCGGGCGCTGGCTTCGAAAGCTTCGCCTGGATGAACTGCCGCAACTCTTTAATGTCCTGCGCGGAGAAATGTCGATTGTCGGTCCGCGCCCGGAGCGTCCGGAATTTGTGAGCGTGTTGGCCGAAAAGATTCCTTTCTATAGTCAGCGCCATTGTATTAAGCCGGGCATTACGGGCTGGGCCCAGATCAATCACAAATACGGAGACACAATCGAAGACTCCGTCATCAAGCTGGAATACGATCTGTACTACATCAAGAATCTGACGCCGGCATTTGATGCCTACATCATTTTTCACACGTTGAAGGTAATGCTGCTTTCCCGCGGAGCGCAATAGAGACTTTTAGGCCCCCCCGATTTAAGTGCTGATAAAGGACGTTATATGCTATTAACGTGACCTTCTCTCCAGCGCCCGCCGAACTCATCTCTACACGCGATTCTCCTTCTCTTCCTATTCCTCTGCCGGCCATCTTGGCTCGTGCCGGCGCTGCCGCTCTTTTCGCCACCCAGGAATTTTTCTATGGCACTCTGCGCAACCCCAACACCCGCTCCGCCTATGCCATCGCTCTCAAACGGTTTTTGGATTGGGCCGAAACCCGTGGTCTGGAATTGGTCCGCCTCTCTCCGGGCGACATCGGTCATTATATGGATGGCCTCCGCAAGGCCGGCCTGTCCATAGCAACTCGTAAGCAGCATTTGTCCGCGCTGAGGCATTTCTTCGACGGTCTGGTGGTGCGTCATGCCATGATTCTGAATCCGGCGCTTTCCGTACGTGGCGAGCGCTACCAGGTGGTGGAAGGCAAGCATCCCGAAATCACAGTGCAGGGGGCCCGGACGCTGTTGGCCAGTCTGGATAGTTCTGGTGTAGTTGGCTTGCGCGATCGGGCGATTATCGCGATTCTGATCTACACGGCAGCCCGTGCCGGCGCTGTTGCCGCGCTGAAGCGCGAAAGCTTCCGCTATGTGGGTGGCCAATGGATGCTGCATATGGAGGAGAAGGGCGGCAAGCTCCGTCAGATTCCGGTGCGGCATGATCTGGAACAGACAGTAGCCGCTTATCTCCGCGCGGCGGATCTAAACAATGCCGCTAAAGACAGCCCTCTGTTCCGCACGGCTTACCGCAAGACCGGCCGCCTGACGAACAACGCGATGGATGTGATAGATATCTGCCGGATGGTGAAGCGCAGGCTGAAGGACGCAGGCCTGCCGCAACAACTCTCCCCGCATTCCTTTCGTGTGACTACGATTACGGATCTATTAGAGCAAGGCGTTCCGCTGGAAGACGTGCAACAACTGGCTGGCCACGCAGACCCGCGCACCACGCGGCTCTATGACCGGCGCCACAAAAAGATCATGCGCAATATTGTCGAAAGGATCTCCATTTGAATGGCAAAGGACAGGGCGGGGAAGTGGCCTGCCTGGCGGCGGGTGAGGCTCGGCCTTTGCGTCTTGCGGCCGTGATCGAGGCGTATTCCGTTACGGGGCCGGCAAAAAATTTAATATCATTCTGCGCTGGAGCCAAGCCCGCATTAGAGCCCCTTTTGATTACCTTCGTCCGTGGCGCGACTCAAAGCAATGCTTTCCTTGACGCTGCCCGTAAGGCAGGGGTGGAGACCGAGGCCATTCGAGAGGACTTTCGTTTCGACCCGCGTGTGATGGCTGTTTTGAAGCGGCGTATACGCGCTTTTCAGCCCGATATTCTGCAGACCCACAATGTGAAATCTCACTTTCTGATCCGCGCAGGGGGTCTGCACCGGCACTATCCCTGGCTCGCTTTTCATCACGGCTATACCACCACGGATCCAAAAATGGAATGGTACAACCTCCTGAACCGTTGGTCTCTGCCGGCGGCCCGCAGAGTGGTGGCTGTGTGCGGACCTTTCGCAGGCCAGATGAAATCGGATGGCGTCAGCCCAAACCGGATCGATATTCTTCACAACTCGGTGCAGCGTCCCGAGCCGGTGGAGCCTTCCGAAATTCAGGCGCTACGAACCCGGCTAGGGATTCAATCTGAAGAGCGGGTGATTCTAACCATCGGCCGTTTTTCGAAAGAAAAAGCTCAAATCGATTTACTGCGCGCCTTCGCGCGGACGCCTCGAAGAGAAGGTTTGCGCCTGGTGTTGGTGGGCGACGGCCCGGAGCGTGCCGCACTGACCCATCAAGCCAAGGAGCTTGGAATAACGGAGGCGGTGGTGTTCGCCGGACACGTGAACAATGTGAATCCGTATTACGCTATGGCTTCATTGTTCGTGCTGCCTTCGCATAGCGAGGGCTCTCCGAATGTTCTCCTGGAGGCCCTGGCTGCGGGCGTGCCAATTGTCGCTACAGAGGTGGGGGGTGTACCGGAAGTCATCACCCATGAGGCCAACGGACTGCTCGCACCCCCTTCCTCACCCGATCGTCTGGCTGAGGCAATGGATAGGGCTCTCTCCGCATCTTCCTTACAATGGATCGCGGCTGGAAAGGCTCGCATCGAAAAAGAATTCACGCCCGAGGCTTATCGACTACGTTTATTTGAGATCTACCGTCGAGTGCGTGCTGCATGATCCCCGGCGTCTCCGTCATCGTGCCTTTGTATAACAAGGCTCCCTACATTCAGCGCGCCCTGGAGTCGATCGCCGCGCAGACTTGGCGCGACTTTGAAGTCATTACGGTGGATGACGGCTCAACCGATCAAGGTCCGGTGATCGCAGCAAGCTTCGCCGATTCCCGCTTCCGTTTCGTTTCACAGTCCAATGCGGGCCCGGGAGCTGCGCGCAATCGCGGCGTGAGGGAAGCGCAGGGAGAGTGGATTGCTTTTCTCGACGCGGACGATGAATGGGGCCCTCAATACCTGGAGTTGGGGCTTCAAATGGCGCGGCAAAGCGGCGATCGCGCCGCGGCGGTCACCTCCGGTTATTGGGAATATCCGGCCATGGTTTCTTCCGAGCCGTTATGGCGGGGACGAGGCTTGAAGGACGGTCTGTTTCGCCTGGAACCAGGCACAGACCCCCAGCTCGCCGTCCATGCTCTGGCGTTCATGTGCCCGCCGTCGACCATTGTCCGCAAATCCGTGTGTCTTAGCGCGGGCGGTTTTTATGAACAAGGCTGCCGCTATGCCGAAGATGCATACCTGTGGCTGAAGGTTCTAGTGCGGCAACCGGTGGTATTTCAACTTCAGCCGCTCATTCGCGTCCATACCGAAGCCTCCGGTCTGAGCAATAATTTTGTCCGTAAAACCCCTGTGGAACCTTTTCTGACGGATCCCGGCCCTATCCTGGAGGACTGTCCGCCGGAGTTGCAGCCCCTATTGAAGCGCATTCTTGCCCTGCGTGCTTTTAAGCGCGCCTGCGTACTTGGCTACTGGGGAGAGTTCGAAGCGGCACGCTCGCTTCGCAGCCGATTTAGGCCTCCCAGGCCGTGGGAGATCCCCTATTATTTTCCGGCTCTGCTGGCGGGAACCAGAATGGCGGGATGGGGAGGGAAACTACTGCGTGAGTGGAAAACAGGCTCGCGATGAAACTTTCGACGGCGAGGTTGAATTTAGGCCCAGGCAGTGGTGCGCAGCATGGTTGCGCCCCAGGAATACCCCACGCCGAAGCCCACCAACATGACGCGCAATCCCTCTTTGAGCCGTCCTTCCGCTGCGGCGATTTTCAACGCGATCGGAATGGTGGAAGAAACAGTGTTTCCACAGTGCTTCAAAGCAACTGAAAATTTCTCGGTGGGAATTTTCATGCGCTTGCGCAGGTGCTCGAGCATATACTGATTGGCCTGATGGAAGACGAACAGGTCTACCTCTTCCAAGGTCATTCCTGATTTTTCCAGCAGCCGGTTGACGGATTTCGGAACCGCCGACAAAGTAAAATTGAAAATCTCAGGACCATCCATGAACAGATCGTCTTGAGAGCGAGTATTGCCCTGGTCATCTTCGATCGCTACGGCGGTCGACTCCGAGCGGGGGGTTCGCAAGCCTCCCGCGGGCACGATCAAATTAGGGCCTCCCGAGCCGTCCGTGCCATAGAGGAATGGTCCCAACAAGGGATCCGGTGATTCGGAAGCTGTTAGCAAGGTAGCCGCGGCCGCATCGCCGAACAGAGTCCGGACGCTACGATCCTTGGGATGTAAAAATTTGCTGTAAGTCTCTGCTGTCAGCAGCAGCACGTTGGAAGCCTGGTGCGATGAGATCAAGCCCTCCGCCATTCCCAATCCGTAAATATAGCCGGAACAACCCAGGTTAAAATCCAGAGCGCCGGCGGTGGTTGGAATCCCCAGGCGATGCTGCACCAGACACGCGGTGGTGGGCAGGAAATAGTCCGGGCTTTGCGTACACAGGAGAATATAGTCGATTTCTTCCGGGCTGCAGGCTCCCGAAGCGAATAGTTTTTGCGCGGCGGCAACAGCCAGGTCGGAGGAGCATTGCTCGGGAGTCGTGACGTGGCGGCATTGGATGCCTGTTTTAGCCTCTATCTTGTCGACTCCCCATTCTGGAAATTCCAGGGCGAGATCGGCGGTGGAAATTACCTTCTCAGGGAAGTGATATTCAATCGCGCGGAGGGAGGCGTGAACACCCATGTAACCCCTATCGTACCCCTGCCCGACTCCTCTTTAGATAGGTTTGGTTATACAACACAATATGATATCTTTAGAGGCACTGGCCTATGGAACAGCGGGTATTCTTGGATCAGCTTGCAGATATGGTCGAGTTGCCGCCGGGGACGCTGACTGGTGAGGAAAAACTAGCCGAGCTGGATGGCTGGAACTCAATAGCTTTAATGAGTTTCATAGCGTTTGCCGACGAGCATTTTGGTAAAAACCTGTCCCCGCGCCAGTTTACTACCTGTAACACCGTCACCGATCTGGGCAAGCTATTGGGAGTAGGGGCTTAAACCTGAGGCTGGCGAGACGCTCTTGAGATGTCCGCCTTTAACCGCTTCGTTCGCCGGCTCGCGCGCGCTGAAACCGGACCCTTCCGATTTTTAAAACGGATCGTCTGGACTATCTACTATCCAACAGTTCCGGTTCTTCCCCGTTTTTTATTGGGGCCTCTCCGACTTCTTTATGAATTCCACTATCTAGTCATCACTGTTTGCCGTTCCATCGCGATTCTGTTCTACTACAATCCTCTGTTGCAAGCACGGTGCGCGTCCTTCGGCCGCAAAGTTTCCATTGACGGCATGGTTTTTGTGACCGGCCCAGTGGAAATCCATGTCGGGGATCAGGTCAAGTTCGGCGGGAAGGTATCGATTGTGTCCGGTAGTATCTTCGAGAAACCGCGTCTGATTATGAAAGACCGGTCCGCTATAGGGTGGGGGTCCTTAGTCATAGTGAGCAATGAAGTTATCTTGGAGGAAGATGTCATCGTGGCTCCCGGATGCCGTATCTCCGACTCCGATGGGCACCCTCGGGAAGCGGATTTGCGGGCCGCCGGCCTCCCGCCCAAGCCCGAAGACATCCGTCCTATAAAAATCTGCCGGAATGCCTGGGTTGGAGCCGGATCCTACGTGATGAAGGGCGTGACGATTGGAGAGGGCGCGATTGTGGCTGCCAATAGTGTAGTGATGAGCAACATCCCACCATACTCGCTTGCGGTGGGAAATCCCGCAGAGGTGTTGTTTAGCAATTATGGGCGCCCCAGCACCGAGGTCCGGACAAAAAAGAAGGTACAGCCGCCATCCAACCAGGGCACTCCAGCAGCTTAGCGGGCTTGCCTGGTTTGAGAAGCCTTCCATAGCGACGCACTGGGAAGAAAGAAAATCGATACGGCGCATAAAGCCGACGCCATCAGTACGGTAAAGGTTCGTATAGGAGAAGTCAGGCGCTTCAGAGGAGAGTTGTCCGGCATCCATAAATCGCAAAGCGCAAGAAGAAGGAAGCCCGCCTGAGCGGCCAGAGCCCACCAGTTCCAGGGGGAGGGAAGTCCCGCACTGAACCCTGCCAGCGCCAGCAGCGCGAAAGGAAGCACCAGCCGCGCAAACTTGTAGGAAACAAAATGCAGCCACAGCCGGTTGGAAGGGCCCAGCAATTGGGGATACGCCTGAAGGATCTGATAATTGCCTGCCAACGTTCGCACCTTGCGCCGGAACTCCGACTGAATGCCGGTGGGGTAGTCGAACATGCGGGCGCGAGGATCTACGATGAGCCGGTAGCCTTTGAAAAATGCGGAAAGGGGGAGGTACATGTCGTCCAGCAGTGTATCGGGCGGAAGCGGAACCGCCAGCTCGCGGCGCAAAGCATAATAGGCCCCTGTCGCTCCAAAGATGGAATCTATCTCGCTCAACCGTAAGCGAATCCATAATTCATAGCGCCAGTAGAGTCCAACGCTCGCTTCCTCCAGATTGTCGCCTTTGCGGATGACCAGCTCCGCGCTGGCTGCGCCCACGGAGGGATCCGCGAAATTCTCGGCCAGAAGTCGCAGACTGTCGGGGGAAAGCTGCTGACGGACGTCGGTAAGTACCAGAAGGGCACCGCTGGCTTGTGCAATTCCTGCGTTGAGAGCCGCGGCTTTTCCACCAGGGGGAACACTCAGAAGTGTTATCCCCTTGCTTTCAAATTGCCGTGCTATAGAGTCGGTCTGATCAGTGGAACCATCGGACACAACCAGGACCTGAATCTTTTCCCGCGGGTAATCCAGGGCCAGTACGGAGCGAAGCTTTTCTTCCAGAAAGGTACCGCCGTTGCGAACTGCGATCACAATGGATACAGTCGGCTCAAAGGGGCCGCGCGCCACCGAACGAGGATGGTGCCGAGCCCGCCAGCCGAGCAGTAAGGGATATCCCACCAGCACGTAAAGAATAAAGAAAACGGCGCACAGAAATCCCGTTACACAGATTGGAGCGAGTAACATCAGGATCGATCCAGAATACGTGCTGGATTACCTACCGCCACCACTCCGTCCGGTATCTCCTTTGTCACCACGGCGCCTGCGCCGATGATGGTGTTATTCCCTACCGAAGCCATCACGATTGCGCCTGCTCCAATCCAGGAATGACTGCCGATGGTGACGGGTAGAAACTCGCCATGCTCGCTACCTTGAATTTTGCCCGCGGCATCCCGTTTGTGCTGATTGGCCCCGCTGAGGATCTGCACGTGTGTGGCAATCTGTGTTCCCTCGCCAATGCGAACCCGGCCCATGACCGAGTAGGGGCCGATATAAACTCTCTCGCTCACCATGGCATCGGGATTAGAAAATACCGCTCCGAAGGAGATCCGGCAATGGAATGGACAGGACCGCAGTGTGAGGCAGTAGTAACCACTCCGCAGATAATCGCCCAAAATACCGGGCCCCAAGGCCACCAGATGCGTGCCGATCCCATAGAGATACACCCAGCGGCCAAAGCCACAGAGGGCCGCCAATGGAAACGCCAGGACCACAAAAACAACCCTCACTATGTTCCTGACCAGACGCTTCAACATCCAGTAGGCCGAGGCCGATTCAGCCTTGCCTGGCGGCGGGAATGAAGCCAGTGCCTGAAATTTGCGGGCGAAATCCCCTCTAGCTCCATCAGCAAGGCCAAGGGAGAGTGGTCCGAGCTGACCCCGAATCTGGGGATGTCGAACAGTGAAGTGCTAGAATTCACAAACCCTCCATAGGCTGAAAAAAGAGCCTGATAGCCGGAGGCCTGGATCAATTGGCGGACATCCTCACGAATGTTGGCATATTGACCAAAAGGAAAGGAGAATAGCAGCACTGGACGGTTGAGCATTTCCTCTAGCTGTTTCCGGCTGTCGAGAACCTCGACGCGGGCCTGCTCCAGAGTCACCGTGCCCAGATCCACATGATTTACGGTGTGCGCGGCCACTTCGACGCCCAGGCCAGGCAATTCCCGTAGGTCCGTTTCACGGAAATTCTCGAAACGATGCGGGTATTTCTCGCGGTCATGGCCGAACACACGATCAGTATCGACAAAGCCGGAGGAGACGAATGCCGTCCCGGGAATTCCAGCGGCCGCCAACAGGGGCGCAGCACAGCTCCGCACGTCGCGATAGCAATCGTCGAAATGGATGGCGACCGAAGTGGACTCGATCCTCTGATGGGTGGCCACCTTTTCGATGATTTCGGCGGTGGGTACCGGATGATAATATCGCCGGACCGCGACCAAGTGCTGGGCGAATCTGCGGGTATTGGTTGTCAGCACGTCTTCAGACATGTCGTTGACACGGTGGTAGAGAAGAATCGCTCCGCGGCTGGAGCTTTTCCGGAGGCGCTGCACCAGTTTGAAAATGCCGCTGTGAAAGATAGCCAGCCAAAACGCCAGTTTGATGGAGGTCGAAAGATCTGGCATTCGCCGCCAATGCGGCAGGCGCCGCGCAAGCTCCTGCTGCTCGGCGCGAGTGGGACGTGTCCGCGTTTTGTGCGAGCCCTTAGGCTGGGGACGCCTCTGCGCCGTTCCCTGACATAATTGCCCGACGACCTCTACCATCAGCCGCTCGCCTTCGTAATCGAGTTTGGTCCGGAGAGACTCCGGAGTTTCCTTCGGATGAATGGCTACTTCTGAAGTGCCCAGCACATCTCCCGTATCCAACCCGGCGTCGACAAAGTGAACGGTAACCCCAGCCGATTTCTCGCCCTCATAGAGCTCCCAGAAGCCCGGTGGCATGCCCCTGTAATCAGGCACTTTCCCTTTGTGAAGGTTGATACACCCGAGCCTCGGAATTTCAAATACGGGCCGCTTCAAAATGCGCGCCCCCAGCACGATGCCCAAATCGGCATTCGCGTCCCGCAAGGCTCTTAATGCTTTGTCCCCGTTTAAATTTCCGGTCTGGACTACCCTAAATCCGTACCGCCCTGCCAGCGTCGCCAGGCCTCTTTCGGGGAATGCCTTCCGCAGCAACTCCTCGACTTCTTCTTCGGAAGCGACCTTGTCGGCCCATGCTTCCAGCTTGGCTCGCACTGCGCCCAGCAGACGATAGAAGGGATAACCAAGTCCCTCCCTCCTGACATTGCGCTTGAGATTACGCCAACGCCTTTGGGCTCCATCCTCCTCTGCATCCACTAGAACGGCAGCCGTCTCGACGCCCTTTAGTTCGCATACGCGGGCAATGACCGATTGAACGGAGGGAGAATCCCTTCCGATCAAGAATACGCATTTTAGCTTGCTGGACATGCCAGATAGAGGATAAGTCCTCTCCTCTCAATGTATCGAAGGGCTGCATGATTGTGTTTAGAGTTGCCTTCACGGTGGTCCGATAGAGATACTAATCGTAGTTAGTCGTTCAATGTTTTCTCCATCCATGATGCGGGGGCTGAATCGGGGGGCTAAGAGACTTCTTTTCGCTTCTGGTGCAGGGCCGTCCCATTTCCTGGAGTCTTTTTCCCAGCTCCTGAAATTCAATGCGCTGATGCGTTCCAAGTTCCAGCCGCCGGTTCGTCATTTCCCCGAGCGGTTCAAGCTCTATGAACACCTCCAGCTCACCGAAATTGGCGGAGATCCCATCGATTATCTGGAGTTCGGAGTGTTTCGCGGGGAATCCATTCGCCGCTGGAGTGAACTCAACCGCCATCTGGATTCCCGCTTCTTCGGTTTCGATACCTTCGAGGGCCTTCCCGAAGAATGGAAGAACGGAACCTATACCGTTCCCCAGGGACATTTCTCGACCGATGGAAAGATGCCGCAAATCGACGATTCCCGCGTACGCTTTATCAAAGGCCTGTTCCAGGATACGCTGGAGTCTTTTGCCGCCGATTTTGAGCCCCGTGGAAAAGTAGTTCTTCACCTGGATGCGGATCTGTACTCGTCTACCCTCTACTGTCTTTCGACTTTGAATCGGTTCCTGAAACCAGACTCGCTACTGATCTTCGACGAATTCTACAGCGTCAATTGCGAGTTCCGCGCTTTTGAAGACTATTTGCAAAGCTTCCGGAGAGATTTTCGAGCGCTCGGATACACCGACTTGTACGAACAGATCGGCGTAGCCCTTTCCTCTTAATGGCTTTTAAAGCTAAGGTCCGGCCAGCTTCGGTTTCAGACTTCGAGGCCATAGCCCAAGTGTGCGGACGCAACGGCATGCCCATCAGTGATCGGCCTGCATGGGAAAGGGGCTGGACGGCCCATCCCTTTCGCGATCAATTTGAAGGTATACCTATCGGCTGGGTTCTGGAAGGGCCCGCGGGTGAAGTGGTCGGCTCCATTAGCAATCATTTCTTTCTCTATCAATGGCAGGGGCAGACAATACGAGCGGCCGCAGCCGGGAATTGGGCGGTAGACACCGAACATCGATCCTCCTCGCTTTCACTCGGGTCACATTTCTTCGGGCAAAAGAATCTGGACCTGTTGCTGAATGCCAGCGCCAGCATGGTAGCCGCCCAGCTCATGCCTCTCTACAAAGCGTTGAAAGTTCCCAGCCCGGGTTACGATCAATCTTTCCTCTGGGTTGTTTCTCCAAGAAGGGCGGCGGCCAGCGCTTTGGCCAAAAAGAAAATTCCCGCCGCCGGCCTGGCCTCTTTTCCAGCAGGTGCGGCGCTGTGGGCCCGAGATGTGTTCAAACGCAGCGGTAGAGGCAGCCCAAGCACACGGCTGATAGAACTCCAGGCGTTCGATGAGAGGTTCGATCAGTTCTGGCAGCGGCGCAGCCTCTCGGCGAAGCATCTGGTGGCGATCCGCAATCAGTCTCTGCTCACATGGCGATATGCTTCGCGCCTGGAAAAAGGCCTCACTTTTATTCTTGTTCTTGAAGAAAACAACGCCATGGCCGGATACGTTATTCTCAATCGCTACGACCGCGCCGGCTTAAAGACTGATCAGATCACCGACCTTCAAGTCCTGTCTGAAAACGGCGCTCATGTGCGGGATCTGGTGCTGGGAGCAATCGCGCATGCGCGTAAAAGCGGGGCGGATATGGTGGAGATGCAGGGCTTTGGAGAATTCAAGCGCAACGCTGCCAGGGCCTTGAACCCCCATGTGTATCAATACCCGGTTTGGCAGACGTTCTATAAGGCCGTAAAACCAGAGCTGCAAACCGCTTTGGCGGATGCCTCCAGTTGGGATGCGTCCCCTTTCGACAGTGATTAACCGATTTGTTCCCGCAACCGCTCGGCAAAGCGGGTGAAGGAAGTCATTTCGTCCAGATATTCGAAATCCGGCGCCACGCCGAATTCCTCCTCCACCAGGCTGAAGAGCTTCACGGTGGCCATGGAGTCCCAGGCAGGAACCGTATCGGTGCTGGCCGCGAGGATCTGCGCCTCACTCAGATTCGGAAAGACCATCTGAAAACATGTCAGCAGGCGAGGCTCAATGGGAAGCAATCGCGGTCTCCTTTATACGGTGGGGTAATTCCGGACATATCTCCTCGAAACGGTTGCGTGGAAGACGAAGCCCGTCCGGAACGGCTTCCGATGCCTTCCATTCTGCTCCGAACACGCTCGAGAAAAATTCCTGTAGCGGGCTGTTACGGGCGGTCGGGGTGTAATCGAAGATAATATCCCTGGCCCCGGTGATGAGAAATAAATGGCGCAGGATCTGGTGTTCAATCAGGCGTGAAAACGCCCGGCAGCTCAATACCCAAGCGTCAAT
>Ga0335076_10006852_pt1 | contig 11495 bp, 8 predicted proteins | sample Lox_Sample_25_FD_206717 | JGI IMG/M metagenome (GOLD analysis project Ga0335076, IMG submission 206717) | Soil microbial communities from Loxahatchee National Wildlife Refuge, Florida, United States - Lox_Sample_2.5 | ecosystem: Environmental > Terrestrial > Soil > Wetlands | place: USA: Florida... | reverse complement strand
CATCGGCCTGTCTGCGCGCAGATCAAGACGCGACGGCGATGGCAGACTGGCTGTCTGTCGAGCCGGCGAAACACCGAGATGCGCGCAGACAGGCCGGCCCCAACCGATTGACTTCAAGTGACGGGGTGATGCCCAGAAGGCCCGCAGCCCGCGCCGCGCGCCTTGCCAAGGCAACCAGCCTTGGCGGCGCCGCGCAACACGACCTGCGAGCCTTCTGGATATCATGCCGCCTGTGCACACTTGTTCAGAGCTTCCCTAGAGGTCGTGACCGCTGTACGAAAGATTGAACGACTTGTTGATCAGGGGAAAGTCGGGAACGATGTTGTCGATGATTGCATGCTCCAGCACCGGCCAGTTATGCCACGACGGGTCGTGCGGATGGCACCGGCGCACGCGGCCGTCCGCATCCAGGCGCACCGCCACGAACACCGGGCCGCGCCAGCCTTCGACGCCGCCGATGCCCAGGGCACCCGCGGAGGCGGCATGCAGGGGCACGGAAATATCGCCATCCGGCAAGGCAGCCAGCAATCTGCGACACAGTGCTATCGACGCAATCGTTTCATCGAAGCGTACGCCGACGCGCGCCGCGACATCGCCCTGTGTGCGGACGCTTACCGGAACCGAATCGCGCGCGTACGGCGGCACCGGGAATGCGCTGCGCCAATCGCGTGCGCATCCGCTGGCGCGCGCTGCCAGACCGACCAGTCCGAGTTGTGTCGCCAGCTTGGTGCTGACCTGGCCGGCTCCCATGAACCGGTCCTGCAGGCCCGCGTGGTTGTCGTAGATCTCGCGCAGGTGCCCGATTTCCTCCGCGATCTCCTCCGCGTTTGCGAGAAGGGCGCGCACTGCGCCGTCGCCGATATCGGTGCGCACGCCACCCGGCACCACTTCGTCCATCGGATAACGCTGGCCCCACGCCATTGCGTTCGCGCGCAGGAGGTCTTCCTTCAGGCGCGAGAAATGCGCAAGACCTACCGCGAAGCCGGCGTCATTGCCGAGAGCACCGAGATCGCCCAGGTGATTGGCCAGGCGCTCGCGCTCGAGCAAGACACCGCGCAATGCCAGCGCGCGTGGTGATGGCGCAGCTGCTGCCACCGCCTCGATGGCCATCGCGTAAGCCCAGCTGTATGCGACCGTACTGTCGCCGGAGACGCGTGCCGCGAGGCGCGCGCCGTCCATGATGTCCAGACCTTCGAAACGCTTTTCGATGCCCTTGTGCACGTAGCCCAGGCGCTCCTCAAGGCGCAGCACTTTTTCTCCGACCACGGAGAAGCGGAAGTGGCCGGGCTCGATGACTCCCGCATGCACCGGACCCACGGGTATCTCGTGCACACCCTCGCCTTCCACGCGAACGAACGCGTAGCCGGCCTGTGGCGGTGCCGATGGCGCGGGCAGCGCGTCGTGCCGCAGCGGGAAGACGTCGGGTGCCCACGCCGAATGGCGCAGCCAGGGGCGCGTATCCCCGCCGAGGGTGCGCAGCCCGACCAGGTCGCCGACCGCGCGCTGCAGACGCGCGGCGTTCGGAAAAATTTCCGCCAGATCCGAATAGATCGGCGTGTCCGCGTGGAGCGAGAGTTCGGCAACGATCAATTCATCCGCCGTTTCCAGTGCCACGCATAGCCGGTACCCGCCACCCTCGCGCCGAACATCTTCGCCCCACAGGCACACGAGCCGGCCGCCGCCATCGCGCACCTGGCGGCACAAGGCGACGAGCTGCGCTTGCGTCACCGCGACCTGCGCCGCAGGCAGAGCGCCGGCGAGCGGGCGAAAATCCAGGTCTGGGAATTGCGCGCGCATCAGTTCATCCGATCAACGCGGCGGCAAGTCGATACCATTCCGCCAGCGCCGGCGGGATGTACAACCCGAGCATCAGCACCAGGAGCAGATGCGCGAACACAGGCAGCAGCGCGGGCGAATGTGGCAGCTGTTTCAGCTGCGTCTCGCCGAAGACCATGGCCTGGACACGCGAGAAGATCGCCGCAAACGCGATGCCGAGTGCCAGCAGCAGAATCGGGGTCGCCCACGGATGCTCGCGCATCGCGGTCGTCAGCACGAGGAACTCGCTGGAGAAAACACCGAACGGCGGCATGCCGAGAATGGCGAGCGTGCCGATCATGAGACCCCAACCGATGGTCGGGCTGATGACGATCAGGCCGCGGATGTCGTCCATGACCTGCGTGCCGGCCTTTTGCGCCGCGTGGCCGACGGTGAAGAAGATCGCCGACTTGGTCAGCGAGTGCACGGTCATGTGCAGCAGCGCGGCGAAGTTGGCGACCGGACCGCCCATGCCGAAGGCAAACGTGATGATGCCCATGTGCTCGATCGAGGAATAGCCGAACAGGCGCTTGATATCGCGCTGGCGCCAGAGGAAGAAGGCGGCCAAAACCACGGAAAGGAGGCCGAAGCCCATCATCAGGCGCCCGGCAAGCGGGCCGTGCGTGGCGCCGTCGACCAGGATCTTGCAGCGCACGACCGCGTAGAGGGCGACGTTGAGCAGCAGTCCCGACAGCACCGCGGAGATCGGCGTCGGGCCTTCCGCATGCGCGTCCGGCAACCAGTTGTGCAGGGGCGCCAGACCCACCTTGGTCCCGTAACCCACCAGCAGGAATACGAACGCCAGTCCCAGCACCGTGGGTTCGAGCTGTCCCTTCACCGCGTTGAGGTGGGTCCACAGCAGTGCCGTACTGCCCTCGGCACCCAGGATCTTCTCCGCGGCGAAGTACAGCAGAATGGTGCCGAACAACGCCTGGGCGATGCCGACGCCGCACAGGATGAAGTATTTCCAGGCCGCTTCGATGCTGGCAGGCGTGCGGTACAACGACACGAGCAGCACGGTCGACAAGGTGGCCGCTTCCATTGCAACCCAGAGCTGCCCCAGATTGTTCGTGGTCAGAGCCAGCAGCATGGTGAATACGAACAGCTGGTACATGCTGTGATACAGGCGCAACCGCCGCAGGTTCACCCGACCGTGATGCTCCTCCACGCGCATGTAGGGCCGCGAGAACACCGCCGTGGTCATGCCGACCAGAGCGGTAAGCGCCACCAGGAACACGTTGAACGAATCCAGGAAGAACTGTTCGTGCGCAACCAGCATGGGACCGGCGGCAATCACCTGTGCGGTGAGCAAAGCGGCCGCGAGGAAAGTGGCGGTGCTGAAAGCGATATTGATCTCGGCGCCCCAGCGGCGCGCGCCGAAGAAGGCAAGCGCGACGCTGCCGGCGAGAGGAATCGCGAGGAGCAGGATCAATACCACTTCAATCCTCCCTCAGCCGTTCCAGGTGTTGCAGGTCGAGGCTGTCGAATTGCTCGCGGATCTGGAAGAAGAACACGCCCAGGATCACGGTGCCGATGAGCACGTCGAGCGCCACCCCGAGTTCCACCACCATCGGCATGCCGTAGGTTGCGCTGGTGGCGCCGAAGAACAATCCGTTCTCCATCGCCAGGAAGCCGATCACCTGGGATATCGCCTTGCGTCGGGTGATCATCATCAGAAACGAAAGCAGCACCACGGCAAGCGCGATGCCGAGGGTGCTGCGCGTCACCGCGGAGGACAGCTGCGCGATCGGATGCGCAAGGGCGAATGCGAACACGACCACGAGGATGCCGACGAGCATGGTGGCGGGAATGTTGAGCTGTGTCTCGGTATCCCAGCGCACGTTCAGCCGGGCGATCAGGTGGTACAGGATCCACGGCAGCAGGATCACCTTCAGCAGCAGCGACAGCGCCGCAGACGCGTACAGATGGTGGGCACCACTTGTGTAGGCGACGATCGCCGTGGACAGCGAGAGCACCGCGCCCTGGAGGGCGAACAGATTGACCAGGGAAAGGATACGGCGCTGCGACAGCATCGAGAACGACGTCAGCAGCAGCAGCGCCGCGCCGAAGTTGATCAGCTGGGCAGCCCAGCCTGGCGCAGGCATCGCGGTCAGCTCCCCAGAAGTTGGTGGACCAGCAAGCCGAGCACCGCCAGAAGAAAGGCGGTCGCGAGGAATTCCGGCGCGCGGAAGATGCGCAGCTTGGCGCTGGCGGTTTCGATCAGGGCGAGTACCGCGCCGGCGGCCGTCAGTTTCAGGGCCGTCGTCGCCATGCCGACGAGCAGCCCTTGCAGCCCCTGACCCGCGGCGGTGAGACCCCACGGCACGAACAGCGCCAGTCCGATCGCGGTGAAATTCATCAGCTTCAGCGCCGAGGCCCACTCGATCAGCGCGAGGTGGCGCGCCGAGTATTCCAGAACCATGGCCTCGTGGATCATGGTCAGTTCGAGATGCGTGGCGGGGTTGTCGATCGGAATGCGCGCATTCTCGGCCAGCAGCACCATGGTGAACGCCACGCCGGCGAACGCGAGACTTGGGTAGATCACGAACTGGCGATGCGCCAGGGTTTCGACGATCGTCGGCAGCAGCGTGCTCTGGCAGATCAACGACGCAGTGAAAAACACCATCAGCAAGGCAGGCTCCGACAGGAAGCCGACCAGCATCTCGCGGCGCGCACCGAGGCCGCCGAACGCCGTGCCGACGTCCATCCCCGCCAGGGCGATGAACACGCGGGCCAGCGCAAACAAGCCGACGAGTGCGATGGTGTCAGCGGCGGCGGCCAACGGCGCTGTCACGCTCACGACCGGAATGATCGCCGCCGCCAGGCACATGGCGCCAAACTGGACGTAGGGCGAGGCACGAAACAGGGGTGATGCGCCGCGTGCGATCACGGCGTCCTTGTTCATCAACTTGCGCAGGACGCGGTACGGCTGCAGCACGCCCGCCCCGCGACGGTTCTGCAACCAGGCGCGGCATTGATCGACCCAGCCAAGCAGCAGTGGCGCCGCGGCGATGGATATGAGCGCCTGAAACAGACCCGGCAGCAGATTCCACGCGTTCACAGCACGAACGCCAGCAACGTGACCAGGGTGACGAAGCTGTACATCAGGTACAGCGCGATGCGCCCCTGCTGCAGCACGCCTACCAGACCGGCACTCGCCTTCACCGTCCGCGCGATCGGGCTATACACCCAGTCCCACCAGCGATCGGCGAGGTCGAGTGAATAGCGAGGCGCTGTGTCGAAGGGCGTGGGCAGTTGACGGCGGATGCGGAAGAACGGCCCGAAGATATGCCGTATGGGCTGGCCGAATCCCTCGGCGGTGTCCTGCATGCGCGCCGTCAGTCCGGGGAAACCGCAATCCCACGGCGCACTCTGGCGCACGCGCCCGTGATACACCCAGCGCACGAGCAGGAAGACGAACAGAACCGCGAAAGCGATGCCGCTGCCGAACGCGATCGGGCTGTAGGCGGCGCGCTCCGCCGACAGGGGCGTCAGTGCCCACCACGAGGCGGCTTGCGACCCGAGCGCTGCACCCAGGAGCGACTGATTGACGTGATCCAGCGCGTGCAGCACCACCACGGGGAACAATCCGAGCCCCAGGCACGTCGCCGCCAGCCACATCAGTCCGGCGCGCTCCAGAAAACCGGCGTCATGCGCATCTTCCAGCGAGGCTTCGCGCGGACGCCCGAGGAAGATCACTCCGTAGAACTTCACCAGCACGTACGCCGCGAGCGCGACCGTCAGCGCGAACGCTGCGGCTCCCAGCGGCACGAGCATGTTGATCATCCCCTGTGGCAAGGACGGCGTGAACAGGTAGGCCTGCAGCAGCAGCCACTCCGACACGAATCCATTCAGCGGTGGCAGGCCGGCCATCGCCAGCGTCCCCAGCAGGGCAAACCCGGCGACCCACGGCATGCGGTGAATGAGACCGCCGAGCTTCCCCAGGTTGCGCTGCCCGGTAGCGTGCAGGACCGACCCGGTCGCCAGGAACAGCAGGCTCTTGAACTGCGCATGGTTGAGCGCATGGTAGAGCGTTGCGGCAAGCGCGAGCGCCGCAAGCGTGCCGCGATCGAGCGCACGGAACAGCAGGACCAGGCCGAGACCGGTGAAGATCAGGCCGATGTTTTCGATGGACGAATAGGCGAGCAGGCGTTTCATGTCGGTCTGCACGGCGGCGAAGATTGCGCCGAACAGGCCGGTGAAGGCCCCCATGGCGAGCACGCCCACGCCCCAGCCCCACTGCGGCACATGGATGAGATCGAGTGAAATGCGGATGAAGCCGTAGAGCGCGGTCTTGAGCATGACTGCGCTCATGAGCGCGGACACCGGAGACGGAGCGGCCGGATGCGCGTCCGGCAACCAGACGTGCATCGGCACCAGGCCCGCCTTGGCGCCGAAGCCGAACAGGGCGAGGCCGAACGCGACGCTGGCCCAGGCTGGCGACAGCGTTGCCGCGCGCATGGCATCGAAAGTGAAATGCCAGGAGCCGCCCTGCAGCACGCCGAAGCAGAGCAACAGCCCGATGGCGCCGACATGGGCGAGCAGCAGATAGAGAAAGCCGGCGGCGCGAATCTCCGGCACGCGATGCTGCGAGGTCACCAGAAAGTACGATGACAGCGCCATCGTCTCCCACGAAACCATGAAGGCGAAGGCATCGTCGGCGAGAACGACCATCGCCATGCTGGCAAGGAAGACGTGGTATTGCAGGCACAGCAGCCCGGGTGCGGTGCCTTCGCCCGCACGGAAATAGCCGGCCGAATACAGCGACACACCGACGACCGTGAGGCCGATCAGGAACAGGAAGAACGCCGAGAGCGCATCCAGGCGCAGGTGCATGGGCAGGTCGGGCAGTCCGATCGGCAGCACGGCCGTCTCGGGCGGAGACGGCAACGCGGCGAACGCCAGCCCGGCCAGCGCAAGCCCCACCAGAGCGCCCAGCGGAAACAGCACGCGACCGACCCAGACGAGATTGCGTGGAAACAGCAGTCCTGCGACGCCCAGCCCCAGCCAGCCCAAGACCAACGTGAATATGGCATCTAGCGCACTGGGTAGCGGCGACATTGGAGTTTGCCCTTGACCTCATCGCGGCGCCCCGCCGGAAGGGGATGGCGGCGCGCTTGACACAGGTGCACCGGATTATCATGCTACGCACATCAGGTGTAAATACCACACGGACCATGTCCCGGGAAACGCGCACCGCCCGCCTCACGATCCTGATCGACCCCAACAAGAAGGCGGTCTTCGAGGAATTGTGCCGGCGCGAGGATCTCACCCCGTCTCAGGTCGTACGCCGGCTCATCCGCACGTACATAGAGCAACAGCTGGGACGCCCCTGGAAACCGGGCGAGAAGCCGGTCTTGCCCATGCGGGCGAGAAGCTCCCGCTAGCGCGCGCCGGCGGGGGATCGCTCGCGGTGCTGCTCCGCGGCGCAGGCACATGGCGGGACGGTGGCTCCGGGGGATCCGGCGAGATCAGTCCTTGATTGGGTACGCTTCGGCGGCCGGCGTCGGATCGCCGATCACGTCGACGCCCTTCGGCGGCACGAAGCGGAATTCAGCGGCCGGCAGCTTCGCGTTGCGGCGCCAGTTCGAGAAGCGGATTTCCGTGACGTCGCCGAGCGAATCGGCAAACTGCATCCGCTCGAGTCCGGCGTTGTCGAAGCCGAGGTCGCAATAGTCGAACTGCGGTTCCTTGTCCTTCGACTTCAGGCGCAGCCAGGTCAGGCCCTCGCGCTCGCCCTGCTCGCTCGCCGTGAAATCGCGATCGAGCTGCGCAAGGTCGGTGAGAACCGTGAGCGGACTGTGCGCTTCTTCCGATCCCTGCGCGCGCACGGTGACCTGCTCGAGATCCGGGTCGTAGATCCACACCTTCTCGCCGTCGGCGACGATCAGTTGCCTGTAAGGCGCCGCGACTTCCCAGCGGAACTGGCGCGGCGCCTTCAGTGCCAGTGTGCCGTGGCTGGTCTTGCCCTTGCCCTTCGGCTCGTGAACTTGCTGTTCGAACTCGCCCGAGATCGAGTCGAGACCGCGCGCGAAGGCGTCTAGCCTGGTGCGCGCCGTGTCGGCTGCGAGGCACGCGGGCGCAATCAGGAGCGTCAGCAGCAGCAAGCGCGGGACACCAGTCAGTCGATCCATTAGCACGTAAAAACCTGTCTAAGCATCGTCGCGAGCGAAGGCAGGTTGTGCGCCGCCGGCTCGCCGGAACCGGAGTCTACAGGTAGTAAATGAGGATTCCGAGCACGGCCGGCGCGCGAGATGCCGAGCGCAGCAGATTCTGAGACAGACTAGAGTTCGGGAGGTGGCGGCGCCAGCACTTCACGATTGCCGTTGTGCTGCGGGGGACTGACGATGCCCTGCTGCTCCATCAGCTCGATCAGCCGCGCGGCGCGGTTGTAGCCGATCTTCAGGCGCCGCTGCACGCCCGAGATCGACGCCCGGCGCGACTCGGTCACGATGCGCACGGCCTGATCGTACAGTTCATCCTGGTCGCCTTCCGTGATCTCGTTGTCTTCCGGCAAGCCCGACTCGCCGACCACACGGCCGTCGCCGAGGGACTGCACGTCGCCGAGCACGCCTTCCACATATTCCGGCCGGCCCTGGTTGCGCAGGTGCGCGACGACCTTGTGCACCTCGTCGTCGCCGACGAACGCGCCGTGCACGCGCTCCGGCGTCGCCGTGCCGGGCGGCAGATACAGCATGTCGCCATGACCGAGCAGGGTCTCGGCGCCGGATTGATCGAGAATGGTGCGCGAGTCGATCTTGCTCGACACCTGGAATGCGATGCGGGTCGGGATGTTGGCCTTGATCAGACCCGTGATGACATCCACCGAGGGGCGCTGCGTCGCCAGGATCAGGTGCACGCCGGCGGCGCGCGCCTTCTGCGCGAGGCGTGCGATGAGTTCCTCGACCTTCTTGCCGACGATCATCATCATGTCGGCGAATTCATCGATGATCACGACGACGCACGGCAGCGGCTCCAGCGTCGGCACGACGACCGGCTCGGTCGTATTTTCCGGCTGCTTGAACAGCGGATCGGTCAGTGGCCGGCCCTTCGCCTCCTCGTCCCTGACCTTCTTGTTGAAGCCGGCGAGGTTGCGCACGCCGACCGCGGCCATCAGCTTGTAGCGGCGTTCCATCTCCGCCACGCACCAGCGCAGCGCGTTGGCCGCCTCCTTCATGTCGGTGACGACCGGCGTGAGCAGATGCGGGATACCCTCGTACACCGAAAGCTCCAGCATCTTCGGGTCGATCATGATCATGCGCACGTCCCGTGCCGTGGCCTTGTACAGCAGGCTCAGCACCATGGCGTTGAGCGCCACCGACTTGCCCGAACCGGTCGTGCCGGCGACGAGCAGGTGCGGCATCTTGGCGAGATCCACGACCACCGGGCGCCCGCCGATGTCCTTGCCCAGCGCGAGCGCCACCGGCGACTTCACGCTGTCGTATCGTTCGGAGCGCAGGATTTCGGACAGATACACGATCTCCCGGTTCGCGTTCGGGATCTCGAGCCCGATGACGGACTTTCCAGGTATCACATCGACGACGCGCACGCTCGGCACGGACAGCCCGCGCGCGATGTCCTTGTCGAGGTTGCTGATCTGGCTGCCCTTGATGCCGGGCGCGGGCTGCAGTTCGAAACGCGTGATCACGGGTCCCGGATAGACGCCGACGACCTGCGCGTCGATGCGGAAATCCTTGAGCTTCAGTTCGACCTGGCGCGACAGTGCCTCGAGCGTTTCTTCCGAATAACCCTTGACCTGCTGTTGTGGCTCGTCGAGGAGCGACAGCGGCGGCAGCTCGGAGTCGGCAATGCCGGAGAACAGCGGAATCTGCTGCTCGCGCGCGGCACGCTCGCTTTTTTCCAGCGTGTTGAAGGTTGGCTCGATCTTGAGCGGCTCGCGCTTGGACTGCTTGACGATCTCCACCTTGCGCACGACTTCACGTTCGCTGCGTGCGGCCCGCGCCGCACGCAATTCGCCGGCCTTGCGCGCGCCAGAACCGAACCAGTCCAGCGCGAGCAGGATGCCGCGACCGATGAGGTCCATGACGCCGAACCACGAGATGCCGGTGGCGAGCGTGATTGCAACGAGAAATATGGCCAGCAGGAACAGGCTCGCTCCCATCTGGCCGAATGCGTGCGAAAGCAGCCCGGCAACCAGCTGACCGAGAACGCCGCCGGCCTTTTGCGGCAGCGACAGCGGGTTGGACGCATGGAGCTGGGTCAGACCGGTTCCGCCGACGAAGAACGCAACGCCCCCGATGAGGCGCAGGCTGGGTTCGAGCGGCGAATCATCCGATCGTTCGCGGCCCTGGAACAGGTTCCAGCCGATAATCCCGAGCAGCAGCGGAAACGCGTACGCGAAGTAGCCGAACAGGTAGAAGGTCAGGTCTGCGGCCCAGGCACCGACCGTGCCGCCGATGTTGTGCACATGGTGGACCTGTCCGCCGACATGTGACCAGCTCTCGTCCTGCGGGTCGTAGGTGAGCAGGCACAGCAGCAGGTAGAGGGCGACGGGCGCGAGCAAAAGAAACGCCGCCTCGCGCAGCCGGCGTTGTATGGCATCGCCGGATTCGCCGCCCTGTATGCTCTTGGGTTCGCGCGCCACCGCGTGAATTCGCCTGAAGTTCTCTCTATACCATGATGATTATATTATAGTTTCATTCCCTGAAGTGCCGGGTGGACGAGTTTGCCGTTCTCTACGTTGATGCCCTTGGCCAGGGGCACGTACCTGCGCCAGTGTTTCTCGCCGGCCAGTCGCTGCACATACGGCAGGATCGCGGCGCAGATCGCCTGCGACGACGTCTGCGGCACCGCGCCGGGCATGTTGGTGACGGCGAAGTGGGTCACGCCGTCGACCACGTACGTCGGATCAGCCCAGGTCGTCGGGCGCGAGGTTTCGAAGCATCCGCCCTGGTCGATCGAGATGTCGACCAGCACGCTGCCGCGCTCCATCGACTTCACCATCTGCTTGGTGACGACGTGCGGCGCCTTGGCGCTCGGAATCAGCACCGCGCCGACGACGAGATCGGCCGTCGACACTTCGCGCGCCACGTATTCCTCGTACGGATAGAGCGCGGTCACGTTCGTGCCGAGCGCCATCATCTGCGCGAGGCGATCCTGGCGCTTGTCGAACACCACCACGTTCGCACCGCCGGCCGCGGCCAGCGCTGCCGAATTCCCTCCGGCCGCACCCGCGCCGAGCACCACCACTTTGCCGCGTTCGGTCGACGGCAGGCCGCCGAGCAGCTTGCCCTTCCCACCCATGGGCTGGTGCAGCAGATGGGTGCCGACCTGCACGCCGATGCGCCCGGCGATGATCGACATCGGCGCGAGCAACGGCAGCGATCCGTCGGCCTCCTCCACCGATTCGAACGCGACGCCGGTGAGGCCGATGTCGAGCAGATTCTTCGTGAGCTTGGGTTCCGGAGCCAGATGCAGATAGCAGAACAGCAGGTGGTCCTTGCGCAGCAGCTTGAGATCGCCCGCGATCGGTTCCTTCACTTTCACGATCAGCTCGCCGACCTCGTACAGCTTCTTCGCGCTCGGCACGACCTTCACGCCGACGCGACGGTACTCATCGTTGGAGAATCCGCTCTTCTTGCCCGCGTCTTCCTGCACGTACACCTTGTGACCGCGACGCACGAGGTCGGCGCACGCTGCCGGTACCAGCGCGACGCGCC
>Ga0335076_10006851_pt1 | contig 11497 bp, 7 predicted proteins | sample Lox_Sample_25_FD_206717 | JGI IMG/M metagenome (GOLD analysis project Ga0335076, IMG submission 206717) | Soil microbial communities from Loxahatchee National Wildlife Refuge, Florida, United States - Lox_Sample_2.5 | ecosystem: Environmental > Terrestrial > Soil > Wetlands | place: USA: Florida... | reverse complement strand
TGGAAGAAGAACTGCCCGGCTCCAAAGATCGTGTTGCCGCCGCCGAATCCGACAACCTTCAGTAAATCCCCTCACAAACACTCAACTGATCAGTGCTGATGCCCGCACAGGTATCTCACCTGCGACTTGCTGAAACGCCTAAGCATGTCATGCTCGAAGATCAGGGAGTTGCGATCTATGTCGAGCCATGAACTACTTAATTGTGATCTTCGCATCGCCAGAGTGCAGCAAACCTTGCGGCGGTTTGAGCAAGATATCCCCCTCCTCAATCTGCGGGTGAGAGAACTCTCCAAAGAAAGGCAGGATTCGGCCCGAAAATTTGCGGCCTCGATCATCGATCAGACGAGGGCCGAACTCGCGCGGCTGTTGGAACAGCGATCGCACGAAGACATCGAGTGTAGCGAACCACCCTGCGAACCTGCGGACTAAAAGGGAATAACTGGATTCAAGCTAGATACCGGCAGCGGCTTCAGCCGCCGCGAAGGGCACTTCTTCTGTCACCTTGCCGGGGAAAGTAACTTCTTCCCAAAGGGTTTTGTCGCGCAGAATGCGCGAAACCAGCGCGGTGTGCATGGCGTGTCCGGCACGATCGGCCACCACGGTGCCGAGGATCTGCTTCCCAACCAGGGCCAGGTCGCCGACCAGGTCCAGAATCTTATGCCGTACGAATTCGTCGGAGTAGCGCAGCGGGCCGTTCTCGATTCCGTCGCGCGTCAGCACGATGCAATTGTCGCGCGACGCACCGCGAATGAGACCCATATTGCGCATGGCGCGCTCGTCCTCTCGCGAGCCAAACGTGCGAGCGGGTGCAATGTGTCGGAGATAACTCCCGTTGACCAACTGGACTTGCAACGTCTCTTTGCCGATCAGAGGATGCGGGAAGTTTATTGAATACGAAACAGAGTACCCGTCGGAAGGATAGACGGCGATGAACTTATCGCCTTCGCGCAATTCCAGCTCGCGATGAATCTTCAGATATTTCCTGGCCCGGCGTTGCTTGCGGATCCCGGCCTTGCGGATCATCTCGACAAACGGCTTGGCGCTGCCGTCAAGTATGGGCAATTCCAGGTTGTCGAGCTCAACGATCGCGTTATCGATTCCCATGCCGATGAAGGCCGAAAGCAGATGCTCCGTCGTGGAAATCAGTACGCCTTTCTTCATCAGGCTGGTGGCATAGCTGACGCGAGCGACGTTGCGGCTGATAGCCTCAATTTCGAAGCCATCGAGATCGAGTCGACGGAAAACGATGCCTCTTCCTGCCGGTGCGGGCAGGATGCGCAGTGTGACCGGAGCGCCACTGTGCAGGCCGATGCCGTTACATTCCACTGCCGAGCGGATTGTTTGCTCAGGAATCAAGAAAAAGGGGCCGATGTTTTGTTGGGTAACGTAGCTAGGTTACTGCAGTGGTCGGAAAAACTGTCTGTGGCAAAAAAGCCGCACTTTGTAACGAATTGTAGGAGCTGGGCATCGTTAAAGCCTTACGGCTAATGAATTTAGATTGAATAGTTTACGATCATGGTACCGAAAGGACAATCCCGTCAGTGCTTCTGCACATCCTTCGGCTTGTATCCCGAATTGGGATCAAACATGGACTGATCGAGCCCCTGGTTGATGCTCACTGAATTCAGGAATCGCTGGCTCGCCATATCGCCGTTGTAATAGCGCGTGACGTTGTACGGCGCCATGATGCCTGAGACCGCCCGATAGTTTTCGTAAACCTCCTCCTCCAGGTTCTTTTGCTTATCGACCGGGTCGCGCCATTCGAACGACTTCTTTACCGGCAAATGCGTGTCTGCATCGAAGCACAGGGTCACCGCTTCATTTTTGCTGTTGATGAGCGTGACTTGCAGTGCGGGATGCTGCGCTGCGATGGTGTTGCCCTCGTACAGGAAGATCACTCCCGGATCGTTGACCCAGGTGCGAAGCACAAGGTCGAGCGAGAACTGGCGGCGGCGCATGTAATCATCCAGATCCTTCTGTTCGATGGGCCGCGCGCCCTTATATGTCAGCTCGTATCCTTTCTTGCCGATGTAGAGCTCGGCGACATCGCGCTCCTTGGTCAGTTCGACCCGCTCCTTGTCTGGGAATTCGCTGAAACTCCAAAACACTGCCCCGCTGCCATTTGGCCGGCCCAGGTGGAAGCCGTAGGTTCGTCCCTGCTGCTCACGGTCGCGGATGGTGAGGTAGGTCTGCCCTCCGAGGGCCTGGATACCCTGATCAACCAGCGCGCGCGCCTTGCGGGCATTTTCGTCGAGCGGGATCGCTGTCCCGGCGTTCGAGCCAGCGGCAGGTTGAGCTCCCGGTTCCGGCGTCTGCGTCTGGGCGCAAAGCACGGACGACAGGGAACACACCAGCAAGATCGGCAAAAAGCGGTTCATTCCATTTTTAGGGAAAATCGCGCGCACTTGGGATTCTAGCGTTAGTTCCGGATTTTTTGCCGCCGGCGGGGAAGCTCCTTTCAGTTCTTGGATGCAGAAAGCATGCAAAATGCAAGCCGATGCCCGCGTTTTTCAGACTTGTTATCCCACCAGAACCGCGCCGCCGTTTACATTAAATATCTCTCCGTTGATAAAACCCGCATATTTTGTGCAGAGAAACAGAATGGGCGCGGCAATCTCCTCTGGGGTACCGACGCGGCCGAGCGGAATCGTTCGGCGTATCGCCTCTCCGGTCTTGGGATCGGCGAGCGCCCCGGCGCTCATATCTGTATCGACCCACCCGGGCGCGACGCAATTCACATAAATGCCGGCCGACGCTAATTCTGCTGACAGACTCTTGGTCATGCTGATCACAGCGCCCTTGGTCGCCGAGTAGTCGCAGTGAAAGGCCTCGCCACGCTGTCCGCTGGTCGAACTAATCAGAACGATATGTCCCGCCGGTCCGTCACGGCGCGGCTGCGCCTTCATTTGAGCGACAGCGTATTTCACCAGACCGAACACACCGTCCAGATTGATCGACAATGTTGAGCGCCACTGCTCGTCGGACATCCGCTCGATCGCGACATCCTGCTCGGGCCATACGCCATGATTCGCAACAAGGATATCGAGATGTCCGAAACGCTTGGCGGTTTCCGTCACCAGCGCGCGGGCCGCTTCAGGCGAATTCAGATCGCTTGCAATGGCAACACATTTTTCAGTGCCACATTCCTTGACCAGAGCTTCGGCCTGCGGGCGGGCGCTCCGATAGCTGAATGCGACTTGCGCACCTGCCGTGGTAAACATCCGCACCGCAGCCGCGCCGATGCCGCGCGAGCCGCCTGAGATGAGAGCAACTTTGCCGTCGAGTGAGAGTGGAATGGACATGCCAGGTTAGTTTGCAATGTATCGAGGAAGCTGCGCAAGCGCCGAGCATGAAGCGCGAGGTAAAAAAAATGGGCTGGGAAGTTCACGCTCCCAGCCCAGACACTTTGTATCCGCACGTAGCCTGTCGCAACCCGATTCGATCTGGCCGCGGGCACGCCCGAAGACTTAAACTAGCTCGAAGCGATCTGCGTTCATCACCTTGTTCCACGTAGCCACGAAGTCCTTCACGAACTTCTCTTTCGAGTCCGAGGATGCATAGACTTCGGCGAGCGCCCGCAGTTGCGAGTGCGAACCGAAGATCAGGTCGACGCGGCTTGCCGTCCACTTCACCTGGTTCGTCTTGCGGTCGCGCCCGTCGTACACGGCTCCAGAGCCATTGGATTCGTTGGACTGGTGCCATTCCGTGCCCATGTCGAGCAGGTTAACGAAGAAGTCGTTGGTCAGTGTCTCGGGCCGGTTGGTGAAGACACCGTGCTTCGAACCCTTCGTATTTGCTCCCAGGACGCGCAGGCCGCCGATGAGAACCGTCATCTCCGGCGCCGTGAGCCTCAGCAACTGCGCCTTGTCGATCAACATTTCCTCCGGCGACAGGCGCTGCTTGCCGCCGACGTAGTTGCGGAATCCGTCGGCAAGCGGCTCAAGCGGCTCGAACGATTCGACATCGGTTTGCTCTTGTGTGGCATCCATGCGCCCCGGCGTGAAGGGAACCTTCACGTCGTGCCCGGCAGCTTTCGCAGCCTTTTCGATCGCCGCGCAGCCACCGAGAACGATCAGGTCCGCCAGCGACACTCTCTTTCCCTTGCTTCCGTTGGTCTGCGCGCTGTTGAACTCCTTCTGAATCGTTTCGAGTGAACGCAGCACCCTCTCCAACTGAACCGGCTGGTTGACCGCCCAGTCTTTTTGCGGAGCGAGACGAACGCGAGCGCCGTTGGCTCCGCCACGCTTATCGGAACCGCGGAAGGTGGACGCCGAGGCCCATGCCGCCGAGACGAGTTGTGAAACGGAAAGTCCTGACGCGAGGATTTTCGCTTTCAGGGCGGTGACATCCTGCTCGGTTACGAGCCGATGATCGACCGAGGGAATCGGATCCTGCCACGGCAGATGCTCCTTCGGAACAAGTGGGCCAAGATACCGAACGATTGGTCCCATGTCGCGGTGCGTCAGCTTGAACCACGCCCGGGCAAACGCATCGGCGAATTGATCCGGATGCTCATAGAAGCGCCGCGAGATTTTCTCGTAAGCCGGATCAAACCGCAGAGATAAGTCCGTGGTCAACAGAGATGGCGCATGTCGCTTTGAAGGATCGTGCGCATCCGGCATCGCGCCGGCACCTGCATTGTTTTTCGGCCGCCATTGATTCGCACCGGCCGGGCTCTTGGTCAGTTCCCATTCGTATTCGAACAGGTTGTGAAAGAAGTTGTTGCTCCACTTGGTCGGAGTAGTGGTCCAGATAACTTCCAGACCGCTGCCGATGGTGTCGCCTCCCTTGCCGCTGCCGAACTTGTTCGTCCAGCCAAGACCCTGCTCCTCGATCGGAGCAGCTTCCGGCTCCGGACCTACATTCGTCGCGGGGCCAGCGCCGTGGGTCTTGCCAAACGAGTGACCGCCGGCGATGAGCGCGACGGTTTCCTCGTCGTTCATCGCCATCCGGCGGAAGGTCTCGCGAATGTCCGTGGCAGCCGCGAGAGGATCCGGGTTGCCGTTCGGCCCTTCCGGATTCACATAGATGAGACCCATCTGCACTGCGCCCAGCGGGCTCTCCAGATTCCGTTCGCCGGTGTAGCGCTCGTCTGCCAGCCACTTGCCCTCCGGGCCCCAATAAATGTCCGATTCGGGTTCCCATGTGTCGGCGCGTCCACCACCGAAGCCGAAGGTCTTGAAACCCATCGACTCCAATGCCACGTTGCCGGTGAGAATCATCAGGTCGGCCCAGGAAATCTTGCGGCCGTATTTCTGCTTGATGGGCCACAGCAGCCGGCGTGCCTTGTCGAGGTTTACATTGTCGGGCCAGCTGTTCAGTGGCGCGAAGCGCTGTTGACCGGCCCCGGCGCCGCCGCGGCCATCGGCAATTCGGTACGTGCCGGCGCTGTGCCACGCCATGCGAATGAACAGCCCACCGTAGTGGCCGAAGTCGGCCGGCCACCACTCCTGGGAGTCCGTCATCAGGGCGCGCAGATCCTTGATCACGGCATTCAGATCGAGACTCTTGAATTCTTCCGCATAATTGAACTCCTCGCCCATGGGATCGGATAGCGAGGAGTGCTGGTGCAATACCTGGAGGTCCAGCTGGTTGGGCCACCAGTCGGCATTGGCGTGGGCCTTTCGAGCGCCATGCGCGACGGGGCACTTGGATTCGTTGGAATCATGATGTTCGCGAGTATCAGGGACGGTCGTCCCGGCAGCAATCGTTTTATCCATATTTATTCACCCTTTGAATTAGTCAGGAAACTGCTTTGAACTTTTCAAATCCAGTTTCAAGGTTTCAAAGTTGCAAGGTTTGGGACCTCAAGAGCTCCGCTAGATTCGCGAAACGCGGCTTTAACTCTGAGACCTTGAAACTTTTGCAACTGAAACCTCGAAACCTTGAAACTTTGCAACCTTGAAACCTCGTATTTGAGTTAGGTTTTGGCGCAGCAACTCTGGCACAGGCCGAAAATCTCGACCACCGGTTGCGTCAGGTCAAAACCATCCGGAACATGCGGAGTCAAGCGTTTGAAATCGATAAAGTCGCCCTCAATGTCCTGCACTGATTTGCAGCGGGAGCACACGAGGTGATGGTGATGCTTGAGATTGCCGTCCACGCGCAGCGTGGCGGCGTGTGGCGTGACCTCTCGCAGCAGGCCGCGCTCGACGAAAAGTCGAAGATTGTTGTAAACGGTGGCTAACGAAATGGAAGGAATACGCCGCCTGACAGCGGCATAGATTTGCTCCGGGGAATGATGGCCATGCGAAGCGACCACCGCCTCGTACACAACCTGGCGCTGATGCGTGGCGGCAAGGCCGTGTTTCCAGGCTAACTCCCGGAACTGATCGTGAGTAAGACGCATGAAAAAATCATCCGCAAGAATACGAATGATTGTTGTATGAGAATGATTATAAAACAGCCGCGGCCCGTGTCAACTACCGGAACGCTGGGCCGCTATCGTGGTCCGTGGAGCCCCGGACGCCTCGTCCGGGGAGGCTCGCAACAGACCTTTAAGGCCGGACTTCGCGTCCCAAGCACCTACATGAAAGCAGGCGGACGAAGCGTCCGCCGCTCCACTAGCCCATCGTCAGTACGACGCGAAATCTTGCCTTGCCCGTGAGCATTTGATTGTACGCCTCGGCGGCCTTCTCTAGCGGATAGCGCTCGATCATGGGACGTACGCCGCTCAGCGAACTGAAGCGCAACGTGTCTTCTGAGTCTGCCCCGGTGCCAGAGGCCCAGCCCCTGATTTCCTTGGTCCCGAAGATCAACTGCAGCGGGCTCACTGCAACTGGTTCTGACGATGCTCCGACAATGATCAGGGCTCCTCGCGGGCCCAATCCGTTGACCAGCGCCGACATGGCTTTCGAGTCAGGTGCCGTTGCCAGAATGATCTTTGCTCCGCCGAGTTTTTGCAGCGCCGCGGCTGGATCGCCTTTCTCGGTGTCGAGATATTCGTGGGCTCCCAACTTGGCGGCCAGCGCTTGTTTGTCACTGCCCCGACCGATCGCGACTGTGCGGAATCCCATACGGCAGGCGTATTGAATACCGAGGTGACCCAGGCCGCCAATGCCCTGCACCGCGACTACATCGCCCGGGCGTGCGCCGGAGTTGCGCAAGGGATTGAAAACCGTGACGCCAGCACAGAGCAATGGCGCGGCTTCATCCGCTGGAAGATCATCGGGCATTGCCGCCACGGCTTCGGCTGGCGCGACCATGTACTCCTGATAGCCGCCGTCAAAGTGAAGCGCGGTAATTTTTTCTTTCTGGCAGTTGACGAAGTCGCCGCGGCGGCAAGGATCGCACTCGAAGCAATGTCCTCCATGCCAGCCAAGGCCGACCCGCTGCCCCACTTTCCACAGAGTGACATCCGGACCCAGTTTGTCGATGCGGCCGGCAACCTCGTGGCCGGGGACACGCGGATACTGAATGCCCGGCAGCCCACCTTCCTTCACAACAACGTCGCTATGGCAGATGCCGCAGGCTTCGACCTTGATCCGGACCTGATTGCGTGCAGGCTCGGGAATCGGGCGTTCGACAACTTCGAAATCACCATGTGGCTTGGGAACTTGGACGGCTTTCATAGGAGGACCTTTCTTTCTTTTCGGTGAGGGTGTCGGTGAGGAGTTTGAATTACGAAGCTAATAGATTGGGAATACCACGCCTGGGGTGCATGAAAAAATTAGGCTGCGCGCCGGATAGCTTGCTCGATCCTCGCCAGCGTGGTTTCCTTCCCCAGCACCTCCAATGTTTCAAATAGCGGGGGTGCGTTCTTGCGTCCGCAAACCGCAACGCGGATGGGCTGGAACATCTGTCCGGCTTTCACGCCGAGTTCCTGGGCGGCAGCGCGCAAAGTGTGATCGAGCGGGTCGTGCTTAAACTCGACATTGGGCAGTACGGCACCGGCTTTTTGCAAAACTTTGAGCGCCATAGCGGCGTCTCCCTTTTGCGGGACGAGCTCTGCCGGATCGTAGGGCGGCAACTCATCGACAAAGAAAAAATCAGCAGCGGTCAACACTTCCTGCAGGAGCTTAATGCGTTCCCGGATCAGCGGGGTAATGCGCAACATCTTCTCCGCGCTGACGTTCGGAAATTTTTCGTGCACAACCGGCAGCAAGCGCTGACTTAAATCCTCGATCGCCAGTCCGCGAATGTGCTCGGCATTGAGCCAGATCGCCTTGGGATCGAACGTGTCCTCCGGATTAAACGTGGAACCCCGGACGCCCCCGTCTGTGGAGGCAGTCTCCGTCTCCTTGAAATTCACCACCGCATTCGCCCGGTTGATGCCCTCGAGCGAAAACGAATCAACTAACTCCTGCTGCGTCATTTTCGTGCGATCGTCTTTTGGCGACCACCCTAGCAGGCACAGGAAGTTGATAAACGCCTCGGGCAGGAATCCCGCATCACGATAAGTCGTCACGCTGACGACGGGGCCATGCCGGCGCTTCGAGAGCTTGGTTCCGTCGGGCGCCACCAGCAGCGGCAAATGCGCAAACTGCGGAGGCTTGTAACCCGCGGCCTCGAAGATCAACACATGCTTAAAAGTATTGGAAAGATGATCTTGCCCCCGAATGATGTGGCTGATGCGCAAGTCTGCATCGTCGGCGCAGGAAGCAAGATGATACGTCGGATTGCCATCGGAGCGGAGCAGCGCAAAGTCCTCAATGTCGGCGCCCGCCTTCATCTGCTCGCCGTAAACGGCATCGGTGAAGCGCACTACTTGACCTTCCCGTGGTACCCGAAAACGCAGAGCGAACCGCTCGCCCGCGGCAGCGCGGCGGTCGCTTTCGTCCGGTGTTAATTCCCTCATTCCCGGGTTAAACAGCCACGTTCCCTGCGCGCCGGACTTCTCGCTGTCGCCCGTATGTGCCGGCGTAAAGTCGCGATAGGCTAAGCCCTTTTCGAAAATCGCTGCCGCCATCTGACGATGGAGCGCTCCCCGATCTGATTGCTTGTACTCCTCGTCCCAACCCAGGCCAAGCCATTTCAAGCCATCGAAGATGGAGTTCACCGAGGCATCCGTATTGCGCTCCACATCGGTGTCGTCGAGGCGCAAAATCATCGTGCCATTGTTCCGCCGCGCATATAACCAATTGAAAATAAAGGTGCGTGCGCTTCCTACATGGAGAAAGCCGGTGGGCGAGGGCGCGAAACGCACTCGCGGTTCTTCCGAAACATTCGCGTTCATTTTTTTGTGATCGGATCGCGTTCAGGTCGCCTGAACGCCGGGAGCACAGCGTGCGACATCCGACCTCCGATGCTACGAGGTGCCGAAAGCATCGGTCAAGCGATTCACCCAAACGATTTGGCGCGATTCTGGTCGATTTCCTCCGCAAATTATCCGGCATTGTACTTAATTCTTGTTGTGCCGAGGCTCAGGGTGTGAAACGATTGAAGCACTGTTTCCCCCCGAAACTGAGCGACTCACTTTGCTCAGAGGCGTCTTTTCAGACCCTATGAACAGTGTCTTCATGCCGACGGTTGTAATCCCGGGATTCGTCTCGCTTTTATTGCTCTTCGTTTTCACCTACTTGCACGAGCAGAGCCGGCAATCGTATTTCCGCGCCTGGCAGCTGGCGTGGGCGTTCTACTCTCTTCACTACGGGCTCGATGCGTTTCCATTGTCGGGGTTCGCGTTTTTTATAAGCGAACTTTTTCTGGTCGCGATGGCCCTGTGCATCTTCGTTTCTACGCGATTGATGCGCTCATCCTTCAAGTTCCGCTGGTATGACGCGGCCGTCGCAATAGCCGGAGTCATTCTGGCTGGACTCACGTTGCAGGGCCACATCGTGGGCGGAGTCTTTCGCCCCGACGTGCAGCCTGCGATTCAGCTCGGCGTCGGCCTGGCGGCGGTCCTTCTCTATTGCTCGGCCGTCTTCTATGTCAGTGGCCACAAGCGCGGTTCCCTGGCTTTCCAGGTGCTGGGATTTTCCCTGGCATTGTGGGCCGTGCTCATGGGCGTTGGGCAGTTGCAGAATCCATGGTTCGCCAGATTCGGCAGTGCGCCACGGCTTTTTGGACCCGTCCCCCAGATGCTGCTCGGCATCGCCATGGTGATGGTTCTGTTCGAGAACCAGCGCAATGCGCTGCAGGAAAACACTCTGGCGCTGTCGACGCTGGGAGTCGACCCTCGTCGGCTTCTCTTTGCCGACGATCTCGTCCCTAACATGCAGGCGGCGCTCGCACGATTGCGCAGCGCCCTACCGGTCGATCGTGCGGCGATCTTCATCACGGAGCGCTGGCGAGGCTTGTTGCCTTCGGTGCAGGAAGGATTTTCCGCCGAATTTCTTCAAGCCCTCGAGAAGAGCGGTGCGGGTGACTACATTTGCCAACTCGCCTACCGGCAAAGTGGAATCGTCACCGTGCAGGATCTCGCCGACATGACCGAGCCCATGCCGGTTGCCTCGGTCGGCACATTTGCTGAATTCAAACGCATCCTGCTCGAAGCCAATGTCTACAATCTGACGGCAGTCAACCTCCAGGCGCGGGAGCACAACTTCGGCGTCATCCTGTTTCCTCATGCCGAGCCGAAGGCGTTCGGTTCATCGGGTCCGCACCTGATGGTGGGGTTGACGCTGCAACTCGGCTTGACGCTCGAGAATTACGTCGTCAGCCACGACGCTCATCGCCGCACCAAAGAATACGAATTGCTCACTGAGATCGGGAAGGCGATCAGTTCCCGCCTCGATCAGGACGAGATTCTTCGCACGATCCGCGTCGAATTGGGCCAGATCTTCGACACCAGCCATTTCTACATCGCGTTCCAGGAGGTGGATGAGCTTCGCTTCGAACTCGAAGTGCGCGACAACGAGGTGCTGCCCAAGCGCACGCGCGAGATGCGGAACGCGTTTTCCGAGTACGTGATCCGCACCGGAGAATCGCTGCTCATCCGCTCTGATCTTGAGAAAACGAGGAAGAGACTCGGCATCAGCCACGTTCCCGATCGCCCGGCGAAATGCTTGATCGCAGCTCCGATTCTTTCTGGCAACAAGCCTGAGGGAGTTATGGTCGCAATGAATCCGGAGCGCGAATTTGTTTTCGAGCAGCGCGACCTCGATGTGCTGGTGACGGCTGCCGGGCAAGTTTCGGTGGCCATGGAGAATGCGCGCCTCTTCGCCGAGGAGCAGCGCCGCTCCCGCCAACTCGCGTTTCTCAACAACGTTTCACGGACAGCGATCTCCAGCGACGATCCGGTCCACATGCTGAACCAGATCGTGCATGAGATCCAGAAGAACTTCAGCTTCGATCACATTGGCATCGGCCTGCTGGACTATGGAACCAAAGAGATCGAAATCAAGGCCGAAGCCGGAGCCAGTTCACACGCGGCAGGCAAGAAGATTCCACTGGGTAACGGCATCCTTGGCCGCGTTGCCCGCACCGGAGAGCGCGCTCTGGTGCAGAATGCGTTGCCCGGCAATCTCAGTGGAATCCTGCCGGACTCCCGCGCGGTGCTATGCATTCCGATCACGTATGGCGAATCGATGCTGGGGATTCTCAACATCGAGAGCCG
>Ga0335076_10006850_pt1 | contig 11497 bp, 10 predicted proteins | sample Lox_Sample_25_FD_206717 | JGI IMG/M metagenome (GOLD analysis project Ga0335076, IMG submission 206717) | Soil microbial communities from Loxahatchee National Wildlife Refuge, Florida, United States - Lox_Sample_2.5 | ecosystem: Environmental > Terrestrial > Soil > Wetlands | place: USA... | reverse complement strand
CCAAAGGCCCCAAACGGAAAAAGCCCCGAACCTAATGCAGGTTCAGAGCTATTCCGATGTCCCGAGACATCACACTGGTAGCGGGGACAGGATTCGAACCTGCGACCTCTGGGATGTCTAACCGGTCGCGGTCTTCCCCAATACGCTCGGTCTCATAGCTGCAGGCCAGCGATGCTCAGCCGTCCAACCTGTCCCGCCAAGTCGCGCTTGTTCGCATCGGTTCCACCGTGTTGTGTGGCCAAATCCGTGGCCAACCCATCAAGTGGCAAGTGCAGCTGCCTAGCGTCTCAGGGGCCGCTTTACCGGTAAAGCTGCATATCGATTCCGTTGTATTCGCCGCCCCAACGCCCGCGATGGAGCCTCGTCGGGTGTCGGGCGTAGCCGTGTCGACTTGGGAGGCCAGCTCCCGCACCCCAGGCGGATTATCAACGGAGCACCTGGGGTGCGGCGGTTTGCCGGTGGGGCCGAGTCCGCTGTGTTTTCGTTTCGACGGATGACCCACGACCGAGTTCCGAAACAACACCTGCATACACATGGTGGTGTATGATGGTGTCATGTCGCGGACCAACATCGAAATCGACGACGAACTTGTGGCCGCCGCGCAGCGAATGTACCGACTGGATTCGAAGCGGAGTGCCGTTGACCTCGCCCTGCGCAGGCTCGTGGGTGAACCGTTAGGCCGCGATGAGGCGTTGGCGCTCCAGGGCAGCGGTTTCGATTTCACCAACGATGAGATCGAATCGTTTTCGGACGCGGGCATAGATCTCGCAGACCAGTCTTAGATGATTGTCGACACTTCTGTCTGGATTGAATTTCTGTCCACCTCTGAGTCGTTCGCCAGCCGCTGGCTAGCAGATCGCATTGCCGCCAACTCGAAGGTGATCGTCCCTGAGGTGGTGATGATGGAGCTGCTGATCGGTACGACCGACGAGTCCAAGGCAGCACTGCGGAGGCGACTACTGCAGCGCTTCAATATCGAGCCGCTTGCCCCCGTGCGCGACGCAGAAGATGCGGCCGCTATCCACCGGCGCTGTCGTCGCGGCGGTGACACCGTACGCAGTCTGATCGATTGCCAGGTAGCCGCAATGGCGCTGCGAATCGGGGTCACTGTGGCACATCGTGATCGTGACTACGAGGTGATCCGCACGCATTGCGGACTACAAACCGTGCCTTTGTTCTGACTTGGATACGACTTGTTGCACGTCGAATACCGCTGCGGCACTGCGCTATTGCCGCAATTCTTCATGGATAATCGGCATTATCCACGAGCAAGTCCGCCGTTTTCATCAGATGAATCACGACCTGCCTACCTATTGATCGGTTGGTGAGCGCATCGTCGACGACGAAACTTGTTGCCAGGCAGAGCGTTAAAGGTAACGGCAGTGGGCTCCGGATCGACACGGACGGCGTGAGTTGTGCCGGCTCGCCGCGACACGGTGACAGGCTGATGCGCTGACCTGCCGGTATGTGGTATTGATTCACTGGATGATTCAATGATTCATCGGGTGAGATCGGTTTGGAGGCCGTTTTGCCAGTCGATAAGAGCGGTCGCGTCTATGTTGTCGGGTCGGTTCCGCTCCTGCACGCCGAGGCGCAGACCGTGCAGGAAATGCTCGACGGATGGCGCAATCAGCAACTATGCCGCAACCTGAGCCACGACACGATCGGTGCTCGGATCCGGATCGTGGAGCGGTTTCTAGACCACACCAACGAGTTCCCGTGGACATGGACGCCGACGATGGCCGAGGAGTTTTTCAGCGACCTGCGCTCGGTGCATCACCGTAAGCAGTCGACGATCCGTGGCTACCAAAACGCGTTGCGGCTGTTCTGCTGCTATGTCAGTCATCCCGACTACGGCTGGGACCGGGTCAGCGAACAGCGGTTCGGTACCCATCCTGCCCAGGTGTTCTTCGAGTGGAACACCGCGGCCCACGTTCAAGACAACGAACAGACACCCGCGAAGCGGGCGTTCACCAAGCGCGAGCTGCAAGACTTCTTCGACCATGCCGATGACCAGGTCGCACTGATTGCGGCCTCCGCACGCAAGGGCTGGTTGCCTGCCTACCGCGACGCGGTGATGTTCAAGGTCGCCTACTCTTACGGTCTGCGGTTCAACGAGCTACGGCATCTGCAGACGGTAGATTGTTCGCGCAACCCGCACGCGCCGGAGTTCGGCCGCTACGGATTGGTTCACGTGCGCTACGGCAAGGCCAAGAAGGGATCGCCACCCAAACGGCGCAGCGTTTTGACCGTATTCGATTGGACCCCAGAGATTCTCGCCGACTGGTTAACGCATGGCCAGCAGTGCATGGACGGCGGGATCGATCTATTTCCCAGCGAGAAGGGCACCCTGGTGGCCGAACGCACACTGCTTCGCCGATTCCGTCGATACTGCGATGACCTGGACCTGTCGGCCGGACTGGATCTGCACTCGCTGCGCCGCTCCTACGCCACACACCTCATTGAAGACGGCTGGGACGCCAAGTTCGTCCAAGACCAGATGGGCCACGACCACGCCAGCACCACCTCCATCTACACCTGCGTATCCAGCGACTTTCGAGTGCGAACCTTGCGCCGCGCGCTGGACACCACCATCACAGAAGCGCTTTCGCTCGGCGACGGAAAGACCTCATGAAACGACAAGTCGACTACACCTGGCGGCTGGCCGAAATCATGGCCGCCCACGGCATGCACAACAGCACCGCTTTGATTCCCCAACTCGCCGAGCGCGGAATCCAACTCTCGCGCCCACAGGTGTATCGGATCGTTCACCAACGCCCCGAACGCATATCCCTGCACCTACTCGCCGCCCTGTGCGACATCTTCGGCTGCGGTGTCGAGGATTTAGTCACGATGACCGCAGCCGACGTCCGCCGCCGCAAGACCGCCTCCACTAAGGTCGCACCGGCCCCAGCGCCCAACGTCGTCAACCTCAACAAGTCGGTGCGCCCCCGCCGCGCGCGGGTGATCCGCGATGACGATTAACCCCAACCCTCGGCCCGCACCACGCGGCCGCCCCCCGATCACCAACGGACACCTCAAATGCACCCGATGCGGGCGAATGTCCAACCAGCACCGCACCCCCTCCTGGCCGCGCGAACGGCTGTGCAACAGCTGCTTTTACACCGCGATGCGCACCCACGGCATCTGCCCACTCTGCGGACACAATGGCCTGCTGCCCGGCCGCGCCAACGGGAAAGATCCCCGGCCAATCTGCCGGGCCTGCGCCGCGATCCCCGACTACTACCGATGCCAAACCTGCCACACCGAAGGCCAAATCTACCGACACGCGCAGTGCGCCCGCTGCGCGCTGCGGAAGGACCTCACCGCCTTGATAGTCGACAGCGCCGCCGATCCGCTCGCCATGGGCACAATCGTGGACATCCTGTGCGGCGCCGACCGACCCGAAAGCATCCTCACCTGGAAACGGCACCCCAAGGTACAGGCACTTTTGACCGGGCTGTCTTCCGGTGACGTCGAACTCAGCCACGACGGTCTCGACAACGCTGGTCACGGTCAACACATCTCCCACCTACGCAGCCTGCTCGAGCACCACGGCGTGCTGGCGCCACGCGATGCACACCTCGCGCTGCTCGAGACCTGGCTGGCCGCCAAACTAGACGCCATCCCGGTATCGGTGGTCCGCGCCCCCGTCGAACAGTTCGCCACCTGGCATCACCTGCGCCGTCTACGCCGAGACTCCACACCGGGTCAGGCCTGCGACGCTCCCAGACGCGCAGCCAAACAACAAATCACCGAAACGATCAAGTTCCTCACCTGGCTGCATGACCACCATCACCGCACCGCAGCCACCTGCCGCCAGCAAGACCTCGACGATTGGTTAGCCACCGGCCCCACCACCCGCACCAAGATCCGCAGCTTCGTCGCATGGGCCAAGAAAACCAAGCTCAACACCGCTATGCACCTCGATCTCCAGCAGCCTAAAAGCACCCGTCTGCTCACCCAAGATCAGCGACTGGCATGGATCAAAGAGTTCCTTACCGGTGACGTGGAATCTCTTCCCTACCGCGTCGCCGGCACACTGCTGCTGCTCTACGCCCAACCGCTGGTGCGGATCGCCACACTGAAAACCACCGCCGTCCACGTCACCCAAGATCAGGTCCGAATATCCCTTGGGGCCGAACCCATCCCGGTGCCCGCCCCCTTCGCCGGCATGCTCAAACACCACCTACACAACCGGCCCAACCTCCGCACCGGTGCCAACACGGCAGCCAACCCGTGGCTCTTCCCAGGCTATAACGCAGGACAACACCTGCACCCGCAAACCATGCTGGACAGATTGCATGATCGCGGCATCAGCGTGCTCGGCGCACGAAACGCCGCGCTGCAGAACCTAGTGGCCCAAATACCTCCTCCCGTTGTGGCCCACCTATTGGGCTACAGCCACAACACCACCCAGCACCACGCACAACTCGCGGCCCAACCCTGGTCGCGATACGTCATCTAAGTACTCTGATCCCGTGTCCGAGGTGCCGCGCCCCCCAACTGGCGATGAGGGCAAGCTTGGCGCGCTGCTGGTGTTGCTGCAGGGCGCTGCTGACCCGTTTCGAACCGTTCAAGCGACCTACCGCACCTGGCGCCACGAAGAGCGCCTGCGCGAGGCGTTCCGCGCCGACACCGAGGAGCAGAAGCGTCGCGGCGCTCATATCCGCACCTTCAGCTCCGTCCGCAGTGGCGATCCCGGGCCCCCTGAAACCGAAGAGACGGTGCGCATCTGGCGCGATGGCCAGCGAATTCGCGAAGAGCACCATGGGGGCCAGCGGGACGGAAACTACAGCGTTGCTGACGGTCCGCTGTGGTGGGTCTGGACCGAGCAGACGGGCGCCACGAGCAACCAGGACGATCCGAGCGTCGGCGGCGGCGTCGGACAAGAGCTCCGGGTCATGCTCAATCCCACACCGCTGCTCAGCTTCCTGCGCTTTCGCGTGGCGGGGAACTCCCAGGTTGCGGGCAGGGCCACGGTCACAGCTCACGCCACCCCCCAGCCACAGGATCCACGCCACGGGAGGTTCCTCCTCGAGCTCCACCAACTCGGCAAAGGCGCCGACCACTACCAACTCGAGGTTGATCAGGAACGCGGAGTCCTATTGGCCGTCACCGCGATCCGCGACGAGCAGCCGTTCTACAAGATCACCACGCTCGCGATCGGATTCGACGAGCCGATCCCCGCCGAGACCTTCCAGTTCGTGCCACCGGAAGGCGAAGAGATCCAGCCCACCCGAGCTCGCGAGCGTATGCGGCCCATCACGCTCACCGAAGCGCAGCAACGCGCCCCATTCACCGTTCTCATGCCAGACCGCGTGCCCACCAATTGGCGGGTGCACTGCCTGTTCATTGAAGCCTCTCAGCGGCCACCGTTGGCGGCGCAGGTCTCGCTGAGCTACCACTCCGACGACGGACACCAGAGCATCTCGATCTCGCAGATGGCCGCGGCTGACGCTTCCCGCCACTACGGGAACATGATCGACGACGAGAACTGGCAAGAGGTGGCCCGCGATGGGACGTCGGTCAGGGTCAGACCAGCCGAATGGTCTCAGGCCCAGGCACAAATCGAACGCGGCGGAACGTTCGTATTCCTCGTCTCAGACAACCTCACAGGCGACCAACTTGCAACGATCGCTGCCGGCCTCAGGCCCGCACCGAGCACCGGCAGCATCTAGCCCCGCCACTCGTAACAAATAAAGCGATCCGATCAACGGCATTACATTGTGAACAGGCACGCCTACCGATCGCTGGGCAGCCTGCGAGTTCTCGATGTGTTGTCGCGCCCCTCAGCAAACCGGATCGACCCGCCGGGAGGGGGCAAAATCCGTTCCTTGGCATCTACAGCAGGCTATCCAGCCACCACCGTCTCGGAGACCACGCAACCCCTCGCCTTTCGGACTAAAAACCGCGAACACGACGGAAATAAATACGGCGGGTTACCGGTAAATTGCAGTCACTGCCGCGGCGTCTCCTTGGGGTGGGTGCCAAGCTCGAAAGGCTGATTGCGTGGTGTCCGAAACGACCAAGAAATTGTTCACTTCACCAGAGCGTGCTGCGACGTGGTTTGAAGCCGAACGAGCAACGTCCATCGCGATTGTGGCGAGTGCCGCCAGGCGACCCGACTAGTCGTGATATGACCCTGACGTTCGCGATCACTCTCGGCGAGGTGCCGAAGTCGCAACGCCACTGGCTCAAAAATTTCCAATGACCTGACTTGCGGTCAGTGCATCCATTGTCCCGCATGTGCGGACCCGCTCAGGTTCGCCAAGACCTGCAATGGTTCCAGCATGCCGCCCTCCCCCTGACGTGAATTTGCGTGACACCTGTCCGGCGTCGCCCGGGACCAGCGCGCAATGCCAGCCTCCTGCGAACCGACTTTCGGCTATCTAGCACTGAGCTTCTGAGTAATTCGCGCCGTGGCAAACGATAACCGAAGCGCCGCCGGAGCAGGGAAACGCCATCATGCTTGGCAAAAGGCTGCAATCTGGCACGAAGGTACAAGTCAGTTAACTAGTAAACCTAGCTAATGTGGCCAAATACGTGACCATCGGGTATGAAACGGCCCCCGGAGTCTCCTCCGAGGGCTATTTCCACTGGTAGCGGGGACAGGATTCGAACCTGCGACCTCTGGGTTATGAGCTAACCCGTCGCGGTCTCCTCCGATGCACTCGGTCTCATAGCTGCACGTCAGCGACGTTCAGCCGTCCAAGCTGTCTCGCTGCGTCCCGCTTGTTCGCATCGGTTCCACCGTGTTCCGTGGCCAAATCCGTGGCCAACCCACTGAGCGGTAAGTCCAACCGCCTCGGCGTCTTACGGTGTAAACCAGGAGCCGCGTCGTCCGGATCGACGCGCGGGGTCAAGCTCACCGGGCATTCATCGGGTGTTGTTTTGGGATTCTTTGGCTTAGGAAGTCTGTCGACGGAGGGCTGGCTTTAATGAGGTCCACTAGTGGCGGTCACTGTTGGGGTCGGTGTTGACGCCGGCGACGAGTGTGTGGCCGTCTCGGATGGCGGTGCGGGTAGTGGGCATCGGGTGACCCGCCGCACAGAACTCGAGGATGTGGCCCGCCGCGTCTTCGGCTGGAAAGCGCTGCGCTCCGAGCAGCTCGACGCGATGGAGGCGCTCGTCGCGCGCCGCGACGTGCTCGCGCTGATGCCGACGGGGGCCGGCAAATCCGCGATCTATCAGGTGGCGGCGGTCCTGATCGACGGCGCAACGCTGGTGATCTCGCCGTTGATAGCTCTGCAGCGCGACCAGATCGATCACATCGTTGCTGCTCACGGCCCCGCCGCCGTCGCCATCAACTCCCGCCAACGCCCGGCACTAACGTCACGCAGTTGGGAGGCCGTGCGCCGCCACGAAGCCGAGTACATCTTTCTCTCCCCGGAACAGCTTTCGAAGCACGACGTCGTCTCGCGTCTTGCCGAATCGAACGTGTCGCTGATCGTGGTGGACGAAGCGCACTGCGTGTCGACGTGGGGGCACGATTTCCGGCCGGACTATCTGCGGCTCGCTGACGCGTTCGACCGACTCGGCCGCCCACCCGTGGCGGCGTTGACGGCGACCGCGTCCCCGCTGGTGCGCCGCGAGATCATCGAGCGGCTCGGGTTGCGCGATCTCGTTGTGATCGCCAGCGGCTTCGACCGGCCGAACTTGCGCCTCGAGGTCGAGCATCACGTGTCAGACGCCGAAAAGCGCGACGCCGTGGTGTCGACGGTCGCCGAGATGGCGGGGCCGGCCCTGGTGTACACCGCGACCCGCAAAGACGCCGAGAGCTACACCGACGCACTAGCCCGGCGGGGCAGGAGTGCCGCTGCGTACCACGGCGGCACGAGGGCGGCGCAGCGCGACGAGATTCATCGCAGGTTTCGCGACGACGAGTACGAGATGATCACCGCCACATCGGCTTTCGGCATGGGTATCGACAAGCCGAACATTCGGGCCGTCGTGCACGCCTCGGTTCCCGACTCGCTGGACAGCTACTATCAGCAGGTCGGCCGCGCCGGTCGCGACGGGGAGGCAGCGCTGGCCCTGCTGTTCTATCGACCCGAAGACTTATCGCTGGCGCGGTTTTTCACCGCGCATCACCCCGACGAAGAGCTGCTGCATCGGGTCTACTCGGCGCTGTCGGCTGACAGACCCAAGCGGCTCAAAGACCTGCGAACCGAACTCGGTGTCCGGGGCCGCCGGCTCACCACCGCAGTGAACCTCCTCGACCAGGCCGGTGCCGTCACGTCGGGCAATAAAGGATTCGCCGCCTCCGGAGAACCAGAGGCGACCGCAGTGGGCCGTGCGGTCGAAGTCGTCGAGACGAGCGAACGTGTCAATCGCACGCGAGTGGAATTGCTGCGGGGTTACGCCGAAACGCGAGAATGCCGTCGGCAGATTCTGCTCGCGTATTTCGGCGAGACGCTGCCCGAACCGTGCGGCAACTGCGATCGCTGCCGCGACAACCAGATTGGCGAAGCGTCCGCCCATGAACAACGGCCGGCAATACCCGTCAACACCACCGTCGAGCACCGCGAGTGGGGACCGGGAGTCGTTATCGGCGGCACTGCCGACACCGTCACGGTGCTTTTCGAGAAATACGGCTACCAGACGCTGTCGATGAAGGTGATCCGAGAAACCGCCGTCCTGCGGCAGACGCGCGGTGAGAACGTCAGCAATCTCTAGCAACGAGTGGCCCCGATTCAGACGAGATTGGCTCACGCGGAAGAAAACCCGTATCCCCGCACCTCGCAGCGCTGTGTCCAATCGCACCACGTGGCGGCCGTGTACGTCGCTGGACGCCTTGACCTTGCCGAATTTGACGATGACCGTGCGGTTGGGACAGGTTCAAGTCGCACCCCCAGCGGGACTCGCGTCGTCGAGAGTTTGGGGATGGACGAGGTACACGCCGATCGCACCACCGCTCACGATTCTGCATTGATCCACCGAGAGACCCCGGTCACCAAGGAGCGTTGGCAGGCCCCCACTCACCATGAAGTTTCGATAGTTGCGGTGGTGATACCGACCCGCCGCCGACTCGGAGATCGCGATGACGGCCTTGGTGATCCAACCTCGTGGCGGCCGCACGGGGCCCACCTCGAAGTCGATCACCAGCATCCGCCCATCCGGCCGCAGTACCCGCTTCATCTCATCGAGTACGGTCTCCCGAACCTCCGGGGGCATCTCGTGCAGCACGGTAGCCGCCAGGACCAAGTCGAATGCCTCGTCCGGGTACGGCATACGGGCCGCGTCGCCCAGTCGCAGGTCCGCTTGCTCGCCCAAGCGCCGACGGGCCACGTTCAGCATTGCATGTGACGCGTCGATGCCAGACACCCGGCATCCTGCCTCCTGGTAGGAGGCCAGCTGGATCCCGGTGCCGCACCCTACATCGAGGACATCCATCCCTTCGCGGGGCGGAAGCATCTTCAGGCCGAGTCCCCGAAGACCTGCGTTCAGTCGGCCGAAGATCGAGTCGTACCAGCGGGCCACCCGTCGGTAGGCATCAGGCTCCGAACGTCCCATAGCGACTCCTTGTAGCGACCAAAGCCAAGTAGCAAGTAGACATCTGCAGGGCAATCAAGATCAACACCCAGGATGCGTCAACGGAATTGAAGGCACATCGGGGCGACCACCCCTTAACCATCGCCGCGTAGCCAGAACCACCACCCCAACCGAAAACCACAAGTCCAATTCACAAATCCGTCCGACCAAGCGGCCTTAACTTCGGCCTAAGGACGCCGCCACAGCCCGAGCGACGGGTCGGTCGCGTACCCGAAATTCCTCGCCTCAAACGGCTACGAGCTTGCCCCGTCGAGGAAATCGTCATTGGCACGCGCACTTCCGAAGGGGAGTATCCGGAATTCTGCCTGTAGGGCCGTCAAAGGCTGTGTGTGCAAGGCACCGCACAGCCTTTGCACGCAAGTACTCTTGACGTTCCGGGATGGCAAGGCTGTGTAGCTTACATCCGCAGGTTGCGAATCCGGCATGGCCACAAGGCTTCCCGTACTTTCTGCGTGGGACTGTGCCAGCCCATCTGTTTGGATATCAACTCGCAGAAGGTGTGATCCGGTCAGCTGCGACGTCTCGGCATTTAGTGCGACGTTGACCGTGCGGTCTCCAGCGCGAACGCGACGGCAGCGTGTCGGTCCATGGCGGCGCCCTCTTGCCAGGCGGTCTCGAAACGTCGGGTGGACAAGCTGGTGCCGGCTGAGTCGCGCACAAGGTCGCGGATGGCCGCGTAGAAAGGGGGGGCCGCCATCCCGAGGTGTTCTCGCAGGGTGTGGCTTGCGGCCAGGAGTCGAACCGCGTCCTGGGATCGGGCCGTGTCCTCGGCGAGCCACGCGACACGGTCCAGGCAGTGCGCGAGGCAGCCTTGGTTGCCGAGGGTGTCGAAGGCGTCGACCGCGTCGGCCATGAAGCCGGCGGCGTCGCCGTACTTGTGGGCCATGATTGCCGCTGTGCCGACCTGCTCGAGCGCATGGCCGAGGCTGTTGCGCTCTCCGAGGGCGCGAGCAACCGCAAGCATCGGTTCTAGTCTGACCACGAGCTGCTGGGCATCCTCGGCGGGCATTGATCCGAGGCGATTGCCCTCGGTCACCATCTCGAGGCCCGCCTGGTTCAAGGTCACAAGGCCGAGGCCGTACTGATCACCGGCGACCTCGAATCGTTGGAGCGCTTCGATGGCCAACTGGCGCGCCTCGTCGAACTTCATCGCAAAGACGGTGTTGCTGAGCAGATTGTAGAGGGCCCAACCCTCCATTCGCGGCGATGCCGCCTGCTGTGCCAGCCGGCGGGCCTCCTGGAACCGGTGGGCCGCCTCGGCGAGATCGCCGGTGTTCATCGAAAACTCACCGGCACCCAACAGCAGCTTGATTCGGGCCCGCGGGGTTACCCGGCCGCGCTCTGCCAGCAGCCGCTCTAGGCGCCAACCTGGCCCGGCGGGAGATCCGGGTGCTGTTCGAGGAGTTGCACAACCGCATCCCCGATATCGTCGCCGTCGAGGAACCGGCCATCCTGCGCTCGGCGTTCATCCACGGCATCAAGCGACTGCCTGTCGGTTGGACGCCCACGGGTCACTGAGTGGGGGCGGCCGCTCGCACGTCGAGCTAAGGGGACTCGAACCCCCTGTAGATTCCTGCGGAAATGCGGTTTGAGCTGCGGCAATTGCTCGCCTTTTGTGTTACGTGACACATCTCTCTACTGGCAATACGCCCCCGCGTGTTACGCGGCGTAACAGTGCTAGCGCTCGTAAGGGTGATGGCCTTTCGCGGCGATGCAGGTCGTAACGGAGTAAGACTCAGCGGCGCCGCGAAACCTCCCCTGTCTCCGGTGTCGCGGTAGCACCAGAAGCGCGTCCGAAGCAGACGGATTTGCCGTCCGCAGAATGCATATTCACAAGATTTCCACAAATGCGATGAAGTCCGCTGACTCGCCGATTATCACGTTCACGCGTGCGTTAGCCCGGATGTTTCGTGGGGTTGACGTGGTGGCCCGATCGGATCGG
>Ga0335076_10006848_pt1 | contig 11497 bp, 8 predicted proteins | sample Lox_Sample_25_FD_206717 | JGI IMG/M metagenome (GOLD analysis project Ga0335076, IMG submission 206717) | Soil microbial communities from Loxahatchee National Wildlife Refuge, Florida, United States - Lox_Sample_2.5 | ecosystem: Environmental > Terrestrial > Soil > Wetlands | place: USA: Florida... | reverse complement strand
TTTGAGCGATGGAATCGTAGAGGGCCGGGTGCATTGAGTCATTTTACGATTGGCGAGAGCATCGCGAAAGACGTGGCAGAAAAACGCGCTTCGTTCGGAAGGATGATTAGAGACCAGCTTTGAAAACCTGACGAGCTTGATCGTCGGTCAATTCGGAATACCAGATGGAAGAGCCGTTCGCGGAGGACGCGAGCCAGAAAGAGGCTTTCTCCAGGGTCGCGAGAGAATGAACGCTCCGGGTGGCAAAATCGAAATATTGCAGCTCCGAAACTTGGGCGGAGTATTCGCTGAGTAACAAAATGCCGGTTTTCGTTAGCGCCCAGCTGGCCCAGGTCGTGGGATGCAAAAGGGAGACCCGGGATTCGTCCCCGCCATTGGCAGACACCTGCCAGATTTCGGGATTTTGGTAACGGTGCTTCGCATAATAAAACGTCTGGCCATCCATCGACTCGAATCCCGAAAAGCCGCCATGGTGCGTGAGCTGAACAGGTTGGCCACCTTGAACCGGAACCTTCCAAACTTGATCGCTCTCCCAACCGTCTCCCCGGTTCGAAGCGAAGTAAATGTACTTCCCATCGCGCGACCAGCTGGGCACTGAGTTGTTCACTGTATCTTCGACGAGCGGGCGAACCGCTCCTCCATCCGCGGAAACTATATAGATTCCGGAGCGACCAAAACGTCCGTCGGAGTCGAAGGCAATCCAGTGCCCGTCGGGGGACCAGCGAGGAGTCCCGGTTTTTCCGGTGGATGTGAGCCTCTTAGGGTGCGAGCCATCCGCATCGCACACCCAGATGTCCGAAGAGTGGGTGGTTCCAGCCATAAACACCAGTTGCTTGCCGTCCGGCGAAGGCTGCGGACCGGCTATGGCAGCGCCCCCGGTGACGATGGGAGTCAGAGCGGCATGAGCCAAATCCAGTCGCACGATGGCCGGGCCGGAGGAAGCTTGTCCCTCCTGAGCAAAGCTCAAGCGGTGCCCAGTACTTGCGAAGCGCAAGAGGATCGAGTCATCGACGGCAGGATTTTTGTTCGATTCCGTGGACTTCGCCTCCACCGGTGCTGCAGAGGGAACGCGGTCTCCCACTTTTCTAGCGGGTTTAGGATCAGTGTTGGCGGTGTTTTCGACAGCTTCTTTGAGATTTTTTTCGAATTGCTCTCGAACTTCCGGCTGCGCCTGCTTGAGGCTGCGGATGGCTTGCTCCCTAATTTCGGGCGCGGCTTGTTTGAGCCGGGACTCGGACTCCTCGGGAGACGGTTGCGTCCAGTGCCACCAAAAAATCGCAGAAGCTAGAGTGAGAAGTACGATACCCGCGACCATGGACAAAAGTTGAACGAGCGTCCCTCGCTTTATGGGTATGGTGGACTGCCAGTCTTCCGCGAATGAAGCGTTCCAAACCGCTGGAGAGGATGGTCTGGTGAAGTCAGCCGCAGGTTCGGCGGAATCCTGGTTTGACGCAACCCGCCCATTGTTGCACCAGCCGTGCTGGCGTTTCACCGGGTTGGGAGGCAACGTCTTCGTCGAAACGGTTGGACGAGCCCTCGGCGGGCGCTTCTCGAACTGGGTTAGTCGATTCTATTTCGGCAATGAACCTGTAGCCTCGGCGAGGCAGCGTCTCGATGTACCGCGGTTCGTCGGCGGAATCGCAAAGGGCTTCGCGGAGTTTGTTCACCGCGGCGTTCAAGCCGTGTGAAAAATCGACGTAGGTATCGTCGGACCAAACACGTTTGCGAAGCTCATCGCGGGTGACTAGCTGGCCGGGGTGTTCCAGGAGGGCGTTGAGGATCTCGAAGGGTTGGCCAGAAAGCTTGACGCGCGTCCCCGCCTTGCGGAGTTCGCGAGCGCTCAGGTCCACTTCGAAAGGCCCGAATCGAAGACGGGATTTGCCCAGGTCGGTCATCTCAGGTCATCGAGAACGCAATTCTATCATTTGGATAGACGAGTTAGGTGCCCAAATAGTTCCGAAGATGCAAACAATTCTTTTTGTTCGAAGGAATTAGGAGATGACACAAATTTGACTGGAAACCGAGGCATTGGGCATTGAGGTAGGGGCGCCCGCGAACCATGTTTTCAGGCAGCCGAGGCTAAAAAACGGCGGCAAATCAACATCGGGGCGAGGGGCATCATGGGAAGTCAATGGGCTAATGGAATCTGGAGACATGGAGTTTTGGCGGGCGTTGTCAGTTTTTGCTTGCTGGTTTTGCCGGAGGCAAGGGGGCAGCAGCAGTTCATGAGCAGCAATGTTGCTCCGAGTTCGAATTGTCTTGAAGCGATTCGCGGGAGGGAGACTGGTCAACCCGGGGCCGCTTGCGACCACGCAGCGATTGAGGAGTTAGCGCGGTCGGGGCATGCGTTCGCGGAGAACCAACTAGGGATTGAATCGGCGCTGGTGATTGGGCAGCAGAAAACGATAGGCGACGCGCGGAAATGGTTTGAGAGGGCGGCGGGCCGAGGGTACGCTCCGGCGCAGGTGAACCTGGCGGTTCTGTATCTCAATGGCTGGGGAGTGGACCAAAATTATGGCCGGGCGCTCTACTGGTTGCAATCGGCGGCGGACCGCGGGAATGCTCGTGCGCATACGAATCTGGGCATTTTGTACCTGAAGGGGTTGGGCGTGCGGCAGGATTACGCGGAGGCACTAAAGCATTTCCAGATTGCATCGGAGAAAGGCGAGACAGGCGCGATGGTGGACCTGGGCTATTTGGCCGACGCGGGATTGGGTACGACCCAGGACAAGCCCGCCGCGGCGAAGTGGTATCGGCAGGCCGCAGAGCAGGGCGATGCGCTGGCGCAAAATAACCTGGCGGATATGTATCTCCGAGGGGAAGGCGTGACCCAAAGTGACGCGCTGGCGCTGCAATGGTTCGAAAACGCCGCGGCACAGGGGAATACAGGAGCGCGGATCAAGCTGGGTTATTTGTACGCCAGCGGGCGCGCCGGACACGTGGATGCCGAAGCAGCGTATGCTTGGATTCTGGCAGCGCAGCTGGCGGGAGACAACCGAGGCGCGGAGTATCTGCCGCCACTGGAAAAACAACTGAACCCCGAGCAGCTTGCGAAAGCGCGAGCGCGGGCGGAACAACTGCAAGCGGGACAAGCGCACGCGGTGTCGGAAGTAGCGTTCGTGCGTTGATTCTGGAATTTCGAACCATTTGAAGGAAATGATGCGGAATCCCGTGTCCGCATCTTGACCACTGAGACAGAGACGCGCTCCTGAACTGGCCGGAAGCGGCCTGCCAACCGACAAAAACGGTTGACGGTGGGTGAAGCAGCCCGGACAATCTATAGGCGAGAGAGTCGCAACTTCCGGATTGTCACGCGTCCAGAGAGAGCTTTCCTTCCATGGAATCCATAAAAAAAGGTGTGTGGAGTTGGCTTTGTGCAGGGGCATTGCTGTTCCTCCCGCTCGCGCTGTGTTTCGGAAACTGGAGTACGTCTGCAGAGCCATCCGTTGCGGCGCAGAACGCCTCCGCAGGAACACGAATCTCGAGTGAAGCGCTGCGTTTGAATACGCTGGGCGTGGCGTTCATGAATCAGGGCAAATCCGCGGAAGCACAGAAGCAGTTCGAACAGGCGCTGGCGGCCGCCCCGGAGTTTGCGCAGGCGCGAATGAACCTGGGGATATCGTTGCTGGCGCAGCAAAAATTGGAGGCAGCGCGCACGGCACTGGAGGAGGCCAGCAGTAAACTGCCGGACGATCCGTACGCATGGTACAACCTCGGCCTGGTCTACAAAGATTCCGCACAGCCGGAAAAAGCTATCAGTGCATTTCAGCATGTGGAGAAGATCGCGCCGGACGAGCCGGACGCGTATTACTTCGAAGGGTTTTTGAACTCGCAAATGCAGAAATATGACGAGGCCATCGCGGCGTTCAAGAAGGCGCTGGCTATTGCGCCTTATCATGCCTCAGCGGAATTTGGACTGGCTCGCGCGTACCAGCGCAAAGGAGAAACTGACGCGGCTCGGGAAGGCATGAAGCATTTTCAGAAGCTCACCTCGGAACATTTAGGTACACCGTTCGGCGCGGGTTATGGCGATCAGGGGAAATTCTCTCTGGCTGAATTTGTGCACGGAAGCGAGAGCAATGCGCCGGCAGAAATTCCCGTGAAGTACACCGCGACACCGTTGACGAATCTTGCCGGCGCGAGCACCGGTGTTTGCCTGCTCGATCATGACGGAGACGGCAGGACGGATGTGTTTCTGGTTGCGGCGGGAGAAGGGAAAAGCCGGCTGCTGAAAAGTGTAGGTAGTGGGAAATTTGAAGATGTGACCGCGAAGGCCGGACTGGGCGGCGTTGGGGGTGGGCTTGGTTGCGCGGCGGGCGATTTCGATAACGACGGCGCGACGGATCTTGCGGTGTGTGAGGGCGACGGGGTGCGGCTGTTTCACAATGACGGAGGCAAATTTACCGACGTCACGCAAAAGGTGGGAATTGTAAGGGAGAAAGGGTGCGTCAGCGCGACGTTCGTGGATTACGACCACGACGGCGACCTGGATTTGTATTTGACTATGGCTCCGGGGGGCGGCCGAAAGAATAAAATGTGGCGGAATAATGGGAATTCGACCTTCACCGATGTGTCGGCGGAATCGGGATTGGGCGTGGAGGCGACCGGTGCGGATGTGGCGGTGTCGGACTTCAATAACGATCGCGCCATCGATTTCGTGTTGGCGGGCGGAAAACTGGGTGCGGCGATTTACCTGAATCCACGCGAAGGAAAGTTTACGCCGTTGCCGGCAGTCGATTTTTCAGCAGAGAAGCTGCCGCCAGCAGTGGGGATTGCCGTCTTCGATTTCAACAAAGATGGCTGGATGGATATCGCGTTCACGCACGCGGGAGCGCCCGGCATCAGCTTATGGCGCAATGTGCAAGGGAAGAAGCTGGAACGCGTGGCGCTGCCGGATGTTGGGTTCAAACAGGGTTTGGGTGTGACTTCGATCGATTACGACAACGACGGCTGGCTGGATTTAGTCGCGCTTGGGGAAGGCGCGAATGGCGGAGAGATTCGCGTGTTGCGCGACGGCGGCGATGCGGGCTGGAGCGACGTGACCAACAAGCTACAACTGGATGGGTTGAAACTGGATCAGCCGCGGGCGCTCGCAGTGGCCGATTTTAAGGGCGATGGCAGTCCAGATGTGCTGGTGACGCAAGCCTCCGGCGCGCCGGTGCTGCTCAGCAATGTCGGAGCGAATAAGAACCACTGGATGCAAGTGGATTTGAAAGCGCTGAACGACAACAAGAGCGGCATCGGCACGAAAGTAGAGATTTATGCCGGGGCGCTTTACCAGAAATTCGAAGTCGATGGCTCGTCGGGATACTTAGGACGAAATTCTGGGATGCTGCTGGTGGGCTTGGGCTCGGAGAAGGTGACCGATGCGGCGCGGTTGCTGTGGCCCACGGGAGTGCCGCAGGACGAAATCGATCTGGCCGCGAACAAGACGCAGAAGATTGGCGAGTTGGACCGGCGCGGAAGTTCGTGTCCCATTCTGTTTTCGTGGAATGGAAAAGAGTACGAGTTCATTGCTGACATGATTGGGCCAGGAGTTGTGGGCCACTGGATTGCGCCTGGCGAGCGCGATGTGCCGGACCCGGACGAATACTTGAAGGTGCCGGCGAAAAGCGCGCAAGTGAAAAATGGCTTACTGGATTTCCGCTTCATGGAGCCAATGGAAGAAACGGTATACCTCGATCAGGTTCGGCTGGTAGCTGTAGATCATCCAGCAAGTGTCGAAGTGAATCCAAATGAGCGGTTCGTGAGCAACCCGCCATTTCCGGAATTTCGCGTGATTGCGACCGAGAACGCGCGTGTGCCGGTGGGAGCGTGGGACGACCGGGGACGCGATGTGTTGCCGCTGCTGGCGAAGCACGATCGGAAATACGTGACGGACTTCGAGGGTTTGTCGTTCGCGGGCTTTGCGAAACTGCACTGGGTGGAATTGGATTTGGGCGCATGGGATGCGGCGAAACCGCTGCGTTTGCTGCTAGACGGCTACACGGATTACTTCACCGCAACGTCGATGTACGCGGCGGATCAGGCTGGGATCAAAGTAATCGCACCTTACGTGGAGGCGCAGGACGCGCATGGGAACTGGGTGAAAGTGGTGGAGGATATGGGATTCCCGGCGGGACTGGCGCGCACCATGGTTACGGATCTGACGGGGAAGGTTCCTGCAGGCACGCGGCGCATCCGTATTGTTACAAATCTGAAAATCTACTGGGACCGGATCCGTATCGACCAGACGCCCGAGGAGAAGAACGTAAGGGTGAACGAAGTGCCGCTGGCCATGGCGGAGTTGGCGTTTCTGGGTTACCCGAAGGAGATTCGGCTGAACCCCGCGAGCGACACGGTGTATTCGTATACGCAGCGTAGTTCGACAGGCCCATACGCGCGAGCGGCCGGAAATTACACGCGTTACGGCAACGTAAAGCCATTACTGAGCAAGTCGGACGATAAATTCGCGGTGTTCAGTTCCGGCGAAGGCGTGAGACTGCAGTTCGATCCCGCAGGATTGCCAACGCTGCCGTCAGGTTGGGTGCGGGATTATTTCTTCTACGCGGACGGATTCGAAAAGGATCTGGATTTCTACGCAGCCAATGCGTTCACTGTGGAACCACTTCCGCGGCATGGACTGATTGCTTATCCGTATCCCACGGGAAAGGAGTACCCGATGGACGCGGACCACCTAGGATACGAGTTCGACTACAACACGCGGCAACGTTCGGATCGCATGCCCTACAATTTGAGGTATGAATACCCTGCGGCGAACTGAGGAAACGACTATGCGAAGGAACGGGGCCTCAACGATTCGCGATGTGGCCCGAGAAAGCGGCTACTCGGCATCTACGGTTTCCATCGTTCTGAACGAAGCGCCCCTTTCACGATACATTCCCGGAGACACGAAAGAACGGATTCGGACGGCAGCCCGACGCTTGGGATACCGGCCGAATCCGCTGGCGCGGTCGTTGCGGAGCCAGCGTTCGAACATTGTGGGCGTGATGGTGTTCGACATCACCGACCCGTTTTGCACGCCGATTTTGCGCGGGCTGGAAAACGCGTTGTACCAGGCGAATTATCTGTCGCTGCTGGCGGATGCGCACAATGAGCCGCACCGGTTCGAACGCTACCTGGAGATGCTGCTGGACCGTCGCGTGGAAGGATTGGTGATCATCGCCAACTGGCTGGTGACGGACATCAAGCTGCTTGCGGACTTGAGCGAGCGGCAAGTGCCCACGGTGATCGCGGGACGCTCATTCGAAATGGATAAGGTCAGCACTGTTTCCGTGGACAACGAAGGCGGAGCAGCGCTGGCCCTGGAGCATTTATATCAACTCGGCCACCGCGATATTGCGTTCTTGCGAGGACCCAAAACACTGACGAGCAGCGGGCAGAGGTGGAAGGGCATTCGCAATTTTGCGCGCTCGGCAGGTTTGCGGTTGGATGCGAAAAGGATGGGCGAGTTGCCGGAATCGTTGGACCCGAATTCGAGCTTCGAAGCGGGAGCACAGCTGACAACGGAATTGTTGGGCAGGGGGAGGCCGTTCACGGCGTTGCTGGCCTACGACGATGTGACGGCCTTGGGCGCGTTGCGGGCACTGAAGAAAAAGGGACTGCGGGTGCCGGAAGATTGCTCGGTGGTGGGATTCGATGATGTGGCGCAGGCAAGCCTGTCGCTGCCTTCGCTGACTACTGTGCGGCAGCCGATGGAGGCCATGGGATCGATGAGCGCAGGAATGATCCTGGACGCAATCAAAGCTGTGAATCAGAAGCAGGATGTTCCCGTGATGCGGCGGAAGATCGCGGCGGAGTTGGTGGTGAGGGAGTCGACGCGGAGACTGTGAGTGTTGCGCCTGGCTATGCGCCGACGCTGACCCAGGATTTGTTTTGGGCGCTTTCTGCGATCGCTTCGCAGAGTATGAGTTCCTCGTAGCCGGTTTCAAAGGTGGGAAAAGTGCGCGGTGCTCTGAAATCGCCCGCGGCAATGTAGCCGTACACATCCTTGAAAAGCTGAACGAACGTATCGGGATAGCCCTCCGGGTGTCCGCCGGGGTAGGCGGCATAGCCGCGTGATTCCGGGGTTTGCAGCGCAGGATCTTTTGGCAGGACTTCGCAGGCACGATTGCGGCGGCCAATCCATAGTTGATTTGGCGATTCGGAATCGAACGCGAGGGAACCGTCCGAGCCGTCTATTTCGAACCACAGCCGAGCTTTGCGTCCCGGACTGACTTGAGAAACGGTCATGACGCCGCGCGCTTCATTTTCGAAGTGCAGCAGCACCGAAGCGTAATCGTCGGTGGTAATCATGACTTGTTCGGTTTCGGTGGTGGCTGCTTTCTGAAAGGTTTCGATGCGGCCCTTGGGCCGATGGCGGGTGGGCAGCACAGTGGCCAAGTCGGCGCATAGTTCGGAAATTTTTGAACCGGTGAGCCAGGTAACCAGATCGAGCCAATGCGTGCCGATATCCGAGACGGCGCGAAGGTCTCCGCCAAGTTTCGATTCCAATCGCCAATTCCAATCGGTGGGAAACAGCAGCCAGTCCTGCAGGAAACTGCCGTGGACGAGTTTGACCTGGCCGATGACGCGCTCGCGGATGAGAACGCGCGCTTCCTGGCACAGGGGGTAATAGCGAAGATTGTAGGTGACCGCGCCAACGAGTCCGGTTTCTTTGAGCAGATTGACGAGAGCGGCAGACTCGCGCGAATCGAGAGAGAGGGGCTTCTCGCAAAGGACGTGTTTGCCCGAGCGCAAGAGTTGACTAGCTTCCTGGAAGTGCAGGTGGTTTGGCGTGCAAAGATGGATAACCTGCAGGGAAGCATCTGCGGCAAGTTCGTCCAAAGAGGTGTAAGCACGGGGAAGGCGGAACGATTCAGAGGCTGCTCGCGAACGCTCTGGAGTGCTGCCGAGCACGCCTTGCACGTGAATCCCGAGACGGCGCAGGGCTTCAAGGTGCGCGCGTCCGACAAACCCCAAACCAACGATCGCGGCGTTCAGTTGCATCGGATCTCCCTGATGGTTGCCGGCTCATTTTAGGCGAAAAGAGGAAGGAACGGAAAGCGCCGGCGTGACGATTGAAGCGGTACTTAGAAGCTGTTGGAGCACTTGGAAAATTTTTTGCATGCGTAGTACAACAACTCAAGCCCTGAATTCGCATTTTGGATGAGTATGCCGGATGGCAAAGCCGTTTTCGATCGGGGCAAAACGAGTTGCGAACACTAATGCTGGCTAGGGAGTTAAGCCGTAAGCAGCTCGCCATTTTCAGGAGGAAGACGATGCACAAGAAGCAAAAGATCTTCGCAGGACTAGCGATGCTGGCTGCTGCGACTGTGGCGATGGCAGGGCCGAATCCGGCCGGCGGCACAATTAGCGGCAAAGTGACTTATGAAGGCACGCTGGCAAACAGAAAGCCGATCGACATGTCTCGGGAGCCGTCGTGCGCGAAGATGTACACGACGCCGCAATTATCGGAAACCGTGGTGACCGGATCCGGAAACAGCCTGGAGAATGTCGTGGTTTATATTTCTGCGGGCGCTCCGGACGACTCCGCACCGACCACGGCGGCGGTATTTACCCAGAAGGGTTGCAGGTATATTCCGCACCTTTTGGCGTTTCAGGTAAACCAGGAAATAAAGATCCAGAATGAGGATCAGACCTCGCACAATATTCACCCGCTGCCAAAACTCAATCGCGAATGGAATAAGTCGCAACCGCCGGGGGCGCCCCCGATCAGCGAGAAGTACGACAAGGCGGAAATTTTCCCAGTGAAGTGCAACGTGCACCCTTGGATGCATGGCACGTTCGCAGTAATGAAGAACTCGCACTATGCGGTTACCGGAGATGGCGGTTCATTCACGTTGCCCAACCTGCCGCCGGGCAAATATACGGTGACGGCGTATCACGAGGCCTACGGCGAGCAGTCGCAGGAAGTCACGATCACCGGGACTGAAACCAAAGCGATCAATTTCGTTTTCAAAGCCAAGCAGGAATAGTGGGCTTGGCTGCTCTGCGTCGGGTTTCGTGTCGGGTTTCGTTGACTTGGCCTTAGGCACCCCACTACGATGCCTTCCATTCTCGGCAGTCTCACTGAATGCCAACTCTCGCGCGCAAATTAAATCTGCGGAACTACTTCGCCCTCGGCTTCGGAACCATGATCGGTACCGGCTGGGTAGTGGTCATGGACGATTGGCTGGGCCGCGGCGGTCCGTTTGGCGCCATGGTGGGTTTTGCGCTGGGCGGGCTGCTTCTGTTGCCGGTGAGCTACGTGTACGGCGAGTGGGTGAAACGCTTGCCGGATGCGTCGGGAGAAGCAGCATATACCGCGGAAGTGTTTCCTTCGGTAGTCAGCTACTTCACGGGATGGATCATGCTGTTGGCGTATTTCACCGTGTGTCCATGGGAAGCCGTGGCCGTGGGCAAGTTAGCGGCGTTTCTGTTTCCGCAGCTCGACCGTCTGGAGCTGTATCGGGTCGCCGGCCAGCCTGTCTTTCTGCCGCGATTGCTGCTCGGGGCGGGACTGACTTTATTTCTTTGCTGGCTGAACTACCGGGGGATTCGCGCGAGCGCCACATTTCAAAACTGGACGACCGGTACAGTACTGGCGGTATTTTTGTTCCTCGTGGCGGTGAGTGGCCACAACGGAAGCGCGATGAACTTGAGACCGTACTTTAGTCACGCGCCGTTGGTGTCGATCCTGCTGACGCTGCAAATCGTTCCGTACTTCATTACCGGATTCGAGTCCGTGCCTAAGGTGGCGGAAGAGGCGCATCCGGGATTTCCTCCACAGGACTTCTTCAAGGCGATTGCTATGGCGTTACTGATTGGCGCGGGATTTTATGTACTGGCGGTAGGAGCGGTGGCGTACGTGGCGCCGTGGCCGGGTTTGGTTGGAAAGAGCTTTGCCACTGCGATTGCCTTCGAACAAGGTACACATTCGGTATGGCTGGCGCGACTGGTTTTGGGCGTTTCACTGATCGGATTGTTGCAAGTATTTAACGGCAATTTCGTGGCTGCCACGCGGATGCTGTTTGCGTTCGGACGCCGGGGCACGATACCACCCGTGTTTGCGAGAATCGATGCGACTCACCTGACGCCGACGGTAGCGATTGCCGGAGTGACGATAGCGACGTTGTTGGGCCTTCTGCTGGGGGATGCGCTGCTCGTGCCAGTGACGGAAGTGGGCTCGATGGCTTCGGCGTTCGGCTGGCTGGCGGCTTGCCTGTCCTTATATATAGTGGAACGCGGAGCCGGGGTCCGATTCCGAATCGTGGTAGGCCTCGGCGTCTTTGTGTCTTTGCTGCTGGTGCTGATGAAGTGGCTGCCGGGAGTGCCGGGACACTTCACGCAGGCGGAGTGGATTGCCTTCGCGGTTTGGCTCGCACTCGGCGCGCTGTTTCACTTCAGGCGCGGCGCATCTGTGCACTAAAGCAAGCGTGGGGCCGGGTTACGACGAGCTAAAGATTTGCATCGTGTATACTTTTTGGAGCACCGCACACTGACGAATGTATCCCTA
>Ga0335076_10006846_pt1 | contig 11499 bp, 8 predicted proteins | sample Lox_Sample_25_FD_206717 | JGI IMG/M metagenome (GOLD analysis project Ga0335076, IMG submission 206717) | Soil microbial communities from Loxahatchee National Wildlife Refuge, Florida, United States - Lox_Sample_2.5 | ecosystem: Environmental > Terrestrial > Soil > Wetlands | place: USA: Florida... | reverse complement strand
TTCAAAGGGAACATGGACTTGGAGAGCGGCGACGGTCATCAGGAGATCGATGGCGCCGATGGGAACCTGCGCGCGCGGACTGGCGACGGGCATATTCGCGCCACGGGCCGGTTCGACGCCCTGGAGCTGAGCACCGGCGACGGCCGGGTGGAAGCGCGTGCGCTGACTGGATCGACTATGAGCTCGAGTTGGTCCGTTCGTACGGGCGACGGCAGCGTCACGCTGGAACTGCCGGCCACGTTCGCGGCGGATGTGGATCTGCACACCAGCGACGGCCACATCAGCCTCGACATCCCGGTCAGCGTGGAAGGGCGACTGGGGGAAAAGAACATTCACGGAAAGATCAACGGCGGGGGGAACCTGTTGACCGTGCATACCGGCGATGGGTCGATCCGGATCGAGAAATCCTAGCCGGACCGCCGTGGGACGGGGCGCTAGCCGGCCGCCTTTCGAGTATAGGAAGTACCTGGGAGTGGGAGGAATTACATCGCGCAGGGTCACGACGCGCGGACCCTAGCAGCCGTGGAACCTCCCATGAAACTACGGAAAACACAGAATTTCCACAAGACGAGGACCCGGCTGCGGAGTAGAATTCGTGTTGGTTACCGAAATGCGGGCTAACCCTGAATCGACACCCAGGAAAGGAATTGAAGCGACATGTGGAAACCCACGACTCAGCCAACAGCAACCCCGAACCGGCCCAATGAGCCGGAGCGTCCCGCGATGCCGACTCCGGTGACCTCAGCCCCCGAACCTGCCGCCGCGCCACGCCCGGTAGCGGCCAGCACGGCCGATCAGGCCACGATTGGCAAATCGCTGGTGATCAAGGGAGAAGTGACGGGCTCCGAGTCTTTGTACATTGACGGGCGAGTGGAAGGTTCCATCAATCTTGCCGGCAACCGGGTGACCGTAGGGCGCAATGGAGTAGTATCGGCGAACATTAACGCGCGCGAAATCGTCGTCCTGGGCAAGGTGCGTGGCAATCTGACGGCGAGCGACCGGGTGGATATCCGCAGCGACGGTTCCCTCACTGGAGACGTCGTGGCGGCGCGAATTTCGATTGAAGATGGCGCCTTTTTCAAGGGCGGGATCGATATCCGCAAGGCCGGGCAGAAGCCGAATGGCGAGGAAGCGAAACCCGCCACTTCGACCGAGGCGGTGGCTGCGCGCGCATAAAGATTCGGAAGCGCAACAGGGCGGGCTCTCCCGAGGAGAGCCCGCTTTTATTTGTGCCTGAGGTTTAGTCCGGCTTCAGCTCAGGGTTCCACTCCCCGGCTCAGTTCTTCGGCGTCGTGTTCGGCGACGCGCGGATAGGAAGTCTTCTTGCGACGGCGAAGGTCGCCTGGCAACTGGGAGCGGGTCAGCCAGAGTCCGGCGGCGACCGCGCCCGCCCAGGTCAACGTGATGAGACCGGCCGCCTGAAGATCCGCCATGCGGCTGCCGTGCAGCATCACTCCGCTGGCGACGCGGTAGCTTAACAATCCCGCTAATAGAGCCGTGGCCCCGGCTTTTGCCAGTTCTCCCCAAGGCAGACTTGCCGTGGGCACGAGCTTGCGCTGGCGAAGCAGGATTGCCATAACCAGAGTATTGGCGACAATGCCGGCGTCCGATGCCATGGCCAGCCCCACCGTCGAGAAAGCGTGGTAGAGCGCGGAGTACATCGGGATCGATGCCACTGTGATGAGGCTGCTGGCAACCATCGGCGTCAGCGTGTTGCCGGCGGCGTAGAAAGCGCGGGCATAGAGCGCCTGAGCCGACCAGAAGGCGAGCGAAAGCGAGAACCAGAAGAAATAGACGGCGGTGGTTTGGGTATCGGAGAACTGAAAATGTCCGCGGCGGTAGACCAGGTCGATGAGCGGCAGAGAAGCTACCGCCATCAAGCTGGTGGCAAGCAGTGAAGTCGCCACCACGCGGTAGATGGAACCATTGACGGTATCGGCGAACTCCTGCATCCGCTTTTCCCCAAACAAGCGGGCGAAGAAGGGCAGTGATGCCTGTCCGGTGGCCTGGCCCAGCACGGCGATGGGGACGGCAAACAAGCGCTTGGCATAGTTCAGGCGGGTGATGTCTCCCACGCTGCCGGAGGCGAAGTAGCGAAGAATCCAGTCGTCGGCGGTGACCAGCGAGACGCCCAGCATGAGAGGAATGGAAAGGCGGACCCACTCGCGAAAGGCGGGATTGCTGGTGTCGAAAGAGATGCGAAAGCCGGTGCCGATCCGGGCGGCGCCGATCGCGTTGATCAGAAACGGGCCGACAAAGCTCCCGGCGAGAGCCCCGTAGGCGAGAGACGAGATTCCCAGACGGTGGGAAAGCACAACCCCGCCGAGAATGATGGCCACGTTGTAGATCAGGGGCGCGAAGGCAGGAAACAGAAACAGCCGGCGGGACAATAGCACCGCCGAGACCACCCCTCCCACGTAGAAGAAAATCTGCGCGGGAAGAAGAATGCGGGTCAGGTGAACGCAGAGCGCCAATTGATCGGGAGTAAAGCCGCGAAACATGTGGCGTTCAATATTGGGAGTGAAGATTTCCGCGAGAATGGTGCCGGCACTCAGCACCGCCGTCATCACCGTGATGATGATGGAAAAAGTTTCCTGGGCTTCCTTATCGCGCTTTTCCGCAACGTAGCGAGTGTAGATGGAGATGAAGGTGATAGAAGCCGTGCCGCCAGCGACGACGTAATTCAGCCAGTCAGGAAGGGTAAAGCCAGCGACGTAGGCATCGGTCTGGGGATTAACGCCAAAAGCCCAGGCAATGTAAGCCTCGCGGACGTAGCCAATCACGCGGGAGAGCAACACCGCCGTCATAAGGAGCAAGGTGGCGGAAAAGGCCGAGTGCTCGTGGGACGGTCGCAATAAGCGGAGGATGCGCTTCACCATTTCAGGTGCAAATCCGCAGTGCAGGTTTGAACATAGAAGCTCGTTTCTGAGCCTACCAAACCGGGCTGGAAAGGGCAGCGTTTATCTGCATGAACCGGTGACGAAGGATATAATGCCCACCCATGGTCGAAAGACGTGAGGGATCGGCATGCTAGCGAGCGGAGCCAAGATCGGACCTTACACGGTCACATCGCAGATCGGGGCTGGGGGGATGGGTGAAGTCTATCGCGCGCGCGATTCCCGTCTGGACCGCGACGTGGCCATCAAGGTTTTGCCGAGCTCTTTCTCCTCCGATGCGGACCGATTGCGGCGTTTTGCTCAGGAAGCGCGGGCTGCCGCGGCCCTCAATCATCCGAACATTCTGGCCATTTACGACATCGGCGATGAGCGTGGGGCGCCGTACGTGGTTTCGGAACTGCTGGAAGGCGAGACGCTGCGGGATCGCCTGCGGGTGGGCGCACTCGCTACACGCAAGGCGATCGACTACAGCCTGCAGGTGATGCGCGGGCTGGCCGCTGCGCACGAGAAGGGAATCATCCACCGCGATCTGAAACCCGAGAATCTGTTTATTACCACCGAGGGGCGAGTCAAGATACTCGATTTCGGACTGGCCAAATTGACCCGCGTCGAAAACGAAAAAGATTCAGGAGACGCCCCGACCATGCAGGCGGCGACGGATCCCGGCCTGGTGATGGGCACGGTGGGCTACATGGCTCCGGAGCAAGTGCGGGGCAAGGCCGCGGACGCGCGTTCCGACATCTTCGCCTTCGGCGCCGTGCTCTACGAGATGCTCTCCGGCAAGCGGGCCTTTCATGGCGAGACCCCGGCCGATACCATGAGCGCGATCCTGAAAGAGGATCCGCCGGAGCTGGCGGAAACCGGACGCAACATCCCGCCGGCACTGGAGCGCATCGTCAATCACTGCCTGGAAAAGAGTCCAGGGCAGCGATTTCAATCCGCCAGCGACGTAGCCTTCAACCTGGAATCTCTCAGCGACGTGACGGTCGCGAGCAAGGCGGGAGTCAAAGCGATCGAACCTCCCGCGCCGCCCCGGCTTCGCTACGTGGGCGCAGCGCTGCTGGTTCTGGCCGCCTGCACCGGAGCGTATTTTCTTGGCGCGCGAAAGAGCGTCTCCGCTCCCAGTTTTCACCGCCTGACCTACCGCCGCGGATCGATCTCCATGGCGCGCTTTTCCCCGGACGGCCAGACCATTGTCTACGGCGCCTCGCTGGAGGGTAGACCCGTCGAGCTGTTCACCACGCGCTTCGACAGCACCGATTCCCGCCCACTCGGGCTGCAGCAGGCCGAGATTCTTTCCATTTCCAGCAGCGGGGAATTGGCTGTTCTGCTTCACCCGCAATCCGCCATCTTTCGCGGAAGGGGAACCCTGGCGCGGGTTTCGCTCGCAGGCGGCGCGCCCCGTGAAGTCCTGGACGACGTAGGAGCCGCCGACTGGACGCCGGATGGCTCCGACCTGGCCGTCGCGCTCGACGGCGCCAGCCGCATCGAATTTCCGGCGGGCAAGGATATCTACCATGCCCAGGGCTGGATCAGCCATTTGCGATTCTCGCGCAAGGGCGACCTGCTGGCATTTGCGGATCACGTCCCTACGGGAGACGACGGCCGTGTCGTCATCATTGACCGCGAGGGCCGCCACAAGGCCAGCTCCCGCTTCTACACCAGCATTGAAGGTGTCGCGTGGTCGGCCGACGGCAAAGAAGTCTGGTTCGCAGCCTCACCGAGCGGAGCCGCCCGCGCTCTGTACGCCATGGATCTTTCGGGCAAGGAGCGCCTGGTGTTGCATGTTCCGGGAACCCTCACGTTGCAGGACGTCACCCGAGAGGGCCGCGTTCTGCTGACCGAGGACCAGGCGCAATACGAGATGATGGCTTTGGCGCCCGGCGAAACCAGCGAGAGAAACCTTTCCTGGTTCGATTGGACTGATGTTGCCGACCTCACGCCTGACGGCAAGACCGCTCTTTTCTTTGAGAGCGGCGAGGGGGTGGGTGCGAAGTATTCGGTTTTTCTGCGCGAGACCAACGGCTCCCCGGCCATTCGGCTGGGCGAAGGAACGTTTCCATCGCTCTCTCCGGACGGGAAGTGGGTGGCTGCTCTCGACCTTTCTTCGCCAGCGCAGGTCGAGCTGCTTCCGACCGGCGCAGGACAGCCGCGCCGCCTTACCAGCGATGATATCCAGCGGATCCGGGTGCGTTGGGTGCCCGATGGGTCAGGCGTGATCGTCATCGGTTCAGAGACCAATCAGCCCATGCGTTCTTATCTGTTAGATCTGAACGGCAAGAGCCGGGCGCTTACGCCGCCGGGGACGGCTGGGCTTTTTGTCACTGCTGACAGCAAATTCCTGCTCGCCACAGGCCCCCAACATAAGCGCTGGCTTTACCCGCTCGCCGGAGGCGATCCGATTCCTTTCCAGGCGAAATGGACCGACGACGACCGTTTCATCCGCTTCGAGCCCGATGGCAAGAGTGTTCTGGTACGAACCGGCAAGATTCCAAGCAAAGTCGCCCGAGTGTACCTCGACAGCGGGAGGCGCGAAGAGTTGCGCCAGCTCGCTCCATCCGATCCAGCCGGTGTGCAGGCAATTGCCAACGTCGCGTTCAGCGCCGACGAAAAGTCTTACGCCTATTCCTTTGCCCGCCTGCTCTCCGATCTCTGGGTGGTGGAGGGACTGAAGTAGAACAAGCACCAGTCGTGGACGACGGGTGTCCCCGTCTCACCATGTCATGCTTTTCTGTTTGTCATCCTGAGCGAAATCTGCCTTACGCTTGCGCAAGGCAGATTCAGTCGAAGGATCCCTACCACCCTTTTGACACTCGCCTTCGCCCCGCCGGATAATCAGCCGTGTCCAGCTCAGTGCAGAACTCCACGCGATCTGCCCTCTTCACCCGCTCCTTCCGCAAGTCATTTCCCTCTGCGGTGCGCGGCGAAGGCGCTTATCTGTGGGACGAAAGTGGCAAGCGCTACCTGGATTTCTCCGGCTCTGCCGCCGTGAATTTCATTGGCCACGGCGTGGCGGAGATTGCGGCTGCCATGTCGGCGCAGGCGCGGCGGCTGGAATTCGTACATAGCAGCCAGTTCGTCACTTCCGTGGCGGAGGAATACGCCGAGGAATTGCTGCGGTTCGCCGGCCCGAACTTCCAGGGCGGCTGCGTTTACTTCACCGGCGGCGGTTCCGAGTCCGTCGAAACCGCGTTGAAGCTGGCACGGCAGTACCAGGTGGAGATTGGACAATCCAAACGGCACCAGATCATCAGTCGTGGCCAGAGTTATCACGGATCGACGCTGGGTGCGCTGTCGGTTTCGGGCAACAAGCGACGGCGCGAGATGTACCTGCCGATGGTGCGCGAGTTTGCACACGTCGCGTTTCCTTACTGCTATCGCTGCGCTTTTGACTGCAAAGACGGCTGCCGGAACTGCGGGCAGGAGTATGCCGCCGAGCTGGAAAGGGCGATTGAAGCCTCGAATGGCCAGGCTGCCGCTTTCATTTGTGAGCCGGTGAGCGGCGCAACTCTGGGGGCGGTGGTTCCACCTCCCGGATATTTGCGGACGGTGGCCGAGGTTTGCGGCCGGCACGGAGTCTTACTGATCGCCGACGAAGTCATGACTGGCATGGGACGAACAGGACGAAATTTCGCGGTCGAACACTGGGAAGTTGCGCCGGACATCCTGGTCACGGCGAAGGGGCTCTCCAGCGGATATGCACCGTTGGGCGCGGTGATTGCGAACAAAAAGGTGGCGGACGCGATTGCGGGCGGATCGGGAGCGTTTCTTCACGGCTTCACCTACAACTCGCATCCAATCTCGCTGGCCGCGGGACGCGCGGTGCTGGCAGTGCTGCAAAGAGAAAAGCTGGTACAGGCGGCAGATTCGGCGACCCCAGGATCGGTTGCGGCCGCGTTATCAACGGCTCTCGAAAAGTTGAAGAGCCGGGATGCGGTAGGCGATGTGAGAGGGATCGGGCTGCTATGGGGAGTGGAGTTTGTGGCCGACACAGCGACGAAGAAACCGTTTCCGGCTGAATTGAATTTTGCCGGGCGGGTGGGGCAATCGGCGATGAAGCGCGGACTGCTGGTCTACCCCATGCAGGGATGCGTCGACGGCATCCTCGGCGACCATGGGCTGATTGCTCCTCCCGCAGTGATCACGCGCGAGCAGATCGACTGGGCAGTAGAACAGTTGAAAGGCGCGATCGAGGAAGCTCGAAAGGCCTGACACCTGCCGGAACTTATTCGCAGGCGACCTAGTCCATGTGGTTGTGCTGCCGTTCGACCGACCAGATATCTTCGTTTTTCGTCTCGAACGGATAAACGTGCACCATCCAGCCGAAGACCTGTGGGATGAAGCGGCCGCCCGCAGCTTCACACGCTTCCTGCGTCGCAATCGAGCCGGTTAACCCGAACTGGGCATGGGCGCCGATCAGATCATCTTTCTTGTCTGGCGGAGGCAGGCACAAATTCACGTGCGCGTGCCACTGCGCAATGCTCAAGGGAATTCGCGAGTCGAGTTCGTCCTCGCTGGCGAACTTGGGCGCTGTGTACATGACGCCGACGAGCTTGTAGCCGTCGCCCTGCTTTTCGTAGAGAAGCGAGGTCGGATGATCGGCATTGAAATGCCGCCGTGCTTCAAAGGCGTAGGCGTAATTGGTGAAGTGGTATTGCTTCTGCGGAACGTTGGGCAGGAAGATCTGAAAGCCGTCGGCCAACGCCACCTTGTAGTCCGTATATTTTTCCGCCGCCTTGCGAGCAGCTTGCACGACCTCGTCGGCCCTCTGCTGGTCCCCAGGCCTCAGGTCGCGCAGGGCTGTCATCTTCATGTGCGGACCCATGTCCATGTGGTGGCCTTCCATCGAGTGCATGGCATGGGCGGCGCCTTCGTTGTCCATTCCACCCGTGTCGTGCATGTCGGACGAGTTCATGTTCGACATGTCATGAGCCGGCGGAGCGTCAGAGGGCTTCCGATCCTGGGCGTGAAGGACAGCGAGGGTCAAAGTCGTAAGAACAACGAGGGCAAGCAGACGATATCGCATAAAGAAAGTCCCCACGTTTAATAACCCTGCGGCAATTCGATTGTTTCTGCAATAGAGAGGCAGTTACCTTCGGTTACTCGGGTAATTCGGGCTACGCGGTAGTAGGGAGGGACTTGGCCTCCGACAATCCGACGGCGGCCAAAACACGACTGGCGGATTCGCTGCCCGAGCGGATGCAGTCCGGGACTCCAATGCCGCGATAGCCGTTGCCCGCCAGCGCCAGACCGGGCAGTTGCGCCAGGAGATTCTCAATTCGCTGCAGGCGCTCCAGATGTCCCACGCCGTACTGCGCCATGGCGGAGTTCCAGCGATAGATGCGGGTGAATTGCGGTTCGGCGGTGAGCCCGATAATCTGGCGCAACTCCTCGCGCACGGCTCGCAGAATCTGATCGTCCGCCAGCGCGAGAGCGTTTTGCCCGCGCGCACCGCCGGTGAAGCAGCGCAGCAAGGCGCGGTCGGCCGGCGCCCGATGCGGAAACTTGTTGTGCACGAACGTGGCAGCGAGCATCGATTTACCTTCGCTGCGGGGCACCAGGAAACCGAAGCCGGGAGGCAGAGACGCACGGACCTTCTGATCGTAGCCGAGATTGACGGTGATGGAAGAAGTGTAGTCGATGCCGGAAAGCTCCGCGCTCAGGGGCGCGCTGGTCCCGCCGATGAGGGACGCCGCGGCACGAGCGGGAGTGGCCAAAATCACCGCGTCGAACTCGTCCGAAGCGTATCCGGCGGAGACGACCCAGCCGCCGTTCTGCTTCTGGAGGCCCTGCACGGCAGTCCCGGGATGGAGGGAAGAGGCGGGCAAACGCGAGACGACGGCGTCCACCATCTGCTGCATGCCATCTTTCAGGGAAGTGAACAAGGGCCGTGCCGGACCCTTGGATGCCTGCGCCATCTTCTTTCTGGCGGCGAGCATGGCCCGGCCCAGGCTTCCATGTTTGGCTTCCATGTCCGCAAAGCGGGGTAGAACAGCACGCACGCTGAGCTGCGTCGCTTCGCCACCGTAAACTCCGGAGAGCAACGGATCGGCAAGACGGTCGACCATCTCCGAACCGTAATGGCGTTCGACCATGGAGGCGACACTCTCGTCGGCCTCAGCTTTGCGCGGAGGATGGAACCACTCCTGCGCCATGCGTAATTTGGTTCCGACCGAGAAAAGCGGCGATAGGACGGCCGGCAGAATCTTGGTGGGGACCATGAACATCAGGCCGTCTGGGATCACGACCAGCTTGCCTCTGACCAAAATATAGGTCTTACGGTCGGGATCGTTCGAGCCGATCAACTGGTCGCCGAGGCCCACTTCGCGGCACAAGTCCGTCGCCCACGGTTTTTCCGTCAGAAACGAATCGGGGCCGGCTTCAATGAGGCAACCGTCTACGTGCTCGGTGACCAGCACGCCGCCGAGGCGCGGGCTGGATTCGAACAAGGCGTACTCAACCGCCGCCCCGGCCTGGCGCTGCTTCTCGAGGGAGTAAGCCGCGGAAAGCCCGGAAATTCCGCCGCCGATAATGGCAATCCGTTTCATGGTTGCGAATGTCGTTACAGCTTCAATCTGGACCGGGCAATATCTGCCAGAGCCCTCGCCAGCAGCGGAGAGAAGTTGAGCGATTCAGCCCGCCAGAGTCGCACGCCTTCGTTCTCCGCAAATTGTTTGAAGCCGATGTCAATATCGTAGAGAACCTCCACGTGATCGCAAAGGAATCCGATGGGCTGAATAAAGACGCCGCGATAACCTTGCCCCTTCAAGCCACGGATGGTGTCTTCGACGGTGGGGCCGAGCCAGGCTCCGCCGGACATGCCCTGGCTCTGAAAGGCAAACTGCCAACGCGAGGAACTGAGCCCGGCTTCCTGGGCCACAAGGGCGGCGGTTTCTTTGGCCTGATCCTCGTAGGAGTCGCCTTCGGTGATGGTGCGCTGCGGGACACTATGAGCGGTAAAGATGACGGGCGGTTTGGCCCCCAGTTCGCGGCTGGCCCGCTCCCATCCAGCCGTAAGTCTCTGAGCGAAAGCTTTGATCAGCAAGGGATGGTCGTGCCAGGAGTCGACAAAGTCGATCGGAAAAGGCGCGCCCGTATTGCCGTTCAGAGATGCCCGGTAGAGACCGACGCTGGTGCGGGAATTTTGCGGGGCCATGCAGATGGCTACGGCTAGTTCGATTCCGTCGGTAACCATCGCACGCACCGCGTCGGCAATGAAAGGCTTCCAGTTCCTCATGCCGGTATAAACCGGAAGATTGAGTTCCAAAGAGGCGAGTTTTGCCTGCGCCAGGGTCAACTCGGTGAGCGGCGAGCGGCCGATCAGGCCATAGCGATGCTTGACCTCATCAATGACCGTCTGCGGTAAAGGGCGTCCCCCCGTGACCTGCAGAAGAAATTCGGGGACTTCGTCCACCGAATCGGGGCTGCCGTGAGCGAGCAGGAGAACGCCCGCCTTCGATCCCTTGGAGCCTGCATTCACGACGAGTGGTCCTGGATGAGGCGAGCCAGTCTCTTGACATTGTCAACTGGCGTCTCGGGAAGGATTCCGTGGCCGAGATTGAAGATGTGTCCGGGACGACCGCCGGCCCGACGCAAGATATCCTCGACGCGCGACTGCAACTCTTTCCACTCGGCGAAAAGTAAAACGGGATCCAGATTCCCTTGCACCGCGCCGCGGTTGCCCAGAATTTTCCATCCTTCATCAAGCGGGATGCGCCAGTCGAGGCCGATCCCCTCCGCACCGGTTTCCTGCAACGACGCCAGCAGGGTGGCGCTGTCGGTGCCAAAGTAAATGACGGGAGCGCCGGTTTTTTGCAGGATCTTCACGAGCTCGGTGGTCCGTGGAAGCACGTAACGGCGATAGTCCTCCACGCTCAAGCATCCCACCCAGCTGTCAAAGATCTGGATGACATCGGCGCCTGCCCGCACCTGTTCCGCCGCATATTCGGAGGTCACCGCCACCAGCTTTTGCATCAATTGATCCCAGCTCTGGGGCGAGGAGTACATCATTTTCTTGGCGTGAACGTAGTTACGCGATCCTCCGCCTTCAATCATGTAGCTGGCGAGTGTGAAGGGCGCACCGCAAAAGCCGATGACCGGCAGGCGCGACCCGAAATGCTGGCACACCAGACGCATGGCCTCGGACACATATCCGAGATCGGAAGCCTGATCGGTGCGCAGGCGGCTGACGTCTTCCTGGCTGCGGACCGGTTTCTGCACCACAGGTCCCTCTCCCGCTGAGAAATGAAAGGGAAGACCCATGACTTCGAGCGGGAGGAGCAAATCGGCAAAAATGATAGCCGCATCGACACCGAGGATCTCCGCGGCCGTGATGGTGACTTCGGCTGCCACCTTGGGTTTCTTGCAAATTTCAATGAGGGAATATTCCTTGCGGACGGCGCGATACTCCGCCATGTAACGCCCCGCCTGGCGCATGAACCAGACCGGAGTGCGATCGACGGGCAGGCCTTTGCAGGCCTTCACAAAGCGAGATTCGGGAGCAGACATGAATCTTTAACTGTAGCATTTTTGCAAGTGCTCTGCCTTCGTCTTTCGCCGCCTGTCTGAGTCGAACATCGCTGTGTGTTGCAGGTCACAGCCA
>Ga0335076_10006845_pt1 | contig 11499 bp, 10 predicted proteins | sample Lox_Sample_25_FD_206717 | JGI IMG/M metagenome (GOLD analysis project Ga0335076, IMG submission 206717) | Soil microbial communities from Loxahatchee National Wildlife Refuge, Florida, United States - Lox_Sample_2.5 | ecosystem: Environmental > Terrestrial > Soil > Wetlands | place: USA... | reverse complement strand
TTTGCGCTCTTGGCAGGAACCGGACTCCGCATCGGTGAAGCCCTCGGGCTGAGACTTGGTGAGCACCTGTCCGGCGACTTCTCAACAATCGGGGTCCGCCAGAGCGTTTGGCGTGGCTTCGTTCAAACTCCAAAAACCGACAACGCTGTTCGAGAGATCGACGTTCCATCCTCACTGGCTGCTTTCTTGAAAGCCAGTGTAGGAGGGAGGACATCAGGATTTCTCTTTCAGACAGAGTCGGGCAGACCGCTGACGCAGCGCAACGTTCTACGAGACGGTCTCGGCAAGATTCGCAGAGACATGAAGCTGGAAGACGGAAAGGCGTTTCATTCGTTTCGCCGATTCCGAACCGCACACCTGCGAAAGAACCGTATGCCGTGGGACTTGCAAAAACTGTGGCTTGGTCACGCTAACAAGGATGTCACAGACCGTTATGCGGAGCAGTTGAAAGAAGACGTTGAGTGGCGAAAGCAGGAAGCAGAAAGAGCGGGATTGGGGTTCAAGTTGCCGAGCGTAGAAAGTTCAGTTGGGCTACTTGGGCTACCAAGGCAGCGAAAATCGAAGTTGAAGAAAGTCGCTTAACTAATTGAGGGATTGAAGATTAAGTTGGCTCCCCGGGCTAGATTCGAACTAGCAACCCTTCGGTTAACAGCCGAATGCTCTACCATTGAGCTACCGGGGAACAAGTTTTACTTTACAACAACTGAAGAATTCCCGCCAATCTCGCCACTTCCGCCATCAGACCCCGAGTCACTGCCGTGGCACACGAAAATGGGCACCTCAGCTCAGGTCTTCCCTGCCACCACCGGATTCCGCAGTACCCCCAACTTCTCGATTTCTGTTTCCACCACATCGCCTGCCTTCAGAAACACCGGTGGCGTTCGAAACACGCCTACTCCCTCCGGTGTCCCTGTAGCGATGATGTCCCCGGGTTCCAGCGTCATGCCCTCAGAGATGAATTGAATCAACTCTGGAATGCGAAAGATCATCTTCGAAGTATTGGAATCCTGCAACGTTGCCCCATTCACTCGCGCACAAATCGCCAGCGCGTGCGGATCAGTTATTTCGTCTCGCGTGGTCAGCGCCGGACCAATCGGGCAGAACGTGTCGCACGATTTCCCGCGCACCCACTGCTTATCCGAGAATTGCCACGCGCGAGCCGACACGTCGTTTAGCGGCATGTATCCCCCCACATACTGCATGGCATCCGCCGCTGCGACAGCCTTCGCCTTTTTCCCAATCACCACTGCCAATTCCGCTTCGTAGTCCACTTGAGGATCGCTTGGCGGGATCACGATCGCATCTCCCGGCCCGCAGATGCTCGTCGTGAATTTCGCAAAAATTATCGGATTTGCTGGTAACTGCTTCGCTCCTGCCTCAATGGAATGGTCGCGATAGTTCAAACCCACGGCGATGATCTTCCCCGGCCGCGGCACCGGCGCGCGCAGAACCACATTGAAGATCGGCAGCAACGCTTCTAGCGGCGCATTCTGCGCCAATTGGTCCGCCTGGTTCAGTGCAAACTCGCCGCCCCCCAGCAGCGCCATCGTGTCCGCGTAGATTCCAGTAGATAGATTCGCGCGCCTCGCCGCCTCTTGTAGATCCACGACCCCGCGATCGGTCAGCGCTCCCAGCCGCAGGATCCCGCCAGTACCTTCATAATTTACTAGACGCATCGAGTTCTCCCAGAGACCGCAGTACCGAAAACGTTGACCAGTTCTTCCCAATTGCATTGTAGCAGTGTGAACAGCTTGGCCTCATCCATTCCCCGCGCTATTCTAGCTACTGAGCTTCCGCGCATTCGCAGACGCGCTAGGAAGCGGCTTGTCGCCCGCCACAGCCCTTAGCGCATGGAGGTTTTGTGCTGGACAACAAAAATCATCTCGTCGTAGTGACGGGGGCAGGCGGTTTTATCGGCGGCCATTTGGTTTCCGCATTTCGTTCCCGCGGCCACCAGCAGATCCGTGCGGTCGACATCAAACCTCTCCCCGACTGGTATCAGCGTTTTGATGATGTCGAAAATCTGTCGCTCGATTTGAACCGCAGGGAAAATTGCGAGATTGCGGCTCGTGGCGCGCACGAAATTTACAATCTCGCCGCCAATATGGGTGGCATGGGCTTCATCGAAAACAACAAAGCCCTCTGCATGCTTTCCGTTCTCATCAACACTCACATGCTCCAGGCCGCCGTTCTGCACAAGGTTCCACGCTATTTCTATTCTTCCTCCGCTTGCGTCTATAACGCCGACAAGCAAACCTCCTTCGAAGCCCCTTCCTTGAAGGAAGAAGACGCTTATCCAGCCATGCCGGAAGATGGCTATGGTTGGGAAAAACTTTTCTCGGAGCGCATGTGCCGCCATTTTCACGAAGATTTTGGTTTGCGCACCCGGGCCGCCCGCTTCCACAACGTTTATGGTCCCTGGGGCACCTGGTACGGAGGACGCGAGAAAGCTCCCGCGGCCATCTGCCGCAAGGTCATTGAAGCCAAACTCAAAGGCAAGCACGAGATCGAAATCTGGGGCAGCGGGGAACAGACTCGCAGCTTCATGTACATCGACGACTGCCTGAAAGGGATCGGCCTTATCATGCAGTCCGACATCCTCGAACCCATCAACTTGGGTTCCCGCGAAGCCGTCACCATCAATCAACTCGTCGACATCACCGAAGAAATCGCCGGTGTCAAACTGCATCGCAAATACGATCTCAGCGCCCCCAAGGGTGTGAACGGGCGTAATAGTGACAACGCCCTGATTCAAAAGCTCCTACATTGGGAGCCCAATACGCCTCTTCGCGTCGGCATGGAAAAAACATATCGCTGGATTTACGACCAGTATCTCGCCCGCGAACGCGGCGATGCCGGAGTTGTTCGCGAAATGTTCATCACCTCTCACTAACATTCTTGCTCTCGCCTTGCGACAGATTCGCGTCGCGGCTCCATTGTGCATCTGGATGGCAACCCTTCTAGATAAGCGCTTAGATACGTCACTGGAGATTCCCGTACCGGTACGGTACACTCACCCCTGACTTACGCCATGCCACAAAAAAACAATCTGCCCGCCGCCAAAGCAGCAAGCATCTACGACGTTGCCAGGGAAGCTCGCGTCTCGGTCTTCACCGTTTCAGCGGTCGTCAACCAGAAAAGCCACGTGGGCAAGAAATTGCGTGAACGGGTGGAAGCTGCGATTCGCAAGCTCAATTACCGCCCTAACCTCCTGGCGCGCAGTTTGGCCAAACAAAAAACTCACACTCTCGGCATGATTGTTCCGGATATTGCCAATCCCTTTTTCCCGATGCTGGTTCGCGGCGCGGAGGATGCGGCGAAAAAACGTGGTTACAATCTGCTGCTGTGCAACAGCGACGACACGAAGGAAAAGGAAGAAAATGCTCTCGAGTTGCTCCTCTCGAAGCGCGTTGACGGCATCCTTCTCACCAAAGTCGTTTGCGATCTTAGCCCTCCGCTTCTGCAGATGATCCGGGAGATGAAGGTGCCTCTCGTATTGCTGTTGCGCACCTCGCCAAAAATTTCTAAAGACGCAGTTATCGCCGACGATTATCGTGGCGCTTACGACGGCGTCTGCCAACTCGTGCGCGCAGGCAGGAAACGCATTGGTCTGGTCGGTGGTCCACGCAAGGTCAGCAACGGCAAAGCGCGTTGGGCAGGATTTCAGGATGCCCTGAAGGACAGTGGTCTTCCCTGTGATCCTGCCCTGGTGATCGAGGGCGACTATCGCCTCGAATCCGGCCATCGTGCCGGCAATCTTCTCCTTCCGCACCGTCCCGATGGCCTCTACGTGGCGAATTTCCTGATGACCGTCGGCCTGCTCAAGGCCGCGGAAGAAATGGGTATGCGTTGTCCCGAAGATTTTGGCCTCGTCAGCTTCGACGATTATCCGTGGCTAAGCATCCTCCATCCCAAACTCACAACAGTCGAGCTTCCCAAGTATCAGCTGGGCCAGGAAGCCGCCGAACTCCTGCTGGATCGCATTGGCGGAAAAGAGGGTCCGGGTGTGACTAAGACATTGCAGCCGGAGCTCCGCGTGCGGGAATCTTGCGGGTTCAAACAGCTACTCGTTTCCACCTCCGATAAATCGAGCTGATCATTTTTCGCACCAATCCAAATCCGCTCATCCCTCTTATTCTCTGGTATCCTCATCCAGGTTCGATTGTGGACTTCACGCTCTAACGCAAGTATTCTCGCGCTCAAGAGAGGAGACCTCCCGACTCAATGTTGAGTGCATCTCTCGCTTTGCTTCAGACTCAGCGCCTCGTGCATCTCTCGCCGGTCGACTTGGCCATCATCATCTTCTATTTCGCACTGGTCCTCGCCATCGGCTTTTATCTCAAAGAACAAGCCAACACCGGAGAAGATTTCTTTATGGCTGGTCGCGAGATGACCGCCTGGATCGCCGGCCTTAGCTTCCTTTCTGCCAATCTCGGCTCCCTCGAACTCATGGGTTGGGCTGGCGCTTCTTACCAGTACGGGATTCTCGCCGCGCATTGGTATTGGGTCGGCGCCATTCCCGCCATGCTCTTTCTCGCACTCGTGATGATGCCGTTCTACTACATCAGCAAAACGCATTCTGTCCCCGGCTATTTGAAACTTCGCTTCGGAGAACCGAGTCGGGCCCTCTCTTCCATCAGTTTCGCCTTCATGACCGTTCTCATGAGCGGTATCAACATGTACTCCATGGCCCTGGTCCTCAAAATCGTTCTCGGCTGGGACATCAACTTCAGCATCCTGATCTCCTCCGTCACCGTTGCCATTTACGTCGCTCTCGGCGGTTTGCGTTCTGCCATATTCAACGAGGTTCTTCAATTCATTCTCATCTGGGCCGGCGCTCTCTTGATCCCTATCCTTGGCCTTATTGAAGCTGGAGGTTGGAACGGCCTGAAGGCTCGGATCGCCACCAATGCTTCCGCCGAATACGTGCATCTCTGGAGCACTCTCGGCAGATTTCAAGACAATCCCATGGGCATTCACTGGACCGGCATTGTCTTCGGCCTCGGCGCCATTATTTCTATGGGCTATTGGACTACCGACTTCCTGGTCGTCCAACGCGTCCTTTCCGCCAAGGACCTGCGCGCTGCGAAAATGGCTCCTATCATCGGCGCCGGTTTCAAAATGTTCGTTCCCTTCATCGTTATTCTTCCGGGTCTTCTCGGACTTGCGCTTCTTCCCATGAAGCTGATGCCAGAAGCGCAAGCCATCGCCACCGGTGGTCATAGCTACAACGAAGTCTTACCACTCATGCTCGCGCGTTACTGCGGGCCCGGACTCCTCGGTCTCGGCATCACGGCCCTCATTGCCGGTTTCATGTCGGGCATGGCTGGCAACGTCAGCGCCTTCACCACGGTCTGGACTTACGATATTTATCGCGCCCTGATCAACAAAGATGCCACCGACAAGCACTACGTCAGTATGGGTCGCTGGTCCACCGTTGTTGGCGTGGCCATTTCCATCGGCACCGCCTACCTCGTCATGGATTTCAAGAGCATCATGGATTACGTCCAGGCGCTCTTCAGCTTTTTCATCGCCCCGCTCTTTGCCACTGTGCTTCTCGGCATGTTGTGGAAGCGTGGCACTCCCGCCGGCGGGTTTTGGGGATTGCTGGCCGGCACGGCTTCTTCCGTTGGCATGTGGGCCTGGGTCAAAGTCGATCCCACTGCTCTGCGCTACGTGGCTCTTTCTCCTTACGCTCGAGACATGGCCGAAAATATGTACCGCGCCTTGTGGTCCTGCCTCCTCTGCGCCTTTATTACCGTGGTCGTCAGCCTGGCCACCAAACCAAAACCTGAATCCGAATTGAAAGGGCTCGTCTACGGTGCCACCGAAATTCCTTCGGAAACCTACGTTTCCACTCTGCATCGCCCCTGGTTCTGGGCCACTGTGGTCGGCGTCATTTTCATCGTGCTGCAAATTATCTTTTGGTGAGGTTCTATGAAACGCGGCGGCTCCATCTCCATCTGGTTCTTCATCGGCATTTCCCTGCTGGTCAACGGCGCGCTCATCTTCGCAGCGGGAATCTATCAACTCCTTCACCCGCCGCAACGGCCAGTGGTTCTCTTCAATCTTCACGCCGGCATCTGGTGGGGTGCCATTCTCGCCATCCTTGGTGCAATCTACTGCATCCTTTACCGCCCAACCAAGACACCTATTCCATAAACACTATGAACAGAATCGATCCCGGATCTCGTTGGTAATTCATGAAACTCAAATCCCTTCGCGAAGAAGTCCTCCAGGCTAATCTCGAACTGGTTCGTCGCGGCCTCGTCCTCTTCACCTTCGGCAACGCCAGCGGGATCTCCCGCGACCTCGGCCTCGTGGTCATCAAGCCTAGCGGTATTCCTTATGACACTCTGAAACCCGAAGACCTGGTCATCACCGATCTCGACGGCAATCCCGTGGAAGGCACGCTTCGCCCCTCCTCCGATCTCCCTACCCATCTCATCCTCTATAAATCGTTTTCCACCATCGGCGGAATCGCCCACACGCACTCGCGCTCCGCCACTTCCTGGGCTCAGGCGCAACGCGAAATTCCTTGTTTCGGTACCACTCACGCCGACTACTTTCATGGGTCTATTCCCGTCACCAAATCCCTCACTCCTGCTCAGATCCGGGAAGACTACGAACTAAATACTGGCTTGGCCATTGTTCGACGCATCGGCAAAAAGGATCCGCTGCACGTTCCTGGCGTTCTTGTTGCCGGGCATGCCCCGTTTTGTTGGGGTGCCACTCCCTCCGACGCTGCTCACAACGCCGTCCTGGTGGAAGAAATCGCTACCATGGCTTTGCAGACGCTCACCGCAAATCCCAAAGCTCGCCCTATCTCCAAAGTCCTTCACGAGAAACACTTCTTCCGCAAGCATGGCCGTGGCGCCTACTACGGCCAAAAATAGCTTCAGATTTTCTTGATTCGTATGAATAACTCTGTGGGCTAACGATTGAACCCTTAGGCGATCTGCGCCCGTGCCTGTCCCTCGGCTTCCAATTCCCGGATGGTACGCTCCAGCCATCCTCGTAGCGCCGCTTCCAACTCTTCTTCCGTTCCCCATTCGTAGAACGAGTTCACCGTCTCGCCTCGTTCCGTCAAATGGATGTGGCGGCACGGGTATCGCATCTCTCTGCGTGCCTGCGGCACAAAGTCGATCAAAGGACACTCGGTGCAGGGCTGCTGTTCTTGTTTGTCTGCATAATTGATGCACGTCGGGGAATCTTCGAACACAAAGTTCGGCCGAAACGGATACCGTGGACCTCGCCGGTATCCTCCTTGTTCTAGGAAGGCTAGCTCAGATCTCAGTATCGCCAACAGTCGGTGTTTGTCCGGCATGGCTATAGCTCCCCACCCTACGTTTGCCATCGACCTGCCGCAATGTCGGTGATGAAACTCACTTTTAACTGTGACGAATATCACGCACTCCCGCACCCCCTCATGCCCAAAATCACCTATGCAGGTGATTTCATGCTTAATGGTTGGCGGCGCAACGGCAATCGCTTCCAGTTCGTGACCAAGGTGGATGGCATGCTTCCAGACACTCCTAATGCCCGTACTCCTTACGGTTTGGAGATCATTGAAAACTGTCTGGCTTGCCCTCACCGCGAAGAGCGCCTCTTCTGCAACCTTCCAGATGCTGCCGTCAAAGCCATGACCGCTATCACTTCTTCCGCCGCCTATCCCAAAGGGGCCACCCTTTTCGTCGAGGGTCAGCCCGCCCGCGGCGTGTTCATCCTCTGCAGCGGTCGCGTCAAGCTTTCCACCTCTTCCGCCGACGGCAAAACCCTGATCCTCCGCATCGCCGAGCCGGGCGAAGTCCTCGGCCTTCCTGCCACCGTTACCGGAACGTGTTACGAGCTGACAGCGGACGTCATCGAGCCTGCGCAGGCAAATTTCATTCCGCGCGCCGAGTTCCTCACTTTCCTCAAGGAAAATGGCGAAGCCGCTCTCCGGGTCGCTCAACAATTGGGCGAAACCTACCATTCCGCCATTTCGGAAATGCGCACCATCGGTCTTTCCCACTCGGCTGGCGAAAAGCTCGCCCGCTTCCTCCTCGAATGGGCTTCCAACTACCCCGAGGAAAAAGGCCAAACCCGCATCAAGCTGACCCTCACTCACGAAGAAATCGCCCAGATGATCGGCTCTTCGCGCGAAACGGTCACCCGCCTCCTCGCTGATTTCCGCAAAAAACAAATCCTCCAGGTCATGGGCTCCACCCTGATCATCAAGAACAAGCAAGGCCTGCAATCCATCGTCAGCAGCTAATCTCCACCATACGCAAACGACCGTTTTTCCAGAGACGTCGTCAGTCGCAAACCTCGACGTGAGCGAAACGGGTCATTGTCATCCTGAGGAGCGTAGTCCGCGACGAAGGATCTCAGCCTCAATCTTGCCTACAGCCTCGCGTTTCAGTACAAACGCCCAACCCAAGCAAACGGACGCCTCCGATCTCACCCCCCGGATTCTTGCCCAGAGTCGCATTTCTTCAATCTCCGTCCAACCCCATCACCCAACTCCGTCATTCCGAGCGCAGCGAGGAATCCCTCTTTTGCCGTTTCCTGCTTGTGTAGTGGCCGGTCTTCAGACCGGTGCTTTCCCTCGGCCCTCAATCCCGAAGCCGGCTTCTCTGCGTGTTCGCCCGCGAGCACATCCATGGGCACGTTTCGCAAATTGAGAACCAATCCAAGCTGCTCCCGGATCGCTTCGAAAATGGATGGCCCTGCGGCATTTTCCGGTCCTCTCAGTGGTGGCGGTTGAGTTTCATTGGGTGTCCGCGTCAGGGTGAAATCGTAGTCGCCGGTCAATCCTGTCTGGTCTAAAACCGTATGGTCCAATTGTTCTGTCAACAACTGTGCTACTTCCTTCATCGGCAGCGCCTGTACGCAGAACTTGCCAATCGCAATTCTCATCGTGTGCGGCCCATATGGACTTCCGTCCGGTTCCTTCATCCCGTCCGCGTACGTATCTCCGGGCTTTGCTTCCCTCACTTTCAAGCCGCCATCGGCGATCTGTAGCAAATAGACAGGCAGGTCTTTTCTTCCCTGTTGGAGAGTCAATGCAAAGTGATCCTGCAAGAGCCGCTGCAGCATACGCTTCCGTTCTATTTTTTCCGGTTCCTGCCCCAAACTCTGTAACTTTGCTAGCGTGGACTCGTTCATCTTTGCTTGGATGTCGTATTCGTCCGAACTTGCCCACCCCGGCAGACCTAAGACCTGCGATTCTTGCAGTCCGTACGCTGCGGCGATCAGCTCTTGCAACGTCATGTTCGTCGCCGTGAAACTGCCGGGTCCGAACTGGAATCGTCTCATCTTCTCTTCCTTTGCCGTGGTCTTTATCGTCACAGCCTCATACCTTAGTTCATTGTGCTGTATCGGGCCTTGAACCCAGGTCTCCGGACGAACTTTCTCCGAGCGCAGCAGGCCCGCAGCCAATGGCGCTCCCAGCGCTAGCAATCCGCACGCTGCGAGCAACAGTTTGCGGCCGGCATCCAGCCGCTTGATCGGCACTTCGCTCATGATTCGATCGAGTCGTCTTTTCAGGTCTGCTCCGGTCACCCCGGCTATGCAACTGAGCGGCGATCGCACGCAAAATTCGCAAATTTTCAGGATGCTTTCCGCATACGCCTGGCGGTTGCCTCCGTTCTCCAGCACCCTTTCATCACACGCCCGTTCCCGCTCCTCGATCAGCCGAAACCCAATCCACCAAACGAACGGATGCAACCAGAACAGTGCCTCGACCAGCATGTGAGCCGCTGCTGCCAGATTGTCTCTCCGTCGCACATGCCACAATTCATGCTTCAGAATCGCTTCCAATTGCTCATCGGAGAGTCGCTCTGAGATTCCCTCCGGCCATACTAAAATCGGCCGGAGTAGGCCGAAGATTCCCGGTTCTAGAAACGTCTTCGAATATCGCACCTCAATGCGTTTCGTTTCACCCAGTCTTTCTTCCAGTCCCCGTAACATCTGCACTTCCCGCCCTTGCCGGACCGGCATCGCTTTGCGGACAGCTCTTGCGACCTTCCACCAGCGCGCCAGCCACATCGACACAATCGCGCCCAATCCGCACAACCACAAGACGACCAGCACCGTAGGCCACGCCTTCGCCAGGTCCCACCTTCCAGCTGCCGAATCTGCGGAACTGGCCATCGCCGAGACGGCCGCAAATGGTTCGCCTACCTGCCTTACGGCAATTGCCAGAGCATTCTCCGTTTGGCGGGGTGGTCGCAGCCCTCCGATCTGGCTGCCCGCGAACATCAGAAACGACAATGGAAACAAGAATTTCAGCGACGCAGCCATCCAAAGTGCGTAGCGCACTCGTGCTTGGTTCTTTCTCATCAGCAGGCACAGCGCCGCTGCCAGCACCACAAACAGGCTGCTCTGCCATAGATGATTACCTGCGAGCGGTGCCCATGCCCCCCATTCTCCCGCCATGCCCAGTGCGCTCATCTCGCTTTCTCCTTCCCTCCGAGTTTCCGAACGATCTTTTCCGCCTCTTTGATGTCTTCCAGTGTCAGCTTGCCGGTCTCGATCAGTCTCGCCATCACCGGCTGCGAACTGCCTCCAAAGAACGCCAGGAGTTCGTCGACCAGCTTTTGTTGCACTGCATCCCTCGAAATCGTCGGCTCAAAAACGTGAAAATTGGCCACTTTCTTCACCCTTCGCACTGCCTGTTTGCCCTCTAGCCGGTACACCACCGTCTGCACTGTGGTGTACGCCGGTCGGCTGCGTTCTGGAAAGCTTTCCTGAATCTCTCGAATCGACCCGGCCCCCCGGTTCCACAACGCATCCATAATCCTCAGTTCTAATTTGCTCAACCTTTTTGGCTCGCGCATGTTCTCCTCTACTACAAGCATCGGTTACACTACTACACATGTAGTTGTTGTCAAGCTCTTTTTCTGACGGGTTCTGCTTCCGAGGTTTGGCAATTTCGCGGGTTTTTTGTCCGCTGCCCAGTGATACCTCAATAATTCTATTTACAAATAGTAAGATATGCGATAGGCTGCCTGTGTCATGCTTGAGGGACGCTGCATCTGTGCCTGCGCGCATCCCCACACCCCTTCCATCCACTCTCCAAATTCCGCTAAGTTCTTTGTTTCCCCTTGATACACGGATTCCGCCCGTAAGTCCTTTGTTTCCCCTTCATACGAAAGTGCCTGGGGGTGGCCTCACGAGAGCCTCAACGGCAGGTGCACGCTATCTGCCCTGGATTCAGCACTTACAAAAAACGACGCGGGAGCATGGGTTACTCAGAAGTTACGTCAGACGTCACATAATGTCGGCACGCCGACCGACTGTGATCCGTCACATTTGCACCGCTTCAGTGCAGTTCCACCGCGCGATCGTACCCCGTCATCTCCAGATATCCCACCCCGTGCAGCGCGGTGTTTCCGCGCGTCCCGTTCAGTCGCATCGCGCCTTCCCAGTAGCTCGGAATCACATTCGAGTGTCCCGCCAACTCCTGCGTTTCCAGCGGAGTGCTCAGATCCAAGGCCAGCTCCAGCCTCGGCA
>Ga0335076_10006844_pt1 | contig 11500 bp, 9 predicted proteins | sample Lox_Sample_25_FD_206717 | JGI IMG/M metagenome (GOLD analysis project Ga0335076, IMG submission 206717) | Soil microbial communities from Loxahatchee National Wildlife Refuge, Florida, United States - Lox_Sample_2.5 | ecosystem: Environmental > Terrestrial > Soil > Wetlands | place: USA: Florida... | reverse complement strand
CCGCAACGCTCGTCGGGTTGATGAGCGTGCCCGGCCTCGCCGTCCTGTACGGCGGTGTGATGCAGAAGCGCTGGTCGATCAACAGCATGATGCTGACCTTCGCAACGTTCTCGATAGTGCTCGTCGTGTGGGTGCTGTGGGCGTTCAAGATGGGCTTCGGCTCACCATTCCACGGCATTTCGCACGCCGGCTTCTTCGGGAACTTCATCGGGAAACCGGGGCCGGTGCTGTCGCACACAGAGCTACAGCACCAGGCGAACATCCCGCTCATCGGGACGATGGGGTTCCCGCAATCCGCGCTCGTCTACTTCCAGTTCGTGTTCGCCGCGATCACGCCGATCCTGGCGCTCGGGTCGGTACTCGGGCGGGTGAACTTCAAGGCGTGGATCCCGTTCTGCCTGCTGTGGATCACGTTCGTCTACGCGGTTGACGCTTTCCTGCTGTGGGGCGGTGGCTTCTTCGCCCAGCACGGCGCGGTCGACTTCTCCGGCGGCTACGTGATCCACCTGTCCGCGGGCGTGGCCGGATTCGTGGCGGCCGCGGTGATCGGGCCACGACTACAACGGGACCGCGAGATCGACGCGCCGAACAACGTCGCGATGGTCGCGGTCGGCGCCGGATTGCTGTGGCTGGGATGGAACGGCTTCAACGGCGGCGACCCGTACGCGTCGAACATGTCGGCGGCGGCGGCGGTGCTCAACACCAACCTGTGCACGGCGGTCGCGCTTCTGGTCTGGATCATGTGGGACTACCTGACCGGCCGCAAGCCGTCGCTGATCGGCACGGTCAACGGCATGATCGTCGGCCTGGTCGCGATCACGCCGGCCGCGGGCTACGTGAACGGCTGGGGCGCGATCGCGATGGGGATCATCGCGTCGACGATCGTGTACTTCGCGCTCAACTACCTCAGCCGCCTACGACCGTTCCGGAACGTCGACGACACGCTCGGCGTGGTCTACACGCACGGTTTCGCCGGCCTCGCGGGCGGTCTGTTGGTCGGCATCTTCGCGGACCCGGAGATGGCGCTGTATTACAAGACCGGCCCGCACGGGCTGATCGCGTCGGGCGGAGTGGCCGGCTTGATCCACGGCAACCTGACGTTGCTCAAGTGGCAGTTCCTCGCCGCGCTGTGGGTGATCTGCTGGACCGCGGTGATCACGTTCCTGCTGCTGAAGCTGGTCGGCTTGTTCATCCCACTGCGGATGTCCGAGAAGAATATGGAGATCGGCGACGTCGCCGAGCACGGCCACGAGGTCTACCCGTCCGACGTCCCGTCGCTCGGGTACCCCAACGGGATCCCCGGGGCGGTTCCCGCCGGGGCCGGTGCACCCGCCACGCCAACGACCGCATGACGGAAACGGGGCATCGGGTTGGGAGGCGCTTCTGAGCGCCTCCCAACCCACGCCTCTGACGATCGTGTCGCGGGCCGTCGCCGGCGACGATGGCCTCGAGCGGGTCGCGCGGGCCGCATCCGACGCGCTCGCCCGGCCAGTGGCGATCGTGCTCCCCTCGTTGGGGGCGCCGGTCGTGTGGCCCGCGGATTCGATCCCCGAGGCGCTGCTCGGCGAGCTGGCGCAGTACGCGGCGGCGGCCAGCGCGGGGGCGCCACCGAGCGGCGGCCCGGCGGCGGTCGCGGATGCGGTGCCGATCCGGATCGGGAGCGACGTCGTCGGGGTCGTGGCGGCGTTGCGGACGAACGGAACCGGCGTCGCCACCGCCGCTGACGAAGGGGGGTGGCTCGAGGCAGCGGCCGCCGCGGTCGCGGTGACCAGGCTCATGGACGACGGCCGGCGGGGCGACCCGGGACTCGCGCTCGTGAGGGCGCTCGTCACCGGGCCGGGCCCGGACCCAGCTGCGCTCCTCGCCGACGGTCTGCGGCTCGGGGTCGATCTCGGCGCCGGCGCGATCGCGGTGTGCGCCCGCGGGGCGGCCGACCCTGAGCTCGCCGACGCCGACGGGGCGCTGATCGCGAACGTCGGCGGGGACCGCGTCGTGGCGCTCGTGCCGCTTGCTACCGAGCATCCCGAACGCGCCGCGGCGGCGCTCGCCGACCGGTTCGTGGTGGCCGGGCTCGAGGCCGCGGTATCGGCGCCCCGCCGGGAGCCGTCGCTGATCCGCGAGGCGATCCGCGAAGCGATGTTGCTGGCGGAGCTGTCATGTACCCCGGAGGCGGCGCTCGCCGGCCAGGATGAGACCTACCGGCTGCTGATCGGGGTGCTGCTGCGGGACCCCGAGGAGCTCGAGCTGCTGCAGTCGAGCACGATCACGCCGCTGCTCGCGTACGACGCCGAGCACGACACCGAGCTGCTGGCGACGCTGGGGACGTTCCTCGCGCACCACGGCTCGACCACCGAGACCGCCGAGGTGATGGGGCTGCACCGCCACACGGTCGGGTACCGGCTGTCGCGCGTGCACGAGGTCTCGGGGCTCTCGCCGTACGAGTCCGACGGCCGTGAGCGCCTCGGCCTCGGACTCAAAGCCGCGCAGATCCTCGCTGCCGCGGAACGACTATGAAACCCGGATAGGCTCGCGCCTACCAAGTCAAAGGAGACAAGAGTGGCCACCACAGAGAGCGAACAGACGGCGATCGCCGCCGGTGCCACCAGCCCCGCCGAGGTGCTGGACTTCGCCGCCGAGCGCGGCGTCGAGATGGTCGATCTCAAATTCGTCGATCTGCCCGGGACCTGGCAGCACATGACGCTGCCGATCGGCGCCCTGGACGCAGGCGACTTCGAGTCCGGCCTCGGCTTCGACGGCTCGTCGATCCGCGGCTTTCAGGAGATCCACGAGTCGGACATGCTCCTGATCCCTGACTCCTCGACGGCCTTCATCGATCCGTATTACACGCGCTCGACCCTGTCGCTGATCTGCTCGGTGGCGGACCCGGTGCTCGGGGAACCGTACGCGCGCGACCCGCGGTTCGTCGCGCAGAAGGCCGAGCAGCACCTCGTCGCCACCGGGATCGCCGACGTCGCCTACTTCGGACCCGAGGCGGAGTTCTTCGTGTTCGACCACATCGCCTACGAGCAGGTCGAGAACAGGGCGTTCTACGAGGTCGACTCGGGCGAGGGCTTCTGGAACACCGGCGGCCTGGCGAGCACGAAGCCGAACCTGGCCTACAAGCTGCGACAGAAGGAGGGCTACTTCCCGGTCCCGCCGGCGGACTCCCTCGCGAACCTGCGCAGCGAGATGGTCGCGACGATGGAGTCGCTCGGGATCCGGTGCGAGTTCCACCACCACGAGGTGTCCTCGGGCGGCCAGGGCGAGATCGACATGCGGTTCCAGCCGCTGCTGCGGATGGCCGACCAGATGATGATCTACAAGTACGTGGTCAAGAACGCGGCTCGCGACGCCGGCAAGACGGCCACGTTCATGCCCAAGCCGATCTTCCAGGAGAACGGATCGGGCATGCACGTCCACCAGTCGCTGTGGAAGGACGGCGATCCGCTGATGTTCGGGCAGGGCGGTTACGCGCACCTGAGCGACCTGGCCAAGCACTACATCGCGGGGCTGCTAACGCACGCCTCGGCGCTGCTGGCGTTCTGCGCGCCGACCACGAACTCGTACCGTCGGCTCGTGCCGGGGTTCGAGGCGCCCGTGAATCTGGTCTACTCGGCGCGCAACCGCTCTGCCTGTGTCCGGGTGCCGATGTACCACGAGGCGCCCAAGACCAAGCGGATCGAGTTCCGCTCGCCCGACCCGGCGGCGAATCCGTACCTCGCGTTCAGCGCGCTGATGCTGGCAGGGCTCGACGGGATCAAGCGCGAGCTCGACCCGGGCGAGCCGCTCGACGCCGATATCTACGAGCTGCCGCCCGAGACGCTGGACAAGATCGCCACCGTGCCGTCGTCGTTGGAGGCGTCGCTGGACGCGCTCGAGGCGGACAACGCGTTCCTGTGCGAGGGCGATGTGTTCACGCCCGGGTTGATCGAGGCGTATGTGAGGTACAAGCGCGAGGAAGAGGTCGACGCGATCCGGATGCGGCCGCATCCGTGGGAGTTCGCGCTGTATCACGACGCGTAGTTCACGGGACGCCTTCCCGTTTGCCCGCCGCTTGAGGTTCCGCGAGTCGAAATGTGGGCGCGCTTCCAGGAGTGCGGGTGAACGGGGATGACGTCCCGTTCACCCGTCCGCGGCTCGGAGCGCCACTTACGCGGTGCCGCTGCACGGCTCCGCGTCTCGAGAAGCTGGGGCCCGGGACCTGCACAGCGCGACAATGGCGCGGTTTCAGCTGGACCGTGCCGAGTTACGCATGACTATCGCGCGCAACTCGACACGGCCTGCAACCCGAACGCCGTTTGTCGGCCTATGCAGGTGATTTCGGGTCGCGGCGGGTGACCCGGGCGCGGAGGCGCGACCATGCGCTCGGCTCACGGGGCTGAGTCTTCTGCCATTCCTCGCGCGTCGGCAGCTTGCCGGCCTTGCGGGCCGCCATCACACATTCGGTGTGAGCATGGCGCCGCCCGTTCGAGTCGCCCTCCGGATACATCAACATGTGCTCACTCAGCGCCGGCAGGCGGCGGCCGCACAGCGGGCAGCGGTACGTGGCGGGCTTGTGGTTCTGGGCCCGGCGGATGTACCACCATCGCGCCTTGGGGCGATCGGCCATGCGTCCAAGCATTGCATCGAACCTCCGCCTGGATGGGTATCTTCGATGGCTGATGGAGCATCGGGATGAGCGGATCGTGGTCGAGACCGACCGCTACCGGATAACCGGCATGCTGCGCCTGCCACGCGACGGGTACCGCAGCCGGCTCACGGACTACCTCAACTCCTCCGAACGCGCGTTCGTGGCGCTGACGGACGTCGAGCTCGTGCCGTTCAACGGGGGCGAGCCGGAGCGCCGGCCGTTCCTGGCGGTGTCGCTGAACCATGTGGTGTTGGCGATGCCCCTCAACGGCGACGTTGCCGACTGAGGCGGCGTCAGCCCGCCAACACATCCGTAACGCCGGCGCGGCTGGGATGTATCTTGTGGGTATGGCCACACGGCAGGCAGACGAGCTCGAGGGCCTCAGCCGCAGCGAGGTACTGCGCGCCTCGCCGCGGATGTTCGATTCCGCGCTGTTCGAAAGGTTCTCGCGCGTCCACTGGACCGTGCCGCCGATCATCTTCGTCCCGGTGATCACGATCATGCTGATCGAAGGGTTCGTGCACGGGGTCGGCTGGATGGCGCCTCTGTGGCTCGTCGCCGGCTATCTGTTCTGGACGCTGACCGAGTACTGGCTGCACCGGATCGTGTTCCACTTCGAGCCGGAGAAGGGGATCGGGGCGCGGCTGCACTGGATCATTCATGGGGTCCACCACGACCACCCGAACGATCCGTTGCGGCTGGTGATGCCCCCGGCGCTCAGCGTGCCGCTCGCCGCGTTGTTCGTGTACGTGTTCTACCTGGTGATCGGCAGTCCGGGTTACCTGCCGTTCGGCGCCGCGTTCCTCGCCGGATACCTGGGCTACGACATGCTGCATTACCACGTGCACCATCACCGGCCCAAATCGGCGCTCGGCAAGAGGTTGCGCGAGCTCCACATGCGGCATCACTTCCAGGACCACGAGCGCGGGTATGGAGTGAGCGCGCCGTTCTGGGACCACGTGTTCGGCACCGCGCCGAAGAAGACGACCCGCTAGCGCGGGCCCGGTCGAGGGACCGCGGATCGATGGCCTTGGGCTCGCGGATCGCGGGCATCGCGATGGCGCTGCCGGAGCGGCTCGTCTCCAATGAGCAGATCGCCGTCGGCCTCGGGGTCGACGCGGACTGGATCGCGAAGCGGACGGGCACCCGCGAACGCCCGTGGGCGACCGCCGACGAGCGCCTGTCCGAGCTCGCCGCGGACGCGGGCCGAGGAGCGCTCGACCGGGCCGCCATCGGCGCCCGCGAGCTCGACATTGTTTTCGTCGCAACCTCGACTGCTGACGAGATCACCCCCAACGCCGGACCGCTGGTCGCGGGGCTGATCGGGGCCGACGGCGCCGGGGCGCTCGACGTCGGGGCCGCCTGCACCGGCTGGCTGTCGGCGCTGGCGATGGCGTGCGGCCAGATCGAATCCGGACGCGCCGAGCACGCGCTCGTCGTGGGCGCGGACTTCCTGTCGCGCTTCCTCGACGTCTCCGACCGCGACACCGCCCCACTGTTCGCCGATGGCGCCGGTGCCGCGGTGGTGTCGGCGACCGACGAACCGACCGGCCGGATCGGGCCGATCGTGCTGCGCTCCGATCCCTCCGGATCGCACCTGATCCGGCTGGACCGGGGCGACATGATCCGCATGGACGGACGGGAGTCGTTTCGGGCGGCGGTGGCCTCGATGTCGGACGCGACGACTGAGGCGCTCGCCTCCTGCGATTGCCGGCCCGAGGACATCGGACTGTTCGTCTACCACCAGGCGAACTCCCGGATCATCCGCGCGGTCCGCCAGCGTCTGGGGCTGCCGGAAGAGCGCGTCATCGACTACGTCGACCGGTTTGCGAACACGTCGACCGCGACGCTCCCGATCGCGCTGTCCGTGGCGGAGGCAGAAGGACGGCTCCGGCGCGACGATCTCGTGCTGTTGGCAGCGTTTGGCGGAGGGCTCACCTGGGGCGCGACCGTCATGCAATGGAGCGCGAAGGCGCCCAGCCCGCTGATCGCTCAGCCCAGCGTGACGCCGACCGTGTAGAAGGCGACGTGCTGCGTGCGCGCCTTCGGGATCTGCTTGGTCACGCGCAGCGTGTGACGGCGACGAGTAAGCGGACGATCGTGCACTTTGCCGAGGCGACAGTCCGCCTTGAGGAGCGCGGCCTTGACCTGTGCGAGCGTCTTGTGCCCGAGGCCGGGCACCCGGCACGGAATCGCCGAGAACGGCAGCAGGCCGTGGTCGGCGACGCGGACCGCGCCTGGCTCGGCCGCAACCAGATAGCGGTTCTTGGGTCCGAACTCCCAGTACGCGCCGGACGGCAGGCCCTCGACCACTGTCCCGACCATCGGCCGGTAGAGCATGTGGGCGGCGGGGTCGAAGAGGTTCTGGACGTCCCACGGATCGATCGTCACCGATGGCTTGACACCCCCGAACACCGTCCAGTTGCTGACGCCGAGTGGGGCGCCGCCGGCGACCCGATACGTGAGCCCGGTGGTCGTGGTCAGGAACGTGCCGTCTGACGGCAGCGGGTTGAGATGTGACAGCGGGTTCCCGACGTTGTCGATGTTCCACTGGTCGACCAGCAGTGGCTGCGGTTCGCCGAACTGCGTGAGGTCCGAGACGTACAGCGGCGCACCCCCCGCGATGAGGTACACCGCCCCAGTGTCGGTCTCGATCAAGGTGCCGTCCGCCGGGACGGGGTTGAGCGTGTCGAACTCCTGCTGGGTGATGACCGTGTACGGCTGCGCGCCGCCCACGTCGCTCCAGCTGTTGACGAACAGCGGCGCGCCGCCCGCCATCTCGAAGAAGTACGGCGAACCGCTCACCTGCACGTACGAGCCGTTCGGGAACAGGGCGCCACCGGAGGCCGCGCCGGCGTCGACGTAATCGCTGTCGATGTTGATCGTGACGCCGCCGTAGGTCGCGTTGTGCCCTCCCTGGTACTGATGGAGGCGCTGATGGTTGGCCCATTCGGTGCTCGGAACGACGGAACTGTTGGTGTTCGCCTGGCCGTTCCAATTGGCGATCCAGAGTTCGTCGGGCTCGACGAAGCCGGTGCCGTTGGCGGCGACGAGGTCGCGGATGCCCGAGTTTTCGCTGCTGTAGACGCCCGAGAGGTAGCCGTGAGCGTGGAGCTCGGTTGTCCAGGCCGACAGGAACGCCAGCACCGCCTGCGTGTTGGTGCCGCCGGTGGTGTACGCCTCCATGTCGTCGTAGATCGGGTTGCCGGGCGACAAGCCGTTGGCCTCGGCCTGGGCAATCGCGTCGTCGGCTGCCGAGGTGCCTTCGGTCGTCGCCTGAGACGGCACGATGCCCGCGCACCCGCAGCCGTTCTTGGGCGCCTGGAGACCGACGTAGATCGGGAGCAGGCTCCAGCCGGCCGCCGACTCCTCATCGACCCACGTGGGACTGAGGTTTGACTGCGAGCAGGCCTCGTTGACGCCGCCGATGTAGATGCCGACCGCGCGGTAGGGCGATGCGCCCCACGCCGACATCGCCGACGGGCTCGGGGTCGAGCAGGCGTCGAAACCGAGGCCGGTGAACACGGGGTCGCCGGCCCGGTGAATCGCGCGTGGACTCGCGCCGGAGGTGTGGACGGCCGGCTTGCGGGGGTTGCTCGATTGCAGCGAGTGCACTCCGAGCGCCCGCGCGATTCGTGCCGGGTCGCCATGCCAGGTCGCGGTGATCGTGATCCCGTCGGCCGGAACCCCGAGCTGCGTCGACGATCCGCCGCGGGGCTGCGCGTTCCGGTCGGCCGCTCCGGGAAGGGCAGGCCCTGACGCGCCACCGCCCGCGCCCGCGGTGTGGGCCGCCAGGGGCGACACGAGAATCGCCTCTGTGCGCCCGACCGCGTGCGCCGGGCAACGTTGACGGGCGCTCGGCTGGCCTAGATACACGGCGTGGCGGTTGAACCGCACGCAAACCGCCGGTTCCGCTGCGAGGTCGTACACCGGCCACGACACGGGTACGACAAGCCGGTAGCCGTGATAGCGAACGACCTTGGTGTGGGGTGCCGCAGCCGCCGCGGCAGTCCCGGTCGGGGCCGCGAGCATCACGAACAATGCCAGCGTCGTAACTCTGAGTCGCAGTCGGAGTCGGGGCAATCCACGCATCCGCATACCAGCTACCGCGCCGGCCGCGCTCAGCTGACCAATCGTGCTCGCTGACCAGCGAGCTACCTGGTGGCGGGCATCCTAGCGAGGTCGCCGGAGCCTCGCAAAGACGGCAATAGAACTCACACCGACGGGTGCGACCGCGCTAGATGCAGGTGCTTTAGCGGAGGGGGCGGGATTCGAACCCGCGGTCCGCTTGCACGGACTCTGGTTTTCAAGACCAGCGCATTCGACCGCTCTGCCACCCCTCCAGGTCCGAGCGACGGTACCGCAAAGCCCATAGACATGGGGAATTGCCTGCTAACACTAGGAATCTTGGGAGTCCTCCGACCGGGTGTCCGAACCGCACGTGGGTCAGTCGAAGTCAGCCGAATTCAGCCTTCTGAGGTGTCTCGTTCCCTAGCCGTTCCCTTGAGCGCATTCCGCGACACGGCTCTGGCGCCGTGCGCGGGCGGCCCGGGCGACGCGCGCGATGTCAGCGGTTTCTTTGGCTGTGCGATGAGATCGTCCGAGAAAGAAGAAGGCGTCGGCTGGTCGAATCGGCGACGCTACGCGGCTGCCGACGATCCCTTGTTTTGGTGGCTCGCGAGACATCCGGTAGTTGGTACAAAATCAAGGCGCATGTCCGAGTTCGCCCCGACGCTGCGGGTGGATGAGATCGCTGGTCGGGTCCGGCTGAGTCTGGGCTGTCTCTTCGCCGCCGAGGGTCTGACGTTGCAGGAGGCGGCGGACGAGTTGGTGTGGAAGATGCTCGTGACGCTGATGGCGTTCCGCTCCCGCGGCGTCAGCGGACTCGGCGTCGTGTGTCGTCCGGACATCGGGCTCGTGACCTTTCTCTGGGAACTCGACGGGATCGCGGCGGCCGGTGACGATATCCGCGAGCGCCTGTTCGGCCCGAGCGGCATGGCTGCGTAGCTGTCCCCGTAACTACCAGAGGCCACGCATGGGTTCACCACTGGTCTTCCTTCTGTTGTTCTAGGCGGTCGGCAGACGGCCGGCAACCGCAGGGACGTCGGCTGCTGGGGTCCGCAGCCCCTGGGCGACAGTGAGCCGGTACTCGGAGGGGCAGCGGATGTCTTGCCCGTTAGGTCCGACGCGACCATGCACCGTCGCGGTCAGCGGGCCGCCGTCAGCCCCCTGGCAGCAAAGGCATGGGGAGCCCGTGCGGCGACGGCGAATGCCTCCACGCTCATGGTGAACTGCCGGACACCGTCCGGACCCACCCCCGGTCGTGTGCAGTGATACTCCCAAGGTGGTGGACGAACCCCACGGCTTTCAGCTCAGGCCGATGGGCTCTGCGATGCCTCTACTGGTGATGAGGCCCGCTCGGATCCGCGTTCCGGTGCGCCGAGCGGAGCGCCCTGGTCTGGCTCGCCGGGCGGTTGAGCGTCCTCGGGACTCGTCGCATCGCGCGATCGAGGTGAGCCGACTACGAGCCGCGCTTTTGCCTGTGCGGCGTTCGCCGCGACCAGCCGGGCCTCGGCCACCGATAGCTGCGGTGCATCGATGACGCTTGTCCGGGCGAGGTAGTCCTGCAAGCCTCGGCGTCTGCGACCGAACGCGACCGGCAGGTACCCAGCGAACAGCGGAATCGCGGCCAGGACGAGCCCGACCGCTCGGACGACTGCTCGCCATGGTGTGAGCTTGTCTCCCTCGTTCGGCACGACCCGAAACTCCATGATCCGGGCGCCGGGAGTCTGACCAGTCGTCGACCAGAACACGACGAAGTACAGCATCGCCCAGAGGGCGAACGCGACGGCCCCCACCGCCACCATCGCGCTCCTCCAGCTACTCGGCAGGTGGGCCACGGTGACGATCAAGCTGCCGCCGATCTCCACGATGAACGCCGGGATGATGATCAGCCCCGCGTCCAACGTGAACGCGAGCGTCCGCGCGACAATGCCGGTGTAGTGCCGCTCGGTCTCGCCGGTGTCCGCGCCCGGCGTCGTCCCGGCCACGACCGCGGTAGGCGCGGGACCGACCGGATGTTGGGCGGACGGGGATGCTGCTTTCACCTCCGCTTCCGCCGGCGGCGCGGACCTGTTCGCGAACGCCGATGGCCGGTGGCCGTTCCTATCGTGGCGAGCCTTCCGCAGAATCCAGTCGTCGGCGTGGCGTGCGCGAGAGCGCAACTCACCCCCGACCTGATCCGCAAAGCCAAGGCTCTGCTGCGTCACCGCCGCCGTGACGGCTGGACTGGCCGCGATCTCGTCGACGAGGCGCCATAGCGCCTTGCTAGCGAGCAGGCGGTCGACGAACTCGTCGACGAGCCCGCTCGCGAAGAGCGTGTCGACCACATGCTCGGCGCCCTCGGTCTCGAGCGCCCTCGTGAGCGCCGTCTGAACCTGCTCGCTGTCCAGCGCGTCCGCGAACAGGCTTTGGAACAACTGGCTGTCGAGCACCACCTCCGTCGCGCCCTCACGCAACGGCTTCAACGAGGCCGCGGCAAGGCTCCCCATCGCCGACAGCGGGCGTGCGGCGCGCGACCTGCGATTCGGTGTCTTACCCTCACTCACCGTCGTGTCCCCCTTTGGAACTTCGTGAACTAGAGGCCTGTTTGGGCTTTGATTTTTCCGGAGTTGACGGCTTTGGTGAGGGTTTGGTAGTCGCGTTCGTTTTGGTCGGCGTAGGCCTTGGAGAAGTCGACGATGGCGCGGTCGAAGGTGTCGCTGTTGCCGAGGTAGGCGGCGATCGCGATCCGGTCGCCGCTGCGGGCGTGCGCGCGGGCGAGGGTCCAGCCGCACAGCTTGCCGTAGGCGGCCATGCCTTCGGGGACCA
>Ga0335076_10006843_pt1 | contig 11501 bp, 12 predicted proteins | sample Lox_Sample_25_FD_206717 | JGI IMG/M metagenome (GOLD analysis project Ga0335076, IMG submission 206717) | Soil microbial communities from Loxahatchee National Wildlife Refuge, Florida, United States - Lox_Sample_2.5 | ecosystem: Environmental > Terrestrial > Soil > Wetlands | place: USA... | reverse complement strand
CTCGCGCTGCTGGATCGATAGGCCCAGCGTGCTGGCCACCACGAACATCGCGATGAACACCGCCAGCCCGCCGAACGCCGCCGTCACCGGGATCATGATCGTGCGGGCCTGCTCGAGCTCCGGGTATTCGGCCGCGCCGCGTGCGCCGCCCGTCAGCGCCTGCGCGCCGCCGACGGCCGCGCGCAGGCGCGAGATGTCGAAGCGGGGGCCGGCGAGCACACCGATCGCGTCGACCCGGCCAGGATGACCGGCCAGCCGCGTCGCCTCTGCGTCGGTCAGGAAGATCGCCGTCTGCTGGGTGACAGGGTGGCGGGGCTGGGCGACGCCGACCACCGTGACCGTGCGTGCGGGGCCTGCGGCCGCGAGGGACAGCCGCGTACCGAGCCCGGCGGGATAGCCGGTGACAACTTCGTCGGGGCCGGCGGGCGGACGGCCCGCGCTCAGCCCATACGGCGTCAGCGCGGTACTGCTCCAGCCGTGGGCGACAACGGACTTACCGGCGAGCAAGGCGGGCACCGACACGTCGCCGATCGCTGAACGGACTCCGGGCACGGCCGCCACCCGCGCAATGAGCGCGGAGTTCACCCGCGCTCGCTCGCCGAGCAGGACATCGTGGTCGGCGCCGGCCTTCTGCTGCCCGGTCACGACCGCCGTGGCGGCGGCGTAGCGCTCAACGGGCGCGTGCGTGCGCAGGATGGACTCGAGCTGCATGCCCCAGGCCATCGAGAGCACGGCCGCGGCGAAGAGCGCCACCAGCGCGCCGGTGAACGCGCCGAAGCGGCCGCGAGCGCTGAGCACAGCGAGACGCAACATCGCTCAGCCCCCCAGATGCGCGAGGCGCTTGGCGACCTCGTCGGCACTCGGGGCGTCGAGTGTCCCGGCCACCCGCCCGTCGGCGAGCAGCAGGACGCGGTCGGCGTACGCCGCCGCCACCGGGTCGTGGGTCACCATCACCACCGTGTGCCCGTCCTCGTCCACGACCCCGCGCAGAAGGGTGAGCACCCCGCGTCCGGCCTGGGTGTCCAGCGCTCCGGTCGGCTCGTCGGCGAACACCACGTCCGGCCGGGTGATGAGGGCCCGGGCGATCGCGACCCGCTGCTGCTGGCCGCCGGACAGCTGCGAGGGGCGGTCGCGCAGTCGCTTCTCCAGCCCAACCCGGGCGGCGATCTCACGCACGGCCGAGCGTCGCGGCCGGCGGCTGTCCAGCCGCAGCGGCAGGGCGATGTTCTGGGCGACGGTGAGCGATGGCAGCAGGTTGAAGGCCTGGAAGACGAACCCGATCCGCTCACGCCGCAGGATCGTCAGCCGCCGCTCGCTGAGCTGCGCCAGGTCGGCGCCGCCCAGCGCAACGGTCCCGGAGGTGGGCCGGTCCAGTCCCGCCGCCACGTTCAGGAGCGTGCTCTTGCCCGAACCAGATGGCCCCATGATTGCGGTGAACGACCCGGGGGAGAGCGCGGCGCTGACGCCGTCGAGGGCGACGACCGCTCCTTCGCCCCGGCCGTGGACCTTACGCACATCGCGCAGAGCGACCGCCGGAGCTGAGGCGGAAGCCCGGGTGGTGAGGGGAGTCGAGTTGACCATGCAGCGAACGTACGGCTGGCCGCGCCGGATCCACATCGTCGCGAGGCTGGATTCCGGCTCCTACCGGCCGACGATCAGTGCTCCTACTCAGGTAGGAGGCGGGAAGCGAGGGGGTCGGGGTACGTTCAACGCGTGAGTCAAGTCCGAGATCTCGCGCGCCGATTCTGGTTTGACGTGCTGGTCGCCGTTCTGGCCATCGCGGCCATGCTTGAAGTGGTTCTCGGACACGGCTCGCCCGGGACCCCGCAGGCGACACTGTGGTTCTGCGTCCCGGCGATCGCGGTCCTGGCGCTCGCGGTCTTCGCGCGCCGCCTTTCCCCGTTTGCGGGTCCGGCGGTGTACTGGCTGCTGGGCGCGGGGATTTCCTTCGTCGATCCGATCCTGATCCCGTACGCTGACGCGCTGTTCCCCATCGGGATGGCGGACGCGTTCCTGCTCGGGAACCTCCGCGACGTCCGCCGGGCGGCGTTCGGCCTGGCGGTCGTCATCGGCGGCGCGGCGACCATCGTCTACAACATTCCCGGACACTCAGCCAGCCAGCTCGTCGTCGTCCCTCTCGAGTTCGCGATCAGCTGGGTCGCAGGCTTCGCCGTGCGCCAGCGTGCCGTGCGGGCCGAGGCGGCCGAGTCGCGTGCGACCCAGGCCGAACGGGAGCGGGACACGGCCGCACGGATCGCGGTGGCCGAGGAGCGGACCCGGATCGCGCGTGAGCTGCACGACATCGTCGCCCACGCCGTCAGCGTGATGGTGCTCCAGGTCGGAGCGGTCAGGCACAAGCTCCCGGCCGCGCTGTCCGAGGATCGCGAAGCGCTGATGGGCGTCGAGCAGGCGGGGCGCGCCGCCCTGGCCGAGATGCGTCACCTGCTGGACGCCATGCGAGAAGAGGGGGAAGGCGTCGAGTTCGGACCCCAGCCAGGGCTCGACCGCCTCGACGCGCTGCTGCGAGACGTCGTGCGCGCCGGACTCCCCGTGCGGTTGCATGTCGACGGTGATCCCCTGGATCTGCCCCGCGGGATCGACATCTCGGCCTACCGGATAGTCCAGGAAGGTCTCACCAACGCGCTCAAGCACGCACAAGCGACCCAGGCCGAAGTCGCGCTCAGATATGCCTCAGACCAGCTAGGGATCGAAGTGAGCGATAACGGCCACGGTGCCGCGGGAAGCGACGGCCCAGGTCACGGGCTCATCGGGATCCACGAGCGCGTCAAGCTCTACGGCGGCGAGATGAGCACCGCGACCGCCAATGGCGGCGGCTTCACCCTCACCGCGCGACTCCCGCTGAGCGAGTACCGGTCATGAACATCCGTGTCCTCATCGCCGACGACCAGTCGATGGTCCGGGCCGGCTTTCGGATGCTGCTCTCCGGCGAACAGGACATCGACGTGGTGGCCGAGGCGAGAGATGGGCTCGAGGCGGTGGCCAGGGCCGCGCGGCTTGATCCGACCGTGATCCTGATGGACATCCGGATGCCCGAACTCGACGGCCTCGAGGCGACGCGGCGCATCATCGCCGCAGACGCCGCCGCCCGGATCCTGATCCTCACGACCTTCGGCCTCGACGAATACGTCTACGAAGCACTCCGCGCCGGGGCGAGCGGGTTCGTGCTCAAGGACGACCCTCCCGAACAGCTGATCGCCGCCGTCCGCACGGTGGCTGCGGGAGACGCGCTCCTCTCACCGGCGATCACCAAGCGCGTGATCAGGCAATTCGCCCGCATTCCCCGCCCCGTGCCGCCGAAAGAACTGGACGAGCTCACCGCACGAGAGCAAGACATCCTCCGGCTCATCGCCGACGGCCTGTCCAACGCGGAGATCGGGAAACAGCTCTATATCAGCGAGACGACCGTAAAGACACACGTCACGCACATCCTGCAGAAGCTTGGCCTCCGCGACCGCGTCCAGGCGGTCGTACTCGCATACCAGACCGGGCTCTTCGAGAGACGCGCCACCACGCAATAGCGCTGAGGCGTCAGTTGACGTCGAACTCGTTGCCCTCGGGGTCCTTCATGCCCACCGCGTAGTGATCGAGGCCGTCGGCGCTCAGGGCTCCGGTGAACGTGGCCCCGAGATCCATCAGCCGCCTGGCCTCGGCGTCGACTCGCTGCATGCGGGTGGCGAGCGGGACCGAACGGTCGGTCGTACCGGCGCCGCCGCTGGCGTGGATGTCGAGGTGGAGGCGGTTCTTGACCACCTTGGCGTCCTGCACCACATGGAACCAGATGCGGGGGCCTTCACCACGGGGATCGATGATGCTGTCCGCGCCGATGTCTAGCTCACTGTCGGGAAGCCCGATGTCGCGCCGCCAGTCGTCCCAGGTAGCGAACCCTTCGGGGGCCGGTTCGAGCACGTATCCCAGGGCAGCCGCCCAGAAGCGGGCAAGCAGCTCAGGGTCCTTGCAGTCGACGACGAGCTGGAATCGGGCAGGCATCGCGCTCCCATCGGCTCAGCAGCGGCCCGGGCGCTCGCAAGTATGCCACCGGTGAAGGCCGGGTGAACCGGCAGGCGGGGCCCCATCGGCAAACTCCGCCGACTCCTAACCAGCCGGGCGACCGTCCCGCGGCCTGGCGATTAGCTGGCGTGCAGGACGAAGAACAGGAAGCACAGGAAGGCCCCCGAAGGCCTGTTCGCGATGTTGTCCGGGAGCATCTCGCGCGGGGTGTCCGGTGCGACAGCTGGCTCGCTGATGACCGTTATCCGGAAGCCGGCCGCGGTGAAGGCGTCGGTCATCGCATGCAGCGGCCGGGTCCAGAAGCGCAGCAGGGCGGTCTGGCCGCCCGCGGTCCACTCAGCGGTGTAGTCGTAGGTCGCGAAATAGTCGGGTTCGAGGCCGGCCTCACGGTGCCACAGGTTCTCTGCGAAGGGATGGTCGACGGACACGATGAGCCGTCCGCCGGGCTTGAGCACGCGCCGCAGCTCGGCTAGTGCCGGGCCCCAGTCCTCCAGGTAGTGCAGTACGAGGGAAGCGGCGACGTCGTCGAACGTGTCGTCGGGGAAGGGAAGCGGACTGCCCAGCTCGGCCACGTGCAGGTCCGCGTCGTCACCGAGCCGCCGCCGGGCCAGCTCCAGCATCCCGGCGCTTTTGTCGATGCCAGTCACGGTGGCGCCCCGGTCGCGCAGCGCCGCGAATAGAGGACCAGAGCCGCAGCCGGCGTCGAGAATCCGGCGGCCCGCCACGTCCCCCGCCAGCGCCAGCATCGCGGGTCGCTCGTAGTAGGCATTAACGAGGCTGGTCTCGCTGGAGGCCGTGTACGCCTCGGCGAAGCTGTCGTAGTCGTTGATCCCCGGCGGATCTGCAGAGTCAGCGGACAGCGAGACGAGCCTGGTGGAGATCGCGCCGGGGGGGTTGTGGTTGTCAGGCATGCGGCCCATGCTGGCATGCACCGTTATGGACGGCGACCCAGGCGGGCGATTGGGCGGAGTGGCTGACCCGAACCGGGCAAACTTCCACTGGTACTCGTTGTCCTGCGGTCACAGTCATGCCTGAGCTGGAGGGCGGACACGGACGCTCAGCGGGCCATCCCCGGGTTTGAGCCCTGCAAGGACACCGCAATCTTCATCAGATCTCCACGGCGTCTCCATACCGTCTCCACACCGTCGCCCTCCATAGTGTGTGGCACTTGCGAGATAATGGGAAAAGGCTCCTAAATCTAGGCAGGGTATTTTCGGCTCTAAATGGGGGATTCGCCGTGGAGTCACGTGGAATATCAAGGGATACGCGGTGGGCGTTGGGGTGGCTGGCCGGTGTAGTCGTGGGTGCATCGGCGCTGCTGGTGGTGCTGGTGGGTCCATTGCACATTGCCACCGGCGGTACAGGTCATGTGGCCGCAGTCCTGGCCTTCGTTGGCGTACTGGTAACCGCTGCCGCATCAATTATTGGTCTTACCGTCACCCGGCAATCGAGCCGCGCGGCAGAAAATCGTCTACGGCTAGATGCCGCAATGCGGGCGGGCGAATCATTCTCTTCTAAGACATCAGATCCTGTGAGCTCCGCTTCAGTAGCTTCGAGCTTGCTCGCACTTACTAAACTAGAAAATGTCGATCTCGCCGTGGCGCTTCTGGTAGATTTCTGGCTGCCTGGCGTTGACGGGAGGATATCAGACGAGGCGGCTATCCTGGTTGTGGATGCCGCACTCAGGTCTGGGAAGCCCAATGCTCAGCTAGTTGCAGCCGAAGTGCTGTGCCGAAACTCGGCGCTCCTGGATCCTTGCCAGTCGACGCACTGGCCAAGCTATATCGATGGCAGCTGGAATCCCCGGTTCGGCCCGAAGACCAGGCTGCTGCTTATAGATGCGCTCACCCGCATGGCTATAGCTAAAGTTCCGGTAAATGAGAATGCGCTGCGATCTGTTGCGGTGCGACTGTACGGAATCTATGAGGCAGAGCCCAAGAAGAGCAATGTCAGGGGCTGCGTAGCCACGCTGATTGATGCGCTAATCCCCGCCCTGACGAATCTAGGTTATTGCGATTTTATGCAAGGAAATAAGGAAGTCTTTCTCAAAGATCTGAAAAAGGCTGCTGAGCATAAGAAACGCAATCCCGACGACTTCCTTGCTCGTATGGCTGCAGACTACGCTGAAAAGCTCCACGCATGGGCGGAACCGTGCACTAAAGGAGATATTGAGCGAACGCACAGTCCCCTTGCTGCCACCACCACCAACCCAACGCTAGGGGGCCGGTCCGACATCTCGGCTGTGATGTCTCATGCCCAGTGGTGGCGCCATGTTTACCGGCGTCGTCTTGCGGCCTGAAGTCGGCCTGACAACAGTGTTGGCAACCGTCACGGCGCTGGCGGCTGCCGCGGTTGCCGTCGGGGGTCGCCGTCGGCTATACCGTTTGGGAGCGATGCCGCTCATGCTGCTGTCCGTCGTGGTGCGGACGATTAGCGGGTCTGGCATCTGGCCGTCCGGCCCGCCGATGGGAGGTTGCAACATGGCCCATGGCAGGAGCGCCCCGCCAGGACGAAGGTCACGTCCGGCACGCAGGGGTTCGACGCAGGTCATCAAGGCAAATATTGCCACCCTGGCCCCCTTGTCGGTGATCAGGGCGGAGGAGCCGGTGACGATGAGAGCAGGGGACTGGATCAGCCTGGCTGGATTGGCGGTCTCGGTCATCGGGTTCAGCGTGATGATCAGGCAACTGATCCGTATCGCGCACGCGTCGGAGGCGAGCCGTCAAGTGAACCTGAAGGAGGCAGATCCGCTTGCTGGAGGGTCGTCGGCCTCCTTGGCAAGTAGCTGACCTGAGCATCAAAGCAGGATGCTTCGCCCTCGTAATCGCCCTGGAGGCGACCGGTCACGTCATATCCCGCGGGAGGTTAATCCCTGTCGGGTGCTGCTTCTCCTCGGAGTTGATCAGCGCCGCGACGGCGGGGTAGCGACGCATCTTGGCGAGACAGCTGCTGCGGTTCGGACTGACGCTGCCGGTCGGGATGCCCAGCCTGACGCTGATCTCGGCGTACGGCGGCGGCGGGTCCGCGATGAGCAGGGCGATCAGCCGCTGGCCATCCGGGGGCAGGTGACTGAACGCCTCACACAGCGCCGCATTACGCTCGGCTTCGAGCAATTCCTGCTGGGCGGCCCCGGCTTGCTCGGTGGCAAGGTTGTCGGCGTCAAGCCCATGGCCAACCGCGTGGGATCCGTGGGCGGCGCGCAGGACTCGCTTGCACTCGCGCCGGGTTATCGTAGCGAGCCACCTGGGCAGCGCGGCCGGGTCGCGCGCCTTGCCCAGATGATCCGCCAGGAGCAGCCAGACGCTCTGACCGACATCCTCCGCGTCGGCGCGGCTGAGCCGGTACTTCCGGCAGATCGACCAGATGAGCGGGGCGTACTGCTCGACGAGCGCGTCCCACGCCCGCTTGTCGCCACTCCTCGCCCGGATCACCAGATCAATGACGAACGGGCCAGCGTGCATCGCGTCGGTGTCTGCCTGGCTCGTGAACCCAGCGGCGCCGTCCTCGCTCATTCTGTACCTCCGTGTCACGGTGCCGCGACGCCAACGCCGGGCTCACCCGCAGGTCGAATTCGTCCATGGCCAGCCGTCCTTGCGCGAAGGCGGCCCTTGGTACGCTCGGGTCTGTTCAGTAGCTGAACGTTGTCGCTCCTTCATCGCCGATCCATTCCCATAGCTGGACGGTTCCGGCAAGTTCAGCGTTGGGCAGCAAGTTCAGCGTTGGGCAGCAAGTTGCCCTTATCGAGCTGCTTGGCGTTGAAGCAGACCGGGCAGACCATGTACCGCCCGCCCGACTTGTGATACCGGGCGAGCAGATCAGGCAGTGCTGGGCATCCGTCGCAGGCGACGCCGACGGCGACCCCGTCGAGGGCGAGCCGGACGGCTTCCTTGGTCTGGAACATCAGGGTCGGCCGCCCGGATTCGGCGGCGCCGACCGCGACGAGGAAGGCCACGGCCACCTTCTCCGGGTCTTCCAGGCCCGTGCCGAGACTGATCAGTGCCTTTCCAGCCATGGCTGTCTCGCTTTCGTCAGGATGCTACTGGGCTTGGTCTTGAAGATGCGGCTGAGGCTGAGCCCTGATTCCTGCTCAGAAACGGGCTGGTTCCGGGTGGCACTGCTGCCTCAGCATGCTTCTTTCAGGTGCCAGTGTGTACGGGCCCGTGTCACCGCTGCTATCCGACGTTCTACGGATACCCATACCGCCGCGATCGGAGTATTTTGGGAGGGGGTGCGATGACAGTTCCGGTGACAACCAGCGAACGGGACCTGCGCGCCCTAGCCGGGATCGTCAGCGAGGCCCGCCCCGACCTACCGGACGGGGAGGGGCTGGCGCCGTCCCTGATAGCCGACCTGCTGGACCAGATCCGCTGCGACATATTGACATTTTTCGGCATGGACAGCGGCGAGCAAGCGTACTGGTTTGCGCAGGACATTCCGCCCATCGACACTGCCGGCTTCGAGGACCTGGATCGGGCGCAGTGGGAGCATTACTGGGACTGCCAGCCATGCAGCTACCCCGACCGCACCGGCGACCTGCGCAGCATCGTGACAATCGCGGATTTCTACTCGGCCAGACAATGGCATGCCACCGGCATGTACCACGACCTTTACCGGCCGCAGGGAATCGAACATGTGATCCAGCTATGTCTGCCGGAAGCGTCAAGGCAAACGCCAGGGCCGGGGCGGACCGTGCGGCTGGTCCTGTACCGCGGGCCGGGCCTGGACTTCTCCGAGCGGGACCGAGCGTTGCTTACGCTGCTGCGCCCGCACCTGCACCAGGCCTATCTGGACGCCGAACAGCGCTGCCGCCCCGTCCCCCGGCTCACCCCCAGGCAATGGGAGTTGCTGCGCCTGCTGGCCGCTGGGCACACCAACACGCAGATCGCCCGGCGGCTCGGCATCTCCGAGGGAACCGTGCGGACCCACCTGGAAAACATCTACACCCGGCTGAATGTCTCCAGCCGCATTGCCGCCGTCACCCGCGCCTTCCCCGACCGGGTTGCGTAGGGGCTCCGGCCGGGCGAGGGTTGTCGCTTGGGATGCCGCGAACCTGGGATCGTCCCCACGTATGCCTCACACGGCTCGGAGCATCTTGGTGGGCTCGCTGGCCTTCGCGCGCCGCCAGCGGCCTACAAGGCCGGTCCAGAAATGCCGGTGCTGGGAGGCGTACTCTAAACCACCACGCGGGCCCGATGACGACCGGCCTGGCCGCGACGGACGGGAGATGCAGTGCACGCGAAGATCTTGTTCATCACTCTCGCCGTAAAAGATCTGGACCGGTCAATCGCCTTCTACCGTGACGGTATGGGCTGGCCGACCGAGGGCATCGTCGGGCAGGAGTTCCATGACGAGGTTACCGGCGCTGATGGAACCATTGCTTTCTTCAAGCTCGACGGAGGCCTGCTGCTCGGCTTGTACGAACGGGCCAACCTAGCCAAGGACGCCAGCCTGCCGCCCGGCCCGTCCAGCTCCACCGAGTTCAGCCTGGGCATCCCCGCTCAATCACAGGCAGAGGTGGACAAGCTGCTCCGGCAAGTTGAAGCCGCGGGAGGAACGCTGACCGCGCCCGCTCACATGCGCCCGTTCGGCGTCTACTCCGGGTACTTCACCGATCCCGACGGTCATCTCTTCGAGATCGCGTGGAACTCCAACGAGTAGAACCGGATGCCTGAGCGCCGTGTCGCAAACTCATATCCCACTTGCGGCGCTGGAACTCGACGCCGATGATGCCTTCGTCTCCCATCGCCAGGCCCTGTTCCCCGATTTCCTCGTCTATTGTCCGGTAGCCCAGCCTGCAATCGGCAGGCGGCAAAGGCGTCGTACGCATCGAAGACAGCTACGGCACCGGTATCGACGACCTGTGGTCGGCACTGACCGACCCCGGCCGGCTGGCCTCCTGGTACGGCCAGGTAGAAGGCGACCTCCGCCTCGGCGGGGCAGTTCCGCCTGCACGTGGCAGACGCCGACGCGGACGCCACCGGGCGCGTGGAAGCGTGCGAGCCGCCGCGGCGGCTGCAGGTGACGACCAGCTAGCTACCCTGCACCGGACGTGGATTATCGTGCGCCGCGCACTTCCGGTGCGCGGCTCGCAGCGCGCGCTGGCGGAACAGCCCGGGCCCGATCCCGGAGGCTGTGCCGGTGACCGCACCTCCCTTCTCAGGGAGACTGGCTGTGACCGCCCTTAGGGCCTGGCCTGGCCATCTCATAACTGCCCGCACAGCCCCTGGAGGGCTACCCACACGGGCCCGGCCGGGCAGGTCAGCTGTACAGCAGGCTGCGGCTGGGGGTTTGAGGCTGACTTAATCCCCGTCCATAGTCCGATAATGAGCAGAACCAGGACGATCCCGCCAATCCCAAGCCACCGATTCACTGGCTTCCTGGGCGGCTCTGGCGATCGCTTCGGCAGGCGTGGCGCGAGCAGGTAAACGAGACCCCCGATCACGAGCAGGACGCCGAGCAAGATCGCAATCAGCACGACCGAGGCCGCAAGTCCTTCCATGTCGCGAACGTTACACCATCCACAGCGGACTGGCTCATGCTAATATTGCCGCCCTCCGGGGCTCGTCGCCATCCAGCGACGCATTAGGAGCGTAGTCTCGTGCCTTGGTCCCAGGCCCCATAAGTTTCAGATCCACAGGTTGTTGGCGCTGACGACCGTTGGCTGTTGGCGGTGGATCAGGGACACGTCTACCAGCCGGTTGACCTCGTTGCTTAAGCGTCGCCGACAAGGGATCGATGACGTCACCGACCATTATGCGAAGATTATCGATGGCCTGTCGGCCCAGCCGATCTTGATCGGCCACTCGTTCGGGGCCTGATCGCGGGGAAGCTGCTCGGCATGGACCGCGGCGTGGTGGCGATCGCCATCGACGCCACGCAGATCAAAGGCGTGCTACAGCTGTTGCATCACAGGGGGTATCGGATGACCTTGGCGACCGCGGCCCTTGCCCCGGCGTACAACCCGGGCTCGTGGAGCACGTTCTTCACGCTGACCGGCACCGTCGCGGCCACGCTGACGGGGCTGTTTTTCGTCGCCTTCTCGCTGCGCGTACGGGATCTGCAGCTCAGCGTGGTGATCAGGACCCGGGCGGCTTATCTGCTCGCGCTCCTGGTCGTGATCGTGGTCTATTCGGCGTTCATCCTCATGCCGGGCCAGTCACGTGCCGCCGTGGCGGCTGAGATTCTCATCGTGTCAGTGGTCGGCGTGGCTTACCTCGTCGGCTGGTGTCTCCCGCGGCTGGTTCGGTTGGCTGTGTTCTCAGTCGATCTGGTCATCCGGTGGATCGCCGGGGTGACAGGCTTGCTGCTCGGCGTCGGGGCGGGATCAGCCTACTTATCGGGAACGGCGGCGGACTGTACTTCCTGGCGTTCGGGGCGTTGCTTCTTATCGCCAATGAGATCGCAAGCGCCTGGAGCCTGATCGTGGGGATCGGCAAGGACACCGGCGCCGAGGACATCATGTTCGGGCGACA
>Ga0335076_10006842_pt1 | contig 11502 bp, 8 predicted proteins | sample Lox_Sample_25_FD_206717 | JGI IMG/M metagenome (GOLD analysis project Ga0335076, IMG submission 206717) | Soil microbial communities from Loxahatchee National Wildlife Refuge, Florida, United States - Lox_Sample_2.5 | ecosystem: Environmental > Terrestrial > Soil > Wetlands | place: USA: Florida... | reverse complement strand
CGCGGCGCACGGCTTCTCGATGATGCGGCCCTCGCCCTCGCACTGGGGACACGGCCGAGTCACCGTCAGGAATCCCTGCGAGAGGCGCTGCCGGCCGCGCCCGCCGCAGGCAGGGCACGTCTTCGGTTTCGTCCCCGGCTCGGCGCCGCTGCCCGCGCAGGCGTCGCACCGCTCGAGACGGGACACCACGATCGGCGCCTCGACGCCGAATGCCGCGTCGCGGAACGAGAGCGTCATGCGGTAGACGAGATCGCTGCCGCCCGAGGGACCCGCGGGACCGCCGAACCCCCCGCCCGCCGCGAACCCGAACAGGCCGCCGAAGAGCTCCGAGAGGTCGGCGAAGCCGGTGGCGTCGAACCCGGGAAAACCGCCGGACGCTCCCATGCCCGCGTGGCCGACACGGTCGTACCTCGCCCGCTTGTCGGCGTCGGAGAGGACGGCGTACGCCTCGGAGGCCTCCTTGAACTTCTCGGCGGCGTCCGGATTGTTCGGGTTGCGGTCCGGATGGTGCATGAGCGCGAGCTTCCGGTAGGCGCTCTTGAGCGCCGCCTCGTCGGCGTCGCGATCGACACCCAGTACCTCGTAGTAGTCGCGCTTCTGGCTCATTCCGGAATCCGGGATCGGTGATCTTCGATCGCCGATCGGCTAGGGAGCCGCCGGCGACGCGCCGCCCGAGCCCGCCCGCTGGAGCATCACGCGGGTCAGCACCTTCGAGACGCCCTGCATGTCGAAGATCGCCTCGTTGAAGGCCTCGCGGGACTCGCCGATCGCGATCTCCCGGGAGCGCTTGAGCGTCTCCTCGATGCGGCCCCGCTCGTCGTCGCCGAGAGCGCCGCCGAACTCCGCCAGCACGCGCTCGTTCGACGCGATCATGCCCTCCAGCCGGTTCTTGATCGCGGCGATCTCGCGGCGCTCGTGGTCCGCCTCGGCGAACGCCGACGCCTCCTTGATGATCTTGTCGATCTCGCTCTGCGAGAGGCCGCCGGCCGGATTGATCTGCATGCCCTGCGCCTTGCCCGTCGCGAGGTCGCGCGCCGAGACGTTCACGATGCCGTTCGAGTCGATCGCGAACGTCACCTCGATCTGCGGGACGCCGCGCGGCGCCGCGGGGATGCCGACGAGCTCGAACCGGCCGAGCGACTTGTTGTCCTTCGCGATCTCGCGCTCGCCCTGCAGGACGTGGATCTCGACGACCGACTGGTTGTCGGCGACCGTCGTGAACACCTTCGTGTTCTTCGTCGGAATCGTGGCGTTCCTCTCGATCAGCTTCTCGAAGACGCCGCCGTGCATCTCGATGCCGAGCGACAGCGGGGTCACGTCGAGGAGCACGACGTCCTTGATCTCGCCCTTCAGGACGCCGCCCTGGATCGCCGCCCCGATCGCGACGACCTCGTCGGGGTTGATGTCGCGGTTCGGCTCGCGGCCGAAGAGCTCGGCGACCATCCGCTGCACCTTGGGCGTCCGCGTCTGGCCGCCGACGAGGATGACCTGGTCGACGTCGGAGGGCTTGAGGCTCGCCGCCGCGAGCGCGTCGAGGCACGGGGCGGCCGTGCGGTCGATGAGGTCGGCGACGAGCGACTCGAAGCGTTCTCGAGTCAGCGTCCGGTTGATGTGCTTCGGGCCCGACGCGTCGGCCGAGATGAACGGCAGGGTGATCGTCGTCTCGGTCGCCGTCGAGAGCTCGCACTTCGCCTTCTCCGCGGCCTCCTTGAGGCGCTGGAGCGCCATGCGGTCCTGCCGGAGGTCGATGCCCGTCGACTTGCGAAAGTCGTCGAGCAGCCAGTCCATGATCTTCTTGTCGAAGTCCTCGCCGCCGAGATACGTGTCGCCGGCGGTCGCCTTGACCTCGTAGATGCCGTCGCCGAGCTGCAGGATCGAGATGTCGAACGTGCCGCCGCCGAGGTCGTAGACCGCGACGGTCTCGCTGCCCTTCCGGTCGAGGCCGTAGGCGAGGGAGGCCGCCGTCGGCTCGTTGATGATGCGCAGGACCTCGAGTCCCGCGATGCGGCCCGCGTCGCGCGTCGCCTGGCGCTGGGCGTCGTCGAAGTAGGCCGGCACGGTGATGATCGCCTCGGTGATCTCCTCGCCGAGCGCCTCCTCGGAAAACTCCTTGATCTCGCGGAGGATGAACGCGGAGATCTCCTCGGGGCTGTACTCGCGCCCGCGCGCGCGGATCTTCACGTCGCCGTTGACGGCGCGCACGATCTCGTACGGCAGGACCTCGCGGGCGTGCTGGGTCTCCTCGGCCTCGTACTTGCGCCCGACGAGGCGCTTGACCGCGAAGACCGTGTTCATCGGGTTCGTGATCGCCTGCCGCTTCGCGATCTGGCCGACGAGCCGCTCGCCGTCCTCGGTGAAGCCGACGATCGAGGGCGTCGTCCGGCTGCCCTCTCGATTCGTCAGGACCTGCGGGGTCGCGCCCTCGACCACCGAGACGCAGCAGTTGGTCGTGCCGAGGTCGATCCCGAGGATCTTGCCCACGATGCCTCCCCTACTTCCGGGTCTCGTCGGTCTCGCCCGGCCGCACGGCGACCTTCACCGAGGCCGGACGGATGAGACGGTCGTTCAGGAAATACCCCTTCTGGAGAACGTCGAGAATCGTGCCGGCGGGCACGCGGTCGGTCTCCTCCGTGGCGACGGCCTCGTGCAGGTTGGGGTCGAACGGCCCGGACGTGTCGATCGGAATCAGCCCGTAGCGCTTCCAGAGGTCGGCGATCTGCTTGCCGATGAGCGCGACGCCCTGGCCGAAGTCGCTCTCGAGGTCCTGCGGACGCGCGTGCTCGAGGGCGCGCCCGAAGTTGTCCATCACGGGCAGGAAGTCGTGCACGAACCCGGCGAGCGCGATCTTGAAGTACTCCTGGCGCTCCTTCTCGCTCCGCTTCTTGTGGTTCTCGAATTCGGCGAGCTTGCGCAGGTGCCGGTCCTTGAGCTCCTCGAGGTCGCGATGGATCGAGCGCAGCTTGTCCTCGGCGGCCGCGAGAGCGGCCGTCTCCTCCTGCTCGAGCGCGGACTCGAGCGAGTCGCCCGTGTCGCGGACCTCGACCACTTCCTCTCCGGGAGGCCGCCGGCGGCGATCGTCGCGATCGCTCATCGCGGACCTCCCTCGGAGTCCGTGTCCTCCGCCTCGCGGCGGTCCAGCCGGTCGGACACGGCGCGGCCGAGAAGCTCGACCACCGGAATCACCCGCGTGTACTCGCGCCGCGCCGGGCCGATCACTCCCAGCATTCCCGTCAGTGTCTCTCCCGTGCCGTAAGAGGTCAAGACGGCCGACAGCCGCGGATCGACCACGTGGGAGTCTTCCGACCCGAGGACGACGCTGGTGCCGGGCGCGTCGAGATAGCGGGAGACGAGGTCGAGGACCTTGGCCTTCTCCTCGAACGCCTGGAAGACCCGGCGCAGGGAGAGCACGTCGGCGAACTCCGGTTTCTCGAGCAGACGGGCGGTGCCGTCGAAGAAGACGCTGTCCTCGGAGTCCTTCTTCTCGAGCGCCCGGCGCGCGAGCTCGGCGGCGCGGCCCATCATCCGGCCGGCCTCCTCGCGCTCGCGCGCCAGCGCGACCACCAGGCGCTGTCGGACCTCGTGCAGCGTCCGGCCGCCGTACTCCCGCGTCAGCCGCTCGGAGAGCGCGTCGAGCTCCTGGCTCGTGTACGCGATCTCGGTCTCGAGCACGCGGGAGATCACCACGTCCGGCTCGTTGACCTGCACCACCAGGATCTTTCCCGGCGCGACCGCGAGGAAGCGCAGGCTCTTGATGACCGTGTGGAGCGCGTCGGGCGCGACCACGAATCCCACCTCGTCGGAGAGCTGGGAGAGGAGCCGCGACGCCGCCGAGAACAGGCGGCTGACGTCGCCGCCGGCGGAGTCGAGGTCGGAATCGACCTGCTCGCGGACGTCGTCGGCGACGCGCCGCTGGCGCATCAGCTCGTCGATGTACAGGCGGTAGGCGATGTCCGTGGGGACGCGTCCGGCGGAGGTGTGCGGCTGCACCAGGTACCCCCCGTCGGTCAGGTCGGCCATGATGTTCCGGATCGACGCCGGGGACAGAGCGAACCGGTCGCACTTGAAGAGAGTGCGGGAAGAGACCGGGCGCCCCGTGTCCACGTGGACGCGGATGATCTCCTTCAGAATCGCCCGGCTGCGCGTGTCGAGGCCCGCCATTAGCAGTCTCCCATCGGGAGTGCTAATGATAACAGACCCGCGGCGGGAGAACGCCGCGGCGGAAACCGGGCTGCGCAGCGCGCAGGCCGGGTTCCGAAACAGAACCAGACCCGCGGCGGGAGAACGCCGCGGCGGAAACCGGGCTGCGCAACGCGCAGGCCGGGTTCCGAAACAGAACCAGACCCGCGGCGGCAGAGCGCCCGCCGCCATAGACTCCGCCGCGTGGCGGAAGATCTGCTGACGAGCCCCCTCGGCCTCGTCGGCCCCGGCCGCGCCGGACGCGCCTTCGCGCGCTCGTGGACCTCGGCCGGCGGCCGCATCGGCTGGGTGCTCGGGAGGACCCGGCACGCAAGCCGGCTCGGCGAGAACGCCGCCCTCGCGCCGGACACCGAGTCGATTCCTCCGGCGGGGCTCGTGGTCCTGGCCGTGCCCGACGACGCGGTCCGCCGTGTCGCCGAGGAGCTCGCCCCGCGCGCCGCCTGTCCGTTCGCGTTCCATCTCGCGGGGGCGCTCGGGAGCGAAGCGCTCGAATCGTTCCGCCGGCGCGGGAGCGCCGTCGCGTCGTTTCACCCGGTGCGCCCGTTCGTCGGCGCCTCCGACGAGGACCTTCGCGGCGCTCTCGTCGCGGTCGAGGGAGACCCGGAGGCCGTCGAGGCCGGACTCGCTCTCGCCGCACGGCTCGGCGCGCTCCCCTACCGGCTCGCGGCGACCGATCGCGGCCGCTACCACGCGGCGGCCACCCTCGCGGCGGGCGGGACGGCGGCGATCGTGTCGGTCGCGGTCCGGAACTGGGTCGCGATCGGCATCCCGGAGGACATCGCGCGCGAGACGCTCGCCGGACTCTCCTCGAGAGCGGCCGCGGCCATCGCCGCACGCGCGTTCGCGCAGGCATTCACGGGGGCGGTCGCGCGGCGGGACGCGGGAACCGTGCGGGGCCATGTCGCTGCTCTCTCCGGAGAGCCGGAGACCCTCGCGCTCTATCGGGCGCTCGCCGAGGAGACGCTCGCGCGCACCGCCGGCTCCGGCCGCGAGGAGGAGATTCGCGCGATCCTCCACGCGACGGTTCCCTCTCCCGATCGCAACGCGTCGTAACCCGTTGCCGGTGTTACAATTCTCCACGGCCGGGCGCGGCGCGTCCGACAACGAAACTAATGGTCTTCTTCAACTACGCCACGATGCAGATGGCGGCCAAGGTCGTGTACTACGGCCCGGGGCTGTGCGGTAAGACCACCAATCTGCACCACATCTACGGTCGGACCGCCCCCGGCTCACGGGGCGAGATGGTTTCGCTGGAAACCGAGACCGACCGCACGCTCTTCTTCGACCTGCTGCCCCTCGACGTCGGCGTGATCGGGGGATTCAAGACGCGGATCCAGCTCTACACGGTGCCCGGTCAGGTCTTCTACAACACGACTCGCAAGCTCGTCCTGAAGGGCGTCGACGGCATCGTGTTCGTGGCCGATTCCCAACGGGCGATGAAGGACGCCAACGTCGAGTCGCTCGCGAACCTGAAGACGAACCTCGCGGAGATCGGCATCAAGCTCGAGGAGATTCCGCTCGTCTTCCAGTACAACAAGCGCGACCTCGCGAACATCCTCTCGCTCGAGGAGCTCGAGGAAAGCGTGAACCGCGAGCGCCTGCACGAGAGCTACGAGGCGTGCGCCGTCCTCGGCCAGGGCGTCTTCGAGACCCTGAAGGCGATCTCGCGCCTGACGCTGCGCTCGCTGAAGAAGCGGATGCTCGGCGAGGAGAAGCCCGCGCCCGCGAAGGCGGCGCCCTCGGCGACGCCTGCGCCGCCCCCGAAGCCGCCGGCCGCTTCCGCGCCGCCGCCTTCGCCCGAGCCGCCTCCGAGAGCCCCGGTCGCCGAGGCGACCGCGGAAATCGAGGAGGCGCTCGATTTCGAGCCGGGCGCCTTCGCCGCGCAGCCGGACGCGCCCGCGCTCGCGCACGAGCTCAACCAGCCGCCCTCGGGCTTCGACGGCGGCGACGTCGAGACGGTCCAGGAGTTCGAGCAGGCGCTCGACTCGCTGGACGCGCCGCTGCCCGATGCGGCGGCCGCGGCCTCGGCGGCGCCGATGCCGGAGGGCGAGATCGCCGAGGTCTCGTTCGCCGAGGCACCCGAGCCCGAACCGGAGAAGGCCGTGACCGAGGAGGTCCGGCACGTCAAGGTCGGCTCCAACATCGACATCCTCGCCGAGCTCGAGAAACTGCGGAAGACCTCGACCGCGGCGGCGTCCGCCTCCGCGGAGAAGAAGCGCCCCGCGCCCGCGGGAATCTCGGTCGACGATCTGCTCGCGAGCAGCCTCAACCACCGCAAGGAAGTGAGCAAGGTGTTCGAGGTCCACGTTCCGCGCCGCCAGCTCCAGGGCCACCAGATCACCGTCGCGCTCAAGTTCGAGGACGGCAAGGGCAACGAGATCGGAGAGGCGAAGAGCTTCCCGATCGAGCTCCAGTCGAAGAGCGACATCCAGAAGCTGCTGCTCTCTCTGAAGTTTCACATCCTCGGAAAGTGAAGGCGCTCCCGCTCGGAGCCCGGTCCCCCGCGGCTCGCCGCGCCCGATCCTGTGACCTTCCTCACTGTCCTCGGCGTAAGACAAACCCCATAAAGGCTTTGTCTTTTCCCGCGGCCCCGGTTTAACCTATTTTCATGCACTCGGCGACGAGCTGGCTCGGGTGGAGCGTTGTCTCCGCGGCCGCGATCGCGGGCGCCGCCAGCGGATGCGCGTCTTCCCGCCGCGCCACGACCGCCGATGCCTCGAGCGCGGCGCCCGAGCCCGTCGATCCCGCGATCGCCACCGCGACTGAATCGTTCGACCTCGGCCGCGACGCCGCGCTGAACGGAAACATCGAGTGCGCGCGGCTCTACTTCGACGCGGCAATCGCCGCGCTCCAGCCGGTCGGGGAACCCCCGGCGAGCGGACCGCGCCTCGTGTTCTCCTACGACCTCTGGGACGGCATCCAGCGTTACGAGGCACTCGCCGGACCGACGGAGGAGGCCGGGACGTCGCACGGCCAGGTCTCGCCGGAGCTCGAGGCGATCGAGAGCCCCGAGGCGACCCCGGAGGAGATCTCGGCCGCCCGGGAAGAGGTCGCGGCGGCGATCGGCGAGACGTCCTCGGACGTTCCGCTCGTCGTGAACGACTCCGTGCTGCGTCTCGTCGCCGCGTTCCAGAGCGACGGGCTCCACGACAAGATCGCGGCCGGTCTCGGGCGATCGGGTCGTTACATCCCGATGATCCGGCGCATCTTCGCCGAGGAGGGCCTGCCGCAGGACCTCGCGTGGATCGCGTTCATCGAGTCCTCGTTCCTGCCGCACGCCCGCTCGCCGCGCGCCGCGCAGGGCATCTGGCAGTTCATGCCTCGGACGGGAAGGCAGTACGGCCTGAAGTACAACGGCGTCGTCGACGAGCGCAGCGACCCGGAGAAGGCGACCCGCGCCGCGGCCCGCTACCTGGCGTACCTGCACGAGATCTTCAACGACTGGTATCTCGTCATGGCCGCCTACAACGCGGGAGAGGGCAAGATCCTTCGCGCGATGGACCGGACCGGCGCCCGTGACTTCTGGCAGCTCGCCGGCACCTCCGCGATCCGCCGCCAGACGGCCAACTACGTGCCGGCCTTCCTCGCCTCGCTGCTGATCTCGAAGGATCCCTCCCACTACGGCTTCGACGTGACCCTCGCCCCGCCGTTCGACTTCGAGCTGGTGACGCTCGACCGCTCCGTCGACCTGCGCACGGTCGCGGGAGGCATGCAGATCGCCTACGAGGATCTTCAGGCGCTCAACCCGGAGCTGCGATCGCCGGTCACGCCGCGGGAGCCCGAAGGCTACGACCTGAGGATCCCGTCCGGCGCTCGCGAGACCTTCCTCGCCGCGTTCGCGGCAACGCCCACGACCCTGCCGCCGCTCTTCAAGACGCACACGGCGAAGAAGGGCGAGACCCTGCCGCGGATCGCGAAGCGGTACGGCATTTCGGTCACGGCGATCGCCGACGCGAACTCCCTGTCGCCCCGCTCGAAGGTCGCGCGCGGCCAGGAGATCCTGATCCCGCAGAAGACCGCGGCCCGCAAGACGACGCCGAAGAAGGGCGCGGTGAAGGCGGCGAGCGCCGCGCCGACGGCCTCCAAGAGCTACCTCGTCAAGAGCGGCGACACGCTCTATCGCATCGCGCTCCGCCACGGCGTGACGGTCGCCGAGATTCTGGCGATCAACGGCCTCGGCGGCACGCCCTCGCTGAAGGCGGGCGAGAAGATCTCGATTCCGGCGAAGACGAAGTGAGTCCCCGGGTCCTCGCCTCGCGCCTGCTAGACTAGTTCCGTCCTCACCGGCGATCCGGCGCTCCTCGGCCCCGAGGAGGCCTCATGCTCGCCCGCATCCATTCCGCCGCGACCTTCGGGCTCGACGCGCGCGTCCTCGACGTCGAGGTCGACGCGTCCTTCGGCCTGCCCCGCTTCACGATCGTGGGCCTTCCCGACGCGAGCGTCCGCGAAGCGCGCGAACGGGTCCGCTCCGCGCTGAAGAACGGCGGCTTCCCGATGCCCGACGGCGCGGTCACGGTCAACCTCGCGCCCGCCGACTTCCGAAAGTGCGGCGCGGCGCTCGACCTGCCGGTCGCGATCGGCCTGCTGCAGCTCTGCGGGTTCCGTGGCCCGGACGACCCGCCGCGCGTGTTCGTCGGCGAGCTCGGCCTGGGCGGCGAGGTCCGCCCCGTGCGCGGCGCCCTGTGCCTCGCGCTCGCGGCGCGCGACGCCGGCTTCTCCGAGATCGTCCTGCCGGAGCAGAACGCGGCGGAGGCCGCGGCGGTCTCCGGCATCCGCGCCATTCCCGTCTCGCACCTCTCCGCCGCCGTCGCGCACGTCCTCGGCCGCGCCCCGATCCCGCCGGCCGCCGGGACCGCCGCCCCCGCGGCGCCGCCGGTGGCGGATCTCTCGGCGGTGCGCGGCCAGGCGATCGCGCGGCGCGCCGCGGAGATCGCCGCCGCGGGCGGGCATCATCTCCTGCTGGCCGGGCCGCCGGGCTCGGGCAAGACGATGCTCGCGCGGCGCCTCCCGGGCATCCTCCCGCCCCTGTCTCCGCTCGAGGCGATCGAGACGACGCGGATCCACTCGGTGGCGGGAATCCTCGTCCCGGGATCGGGTCTCCTCACCGCTCCGCCGTTCCGCGCGCCGCATCACGGCGTCTCCGCGCCGGGCCTCGTCGGCGGCGGCCCGCGCCCCGCGCCGGGCGAGGTCTCGCTCGCCCATCGGGGCGTGCTCTTCTTAGACGAGCTGCCCGAGTTCCGGCGCGACGTGCTCGAGGCGATCCGCCAGCCCCTGGAGGACCGCCGCGTCTGCGTCGTGCGCGCCGCCGGCGCCGCGGCGTTCCCGTCCGACTTTCTGCTCGTCGCCGCGATGAACCCGTGCCCGTGCGGCTTCTACGGCGACCCGCGCCGCGCCTGCGCGTGCGATCCGCGCGAGCGGCGCCGGTACGCCCGGCGCATCTCGGGTCCGCTGCTCGACCGCATCGATCTCCACGTCGCGGTCGAGCCCGTCGCCTGGAAGGACCTCGCGGGAGCCGGAGCGGCGGAGACCTCCGCCTCGGTGCGGGAGCGCATCGTGCGGGCGCGAAACCGCGCCGCCGCGCGGCGACCGGGCGTCGGCGGCTTCCGCAACGCCGATCTCGCGACGGACGAGCTCGGGCGGGCCTGTGCCCTCGATCACGACGGCCGGCGGGTTCTCGAGACGGCCCTCGAGCGCCTCGGCCTGTCCGTTCGCGCGGTGCACCGGGGCCTCCGCGTGGCGCGCACCATCGCGGATCTCGCGGAAAGCGAGCATGTTCTGGCGCGGCACCTGTCCGAGGCGCTGTCCTTCCGCGCCCCCGCGCTCCTCGCTTCCTGCCCGAGCGTTCAGGTTGACAGCCGCGGGGGGCGTCCATAGGATCCCCTCAACCACCGGGGCCCGGATCCCGGTCAGTTGACTCCCAAGCGGTTCGGCGGCGTACGGGGGGAAGCCCGCCCGCCGGGGCGCCGGAGAGGCGATCCGATGAAGAAGTACAACACCATCATCTTCGTTCCGCACGCGCGGGCGCGGTTCCGGCAGATGACCATCTCCACGCGCGCGCTCGGAATGGCCGCCGCATGCGTCGCCATCCTCCTCGTCGCCGCCGTGGCGTTCGGCTGGGCGTTCTTCGCCACGTCGCGGCAGGACCGCCTCTACCGGTTCGCGATGGCGGAGAACGACCGGCTGCGCGCTTCGACCGCCGCCCTCCACCGGAAGCTCGACGGTGTCTCGAAGCAGTTGACCGACTTCGAGGCGCGCACGCGCCGTCTCGCGATCGTCGCCGGCCTCTCCGAGGCGGTGCGCCCCGGCGTCGGGGGGCCGGCTCCCGTTCCCGGCACCGGCGCGGACCTCGCCGGCCAGAGCGCGCTCCTCGCCTCGCGGCTCGCGCTTCTCGAGACCCAGTTCACGCACCGCCGGGAGCTCGTCGCCGAGACGCCGACGGTCTGGCCGGTCCACGGCGTCGTCAACTCCGGATTCGGGGTTCGCGCGGATCCGTTCACCGGCCAGCCGGCGTTCCACGAAGGCATCGACATCTCGACCCCGCGCAGCGAACCGGTGCTCGCGACCGCGGACGGCGTGGTGGTCCGGAGCGGCTGGGCCGGCGAGTACGGCAAGGCCATCGCGATCGCGCACGGCGACCGCTACGAGACGCTCTTCGGCCATCTCGAGCAGACGCTCGTGACCGAAGGGCAGCGCGTGCACCGCGGCGACCGCGTCGGGCTGGTCGGCTCGACGGGCCGCTCGACGGCGCCCCACCTGCACTACGAGGTCCACGTCGACGGCCACGCCGTCAACCCTCTCGACTACATCCTCGAGACTCGCTGACCACCGCGGCACCCGCGGCGGGAGAACGCCGCGGCGCCTCCGCCCCGCCGCTCCCCTTTCGCGGTTCCGAAATCCGAAATAAACTCCCCCCCTTCAGATGTTAGCCGTCCAATCATGATCGACCGGTTGCTCGCGAAGGTCTTCGGCACGCAGCACGAGCGGGACATCAAGAAGATGTTGCCGCGCGTCGAGCGCATCAATGCGCTCGAGCCGACGATCCATGCCCTCTCGGACGAGGAGCTCCGTGGAAAGACCGTCGAGTTCCGGCAGCGGATCGCGAAGGCCCTGGAGGGGGTCCATCCGGAGGACGAGAAGGCGGCCCGCGACGCGGTCCTCGACGAGATCCTCGAGGAAGCCTTCGCCGTGGCGCGCGAGGCGTCGGTTCGTGCCCTCGGCATGCGGCCGTTCGACGTGCAGCTGATCGGGGGCATGGTCCTCCACGCGGGCAAGATCTCCGAGATGAAGACGGGCGAGGGCAAGACC
>Ga0335076_10006841_pt1 | contig 11503 bp, 11 predicted proteins | sample Lox_Sample_25_FD_206717 | JGI IMG/M metagenome (GOLD analysis project Ga0335076, IMG submission 206717) | Soil microbial communities from Loxahatchee National Wildlife Refuge, Florida, United States - Lox_Sample_2.5 | ecosystem: Environmental > Terrestrial > Soil > Wetlands | place: USA... | reverse complement strand
TGATGGTCCGGAATTTCGTTGTGGTCTCTGCCAATTCGTCGTCGACGTCGGAGTCCGCAACGATCCCGCCGCCGGAATAGGCGCGGGCGGTGCGCCGATCGGCCGAGAGCTGCGCGCACCGGATCGACACCACCCACCGGCCGTCGCCGTTCCGGTCGCACCAGCCCGCCGCGCCGGCGTAGAAGCCGCGGTCGCCCTCGAGTCCGGCGATCATCGCGACGGCGTCCTCGGTCGGCACGCCGCCGACCGCGGGTGTGGGATGCAGCGCCAGAGCGAGATCCAAAGCGGTGGTTGAGCTTTCGCGGAGCCGCGCCGTGATCGGCGTGCTCAGATGCCACAGTGCCGCGGTGCGGCTCAACTGCGGCGTCGGCGCGACCTGCAAGTCAACGCACAGCGGGTCAAGCGCTTTGCGCATCCCGTCGACCACCAGCGCATGCTCCAGTCGATCCTTGGCCGACGCGGCGAGCGCGGCGCCGTTGGCGCGGTCGGTGTCCGGGTCGTCGGAGCGCGGTGCCGAACCGGCGAAGGGCTGGCAGGCCACCCGCTCGCCGCTGCGGGCCACCAGCAACTCCGGACTCGCGCCGACCAGGGCGCTGCCGGTGTAGCGGCTGCCCGCGGACGACAGGTCCGCGCCGTAGACGTAGGCACCCGGATCGGCCACCGCGAGCTTGGTCAGCAGCGTGGGGATGTCCAGTGCGTCGTCGGCGACCAGGTCGAGCGCGCGGGCCAGCACCACCTTGCGCAGCCCGGTGTCGGGGTCGCTCAGCCCGGCCAGGGCCCGTCGGATCCGGGCCCGATGTTCGTCGGGGGCGGGGACCGTGGCCGCCACCCGCACCGGCGGCAGCGGTCGCGTCAGCCACGACGGCAACGCGTCGCCGAACGCGTAGGCCCGAGGTCGCACCAGCGCCGCCGGCCGGACGACATCAAAAGGCAACGCGCCCACGATCATTGGCGTCTTTCCCCGGCGCAGGGCCGCCCGTGCGGCGGCGACGTCGGGGTAACCGGTGTGGGTGCCTTCGGCCACCAGGGTTCCGCCGGGGCCGCTCAGCACGAACGTTGGCGCGCCGGTCATTGATATCCGGCGGGGGACAACCCGAGCGCCGCCACCTGGCGCACCCCATGCTCGAAGCCGCAGACCGCGAGTGATGCGGCGGGCATCGCGAACCGCGCGCCCCCCGACACCGGCAGTTCGACCCAGCGGGCGATGATCGCCCGGGAGAAGTGGCCGTGGCCGACGAACACCACGTCGCGTGAGCCCATCTGGCCAAGCGCCAGGGCGATCGCCTTGTCGGCGCGCTCGCCGACCTGCTCGAGGCTTTCGCCACCCTCCGCGCCGTCGGTCCACAAAAGCCAGCCGGGCACCTTTGCGCGGATGTCGTCGGTCGTCAGCCCCTCGTAGCTGCCGTAATCCCATTCGGCCAGCAGCGGCGTGACGTGGTCGACGCTCAGCCCGGCCAATTCCGCGGTGACGACGGCGCGTTTGCGTGGACTGCTGACCGTGTACGGATTGTCCAGGTGCAGACTAGCGAGCAGGTCGGCGAGCAGCTTCGCTTTCTCGCGGCCGCGCTCGGTGAGGTCCAGATCGGTGCGGCTGGTGTGCTGACCCGACTTCGACCATTCCGTTTCGCCGTGCCGCACCAACACGAGCCGATGGGTCTCGATCGCCACGTGCCGATTCTGCCGCACTTGCGGCGCGGATGTCTGGGTGCGTGCTTGGATGGGCACGTGACGCGGGTACTGGCAGTGGCCAACCAGAAAGGCGGAGTTGCCAAGACGACGACGGTTGCGTCGTTGGGGGCGGCGATGGTGGAGCAGGATCGGCGGGTGCTGCTGGTCGATCTGGATCCGCAGGGGTGTTTGACGTTCTCACTCGGACATGACCCGGACAAGCTTCCGGTGTCGGTGCACGAGGTGCTGCTCGGCGAGGTGGAACCGTCGGCGACGCTGGTGGACACCGAGGAGGGAATGACGCTGATGCCGGCCAACATCGACCTGGCCGGTGTCGAGGCGATGTTGCTGATGCGGGCGGGCCGGGAGTACGCGCTCAAACGCGCGCTGGCCAAGCTCAACGTTCAGGCCCCGGGGTCGGCGACGGGTAATGGTGACTTCGACGTGGTGATCATCGACTGTCCCCCGTCGCTGGGTGTGCTGACGCTCAACGGCCTGACCGCCGCGCACGAGGTGATGGTGCCGCTGCAGTGCGAGACGCTCGCGCACCGCGGCGTTGGCCAGCTGCTGCGCACGGTGTCCGACGTGCAGCAGATCACCAACCCCGATCTTGCGCTGCTCGGCGCGCTGCCGACGCTGTACGACTCGCGCACCACCCACACCCGTGACGTGCTGCTCGACGTCGCCGACCGCTACGACCTGCGGGTGCTGGCGCCGCCCATCCCGCGCACGGTGCGGTTCGCCGAGGCCAGCGCGTCGGGGTCGTCGGTCCTGACCGGCAGGAAGAACAAAGGCTCGGCGGCCTACCGCGAGCTGGCCACCGCGCTGCTCAAGCACTGGAAGTCGGGGAAGTCGCTGCCGAGCTTCAGCCCCGACGTGTGAGCGTCAGGCCCGCGGGCCGAGCCCGACCAGGGTGGCGCCCCGCTGCTCGAGCAGGTTCGTCCCGGCCACGGCGGGCACGATCGGGCCGGTGGCGGCGCCGCGGTCGACCGGGATCACCCGCTCCAGCGCGCCGGTGGGCGGGTCATAGACACCGATGCCGCCCGTGACCGGTATCAAAAGCCGGCTGGCCATCATCGTGCCGGGACCCAGCGGGACGGCCGTGCCGGCGTTCACGGTGTACCGGTAGAGCAGGGACGCGGCGTCCAGCATGACCACGCTGTCGCCCGTCCAGAACGTGACGAAGGTGCCCGCGTGGGAGACGGTGCTGTTCGGGGCGGCCGGTTTGGGCAGCAGCGTGCTGGAAAGCTGCTGTCCGGTTTCGTCATATATAACGATCCGGGGTTGCGGTGACGGCAGATATGCCGCGGTGCGCAGTTCCGACACCGCGAGCACCTTGGCGCCGGAGTCGGGGCTGACCCCCGGCTGCTGGTTGTATCGCTGGTCGGGTGAGACGTCCTCCTTGGCCACCTTGAGCATCGTCAGGCGCACGTCCGGGTTGTTCGGGCAGGTCCCCAGGATCGACACCGCCGCCGAGCTCGCGGCCGACGACAGGAACTGGCACGGCGGATTGGGCGGCACCGGCGGGTTGACCGGCGCGTCGATCGCGCCCCAGGCCAGCGTGCGCACCATGTCCGATCGCCACATTTCCAGGTAGGTGCGCCCGGCCGACAGCACGGTCGTGCCGTCCGATGACAGCGCGACCCGTTTGTCGGCGTAGCCGCTGCGGGTCGGTCCCCGCTGCCCGGTCGCCGCGTCGACGGTGCTGACCTGGCCGCACCCGCGGTCGTCGGGGTAGACCGCGACGGCGAGGTTGTATACCCACGTCACCCCACACAGGTCGCGGTCGCGGGCGAAGCTCCACCGCTGCGCCCCGGTCACCGGATCGCGACCGACCATTTCGTGCCCGTCACCGGTGACGACGCTGCCTTCGACGACGATGGGTTCGTCGGTGTGGGGGCTGGCCGCGGTCCACAGCTGCCGCAATGTGGCGGGCACCGCGCGCGCCGGTGTGAGCGCGGGCGCCGGCGCGGCGGCGGGTCGGCTGATCGTCGCGCGCGCGTCGCTGGTCCACCAGATCAGCACCGCGGCCACCGCGATGATCACGACGATCGCGGCCGCGGCCACCAGGTCGGCCCGGGTGCGGCGCTCGGGTTTGATCAACGGCTCGGTTACGACGCGTTGGCGGTCGCGGCACCACGGGGGCGGCGGCGCCGGCGGCGGCGTCGCGGCGCCGCGCCGGCCTCCGCGCCGGCGGCCGCCTCAGCGCCGTTGGCGGGCGTTTCCAGGTGACCCGTCAGCGGCTTGCCGCCGCGGGTGCGCCGGCGCGAGCGGGTACGGGTCGGCCGCTCGGCGGTGTCGCGACGCTGCGCACGCCTCGCCGGGCCGACGGTGCCGCGCGCATCCTCGGGGATGTCCAACTCGGCGTACAGGTGTGGCGAGCTGGAGTATGTCTCGGCCGGATCGGGGCAGCCCAGGTTCAGCGCCTTGTCGATCGTCGTCCAGCGGGCGAGTTCGTCCCAGTCGACCAACGTGATCGCCACACCGGCCTTGCCGGCGCGGCCGGTGCGGCCGATGCGGTGCACATAGGCCTGCTCGTCGTCGGGGCACTGGTAGTTGACGACGTGGGTGACGTCGTCGATGTCGATGCCGCGGGCGGCGACGTCGGTGGCCACCAGCACGTCGATCGCACCGGTGCGGAACGCCTTGAGAGCCTTCTCCCGCAAGCCCTGGCCCAGATCGCCGTGAACCGCGCCGACGGCGAAGCCACGTTCGGCGAGCTCGTCGGCGACCTTCTGCGCGGTGCGCTTGGTGCGGGTGAAGACCATTGTTGCGCCGCGGCCGCGGGCCTGCAGCACCCGACCGACGAGCTCGACCTTGTCCAGCGCGTGCGCCCGGTAGACGAACTGCTCGGTGGTGGCGTGCACGGCCGACGAGTGCGGGGCCTCGGCGCGGATGTGGGTCGGCCGATTCATGAAAGTCCGGGCGAGGGTGATGATCGGGTCGGGCATCGTCGCCGAGAACAGCATCGACTGCCGCTCGTCGGGGATCTGGCGCAGGATGCGCTCGATGTCGGGCAGGAAACCGAGGTCGAGCATTTCGTCGGCCTCGTCGAGCACCAGCACCGACAGGCCGCCGAGCTGCAGGTGACCTTGCTGCGCGAGATCCAGCAGCCGCCCCGGGGTGCCGACCACGACGTCGGCGCCGGCCTGCAGCGCCTCGATCTGGGGCTCGTAGGGGCGCCCGCCGTAGATCGCGGCCACCGCGAGTGGTCGCCCGTCGGCGGCGAGATGTTTGGCCGCGCCGGCGAGGTCGCCCGAGACCTGTAGGCATAGCTCACGGGTCGGCACCACGACCAGGGCCCGCGGGACGCCGGTGAGCGGGCGGTCCGCATCGCCTGCGATCCGGTGCAGCAGCGGCACGCCGAACGCGAACGTCTTGCCCATGCCGGTGCGGGCCTGGCCGATCAGGTCGTCGCCCGCCAGCGCGAGCGGCAGCGTCAGCTCCTGGATCGCAAACGGATGTTCGATGCCTTGCTCGGCCAAGGCGCGAACGATTTCGCCGCGAACACCGAGTTTGGCAAATGTTGGATTGAGGGCGGTCATCTAGCCTTCCGTGTCGTTCCTCGTTCTCGTCCACGCGCGCACGAGTTCGAGAGACACGTCCTGGCACCGGCGACGACGCCGATTCGCGAGGCCCTGCGCAGTCCTTAGGCGGGCCAACTGCGTGCACGCACACATATCACGGGCGGTGGCGTTGCCGCACGGCCCGCCGGCCGACGACGCTCGTCACCACCCGTGCCTTCATCATACCGGGCTACAGTGTGGGCCATGTCCTCCACGCAGCCCACCGCTTCGGCTGCCCCGCGGATCGCGGCCGATCATCCCGGCGTCGACAAGCTGTTCGCGCTGTTGGCCTACGGCGAGATGGCGGCGTTCTACCGGCTCACCGACGAGGCCCGAATGGCGCCTGACCTGCGCGGCCGCATCGCGATGGCGAGCATGGCCGCCGCCGAGATGCAGCACTTCGAGATGCTGCGGGATGCGCTGGCGAGCAGGGGAATCGACGTCGAGCAGGCGATGTCGGGATACGTCTCGGCGCTGGAGAACTATCACCGGCTCACCACACCCAGCACGTGGCTGGAGGCGCTGGTGAAGACCTACATCGGCGACGCCCTGGCCGCCGACTTCTACCGGGAGATCGCCGACGTGCTGCCCGACGAGGTCGCCGACGTGGTGCGCGGAGTGCTCTCGGAGACCGGGCACTCCCAGTTCGTGGTCGCCGAGGTACGGGGTGCCGTGGCCGCGAGCGCCAGGCAGCGCAACCGCCTCGCGCTGTGGGGCCGCCGATTGCTCGGCGAGGCGATCACCCAGGCACAGTACGTGCTGGCCGAGCACGACGAGCTGGCCGACCTGGTGGTCTCGGGCACCGGCGGCCTCGGCCACATCACCGAGTTCTTCGATCGCCTGCAACGCACCCACGCCGCGCGGATGCGCGAACTCGGCCTGGCCTAGCGGTTGCAGGTCGCCGCGATCGTGTTGTAGGCCTGCGACACCAGCGTTTGGCCGTTCCCGTCGGTGATCGCGCAGTTCAGGTGGCTCGCGAAGCTCACAGCGGTGACGGAGTTCACCACCACGTTGCCGCCCAGCACCAGCCTTTTGCTCCACGGCAGCGACACGTTGAATTCGGTGTGCAGGGCCCCGGTCTCGTCGGTGTAGGTCACGGTCACCGGGTCGAGGGGCTGCTTGGTGCCCGAAACCGTGTAGATGATCGTCTGCGTGGCTGCCTGCGGCGGCGGTGTCTCCGACGGGCGCTCCGCGGCTGGCGAAGGGGGAGCCGAAGAGGCCGGTGCCTCGGCCGTGGACCGGCTCGTGGTGGTCGTCGGCGTCAACGTGGTCACGGTCTCCGGCGGCAGCGACATCGGCGGCGGCGTCGGGGTGAAAACCGGCCGGCTTTGCGGCGGCGTCGGGGTGAAGACCGGCCGGCTTTGCGGCGGCACCACCCGTGCGGTTCTCGAGGCGCTGTCGCCCCCGGTGACGATCACGATGGTGCCGACAATGGCGGTCAGCAGCACCGCGCCGGCCGCCGCGGCGACCCAGCGCCAGCGGCCGGAGTCGGGCGCGGTGAAGGCGTCGTAGTCGTAGTCGTCGTAGTCGTCGTAGTCCTCGACGGGGTGGTCGACCTCGTCCCATGCCTTCTGCTCTTCGCGCGAGCGCTCATCGCATGCCTTCTGCTCTTCGCGCGAGCGCTCATCGCTGCCCTCGGCTTCGGCGGTGCCGTAGGGGTCACCGCCGCGAGACATGTCCGTCGAATAGCGCCAGCTCATCGCCCTTCACTCCCCAACTTCGCCGCTCCGATGGTACGGGCGTCCACCGGCCGGTCTCGGCTAGCCGTCGGCGTGTCGGCGCGGTCAGCGCTTCGCTGACCGCGAACGACCACGCGGTCAGCGCTTCGCTGACCGCGAACGACCATCGCCGACTCACGGCGGCGCGTGTCTACTAGCCTGCTGACGGGAGAGCGATGAGCGCTCGCGCGAAGAGCAGAAGGCTACGCATCGACGGAAAGGGTGCACCGTGGAGGTCAAGATCGGCATCGCGGACAGCCCGCGGGAGCTGAACTTCAGCAGCTCACAGACGCCCGCGGAGATCGAGAAGCAGATCAGTGCGGCCCTCGCCAGCGGGGCCGACGTGCTGAAGTTGATCGACGAGCGGGGCCGCACGTTCCTGGTCCAGACCGCCAAGATCGCCTACGTCGAGATCGGCGCGGCCGACGTGCGCAGGGTGGGTTTCGCGGGCTAGCCGACGCTACGAGCGGGCGAGCGGCACGTGCGACAGGCCGCGCCAGGCGAACTGCACGGTGCCTTCGACGGCGTCTTCCTTGGAGATCGGCCGGTCTGCGCCCAGCCAGTACCGGGCACAGTCGACGCTGATGGCCACCAGCCCGACCGCGATCATCCGGGCGCGGTGGGCTTCCAGCCCCGAATCCCGGCTGATCAGGTCGAACACCGCGTCGGTGCAGGACTCGGTGGCGACCCGCACCTGAGCGGCCACCTGCGGTTCGGTGACGTAGTCGTTTTCGAAGATCAGCCGGTAGCCCTGGCCGTCGTGCTCGATGAAGTCGAAAAACGCCTGCACCGCGGCGCCCAGCCGCTGGCGGTTGTCGGTTGTCGTGCGCAACGCCTGGCGCACGCCCGATACGAGGTTGTCGACGTGGCGCTGCAGCACCGCCAGGTAAAGCTCGAGCTTGCTGGAGAAATGTTGATACAGAACGGGTTTGCTCACCCCGGCCCGCTCCGCGATCTCGTCCATGCCGGCCGCGTGGAAGCCGCGGTCAACGAAAACCTCACTGGCAGCGGCGAGTAGCTGACCTCGGCGCTCGTTCCGCGGCAGCCTGCTGCCGCGCCGGTTCGCACCATGGGCCACGTGGTCGCCGTCGGCGAACCGGGCGCCTCGTCGCTCGGCGGCGTTGGCGAGATCGCTCATCACTTCCTCTATCTGACGCTCTGGCGAAACGGCATCTTGGGTTGGGTCCGAGATTCCGACACTACTACCCGTCGGCGGGGGCGCGCCGTGCCGGGACTGTGACATTCTGTGTCGGTGACCGATGACCCGGGGCCTCGCCGCGGGGGCATCCCAGTGCTGCGCAACGAATGCAGAGAGCCGCTGCGCGCCCAGCGCGACCCCCTGACCGCCGATTCCGGGCGTGTCCGGTCCAACCGTGAGGATCGGCGGCGGTGGCGCAAACAGACCTGGCTGGGCAGGTTCATCTCCACGTACGGCTGGCGGGCGTACGCGTTGCCGGCGCTGGCCGCCGTGACCCTGGTGGTGGTCTTCCAGACGGTCACCGGGACCAGCGCGCCGCCGCCGTCCGGGGAGGGACCCGCGCAGGGCCCACCGAGGATCGGTGCGGTGGGCACCGCGATCATCGGCGCCCCGCCCAAGGGCATGACCCAGTTCGACGCGAACCTGCCGACCGGGATCCTGCCCGCCGGCGGCCCGTACACCGAGGCGGGCGCCAAGACGTGGCACATCGTGCCGGGCACCGGGCCGCAGGTGGGTCAGGGCACCGCCAAGGTGTTCAGGTACACCGTCGAGATCGAGGACGGCATCGACACCACGGGGTTCGGTGGCGACGAAGGGTTCGCCCGGATGGTCGACCAGACGCTGGACAACCCGAAGAGCTGGACCCATGACCCGCAGTTCGCGTTCGTCCGGGTCGACGGCGGCAGCCCGGGCGGCAACCCCGACTTCCGCGTGTCGCTGACCACGCCGATGACGGTCCGCGAGGGCTGCGGCTACGAAATCCAGCTGGAAACCTCCTGCTACAACCCCGTCTATGACGGGCAACCCCGGGTGCTCCTCAACGAGGCCCGGTGGGTGCGGGGCGCCGTGCCGTTCCAGGGCGACGTCGGCTCCTATCGGCAGTACATGATCAACCACGAGGTGGGGCACGCGATCGGCTATCCGCATCACGAGCCGTGCCCCGACACCGGTGCCCTGGCCCCGGTGATGATGCAGCAGACGTTTTCCACCAACGACAACGACGAAAGCAGGTTCGACCCGGACACTGTCAAGCCCGACGGCAAGGTGTGCCGGTTCAACCCCTGGCCGTACCCCATCGCTTGACCCGGGAAGCGGCGCGAGGTGGTCGCTGTTGATCAGTGTGCAGGTGTGGTTGTGTAGAGGTCAGGAACGCACCACAGCTTGCTAGTCTTGCTAGTAGAGGGACGGACAGTCGGTGTCGATATTGCCGCCGTTGGTGGAGCCAGCCGCCGGGCTGACGCGCGAAGAGGTCGCGCGCTACAGCCGTCATCTGATCATCCCGGACCTCGGGGTGGACGGCCAGAAACGGCTGAAGAACGCCCGCGTGCTGGTGATCGGCGCCGGCGGGCTGGGGTCGCCGGCCCTGCTGTACATGGCCGCCGCCGGGGTGGGGACCATCGGCATCGTCGAGTTCGACGTCGTCGACGAATCCAATCTGCAGCGCCAGATCATCCACGGCCAGTCCGACGTCGGCCGGTCCAAGGCGCAGAGCGCGCGGGATTCCATCCGCGAGGTCAACCCGCTGGTGCAGGTCCGGCTTCACGAGCTGCGGCTGGAGCCGTCCAATGCGGTCGACCTGTTCGAGCAGTACGACCTGGTCCTTGACGGCACCGACAACTTCGCCACCCGCTATCTGGTCAACGACGCCGCCGTGCTCGCGGGAAAGCCCTATGTCTGGGGCTCGATCTACCGCTTCGAGGGCCAGGTGTCGGTGTTCTGGGAGGACGCCCCCGACGGGCTGGGGCTGAACTACCGCGACCTGTACCCCGAGCCACCGCCACCCGGGATGGTGCCGTCCTGCGCGGAGGGCGGCGTACTGGGCATCCTGTGCGCGTCGATCGCGTCGATCATGGGAACCGAGGCGATCAAGCTGATCACCGGGATCGGCGAGCCGCTGCTCGGCCGGCTGATGGTCTATGACGCGCTGGACATGAGCTACCGCACCATCAGGATCCGCAAAGACCCGGAGACCCCGAAGATCACCGAGCTGATCGACTACGAGGACTTCTGCGGGGTGGTCTCCGACGACGCGGCCGAGGCCGCGTCGGAGTCCACGGTCACCCCCCGCGAGGTGCGCGAGCTGATCGCCGCGGGCAAGAAGCTGGCCCTGATCGACGTGCGGGAGCCGGTGGAGTGGGACATCAACCGCATCGAGGGCGCCGAGCTGGTCCCCAAATCGACGCTGGAATCCGGTGAGGGCCTGGCCAAGCTGCCGCATGACCGCATCCCGGTGCTGTACTGCAAGACGGGGGTCCGCTCGGCAGAGGCGCTGGCCGCGGTCAAGAAAGCCGGCTTCGCCCACGCGCTGCATCTGCAGGGCGGAATTGTGGCCTGGGCAAAGCAGCTTGAGCCCGACATGGTGATGTACTGAAGGCCCCTGCGACACAGCGCGGCGAACCCGTGGGTGCGCTGCCCGCCGCCGGTAACCTGGCGCTATGACTGTCGAACGGCCGCCTGACCATGTGCTGGCGACGTTCGGATTGAGCGGATTTCGTCCCGTGCCGCTGGGAGCCGGCTGGGAAGGCGGCTGGCGGTGCGGCGAGGTGGTGCTGTCGATGGTCGCCGACCACGCCCGCGCCGCGTGGTCGGCCAAGGTGCGCGAAACGCTGTTCGTCGACGGTGTCCGGCTGGCCCGTCCGGTCCGCTCGACGGACGGCCGCTATGTCGTCTCCGGTTGGCGGGCAGACACATTCGTTGCCGGTAAGCCCGAACCACGCCATGACGAGGTGGTGTCGGCCGCGGTGCGTCTGCACGAGGCCACCGCCAAGCTGGAGCGGCCCCGGTTCCTGACTCAGCCGCCGGTCGCGCCCTGGGGCGACGTCGACGTGTTCATCGCGGCCGACCGGGCGGCATGGGAGGAGCGCCCGCTGCAGTCCTGGCCTTCCGGCGCGCGGGTATCCCCCGGTTCGGCGGACGGCCAGCGGTCCATCGAGTTGATCAACCAGTTGGCCAGTCTGCGCAAGCCCACCAAGAGTCCGAGCCAGCTGGTGCACGGGGACCTTTACGGCACAGTGCTTTTCGCCGGCACCGCGGCGCCGGGCATCACCGACATCACGCCGTACTGGCGACCGGCGTCATGGGCCGCCGGGGTCGTCGTCGTGGACGCGCTGTCATGGGGCGAAGCCGACGACGGGCTCATCGAGCGGTGGGCGTCGCTGCCGGAATGGCCGCAGATGTTGCTGCGGGCATTGATGTTTCGGCTGGCGGTGCATGCGCTTCACCCGCGGTCGACCGCGGCGGCGTTTCCCGGCCTGGCCCGCACCGCGGCGCTGGTCCGGCTGGTGCTGTGACTCACCGGGGAGCCGGCGGCGGTGTGAGGAGGTTGTGACAAGCAGGTCATGTCGGGCAGCTTT
>Ga0335076_10006840_pt1 | contig 11503 bp, 5 predicted proteins | sample Lox_Sample_25_FD_206717 | JGI IMG/M metagenome (GOLD analysis project Ga0335076, IMG submission 206717) | Soil microbial communities from Loxahatchee National Wildlife Refuge, Florida, United States - Lox_Sample_2.5 | ecosystem: Environmental > Terrestrial > Soil > Wetlands | place: USA: Florida... | reverse complement strand
ACGCATTGCGGAAGGGCAGAATGGCCAGCGAGACTTGCGGAGCGGAATTAACTCCCTGCTTAGACGGCGCGGAGAGCACGTTCTGGCGCCAGGTCCAGGCAATCGCCGCCAGCACAATAATCGTGGTGCCAGCGGCCATCCAAGGCCATGGCAGCGTGCGGGCCCAAGGTCCAACTCTGGGATGAAAACTCAGAGCTGCGCCGGCGCGCTTGCCTTGCCACGCCTCCAGATCGGTCAACAAGTCGGCAGCGCTCTGATAGCGAACCCGCACATCGCGCTCCAGGCATTTGCTGACGATATCGCTCAGGGTGCGGGGGATCTCGCGGTCAATTTCGCAAACCGGGATAACCCGTTCCTGCGTGCGCTTGATCAGACTCGCGACGGCGCTTTCTGCCGCGAAAGGCATTTTGCCGGTGAGCAGCTCGTAGAAGATCAATCCCAGGGTGTACAGGTCTGAGCGCTGATCCAGGCTTTGAGCGAGCGCCTGCTCGGGCGACATGTAGTCCATCGTCCCCACCAGCGCCCCGGTGTTGGTCAGTCCATCCGACGCCACGCTCCGAGCCAGGCCGAAATCCATCACCAGAACCCGGCCGCTCTTCTCGCACATGACGTTTTGCGGCTTGAGATCACGGTGAATCACTCCTACAATGTGCGCCGCGTCCAATCCCCGACAGACCTGCTGAATAACATCCACGGCTTCTGCCGGCGTTAGCTTCCCTTTTTGCGAGAGTAGAGTCCGAAGGTCTTCGCCGTCGACGAATTCCATGGTGATGAACTTCAATCCGTCGGCTTCCCCCAAATCATAAATACGGATAACGTTTCGGTGCGTGACCTGTTGGGCCAGTAACAGTTCCTGCTTGAAGCGCTCGATGATGCCGAGGTTCTGCGCCAATTCCGGCCGGATGACTTTGAGCGCGACCATGCGGTTCAGTTCGCGATCCTTCGCTTTGTAGACTGCCCCCATTCCGCCGCGCCCCAACACGGAGACAATCTCGTAGCGCCGGCCTAACAGCATTCCCGGCGAAAGAATTCGTTGTATCGACGAAATCTCACCGGCAAGTGTCTGGGCGGGCGACGCATCGACCGAGGTAGGGAGATCAGAAGCGTTCCGGCGGTCAATCCCGGGAGAACTTGCGGCCCCAGCAGGATTCGAGTCGACGATAGTAGGAGCGTCGGCTGAGGTCGGAGGAGTGCCCGACACTGGGGGGGTAAGCAGCGCGGCTGGGTCGTGGCCATCCGGCGCCGCAGGGTCAGACAATCCGCTGCCCTTCGGAACAGGCTTAGGATGACTTGCCATTGGAATGCCCGTGAAAAGCGCGAATTGACGCGGCCAGTATATACCAGTTCATCAGGAGCTCAGCCGCCTATTTGACACGTGGCCAGTTCCAAAGCAACGGAATTCCATGCCAAAGACGAGCTCCAAAAGCCGCTCCAAATGCGGGCTTTCCGGAACCGTCCTAGAGCGGAACCTCTATCCTGAATGGTGATTCATCAGGCTGGATCGTTGCAGCAGCACCCGAGCTAAGGAATTTGTCCACCAATCCTAGGATGACGCAGTTCAGAAAATTAACTCGCGGATTGCCAGCTCACGTCACACTCGGAGAATCATGACTTCCGTAGACTTGATGAGAGCCGCCGCGGTCTGCCCCGGTTTAAGGTTCATTTCCCGTGCGGATCGTGCGGTGATGATCGATGTGATCTGCTGTTCGCCGATCGAAAGCACTATTTCTGCCATAAGGCCACTGATCCGCACGCTTTCAACCCTTCCCACTAACTGATTTCTGCCGCTGAGACGACGCATTACAAGCGCTCGCTCGGGCGCCGTCTTCGCCCTTGTTCGATACAGCAGCCGGTCCACTTCGCTCTGGGGAATACGGTGATGTCCACCAGCGGTCTGGACGGTGCGAATCTTGTGTTTGTAAATCCATTGTTTGATGGTTGGAAAGCTGATGCGAAGCTCCAGGGCTGCCTCGCGGGGTTTCAGCATTTCTTCCCTTTGTGGGTCAGAAGGTTGAGGATTGCGGTTCCGGGCCATGTGGAAGCGAATCCTACCGCGCAAAACCCGCGATGGTCAAACGAGAACCGCGATTCATCTGCCGCTACCAAAAACTGGCGCTAAACTCGCGTACATTCATATCGTATTCGACTAATAATCAATCGCTAATATACACTTCTGTCTCAAGCTTCCTGAATGATCTCTGTGGAGAGAAAGAATGCGTAGCATTGCACGTGGATTGTGGCTGGCTCCGGCCGAATTAGTTTTTTTCGGCCGCGCGAAAAAACCGAATTTATCCTCTCTTCTTATCCTGACGTTGATTGCTTTCTGCTTTTGCATGCCATGTTTTGCGGCTCAAGTCTCTGCGGACCTGTCGGGAATAATCGCGGACCAATCCGGAGCCGCAGTCACTGGCGCCAAAGTCACGGTGAAGAGTCTCGATACCGGACTCGCACGAACTTCGTTAACGGACCAAGGCGGTCGTTACCGCTTTTTTGCGTTGCCGGTAGGACTATATGAAATCAGAGTGGCCAAGCAGGGGTTTGCAGAAGCCGTGAGATCGGGCATTCGGCTGGCAGTCGGGCAGGATGCAAGCGCCGACCTAAGTCTTCGAGTGGGAAAAGTGACTGAGGAAGTGAAGGTGGATGAAGATGTCCCGATCGTGAATGTGACCACGCAGGACATCTCGGGTCTGGTGGGAGAAACGCAGATCAACGACTTGCCCCTGAATGGGCGCAGCTACGACCTGCTGTTAACGTTGAATCCCGGCGTCGTGAACTTTACCTGGGAAAAGACGGGCGGCATTGGCATTTCGAATTCGACGACGGGCAACGATTTTTCCGTCTCTGGAAATCGCCCGCAGCAAAATCTCTTCTTGCTAAACGGCATCGAGTTCACTGGAGCGGCGGAGAACAACATGCAGCCGGGCGGCACCAGCGGGCAGTTGCTCGGGGTGGACGCGGTCCGGGAATTCAATGTTCTGCGCGACACATACGGCCCTGAGTATGGTAAGCACCCGGGCGGGCAAGTGAACATCGTCACGCAATCTGGGACTAACGAACTGCATGGCAGCGTGTACGAATTTCTGCGAAATAATGCGCTGGATGCGCCTAATTATTTCGATAAAGGCTCCGCGCCGCCATTCCAGAGGAACCAATTCGGAGTGGCCCTCGGCGGTCCCATTCAGACTGACAAAACATTCATATTTGGAAATTACGAAGGACTGCGGCAGAACTTGCACCAGACCTCAGTGGCTTTTGTTCCGGACAATGCTTCGCGCGCCAGCGCCGTTCCGGCAGTTCAGCCTTTGTTGAATCTGTGGCCGCAATCGCCAACCGAGGCGTGCGATCCAGCGTGCGGAATCGCGGAGTACGCGAGTAGTCCTTTGCAGACGATTCGCGAGGATTTCGGAACCCTGAGACTCGACCACAATGTTTCATCGCGAGATTCGTTATCCGCGGTTTACACGATCGATGATGGAGATGACTTCACCGAAACCGTCGCTGATCCCTATAGCTCGGATATCATGACCTTGAGGGAACAAGTTTTTAGCCTTGATGAAGCACATTCTTTCTCAGGTTCCGCGGTGAACGTAGCGCGGGTGGGTTATTCGCGTGCGGGGTATTTCTTTACGGGCGAACCCACGCCCGGAACGCCGGCGGCAGGTGTTTCCGGCTTTCTGAGCGGAGATCCGGTCGGCGCGGCGGTGGTAGGCGGGAGCGCGGCATCGAACCCACAGGCCGCGATCGGACTTGCCGGCAGCAATAACGGAAGCAATCTTCGTGTCGCCCGCAATCTGTATACATTTGAAGATCGCGTGGCGCTGACGCGCGGACGCCATCAACTGATGTTTGGCGCGTGGTTCCAGCCCTTTCAATCGAATGAAACCCTTGCACTGAGCCAGTATGGCCAGGCGACATTCTCGAGCCTGGCAAATTTTCTTTTGGGAAACATGACCAGTTTTCTTTGGGACCCTTCGCCAACCGAGATGAACTGGCGTTCGCTTTTTGGTGCGTGGTATGCGGAAGATACGATTCGCGTATTTCCGCGAATGACTCTTTCGCTTGGCTTCCGCGACGAATTCACCACCGGATGGAACGAAGCGCACGGCCGTGCCGCAAACTACACCTTCACCAGTGGAATCGTTTCAACCACTCCACATGTTGGAGATTCGCTGTTTACTATCAACAACGCAAAATTTCTTCCGGAGCCGCGAATCGGACTAGCCTGGAGCCCGTTCAGCGAAAAAACCGTGTTCCGCGCGGGTTTTGGGATATATAGCGATCTTCAAGATGCACTTGGGTATCGCACCGACCAGAACGCGCCGTTCAATCCAAGCTATAGCGTCGGGAGCGCTACCGCACCATTTCCGGTTTCCTCATTGCCGATCAATCCTTCTGTTGCTCCGCCAACCGGCGCAAAGCTGGTTCCCGGCGGAATTCAGCCGGACATGAACACGCCGACCTTGATTTCATGGTCATTAAGAGTGGAGCAGGAAATTACTCCAGATATGTCGTTGACGGTGGGCTATGTCGGGAGCCACGGATATCACGAAATGATTGGCGTCGACGCGAACGAGCCGTTCCCGGTCATTTGTCCAGCATCGCCTTGTCCGGCGACGTATCCCGCTACTTTCCCAGCGCCACTGGCTGGCTCGCCAGTTCCGGCGGGGACATATTACGTTCCGACCAATGTCAGGGCGAATCCCGCGCTCGCCAACACCTGGACGTGGTTCTCTTTGGGCACGAGCAATTACAATGCGTTGCAAGTCGATGCGAATCGACGCTTCAGGCATGGTTTTTCGTTGCGTGGCGTCTATACCTGGTCAAAGGCCCTGGACGATGGCGACTCGCTGAACGCGACCGCTGCGGCGAATGCTCCGGGATTGGTATCGAATCCCTTCAACTTGCGCGCTGATTATGGCCTGGCGACCTACGACGTGCAGAACGCGGCCGCCATCAATGCGGTTTACACGTTGCCGGTTGGGAAGGGTCAGGCCCTCGCGAATAATGTAGAGGGTTGGGCCGACGCGCTCGTGAGTGGATGGTCAGTAAACAGCATCGTAACCGTTCAATCCGGATTTCCGTTCACGCCGCAACTCAGCTACAACCCGTCTAATAACGGCGACACACGAAATCCGGTGCGGCCGTTTGTGAACCCGGATTTTTCGGGACCCGTGATCCTGGGCAGACCGTCGCAGTGGTTCAATCCAAATGCATTTTTGGCGCCGCCTCCTAATAGTGGCTTCTACGGGAACCTGGGCCGGGATACTTTGATCGGCCCCGGTCTGGCGACCTGGGATTTTTCAGCGTTTAAAACAACAACGTTGCATGAGCGGCTGGCGCTGCAATTCCGGGCGGAGATTTTCAATCTGCTGAATCGCGCAAATTTAAACACGCCAAATCTGATTACGTTTACCTCTTCAGGCACGACGACAAAGACCTCTGGCACAGCAGCAGCAATTATCAGTACGTCGTCAAGCTCGCGTCAGGTTCAGTTTGGGTTGAAGCTGATCTGGTAACCGGGACGGGAGATGTTGCAATCTCTGCGGTATACGAATAGTCCTCTTCAGGTGTGCAAGGCTTGCGATTTTCGCTTATCATCACGTGCCATGACGAAATGGAAATGGATCATCGCGACGCTGCTGATTGCTACCGGGGCAGTCGCGCAGCAAACGCATAACCAGTACGAGCCGGGGAACGCCCCGGGCGCCGGTCAGAAGCTGCTGGCGCAATTTGCCGGCGATTGGGACGTTGTTAAAACATTTTTTCCGCGAAACGGAAACCCAATCGTGACCAAAGGCACATGCAAGCAGTACATGATCCAGGACGGCAAATTTCTCGAGTCCGATTTTACCTTCTTCAATGCGGATGGAACGAAATCCACCGGCACTGGAATCTCTGGCTTCGATTCCAAAACAAACCGGTTCACCACCGTCTGGTTCGACTCGCGGCAGACGACTATGTCCATTCGCCAAAGCGACGGCACATTTGACGGCAAGAACATCGTCCTATGGTCCACAGCTCTCGATCCCGATGATCCCGGGCGCAAGACCGTGGCGCGCGCACACCTTGAGGATAACGGCCGCGTTCTGCTCCATCGCCATTATCTTATCGATGACAAGGGCAACGAGCGCATGATGATCGAGTTTCGGCTTACGCGGAAGTAGTGATTTATTCGCGAAACCGAACAGAATGGCGAATCAAAATATCAGCCTTACCAGAAACTGAAACTCGCGCGCAGGAAGCTGGTTGGTGATGCCCGCGAGCGGCGAGCCAAATCCCACCGGAGCGGTTGGATTGTTGCCATAAGTTCCGCTGTAGCCGACAAAATTCGCATGGTTGAGCACGTTGAATGCTTCCGCCCGCAAATCGAGCTGTACCCGCTCGCCATGCAGCGCGAACGGCCGCTCAATAAACGGAGCGATATCGTAAATCGGTCCTCCACGGCCGGCGTTGCGTGGCACGACCATGCCGTTGATCACGGGGCGGTCTGTAGTGCCTCCCACGTCTCCGCTGTTCGTCGTTCCCGTCACGTAGTTGTAGGGCAAACCTGAGGCCAGCGTCGCAACGCCTCCCAGTTGAATCTTCAATGGCGCCTCATAAACGCCGCTCAGTACGAACCGGTTCCGCTGATCGAAAATCGCATTCCCGATTTCCTCTCTTCCCGGAAAGTTCGGATCGTTCGGGTTCTGGCTGGGAATATCCGGATCGACATTGTCGATCGCATGCGACCAGGTATAGCTTGCCAGAATAGTGATTCCGTGGCTGAAGCGCCGGCTCAGGTCCACGTCGAGTGCGTTGTAGTACGCGACGCCGTCATTCACGTCGCTTTGGATGGTGCTGTACGCCGGAGTAATTCCGTTTGTTGCGTCATATATCCAGAGCGGGCGCGTGGCGTTCGCCGCGTTCGAAGCGCATGCAGCCAGCGATGTCTTTGCCGTGTTTCCGATCGCTGCATTCGGAACGCACTGCTCGACTCCCGAACTATTCAAAGCCGCTCCCCGGAACTGGCCTTGCGCCGTGCGAATAAAAGGCGCTGGCGGATCAACGTCGAGAGGGCGATTGATCTTGATAGTGTGCGAGCCGAGATAATCCGCGCTCAAAACCCAGCCGGGCGCAAGTTCGCGCTCGACGCCGATCGTCCACTGCTCGGTATACGGATTCAGCAAAACGTTCGGGTAACCGTTCAACAGCGATGCAGGGAAAAACTGATTCAGGTACGCGCTCTCGCCGGGCCGGATGTAAAGACTGCGAAGCGGTACCAGCGCGCCTGCTGGAAATGCCGGCAAGGGCGCATCCGAAACCGCCGCTGGGAAACCGACCTGCCCCGGCGTCGCTGTGTAATTAAAGACGCCCGTTGGCCCTGTGAGTGCATAATTGGCTTCGGAGTTATCCACGATCTGCGAATAGTAAATTCCGAAACCACCGCGTATCACTGTCCTGCCATCTCCATGGAAGTTGTACGCGAAGCCGACGCGCGGTGCGAAATCTTTGGTTGAATCGGTGAAGGTTTGCCGCTCGTAACGCAGGCCCAAGTTGATCGTCAAGTCCTGGCGCAGGCGGTAGTCATCCTGAACGAAGAGCGCCCACAGCGTGTCATCCACGGTGTAGGCGGCGTTGCCAAAACTCTGTGTGTAGCTTTGCACGTTGGCGATGTTGTCGAGGAATGCGGGACTCTCGCACTGTGCCAGCGATTGCGTACAGGTGTTGTACTTGAATTCGCCCAGGTAAATCGGCCCGCCGAATTCCTTGCTGTCTCCGCCGTTGTGAGCGTGAATCACATCCCCACCGAAGCGAATACTATTGCGACTGTGGACTGAAGCGAGCGTGTCATTGAACTCGTACTGCCGGTTCAATAACAGCGCCGATTGCGAAGTTCCGCTTGCAAAAGTGCCAACGCTCGGAATGGGCACGGAAGATTCGGTCCCGTCGATCACGGGGTCGAATTCGGTTATCGGCGATGCCAACTGAAACTGCGCCCGAACGTTGTTCAGCAGCGTCGGACTGAGCACTGCCGTTTCTCCCAACTCTTCCGTATAGGTGCGCCGCTTGAAAATGCGGTCCACGGTTGGAAGATTCGCTCCGCCAACGATGCCGTTAGGATTCGTGTCGAAAAAACTGTCCACATCGCTGCGAAAAAAAAGATTGTTCTGCTGATTGATTTGTTGATCGAGCCGAATGAATCCCAGCCAGCCGCGGTAATGGCCAATGAAGTTTCCGGGCGCGATCAACGAGGTTACGGGAGATGCGCGATTTTGCCAGGTGTATTGAAACTCGGTTGAAAAATGCGTGCGTCCACTGCCGCCGATCGGCCCGGTCAAACCCAACCCGGGTTGCGCCAGAGTGTCATTTGTAATGTCGTTGCCGCTCGTGGCAGTTTGTGAATTGAAGCCGGAAAGTTTCGCCTCCGGGGCCGAAGGTCGAAACAGGCCGTAAACATCGCCGTGAAACTGGTTACCGCCGCTCTCGGTCACAATGTTCACCACGCTTCCAGCTGTGAACCCGTACTCCGCCGAAAACGCGTTTGTCAGGACGGTCATTTCCTGAACCGCGTCGAGCGGCACATTCGAGAAAATTGTCTGCCGGCCCCACATGTCCACGCCATTCACGCCGTCTACCTCAAACCACTGCTGGCGGCGGCCTGTGCCGTTGGTGGTGAAGAGGTCTTCGTTCATGAAGACGTCTCCCTGGTTGATCGCGGGACGGTTCGCGGCATCGAGCAACGGCAGGTAGGTAATCCGTTCGTTGTAGAGCGGAGTCTCCTGCATGTGCTGCTTGCTCAGGAGATCTCCCAGTTGCGGCTCATCCGTTCGCACTTCTCCAACGACTCCGGTCACGATTACTCGCTCCCGCGCGCCTGGGATCGCCATTTGGAGGTCCGCGTCGGCTGTGGTTCCACCAATCAAAGTCAAATCGGAAATCTTTGCGTCCGCGAACCCATCTTTGTGCGCTACCACGTCGTAGTTCCCCGTAACCGGGAGCCCACCAAGTGAGAAACGCCCCGACCCGTTAGTCTGCGCCGTCCAATGCAGTCCGCTTGAGTTATTTGTCGCGGTCACCTCGGCGCCGGCAATCGAAGCGTGGCTCTGGTCCGTAATCAGGCCGTGAATTGTCGCCGTGTCGGGCGTTTGCGCAAACAAAGGAGCGACGAGCGCGCAGAAAATCAGGGCGACAAACGAAATTGCTTGTTGAGGCATCCGGTCTCCAGAGGATACAACATACAGAGTGGGTGGTAACCTGAGGAGAGCCATCAACGAGTAACAGCGCAGCCCGTAATCAATCCGTGGGGCAGAAAAGAATGGCTCCTCAGGTAGGACTCGAACCTACAACCCTCCGGTTAACAGCCGGATGCTCTGCCATTGAGCTACTGAGGAGTGTAGCGGTGCGGGAACTGTCCACAACATAATAACATCGCTCGAAATCGGGGAAAACTATGGATCGGAATCCACGCTTCTGATCGAGAACGCGAGTGCGCGCCTCCGGCACTATTCATGAGACAATCACAGTTTCGCGAGAGCACGAAATCGTAAGCTGAACGTGAGGTCATTCCCCGGAGGTTAATGCGCAAATGCGCAACCGCATTCGACGAGGCAAAACTTTTCTCAAATCCAGCCTGTTGTGCTTCCTGACAATTCTTCTTGGAACCATGGTCCTGCCGAAAGCAAAAGCACAAGTTAAACCTGTCGATGCCGAGGGCCACGAGTGGTGGCAGCACGCGGTGTTCTACGAAATCTATCCGCGGAGTTTCGCCGATAGTAATAATGATGGCGTTGGCGATCTGAACGGAATCGCGTCGAAGCTGGATTATTTGAAAAACCTCGGGGTTGACGCGGTCTGGATTACGCCGTGTTATCCCTCGCCGCAGGTGGATTTCGGTTACGACGTTTCCGATTACGAAAATATCGACCCCATGTATGGAACGCTTGCCGATTTCGAGCGCCTGGCGAGCGAAGCTCACAAGCGGAATATCCGCATCATCATGGATTTTGTGATGAACCACACTTCCGACCAGCACCCGTGGTTCAAGGAGTCGCGATCTTCGCGCGACAATCCCAAACGTGATTGGTACATCTGGCGCGATGGAAAAGGGCCGGGGCAGCCGCCGAATAATTGGGAGTCGACATTCGGCGGATCGGCGTGGCAGTTCGATCCGACGACCGGTCAATATTATTACCACTACTTCTACAAGCAGCAGCCGGATTTGAACTGGCGCAACCCAGCTGTGGAAAAGGCGATGTTCGGTGTGACGCGGTGGTGGTATCAGCGAGGAGTGGCGGGGTTCCGACTCGATGCGGTGGACACATTATTTGAAGATCCCGATCTGCACAATAACCCGATACTGCCGGGCAAGAACCAGTATGGCGACCCCAACATGGCGAACGTCTACAACACGAAATTGCCCGAGTTGCACGGTGTTTTGCAGCGGCTGCGCAAAGTTGCGGATGAATACGACGCGGTGCTGATTGGCGAAACCTGGACCAAGAACATTGCCGAACTGAAGCAATACTACGGCGAAGATAATAACGAACTGCAGATGCCGATGGATTTTCTGTTCACCAAAGTGGATAAATTGTCGCCGGATGAATTTCGCAAGCAGATTGCCGGCGTGAATGCGGCGGGCTGGCCGGTGTACGTGCTCAGCAATCATGATATTGTCCGCGCTTATGTGCGCTACGGCGACGGCGTGCACAATGACGCGATCGCGAAGGTGATGGCAGGGCTTTATCTCACGTTGCGCGGCACGCCGATCATGTACTACGGCGAAGAAATCGGGATGACAAACAACGATCCGAAGCGTCGACAGGATGTGAAGGACCCGATCGGGAAACTTGGCTGGCCGAAGGACAAAGGCCGCGATGGCGAACGCACGCCCATGCAGTGGAACACCAGCGAGAACGCCGGATTCAGCGAGACGAAGCCGTGGCTGCCGGTTCCGGCGAGTTATAAGACCCACAACGTAGAGACTGAACTGAAGAATCCCGATTCGATCCTGAATTTTTATAAGCGCGTGCTGGCCTTGCGGCACGATGATGCAGCGCTCCGCGATGGCGATTACGTTGCGCTGAACAAGAACGACCACAACGTGCTCTCTTATTTGCGACGATATAAAGATGAAGCCGTGCTCGTAGCGTTGAATATGTCATCGAGCAAGCAGCAGGTCAGCTTTGATTTGCGCGCTCAGGGAATCAAAGCCAACATGGCGAGCACACTCCTCACTACGATGAAGACGAACCAGGAAAAGGCGGCGCTGCGTTCGATCACGCTCGCGCCGTTTTCGGTTTACATCGGGAAGATAGAGGAGTAGAGCTCGAGATTCCAGCAGTTCCGACGGCAAATTGTCCTGCGTACAATAACGTTTTTCTTCAGAGGAACTCCGTATATACTGAGAACCGCATTCACCTCACCCCCGGAGACCCGCATGCTTCGAAAACGAAGTGCGATTGCGATCTGCATTCTGCTGTTCTTTTCTTCGCTTATCACTACAGCGCAACAGCTTTCCGATTCT
>Ga0335076_10006838_pt1 | contig 11504 bp, 9 predicted proteins | sample Lox_Sample_25_FD_206717 | JGI IMG/M metagenome (GOLD analysis project Ga0335076, IMG submission 206717) | Soil microbial communities from Loxahatchee National Wildlife Refuge, Florida, United States - Lox_Sample_2.5 | ecosystem: Environmental > Terrestrial > Soil > Wetlands | place: USA: Florida... | reverse complement strand
CAAGCCGGCTCCGCCGCCTCCGCCGCCGCCCCCGCCCGACGAACCGTCCAATGGGCCCGGCGATCCGGCGCCCGCCCAGCCGGACGACCCCGAGGTGCCGCCGCCTCCGCCGGGAGTGCCGGACGGTGTCGGGGGAGTAGCGCCGCACGCCAGGATCATCTCGATCCGCCAATCCTCGCGGGCCTACGAGCCGGAGCATCCAGGTGGCGGCGACATGGACGCGCGTAAGAAGGCCGGCACGGTTGCCACGCTGGCCAGCGCGATCGTGCATGCCGCCAACATGGGCGTCAAGGTGATCAACGTCAGCGTCACCGCGTGCACTTCGGCGGCGGACCCGTTGGACCAGAGCGCAATTGGCGCTGCTGTCTGGTACGCCGCGACCGTCAAGGACGTCGTAGTCGTCGCGGCAGCCGGCAACGAGGGCGAAGACGAGTGTGCGCAGAATCCGGGCTTCGACCCGCTGGACACCGCCGATCCGCGTGACTGGCATCAGGTGAAGACGGTGTCGTCGCCGTCCTGGTTCTCCGATTACGTGCTGTCCGTGGGTGCCGTCGACAACACCGGCGCGCCAATCAGCAAGAGCCTTTCCGGCCCATGGGTGGCCGCCGCCGCACCCGGCGTCGGCATCATGGGGTTGTCTCCGCAGACCGGGGGACCGGTGAATGCCTATCCGCCGATCCGGCCGGGTGACAAGAACATGCCGTTCTGGGGGACGAGCTTTTCGGCGGCTTTCGTGAGCGGGGTAGCCGCATTGGTGCGGGCCAAGTATCCGGGGCTGTCGGCCCACCAGGTCATCAACCGGATTCTGCAGACAGCGCATAACCCACCGCGCGGGGTGGACAACCAGGTCGGCTACGGCGTGGTGGACCCGGTCGCCGCGTTGACGTTCAATGTGCCACCCGGGGACCGCGTTGCGCCCGGCGCGCAGAGCCGGCTGATCGTGCCGGCCGAACCACCGCCGCCGCCGGACCACCGCGCGCGCAACGTGGCAATGGTGTTCGCGGGGTTGGTGATTGCCGCGGTGGTGATCGCGTCGCTGGTCGCACGGGCTCGGCGGGAGCGATGACGGCCGCGACGCGGCTGGCGGTCATCGTCGGTGTCCTCGCTATCGGTCTGGTCGGCTGGGCGTTGGGCGGATACCCCGGCGCCGCAGCGGGTTTGGTGCTCGGCCTGGCGGCCGGTGCAATCCCCTGGCGTGGTCAGCCGCTGTGGCAGTGGCTGACCCTGTTGCGCGCACGCGGTCGGGCGATCGCGTTGAACGAACCCATCACGGTGGCCAACGACCGCTCCGGCGGTGGCGTGCGGTATCAGGACGGCGTGGCGGTGGTGGCCGTGCAGCTGCTCGGCAAGGCCCACCGGCCGACTCTGTTCACCGGCTCAACGGCGACGTATACCGAAAACACCGTCGACGTCGCCGATCTGCTGCCGCTGCTGCACCAGACGCTGGGTCTGTCGATCGAATCGCTCAGCGTGGTCAGCGCCGGGTCGCGGCGGCGCAGCAGCGGCGACTACCCGCGGGTGTACGACACGTTGATCGGCACCCCGCCGTATGCGGGCCAGCGGGAGACATGGCTGATCGTGCGGATCGGGTCGTTCCCCAATGCCGAAGCCCTGCAATGGCGTACCTCGGTCGGCACCGCGACGCTGGCCGCGGCGCAGCGGATCAGCGCGGCGTTGCGCCAGCAAGGCCTTCGTGCCAAAGTCGCGACCGCCACCGACATCGTGGAATTGGAGCGGCGGCTGGGTTCCACCGCGCTGAACGCGCACCACCAGCGGTGGCGCACGGTGCGCGGCGAGGGCGGTTGGCTGACGACGTACTGGTATCAGCCGCACGACATCAACGTGGAGAACCTAGAGCACGCGTGGGCGCTACGGGCCGACGGCGTCATCCAGAACATCACCGTGTTCGGTGACGGCAGCATGACCGCGACGGTGACCGTGCGCACCGCGCAGCCGCCGACGGCTCCGCCGAGCGTGATGTTGAAGACGCTGCCGGGCGAGCAGGCGCGGGCAGTCGCGGCCAACCTCTGCGGGCCGATGCCGACGCTGCACGGTCTGCGTCACGGCATTCTGGCGCAACCCCTGGTCATTCCGATCGGTCCCTCGGGCGTGCTGCTGGGCAAGGTCGACGCCGGCAACCGATTGACGCTGCCGCTCGACGACCCGGGTGAATTCAGCCGGGTGCATATCGCCGCGCAGGACGCGTTGGCCAAACGAATCGTTGTGCGGCTGGCCGGTGCCGGCGAACGGATAACCGTGCACACCCGCGACCAGGAGCGGTGGACCAGTGTGCGGATGCCGGACATCGCGGTGGGTGATCAGGTGAGGCCGATGGCCGGTACCACGGTCAGCGTGGTCGACGGCACGGTAACTCCGGCGCCGCGGCCGAACACGCTGATCTCGGTCGGGGAGCCGGGAACGCCGTACCGGGGAACGGTCGACGTGCTCATCACGCAGATCGGCCCGGCGACGGTCGACGTGACGGCCGCCGGACAACTCCATACGGTTGAGGTCGAGTTGTTCCGGGCCGAGAATCGTTACATATCGTCGGAGCCGACGACCCTGAGGACATCCGAGCTCGAACCGGTGGAATAGACCATGACTAGCGCCAGTACCACGGCCGCCGCGCGCAAGCGGTTTGATCAAGCCATGTCGTTGTTCGACAACGATCAGTCGGCTGCGCAGGCGCGGTTCCGCGAGGCCACCGAAATCGATCCGTCGATGGCTGACGCGTGGCTGGGGCGGATCGCCGCCGGCGACGAAGCTTTGTCGACGCTGCAGCAGCTGTACGCGTACGGGGCGCGGCTGCATCGGGAAACCAACCGGCTCGGTGTTCGGCTGTCCGCGTCGATCAAAGCCGGGCCGTATCTGGCGATCTCGGTGACCGAGTCATCGCACGCGGGGTTGGCATTGGCCAGCGCGCTGGTCGACGACCGCCAATACGAGAAAGCCGAATCGCTGTTGAAAGATTCGACGCTGCTGGATACCTGGGAGAACCATCAGTGGCAGCAGTATGTGCGGGCCTATCTGATGTTCGCCACGCAGCGCTGGCCGGACGTGATCTCGGTGGCGGCCACGATCCTGCCGCCGCAAGCGATCATCATGTCGGCGGTCACCGCGGCCACCAACGCGCTGGCCGCGCACGCCGCCGCTCATCTCGGACAGGCCCGGGTCGCGCTGGACTGGGCAGATCGGGTCGATTTGCGGGCCGGGCACGTCAGTGCGGGCGAGGCACGCCGGCATCAGCTGACCGATACCGCGGTGACGGCGATTGATCCCAACGAGTTTCCTTTGATCGCAGCCGATCTCGCCTACGTCCGGGGGATGGCGCATCGCCAGCTCGACCAGGAGGACAAAGCGCAGGTCTGGCTGTCCAGGGCGACGATCAACGGGGCGCTGATCGAGCCGGCCAAAGACGCGCTGGCCGACCCGAACCTGCAGTTGGTGGTCACCGACGAGGAAACCATCAATACCCGCAGCAACAAATGGGATGTCACCACCGAGCGGTCCGAGCAGGACCGTCGCGAAGCCGAGAACGAGGGCCGGCGCGAAGAGCTGTTGGCGGAAGGCCGTGCCCTGCTCAACAACCAGGTCGGGTTGAGTGAAGTCAAACGGGCCGTGGCCGAAATCGAGGACCAGATCGAGGTCCGGGCCTTACGACTGGCGGCCGGGCTGCCAGTGACCAACCAGACCAACCACATGCTTCTGGTCGGGCCACCCGGGACCGGGAAGACAACCACCGCCGAGGCGCTCGGGAAGATCTACGCCGGGCTGGGCATCGTCCGGCACCCCGAGATCATCGAAGTCAAACGGGCTGACTTCTGCGGCGAGCACATCGGCGCGTCGGGCCCCAGAACCAACGAGCTGATCGCCCGTTCGCTGGGCCGCATCCTGTTCATGGACGAGTTCTACTCGTTGGTGGAGCGCCACCACGACGGCCGACCCGACATGATCGGCATGGAAGCGGTCAACCAGCTGTTGGTCGCCCTCGAGGTGCATCGGTTCGACTTCTGTTTCATCGGTGCGGGTTACGAGAAGGAAGTCGACGAATTCCTCACCGTCAACCCAGGTTTGGCGGGCCGGTTCAACCGCAAGTTGCGCTTCGAGTCCTACGCTCCCGACGAGTTGGTGGAGATCGCCGTCCGCTACGGCGCACCGCGCGCGACGGTGATCGAGCCCGCGGCCCGCGAGGCGCTCAACATTGCCTGCAAGACGCTGCGGGCCTATCTGGCGCCGAACGGCAGCCACGGAATCGACGTGATGCAAAACGGTCGGTTCGCCCGCAACGTCGTCGAGCGTGCTGAGCGGCTGCGCGATTCTCGGGTGGCGGCCCAGCACCGCACGGACAAGGGTTCGGTGACCGTCGAAGATCTGGAGACGCTGCGCACCCAGGACATCGTCGCGGCGGTAGTCGACGCGTGCGCGGAAAAGCATGTGCCGATCCAGCTTTGAGCATCGGCCTCGCTAATTGGTGACCGGGTCGAACCGGAACACCGCGAGACGTCCGGCCAGCGCCTCGAATTCGTCGCAGGTGCCGTCGACGACCATGCCGGAGCGCTTGGCGAACGCCACGCCAACCGGGACCTCGACCGCAAAAGCCCGAAGTATCGGACGCGCCTGCGCCGCAGTCAGTTCGACGATCTTGACCCGCCGGGACCGGCGGGCCCGGCTGAGCGTCCCGGTGCCCGCGGCCCGGGCATTGGCGGCCCAGTCCGCGCCGGGGTAACCGGCGACCACATAGAGGCCACCGTCGAACTCGAACGGTGTCATCGGAGTGCTGCGCGGCTGACCCGACTTTCGACCGGGCACCGTCAGCACCATGGCCGGCCCGGTCGGTATGCCGAGCTTCTGCACGGCCATCATGAACTTGTTCATCGGCTTGAGGTAACGCGGGGGACGGGGATCGGACATGTTTTGTCTCCTTTTCTATTTCGTAAACAGATGCCGGTGCTCAGCTACCCATTGGGCGAAGGTGGTCGCCGGACGACCGGTGATCTTCTCCACTTCGCCGGTAACCAGCGCCGGCTTGTCCAGCGAGTCGGCGAGCATCGCCGCATAGGCGTCGGCGAATTCAGCGCCCAGGCCCAAACCGATGAAGCGCTCTCGCACGACATCCGGTGGCACCTCGAAGTAGCGCAGCGGGCGGCCCAGGACACGGCCGATGATTTGCACCAGCTCGGAATTGGTCAGCGCTTGTGGCCCGGTCAGCGGAATCCGCTGTCCCACATACTCGTCGGTCAGCAGTGCCTGAGCGGCCACCGCGGATATGTCCGAGTCGACGATCGGCGCGGCCGACGCCGCGGCGTATGGTCCTCCGACGACGTCGCCGGTGAGAATCTGCGCTGCCCACATGCCGATAAAGTTCGACGCGAACACCGACGGCCGCAGGCTCACCCAGTCCAGGCCGGAGTCGACGGCGAGTTGTTCGACCTCTTTGTTGCGGTCACCGCGGAACCGCGACGGTTGGCGCGAGAAGTCGTCGTCGGCGTTGATGGCCGACAACGCGACCAGCTTGGTAACCCCGTGGCGGCGTGCCAACGCAACGACGTCGGCGAGGCCGTCACCCAGCGCGCGGGAATTGAGAAACACCGCCGTCGCGCCGGCCAAGGCGTCGACCGGTGAGCGCACCGCCTCGACGCCGTCGGGAAAACCGGCGGTCTCCGGTGAGCGGGTGACCGCTCGCACCTGTGCACCCGCGGCGGCAAGTTCGCAAACCAGCGGGCGTCCGACATTGCCGGTGGCTCCGGTTACGACGATCGTCATGATGATCTCCTTTCCAAAACGTGCTTTTGATCTACGACGGGGCGGAAGATGGAAAAGTTACCGACGCAATGCGTAACTTTTTCCGGTGCCAGATCGTCGTGAATGAATGAGCCAACCGCAGTCAGCCGAAGGCCAGATCGCCGAGGCGTGGCGTCGACACCGCCCGTACCTGGTGAATCTGGCGTATCAGATGCTCGGAGACGTCGGAGACGCCGAAGACGTTGCGCAGGAGGCGTTTCTGCGGCTCGCGCGTGCCGACTTCGACGCGATCGACGACGTCCGCGCGTGGCTGACCGTGGTAACCGGCCGGCTCTGCCTCGACCAGGTGCGTTCGGCGCGCGCCCGCTACGAGCGGCCCGGCGATATCGATCCAGAGGTGGCCGCGCTCAACCAATCCCGTCGGCTCGACCCGGCCGACCGGGTCACCCTCGACGACGAGGTGCGCACGGCGCTGCTGGAGGTGTTGCGCAGGCTCAGTCCGGCCGAGCGGGTGTCATTTGTGTTGCACGACGTGTTCGCCGTCCCGTTCGACGAGATCGCCGAGACGGTGGGCCGGCCGGTGGGGACCTGTCGGCAGCTGGCGCGGCGCGCGCGGGCGAAATTCGCTGTGGCGCAACCGAAACCGGGTAACGTGCCGGTCGCCGAACAGCAGCTGGTCACCGAGAAATTCATCACCGCCTGCAGCAACGGCGATCTGCAGGGGCTGGCCGCGGTGCTGGACCCGACGGTATGGGGCGTCGGGACGGTGCTCACCGATCCGCCTCTGCCACCGCAGATCAACCACGGCCCGCACGACGTCGCGGTCAACCTGCTGCGCTATCTGGGGCCGGGCGTGACGGTGGTCAGCGGTCCGGCCGGCCAACCGGCGCTGCTGGCGTTCGCCGAACGACGGCTGTTCGCCGTGATCGTGCTGACCATCGGCGAAAACCTGGTCACCAAGATCGAAGCCACCGCGGACCCGTCGGCGCGATTCGCCGACGGCCAGCCTTAGCTAGCGGCTTTCCCGATTCTCGTCCGGCCGCGACGCGAAGAACCCCGCGACCGCCGCGGCGATCTGCAGGAATGCGCGCCGCGTCTTGCGCCCCATCTCGTCCCGGACGTCGATCACGCCGCCGGGCCGCAAGTGTGGATCGAACGGCACCTCCACCACCGTCTGGCCGCGGTCGAGAAACTGATGCGCCAACACCGAACGAGTCCGCTTATCGGAGTGCCCGTCAGAATCGTTGAGTACCACCACGGTGCGCTGAAGCAGGCCGGTACGGCCATGTGCCGCCAGCCATTCCATCGTCTGCGCCGCCGCGGAAGCGCCGTCCGCCCACGGCGACGACACCACGATCAGCGCGTCGAGGTCGCTCAGCGCCTCCTGGGTGACGGGCGCGTCCATGGTGGAGCCGCAGTCGATGATCGCGATCGTGAAATGACGGTCCAGCCGCGACGTGGCCTCCCGATAGAGCGCGGGATCGAGCACGCGGCGCGGACCGGCCGTCGGTTCCCCGGCCAGCACGTAGAGGCCCGCAGAATTGCTGCCGACCCGCGACGTCACATCGGCGAACGACTGCAGATTCCGGTCGGCGGCAAGTTCCCAGTACGAGCCGCTGGTCTGCGGGTCGATCCTGCTGCCCAGCCGGCCGAAGGCGGTGTCGGCGTCGACGGCTACCACCCGGTCCTGCCGGCGCAGCTCGGCGAAGATCGATCCGACGCTCGCGGCAATGGTGGTTTTTCCCACCCCGCCCTTGCCGAGCACGCCAACCTTGTAGTTGCCGTGCAGCGCGGACCCGATGGTGGCCTCGTCGTCGGCTTCCTGCTTTTCCGCCGCCGACGGCCCGGGGTTGATCAGGCCGAAAGTGCCCCGGTAGACGATGCGTCGCCACCCGTATTTGGGACCGGGTCGCGGGGGTTCGGGCGTTGCCGGTGATACGTCGATGTTCCATGTCTGGCGGTGCGCCCCGGTGGCCGATCGCTGGGGAGCGGGTCGTTGCGGCTGCGGCGCCGACCGGGGATTCTCGGCAGGCGGTTGCGGCGGTTGCGGCGGTCGCGCCGGGGGACCGCTGGGCGGCACCGGCCGCGGCCCGTCGAGCCGGTCGCGCAGGAAGTCGTCGTGCTCACTCATGCGCGCACGTGCTCGGACGCCCAATACTCACGCAAGCTGGCAATCCGATCGCCGTCGAATTCGAGGATGGCGACCTCGCGCATCCGCTTGCGGTGGCCCTTGACGAGGTCGTCGAAACGCGCTTCCCACTCGGCGATCGCCGTCGTGCCGTCGAGATAGAGGTTGAGCAACTCGGCCTGAATGCGGGCCTGTTCGTTGACGACCTTGGTCTGCCAATACTCGCGAATCCCGGCGTGGCCGCGGATGGGCTCTTCCAGCACCCGTTCGTGGTAGGTCGCGGACGGGGTGAAGACGCTGAGGATCAGATCGGGGTCCTGGGTGGTCCACGCGCGGATGTAGACGTCGATGAGCTTGCGCACGTCCTGTTTGGCCAAGCTCATGGATTCTCCGTTAGCTGCGCGAGCGGGATCGGACCATCGAAGCGGCTACGCCCGACAACGGCATCGTAGATGCGTTGCGGCTCACCGAGCACCATGGCGTGCAGGTCGACACCTTCCGCCGACTGTGGCTCGACGCGGACCCATCGCCATTGTTCGGCGACGACCTGGCTGTCACTGAGGAACCCGGTGTAGTAGCCGTCGAGCATGGCCTCGCCGGGAAGCACCGCGAGGTGCAGCGAACCATAGAAGTAGCTGTCGCTGAGATTGCGCCAGCGCCCGATCAAGTGCCTGCCGAACAGTCCCGCGGCGATCTCGTTGCGGAAACCGGTGGCGTGACCTTCGGCCCGCGGCTCGGGAGGGTAATTACGGGCCGACACAACGCTATTCGTGACAGTGACGGTCGACAGGTCCACATGATGTTTGGCGCCGTCGAACACGAAACAGGAAACCCACAGACCCGCCAACTGGGCGGGGTTGATCGCGGGCGCGTACGACGCCAGCAATGTTTCGGTCGTGGCCGGCGTCTGCGGAGTTTCGTTGTGGTCGAACAGCTCTCGCGCTGTCCAGCCTGGAAACATCCGCTCCAGCACCAGGCAGTGATAGCCCCGCGGGAGGTTCTGAATGTGGCCTCCGACCCAGCGATAATATTGCGCCTTCGTGGGTGCCGACGCGTGCCGGGGCAGGTCCAATTCCTTTGCGCGCCGGTCATATTCGGCGACGAACTCCGAATATTCATGCAGGTGCCGCTGCTGCAGCAGTGACTTCAGCGCAATGGTCACGCCAACAGGCTAGGGCAAAACGAGACCAAACGAGACTCGAATAGCCCAAAACGATACCGGCAGGTGGCTGCGACGCGACTCGGCCCCGACGCACTGTGGGATGAACCGGCCGCCAAAGAGGTTGGCAGTCCCACTTAATAGAGCTGATAGAAGGGCCAATCGGGAGGCAGTGTGATGACCAGATCGCTGGCCGAAGCCTCGTCGTTGGACACCGTCGTCGGCGCCTGCGTCGCCGATCCGGACCGCTGGATGACGGCGATCGATGACCAGGCAAAGGCAGTGTGCCGCGAGTGCCCACGGCGATGGCTGTGCGCGCGGGAGGCCTGCGAGATGCCGCGCGCCGAGGGGATGTGGGCCGGTGTCGTCATCCCCGAAGCGGGCCGTGGGCGCGCGCACGCGCTTCGCCGGCTGCGGTCCTTGGCCGAGCTGGGCGGTTATCCGGTCCGCCGCTCTTCGTAACCGGCGAGCGAAGAAATTTAGGCAACTTCTGTCCCAAAGTTCACCAATCGTGGCTCAGGCAGGCCGGATGACCGGCAATGACCACCCGAATCGGCCCGCGCAGCGGCTCTGCCACGCCTTATGGTGCGCTGCGTCACCGGCCATCGGTCGCTCCAAGTGAGCCAGCCGGCGATTTGCGCCCCATTTTACCGGGATCACAGCAAATTCCTTGCGCGCACCGTGCTGGCGTAGGCCGACGGCTATCGGCCTTGTAAACGCCCCCTGACGGACCCAAATGTGCAGCGGCACATGCCCACCCGGCAAAGCGGCTCAGCGGTGTCGCCGCAACGAAGCAACACCCCCGACCGGCGGGTTAGTATTGATCAAGTTGGCATGTCAGGCGGGTTTTGTCATATCGTTTTACGACTTGTCGAAAACCGGGTACAGGGCCACCGTCCAGCGCTGCACGGATGTATCCCCAACCGGATCACCGCCACCAGGCGACCAGCATATCGACAAGACCGGTGGGGCCCAGCCCGCGGCGCCAACGGAGAAGATTCGTGAATTCCGCGGCAAGAAAGTTTTGGTGAAGGGTCAGGTGGGAATGGCGCCCAACCGCTCGGGCTCTACGGGGCTCTACAACCCCGCATTCGAGCACGACTCATGCGGGGTGGCCATGGTCGTCGACATGCACGGCCGCCGCAGCCGCGACATCGTGGACAAAGCGATCACCGCGCTGCTCAACCTCGAGCACCGCGGCGCACAAGGCGCCGAGCCGCACAGTGGCGACGGCGCCGGCATCCTGATCCAGGTTCCCGATCAGTTCTTGCGCGCGGTTGTCGACTTCGAGTTGCCGGATGCCGGTAGTTACGCCACCGGCATCGCGTTTTTGCCGCAATCGTCGAAAGAGGCGGCGGCGGCGTGTGCCGCCGTGGAGAAGATCGTCGAAGCCGAAGGCCTGCAGACGCTCGGCTGGCGCGACGTGCCGACCGACGAATCGTCGCTGGGCGCGCTGTCGCGCGACGCGATGCCCACCTTCCGTCAGCTGTTCATCGCGGGCGCCGACGGCATGGCATTGGAGCGGCGCGCCTATGTCATCCGCAAGCGCGCCGAGCACGAGCTCGGCACGAAGGGTCCGGGGCAGGACGGCCCGGGTCGCGAAACCGTCTATTTCCCAAGCCTTTCCGGTCAGACATTTGTCTACAAGGGCATGTTGACCACCCCGCAGCTCAAGGCGTTCTACCTCGATCTGCAGGACCAGCGGCTGACCAGCGCGCTGGGCATCGTGCACTCTCGCTTCTCGACGAACACCTTCCCGTCGTGGCCGTTGGCGCACCCGTTCCGGCGTATCGCCCACAACGGCGAGATCAACACCGTCACCGGTAACGAGAACTGGATGCGGGCCCGCGAGGCCCTGATGAAGACCGACGTCTTCGGCAGCTACGACGACGTCGACAAGCTGTTCCCGATCTGCACCCCGGGCGCCTCGGACACCGCGCGGTTCGACGAGGCGCTCGAACTGCTGCACCTGGGCGGACGCACCCTGGCCCACTCGGTGCTGATGATGATTCCCGAGGCCTGGGAGCGGCATCCGAGTATGGACGGGCGTAGACGGGCCTTTTATGAGTACCACGCCTCTTTGATGGAGCCGTGGGACGGCCCGGCGTCGATGACGTTCACCGACGGCACGATGGTGGGCGCCGTGCTGGACCGCAATGGCCTGCGCCCGTCGCGCATCTGGGTCACCGAGGACGGCCTGGTGGTGATGGCCTCCGAGGCGGGCGTGCTTGATCTCGACCCGTCGACGGTGGTGCGCAAGATGCGCCTGCAGCCCGGCCGGATGTTCCTGGTCGACACCGCGCAGGGCCGCATCGTTTCCGACGAGGAGATCAAGGCCGAACTGGCCGCCGAGCACCCCTATCAGCAGTGGCTGGACAACGGCCTGATCCCGCTGGCCGAGCTACCCCAGGGCAACTACGTGCGGATGCCGCACCATCGGGTTGTCCTGCGCCAGTTGGTATTCGGGTACACCTA
>Ga0335076_10006837_pt1 | contig 11505 bp, 10 predicted proteins | sample Lox_Sample_25_FD_206717 | JGI IMG/M metagenome (GOLD analysis project Ga0335076, IMG submission 206717) | Soil microbial communities from Loxahatchee National Wildlife Refuge, Florida, United States - Lox_Sample_2.5 | ecosystem: Environmental > Terrestrial > Soil > Wetlands | place: USA... | reverse complement strand
ACGACGCAGCGCGGCCAGCAGATCGGCGTCCACCTCGTCGACCACCAGTCCGTCGCCGAGTTCGGAGAACGACACCGCCAGCGTGGTCTCGGCCATCCCGTAGGCGGGCATGACCGCCTCGGGCCGCAACCCGAACGGTTTACCCGCGTCGATCAGATCCTCGACATCGGCGGGGTCTACCGGCTCGGCGCCGGAGAGCGCGAAGCGCAGCGTGGACAGGTCGAACTGACCGGGAGTGGCCTGCTTGCGCAGCCGCTTGGCGAACAGCGCATAGGCGAAGTTGGGCGCGGCCGTCATCGTGCCGCCGTACTTGTCGATCAGCTTTGCCCACAGCAGGGTGTCGCGCAGGAAGTCCATCGGCGTGACCTTGACCAGCTCGACACCGAAGTACATGGGCACGGTCAAAAAGCCGACCATGCCCATGTCGTGGAAGCACGGCAGCCAGCTGAGCATCACGTCGTTGCCGCTCGGATCCATTTTGGCGCCGATGAACATCGCCTCCGCGTTGGAGTAGATGTTGCGGTGCGTAATGTGCACCGCCTTCGGAGAACCGGTGGAGCCCGACGTCAATTGCATGAGCGCCAGGTCGTCCTCATCGGTGTCGATGGGGTCGATCGGGTCGGCCGCCAGCAGTTGGTCGACAGTCAGCACTTGGAGACCGCGTGCCTCGAGCACCGGCGCGGCGGGCATGAACGGGTCGGAGACGATCACCGCCTTCGCCTCGATCATGTCGACGACGGTGGTGGTGTCTTTTGCCCACAATTCGAGGTCGGTGCGCGGTGTGGGCTGGTGCAGCATGGTCAGGCTGGCGCCGCGCATCCACAGTCCCTGAGCCGTCGGCGCAATTTCCACCGGCGCACCGGCCAGGACACCGACACCGTCGCCGTGACCGATGCCGGCCGCCGCCAGGCCGCCGGCCACGCGGCGGGCACGCTCGTGCACCTCAAGCCAGGTATGCCGAACCGGCTGGTGCGGTTCGCCGGTCACCATGCCCTTTTTGCTCTCACGAGCATTGCGGAACATGTTCTCGGTAAACCTGCTCACGGTAGCCTCCTCGGTTCCGGCGCCCAGCTTCTTATGCTGCCCCTGCTCAACCACACTTTGGTGCAGCCGCACGCCCACAATCTGGCGGCAATTTCATCTCGAATCGGTGATGAAACGGTCAGCTCGGGCAGCAGCGCGGTGTCGGCTTGAACACCGACGCCACCTCGGCCGATTGGGTTCGCAGAAAGCCCGCCGGCGTGACCGGCGGGCGGGGGAACCAGGCGCATTTCTTGACCGGTATTAGTCACCGTCGAACATCTTAAACTCCTCTTAAGGAGCTGCCAAACTCGAGGGTGAAATCGGCCCGGTGTCAGGCACCGGCACCGCCGTTGCTGGGTGCCGGCACCACCCGCGCGCCGTGCACCGGCCCACTGGCGACGCGCACAGTGCGGCAGACACCGGCCCCGGAGAGCTCGGTGCCGACGTCCACCGCGGCGGGCGCCGACCGGCACAGGAACGTGCACGTCGGTCCGGACCCCGACACGATGCCCGCCAGCGCTCCCGCCTCGACACCGGCGCGCAGGACACGGCGCAAGGCCGGATCCTTGCTCAGCGCGGCGGCCTGCAGTTCGTTGCCCAACAACGGCGCCAGCTGCTCCGGGTCGCCGGCCGCCAGGGCCGCCAGCACCGGACCGGGTTCGCCGAGCCGTGGCGGCGATCCGACTTCCCTCAGCCGGTCCAGCTCAGTGAACACCGTCGGGGTGGACAACCCGCCCTCGGCGAACGCCAGCACCCAATGGAAGGTGTTGCGGGCCAGCACCGTTGCCAACTCCTCGCCGCGACCGGTGCCCAACGCGGTTCCCCCGTGCAGCGCGAAGGGCACATCGCTGCCCAGCTTCGCGGCGAGCATGTGCAGATCGCGGCGCGGCACCCCCAGCTCCCAGAGCGAATTGATCGCGACCAGCACGGCCGCGGCGTCCGCGCTGCCGCCGCCCATCCCGCCGGCCACCGGTATGGATTTCTCGATTGCGATCGACAAGTCGGGCGCGCGGCCGACGTGATCCGCCATCAGCTCGGCGGCCCGCCACGCCAGGTTGCGCTCGTCGAGGGGTAATTGGTCGGCGCCCTCGCCGCTGATCTCCAGCGAAAGCACATCGGCGTTGCGGACCGTGATCTCGTCGACCAGGGAAACCGCGTGGAACACCGTCGTCACGTCGTGATATCCGTTGTCGCGCAGGTCGCCGACGGCCAGGTAGAGGTTGATTTTGCCGGGCGCCCGAACGGTAACCGACCCAGTGGGCACCCACTGAGCAGCGGTGTTCGGGTCCGTCGGCATCGCACGCGACTTTATCGCCCGCGACCGGCGAACCCCTACCCCTGGGCGGTTAGCTCGCCGGAGCGTGACGTTGCTGCAGGTCCGTCGCCTTGTCGCCGCCGGCCTCACCCGAGCGCTGATACAGCCGCACGAATTCCTCGATTGCCAGCGTCTCGCCCCGCCGCGCCGGGTCGATACTGGCGGCCAGCAACCGGCTCGCCGATTCGTTGCCCGAACCCGCCCACTCGACAAACGCATTGCGAGATGTCTTGCGCCGCTGAGCAAATGCGATGTCGATAAGTTTGAAAACGCTTTTACGGAAGGCCTGGTCGGTGGGCCAGGTCGGGCTTGCATACCGGTCGATGCGCACCAGCCCGGAGTAGACGCGCGGGATGGGCCAGAAGACGGTTGGCGACACCATGCCATGGCGGCGGACCTGTCCGTAGAAGCGCACCTTGACGCTGGGGACGCCGTACTCCTTGCCGCCCGGTTCGGCGGCGAGTCGTTCGGCGACCTCGGCCTGCACCATCACCATCAGGGTGCGCAGCGACGGGAATTCGGCGAGCAGGTGCAGCAGCGCCGGAACGGCGACGTTGTAGGGCAGGTTCGCCACCACCGCCGTCGGCTCGGTAGCGAGATCGGCGGGCCCGATGGACAGCACGTCGCGGTTCAGCACGGTCAGCCGGTGGATTTCGCTGTGGGAATGCTCGGCAACCGTCTTGGGCAGCCTGCCGGCCAGCACCGGGTCGATCTCAACGGCGCTCACCGTGGCCCCGCGGTCCAGCAGCGCCAGGGTCAGCGATCCCAGACCGGGGCCTACCTCCAGCACGTGATCGCTCCGGCTGACTCCGGAGGCCGACACGATGCGGCGCACCGTATTGGCGTCGTGTACGAAGTTCTGCCCCAACGACTTGCGGGGCCGGAATTCGAGTTCTTTGGCCAGCCGTCGGATCTCGGTACGCCCAAGCAGCCGGATGGTCAGCGCGCACCCGCTCTGCCGCTGCACACCGGCCATGCTCCCCAGCCCTGGCGAGCGCGCGTCACCTCTGCGATGCTGATCTGCTCTTCCCGGGTCGCCAGGTCGGCGCGGGGAGCAAACCGCAGACCGCCGTTGCGCTCCCAGGTGTTCTGGTCGAACTGCACGCCGCCGTAGTAGCCGTTACCGGTGTTGATCGCCCAATTCCCGCCGGCTTCGCAGCGCGAGATGGCGTCCCAGATCGCTCCGTTGGAGAGCTCCGGGACATCGGTGCCCGGCTTGGTGCCCACCCGCACCACGGCCTCGCGGGCGGGTGTGATCACGTGACTGGCCACCGGCAGCCGTCCGGTTTCCACGCCGTTGACTTTGGACACCGCGAAAGTCACGTCCTGGGTGCCCGGGGTGCCCGGGTCCTGGACGACCTCGCGGTCCATGTTCATGTCCGGGTCCTCGATCCGTTTGCGGGGCGGAACCAGCGGCACCCGCTCGGTGATCTTCTCGATGCGGTTGCGAGTCACCTGGATGTGCATGCCGTCGATCACCGGCGCCGCCGCACCGGGAGTGACCTGGTCACTTTGCAAAAGCGGGGCCCCGATGGTGGCCAGGAGCTCCCCGACCCTGGCCGCGGCCAGGTGCACGTTGCGTACTGCACCGCCGTCGTCGAGCTCCACCGTCTTGGCGCTGACAACGGGCAGGGCCATGCCGGCCAGCGGCACCCGGCTGCCGCGCGAGGCCGCGGCCGGAGCCGTGTCGGTCATCGCAAGCTGGGCCAGCGCCTCGTCCACCGTTGACGCCGTCGTCCAGACCTGCTTGGAATTCTGGCCGTCCAGCGAGATCTGCAGTGGTCGGCTGCGCCGCAGCACGATGTTCTCGGCGTTGTGGACCCGCTCGCCGGCGGCGGGGTACAGATCGTCACGCTCGCTGACGTTGAATCCGTTTTCCCTGATGATGTCGATCACCCGCGACTTCATCGTCGTCACGGTCATCGCGGTGCCGTCGACGCTCAGCGTCACCGTCTTGTAGTCGGCGACCGCGTAGGCGCCGGCGAAGGCCAAGACCACGAGAAGACCCGCGACGAGGAGCCGCAGAGCCGGTGAGGGAGCCTGATGGAGTTTTGTAAGTACGTTCACCGCGCGTGTATCCCGACCTCAATAACCACTCAAGTAACTGTTCCGTAGCAAAGCAAAAGGCCCACCAGGGGCCCCACCGTCGATCACAAGACGGTAACGAACGGGCCAAGATAGAGCAACTCCGCAGAGTCTGCTTAACGGTGTTTTAACTCGCTGCCGCTAATCCGTAGGCACCCCGGGCATTACCGGTGGTGATCTCGGCCAGTTCGTCGGCGGGCCGATCCAACAGCTCGGCCAGCGCCCGCACAGTGTACGGGAGGCAGTACGGCTCGTTCGGCGCACCTCGGTGCGGGTGGGGTGTCAAAAACGGCGCGTCGGTCTCCACCAGCAGCTGCTCTACAGGCACCAGGGGGACCGCTTCTCGCAGCTCACGTGCGTTACGGAAGCTGACCGTCCCCGACAGGCTGACCAGCCATCCGGCGTCGACGCAGGCACGCGCCATATCGGGGCCCGAAGAGAAGCAGTGAAAGATCACGGTGTCCGGCGCGCCCTCGGCCGCCAGCACGTCGAGCACCTCGGCGTCGGCCTCCCGGTTGTGGATCATCAGCGGTTTGCCGGTCCGCTTGGCGAGGTCGATATGCCAGGCGAAGGCCTCCCGCTGGACTGCCGGCTCCGCGCAGCCCTCCAGCCGGCCCGGCCAGTACAGATCCATGCCGGTCTCGCCGACCGCCACCACTCGCGGGTGGGTGACCAATCGCTCGATCTCGGCGCGCGGCGCCGCGGTTAGCGCGGCGGCGCGGGGTGGGTGCCGCGCCGCCGCGGCGTAGACCCGCGGATCCCACTCGGCGGCCCGGGTCACCCAGCGCGCCGAGGCCAGGTCGTCGGCGATGGTGACCACCGCGCTCACGCCGACCGCCGCGGCGCGGTCGACGATGGCGCGCACGTCGTCACCATCCCGCGCGCCGCAGGCGTCGAGGTGGGTATGCGCGTCGATCAGCGGGCGCAACGGCTCGGGGGCCGGCGGCGGCGGACGTTTGGAACCCACGCGCACACAATAGGGTGGCAAACGATGACAAAGACGCAGCCCTACTACATCACCACGGCGATCACGTACCCGAACGGTGACCCGCACATCGGGCACGCCTACGAGTACATCGCCACTGATGCCATCGCGCGCTTCAAGCGGCTGGACGGCTTCGACGTGCGCTTCCTGACCGGTACCGATGAGCACGGGCTGAAAATGGCGCAGGCGGCTGCCGCCGAGGGGATTACGCCCCGCGAACTCGCCAAGCGGAACTCTGATGTGTATCAGCGGCTGCAGGAGAAGCTCAACATCTCCTTCGACCGGTTCATCCGCACCACCGACGCCGATCATCACGAGGCATCGAAGGCCATCTGGCAGCGGATGAACGATGCCGGCGACATCTATCTGGACAGCTACGCCGGCTGGTACTCGGTGCGCGACGAGCGCTACTTCACCGAGGACGAAACGGCGCTCGACGCCACCGGTACTCGCATCGCCGTCGAAACCGGCACCCCGGTCACCTGGACCGAAGAGCAGACCTACTTCTTCCGGCTGTCGGCATACGGCGACAAGCTGCTGGCCCACTACGAAGCGAATCCGGACTTCATCGGACCCCAGGTGCGCCGCAACGAGGTGGTCAGCTTCGTTTCCGGCGGGCTCAACGACCTGTCGATCTCGCGCACGTCATTCGACTGGGGCGTGCCGGTTCCAGACCACCCCGACCACGTGATGTACGTCTGGATCGACGCGCTGACCAACTACCTGACCGGAGTCGGCTACCCGGACACCGACTCCGAGTTGTTTCGCCGATATTGGCCTGCCGACGTGCACATGATCGGCAAGGACATCATCAGATTCCACGCTGTCTTCTGGCCGGCGTTTCTGATGTCCGCCGGAATTGAGCTTCCGAGAAGGGTTTTCGCGCACGGCTTCGTCCTCAACAGCGGCGAGAAGATGAGTAAATCGGTGGGCAACGTAATCGATCCCGTCGCGCTGGTCGACCAGTTCGGCGTCGACCAGGTGCGCTACTTCTTCCTGCGCGAAGTGCCCTTCGGCCAGGACGGCAGCTACAGCGAAGAGGCGATCATCGCCCGGACCAACGCCGACCTGGCCAATGAATTGGGCAACCTGGCGCAGCGATCATTGTCGATGGTGGCCAAGAACCTCGGCGGGATCGTTCCGACGCCGGGCGATTTCACCGCCGACGACACCGAACTACTGGCTGCCGCCGATAGCCTGCTCGAACGGGTACGCGCCGAGTTCGACTCCCAGGCAATGCATTTGGCGTTGGAAGCGATCTGGCTGATGCTCGGCGCGGCGAACAGGTACTTCTCCGCACAGCAGCCGTGGGTGCTGCGCAAAAGCGAATCGGAAACCGACCAGACCCGTTTCGGAACCGTGCTCTACACGACGTGCGAGGTGGTGCGAATTGCGGCGCTGCTGGTCCAGCCGGTGATGCCCGAGTCGGCCGGCAAGCTGCTGGACCTACTCGGGCAACCGGCGGACCACCGGACATTCGCCGCCGTTGGTGCGCGGCTGGCGCCCGGAACCGTGCTACCCACGCCCACCGGCGTGTTCCCGCGCTACCAGGCCGACTGAGTTCACAAGTCGGCCAGGCGAACTCGGACAGTTACCCGGCCCTTGTCGTCGCGGTGAGCCACCGCATGCCCGGTGCGCTCGACTCCGTCCAGCGTGAGCGAAACAGGACCGCCGTCGCCAAGGAAATTGCGCCACCACGTCTTGGCGTCCGGCATGTTCGCGGCAATGTCGATCTCGTCACCGTGGCGGCGGTATGCCACCGGAGTGCTGATCGTCCGCCCCGAACGTCGCCCGGTATAGGTGATCAATGTGACACTGCGCCGCAGCATCGCCCCGAGCCGCGGGGACGCAGCGATCGCCGCCACCGGCGCGTTGAACAGCGGCCCAGCGCGCATGACTAAACGTCCGAAATTGCTTAGATTGACCATCTTTGGATTCCCCTTCAGTTGGTACCGGTGTTCAGACCATCAACGCTACGCATAAGGCGGTCACCGAGAGACCCTGCAGGATGGCCCTGGCTGTGATGATTTTGTCCCAACCGCGTTGCAGCGCAAGGGCATCCACTGCCAGTGACGGCTGGTCGGCCCCGGCGATGAGTTGGCGGTTGATCGGCTTGGCTACCCGCAGATAGAACGCCAGCCAAACCAGGAACACGCCAACCGCGACACCGGCTGCGCCGGCCTGCGTCCAGTGGCCGGAGGCCGCGGCGAATGCCGCGCTGATGGCCGCGGCCACCATGCCGATCACCCCGGGCACCGGCATCCGCCGGTCGCCGTAGCGATGGATATTGCCCATCACCGCGAGCAGCGCCCGGTCGTCGATACGCGCCAGCGCGGGCCGCTGCACCATCGCACCGAACACGTCCGTGCCGTAGACCACCGCGGTGCCCAACACCGCGATCCCCGCGAACAACTTTGCAACGTCCATCGCCGCACTCCATTCTTCAATAGGTGTTAGCAACGCTAACCCTCGGCCGGAAACCTGTCAATAGCGCCGCTAGATTTTCTATCAGTGCTATTATGGGTCATGGCCATCGAAGACCGACGAGCGCGCGAGCGGACCGCCCGGCGTCAACTGATCACCTCCACGGCACGCAGGCTCGCCGAGCAGGAGGGTTGGGACGCCGTCACCACCCGTCGGCTTTCCACTGAGATCGAGTACAGCCAACCCGTGCTGTACAAACACTTCTCCAGCATGGAAGGCATCGCCGCGGCCGTCGCGGTCCAGGGATTCGGCGAACTCGCCGACACACTCCGAGCGGCACGCGACGGCGCTACCGACGGCGCGGACGCGGTGGCGCGAGTTGCCCACGCGTTCATGGGATTTGCCCAGGAGAACCCCGCGCTGTTCGACGCGATGTTCACTCGCGCAACGACGTTGCACTTCGCCGCCGCCGAGGACACCCCAGCCGAGTTGCACGCGGCCTTCGCCGAATTGCGTGCGGCCGTGGACATGGTCGCCGGCAGGCGTGATGCCGACACGCTCACCGAAGTCCTCTGGGCGGCGCTACACGGCCTGATCACCCTCGACCGCGGCGGCCGGTTGCGGCCGGAGCATCGCGCCGCGCGGGTGGAACTGCTGGTCGCCCAGCTCGCCGCACCGACGTGAGCCTGGTCACAACCGCTCCCCTGGTGTCACAACCGCCGTCTCCACGGTGTCTTGAGGGCAGAAGATCCCGCGAGAACAGGAGACAACAATGACCGCCCAGCGCACTCACGTCGTCGTGATCGGCGGCGGATACGCCGGAACGCTGGCCGCCAACCATCTGCGGCTGCGTGCCGACGTCGACATCACGTTGGTGAATCCACGTCCGGTTTTCGTCGAGCGAATCCGGTTGCACCAGTTGGTCGCGGGCAGCGGCACCGCCGCCGTCGACTACGGAACCGTGCTCGGCAAGGGCATCCAGCTGGTCGTCGACAGCGTCGAGCGGATCGACGCCGCCGACCGACGAGTCGAGCTGATCTCCGGCGACGTGTTGGACTACGACTACCTGATCTACGCCGTCGGTAGCACCGGTGTGGTGCCCGCAGCGGTGCCCGGAGCGGCCGAATTCGCCTACCCGATAGCCGAATTCGAACTCGCCGAGCGGCTGCGCGACGCGCTTGACGAGCTGCATCCCGACGCACCGGTCACCGTGGTCGGCGCCGGGCTGACCGGCATCGAAACGGCATCCGAGTTGGCCGAGCAGGGCCGGCGGGTGAGCTTGGTCTGCGGCGGGCTGCTCGGGCCGTCGCTGAGCTCAACCGGCAGGCGTTCGGTGGCCAAATGGCTGCGCCGACTCGGTGTCGACGTGCTGGCGGCGGCGACGGTCAGCGAGGTCCACGCCGACGCGGTCGTGCTGGCCGACGGTGCGCTGCTGCCCAGCTTGGTGACGGTGTGGACGGCGGGCTTCGGCGTGCCGGACCTGGCCACCCGCAGCGGGCTTCGCACCGACGCGCTGGGCCGGTTGCTCACCGATGAGACACTGACCAGCGTGGACGACCCGCGTATCGTGGCGGCCGGCGACGCCGCCGCACCGTCGGGTCAGCCGCTGCGAATGAGCTGTCAGGCCGCGATCCCGCTCGGCGCCCAGGCCGCCAACACGGTGCTCAGCCGCATCGCCGGTACCCCGCCCGCGGTGGTCAACCAGGCGTTCACCGGGCAGTGCATCAGCCTCGGCCGTTCGTATGCCACCGTCCAGCTCGCCCGCCCCGACGACACGCCGGTGAATCTGGTCATCGGCGGCCGGGTCGCCGCGTCGATCAAAGAGGCGATCTGCAAAGGCACGGTCTGGGGCATCCGTCGTGAGGCCGCCAAGCCCGGCTGGTATCGCTGGCTCAAGGGCGGCAAGCGGTCCGAGCGACTCGCGTCAGATACGGTCACCGTGCCGTGACGACGTCGGACGAACACGCAGACCGGTTCGTGCTATTGCGGCCGTTGCTGTTCACCATCGCCTACGAAATCCTCGGTTCCACAACGGAATCCGATGACGTACTGCAGGACAGCTATCTGCGCTGGGCGCAAGTGGACCTGGGCGACGTACATGACACGAAGGCCTATCTGGCCCGGCTGGTCACCCGTCAGGCGCTCAACGCGCTACGGGCGGGCGCCCGGCGGCGGGAGGACTACGTGGGACCGTGGCTGCCGGAGCCACTGCTGCTCGACGCGCAGGATCCGTCGGCCGATGTGGTACTGGCCGAATCGGTTTCGATGGCGATGCTGGTGCTGCTGGAGACCCTGGGCCCTGACGAACGCGCAGTCTTCGTGCTGCGAGAGGTATTCGGATTCGACTACGACGAAATCGCCGATGCAGTCGACAAGCCGGCCGCAACCGTACGGCAGATCGCGCACCGGGCACGCGAACACGTGCATGCTCGACGCCGCCGCTTCGCCCCCGTCGACCCGGAGCACAACGCCCGGATCACCGAAGAATTCATGGCGGCGGCGGCCAGCGGTGACGTGCAGACGGTGATGTCGATGCTTGCCCCCGACGTGGTGTGGACCGCCGACAGTGGCGGCAAGGTCAGTGCGGCACGTCGACCGGTGATCGGGGCCGAGAAGGTCGCAAGGGCGGTCGTCGGCTTGGTCGGCCGGGCAATACAACTGCCGGATGTCCGGGTGGAAGCGGTCATCTGCAACGCCGCGCCGGCGTTGTTGTTCTACCAAGGCGACCGTTTGGAGGGCGTCTTCACCGTTGAGATCGTCGACGGCAAGATCAGCAACTTCTATGCGATACGCAACCCGGACAAGCTGGTGGCCGTCGCGACCACACGCACCATCAGCCGCAGCTGAGGAATCTGCCAAGCTGGTGGGGTGAGAATCGACCGGCTCGGCGATCTTGGCGGCGCACCCGAGGTGCTGCGCGCCATCGGCGACGCCACAAAACGGCTGGGGCTGCCGCCGCCGGCCGCGCTGACCGGTCAGTGGTTCGGCGCGTTGGCCGTGATCGCGCCGAGCGCGTCGATAGGACGGGTCGACGTGGCCGACGCGTTCGACGTTCGGCCGGGATCGCACCGCACCACCGTCGGCGGTGGCTGGATTGGCTATTTGTGCTACCCCGATCAGGGTTCCGACGGGCGGCCCACCCGGATACCCGAAGCCGCCGGCGGCTGGACGGACTGCGTGTTGCGCTGCGATCGTGACCGGCAATGGTGGTTCGAGAGCCTGTCCGGGGCCCCGATGCCCGGTTGGCTGGACCAAGTTTTAGCGGCGCCAAGGCGCCCCTCGGCACCGGCGCGCGCATACCGGATCGACTGGGACACGGCCGACCGTCAGGCACATCGCGACGGGGTGTCGGCCTGCCTGGAGGCCATCCGGGCGGGCGAGGTCTACCAGGCCTGCGTGTGCACGCAGTTCACCGGCGCGATCGCCGGGGAGCCACTGGACTTCTTCATCGACGGTGTCGCGCGCACCGCGCCGGCGCGGGCAGCCTACGTCGCCGGAGACTGGGGCGCCGTGGCATCGCTGTCGCCGGAACTCTTCCTGTGCCGCCGTGGTGATCTGGTCACCTCGAGCCCGATCAAGGGCACGTTGCCGCTTAGCGCTCCCCCGTCGGCGCTGAGGTCGTCGAGCAAGGATGTCGCCGAGAACATCATGATCGTCGATCTGGTCCGCAATG
>Ga0335076_10006836_pt1 | contig 11508 bp, 14 predicted proteins | sample Lox_Sample_25_FD_206717 | JGI IMG/M metagenome (GOLD analysis project Ga0335076, IMG submission 206717) | Soil microbial communities from Loxahatchee National Wildlife Refuge, Florida, United States - Lox_Sample_2.5 | ecosystem: Environmental > Terrestrial > Soil > Wetlands | place: USA... | reverse complement strand
CGTCGAGAAAGAACTCCCAATCAGGCTTGGATTTGCGGATGTCGAGTTCGATTTCGCCCGTGAATTTTTTGGCCATCCTGGAACTCCTCCCGCTTGCTCGACCAAAGGTCATCGATGCAGGCAGAAGCCTACTCTTCTGGCGCTCACTCGGTTATCGGCCCTTGGTCTTACAGCTGCCCGCAACGCCGCGCTAGAGCTTTAGCGCCGTGGTCACATAGATCGCGTTTCCCTCGAGATGGTTCTTTGCGTCAAACTCGCGGTACCAACGCAGTTGCAGGTCAACGTCCGTCTGACCGAGTTTTGCGGAGTATCCGAGGATGGCGCCCAGCGCGTAGATGTCGGACTCGAAGGACCCGAGCGTGGCGCCTGAACCGCTGTCGCCAGTAACCTGCACGACCGCGTAGCCTCCCACGCCCACCTTCCATTGCTTGGTCAGATTCCGGCCCACGGCCAGGTCGAGATGTACGATATCCCCGCTTTTGTAGTTCGTGGTGGGATTTTCAAAATTGACCGTGTAACCAAGACAGCCGGATAGATCAAAGCCGGTCTCGTTGAGGAAGCTTGCGCTGTACGAGCCGTCAACCGCCCAGAAGTTCTTGGAGAGATTGATCGCCTGATTCGGATCGTACTGTCCCGTCGGGGCGAACACGCTGAGAGCGAGGTTCGTGTGCCAATTCCCGGAGTGCCAACCGATTACGGCGGGGACCAGGATCGAATCGCCCAGTCCGAACGTGGACGCAGAGCGGTCTACGCCGACCGGATTGATTCCGACGTTCACGCTGACGTAGCCGACCGGTACAGCAAGTCCGAAGCCGTAGTTCCCGCCGAAAAGCGTTAGCTTGGTGATGTAAGTGAGCTCCGGTATTTCAAAGTAGACAGTGGTGCTGACGTTGAGCGCCACCTTACGGTTGACCGCGACCGCCGCGGTGCTGCCGTTGTAGTAGTAGAGGTAGTTGGCGAGATACGTCCCCGGATCGGTCGGCACATAGCCGGCCGCGAACCCGGTGAAGCCTCCGACATATTCGGTGCTTGCCCCTTCCGCAGCCCATACACAGGCGGGGAGCGAGAGCAAAAGCGTGGCCGCTGTGCGCCCGCCAAAGTTCGCGTTTGGCTTATCCCACATGGCCGTGCTGACATACACGGTGCGTCCGGCTAACGAGCGGCGTAAGGACGCATCGTTGAGCACATGGATGACGCGTGGCGTCGCCGGAAACGTCAGCATATCGTCTGGTGGCCCATGCCGGTGCGTAAATAGGACTTAGGTCCAACGCCTCGTTGTTCCCGAAGTAGGACCAATGTCCAATGGAGAACGCCAGTCCTCCGGCGGACAATATGGACTGCCACTGGCGAGGTTCAATTGAGTCCTTCGGAGCTCGCGGAACGTACCCTGCATCGGCGCGCGCTCGAGGCCGTGATCTGGGGCATGCCAGCGGTCAACTACCACCTCATGTACCAGGCACTGGTCCGCGACGCTAACGGGGCCTTTAACCAGATCGGCTACTGGTCGCGGCTTCCCGACTGGAAGATTCAGACGCTGACCCCGAACCCCGATGCGATCTACTTCACGCCCTTCATCAACACGAAGGACGCGGGCCCGATGGTGCTCGAGATTCCACCCGCCGACGAGGGTTCAATCACCGGTACCGTCATGGATGTCTGGCAGTGCGCGCTGGAGGACGTGGGGCCGGCGGGCGTGGATAAGGGCGCGGGCGGCAAGTACCTCATCGTGCCGCCGGGTCACGCGGACAAGCTGCCTGAAGGTTACATCGCCTTGCCGTCAGACACGTACGAGGGTTACGCGCTGCTGCGCTCCATCCCGAAGAGCGGCAGCGATCCCGACGTTGCGAGGGCCGTCGCCTACGGGAAGCGGATCAGGCTCTATCCGCTCTCACAAGCCATCCAACCGCCACCGACGACCTTCGTTGATGCGGTCGACATTGTGTACGACAGCACCATCCCCTACGACATGCGGTTCTTCGAATCGCTCAACCGCATCGTGCAGGCGGAACCCTGGCTGGAACGAGACAAGGCGATGATCGATCAGCTCGCCTCGATCGGCATCGAGAAGGGCAAGCCGTTTGATCCCGACGCGAGGACGAAGGACGTACTCAATGACGCAGCCCGCGAAGCGCATGCATGGCTCGTAGCCCGATACGAGGTGTCACTCTCGACGCAATTCTTCTATGAAGGTGGTCACTGGGCGCAGCCGGGATCGCGCGACCTGTTCGAGGGACAGGCGACGTTCTTTACCAAGCCGGAGGTCTACCCCGTCGACCTTCGGGGCGTCACGTTCTCCTACGCGTATTTCACGCCCAAGCATGCGGGCGCCGGTTCATCCTATCTGCTGACGATCGCGGATGAGGACGGCCAGCTCCTCGAAGGGAGCACCGCGTATCGCCTTTCGGTCCCGGCGAACGCGCCGGTGAAGCAGTACTGGTCAGCGACGGTCTACGATCGCGCTACCCATGCGCCCATACGCAATGCCCGATGGCCGAGCCGCTCATCCCAGACGCCGGGACTGCAAACGAATGCTGATGGATCGGTGGACGTCTGCTTCGGACCCCAAGCGCCCTCCGGAAAAGAATCAAACTGGATTCCCACGAGCGCCGGCGGGGGGTTCGAGGTGCTCTTCCGCTTCTATGGCCCGGAGAAACCGCTGTTCGAGAAAACATGGCGGTTGCCGGACATCGAGAAAGTCTGAAACTCCACTTGGAGGAGTGCATGATCATGACGACAGTCAACGGCGGACCGCAAACCATCGAGACGCGCATCGGCACGCTCGAGTTCACACACGACTTCGCCAACGGTTATCCGACCGACGTAACTGTCCAGAGGCTTTATGACGAGCGTGATTTTCAACGTGCCTGCCAGGCCTATCTCTGGGCGCTTCCAGCCGTCGCGTTCACGGCGTGGCAGCGCGGCGTCACGAAGGGGCTCGGTGCCGGGAACGGACAGATCGTCGCGATCCTTTCATACGAGGCGCGCCGCGGCATCCTGACCGCCAATGCCACGACGCCGTACTACCTGGGATTCGCCGATCTATCCGCCGGGCCGTTGGTGCTGGAGATGCCGGCGCGCGGCGTGCAAGGCGCGATCAATGATTCCTGGCAGAACGCCATTCCGCAAACCGATGCCCCGGGGAAGTATCTCGTTCTGGCGCCGGCGCAAAAGGCGCCCGACAACGTCACCGGCTACGCCGTGCGTCGCTCGCCGACCGTCAACATCTTTCTCGGTGTGCGATTGACCGACGCCGATCCAGAGAGCACCAAGACGGCACTGGCGCAGCTGAAGATGTATCCCTACGCACAACGCGACAGGCCGCCCCAGATGGAGATTCTGGACGCGGGCACCAAGGCATGGAGCGGCCTGCCCCCGCGCGGCATGGAGTATTGGGAGCGAGTCGACGACGTGTTCCAACGTGAGCCAGTCGAGGCGCGCGACATTTTCTTTCATGCAATGTTGCGCCCCCTGGGCCTCGAGAAGGGTAAACCGTTCGAGCCAGACCCGCGGCAGCGGAAAATCCTGACCGAGGCAGCGTTGGTCGGTGAGGCCATGGCGAAAGCCAACTCCGCGGCCCGCCGTTTCGCGGGTGGGAGATATCGATCCGACGCGCACTGGGACTTCGCGCTTCGGCTAGACGCCGACGATCCGAGTGCCTTCTGGAACCTGCTCGACGAACGCGCGTCCTGGTTCTACGAGGCCGTTGGCGCTGGCGCGGCTATGGCGCCCAAGCGCCCCGGCCCATCATCCGCATACCTCAGTGCGTACAAGGACAAAGCCGGCAAGTGGCTAGACGGCGGCACATCGTATCGGCTGCGCGTACCGCCGGATCCCCCCATCAAGTTGTTCTGGTCAGTAACGCTGTATGACGTTGACACACGTGCACTAATCCTCAACGAGCAGAAGATCGCCGATCGTTCGTCGCGCATGGATTTGCGCAAAAACGCGGATGGCTCGGCGGACATCTATTGCGGACCGAAGGTGCCCGCCGGATACGAGAAGAACTGGATCCCGACCGTCGCCGGCAGGAGCTGGTTCGCCTATTTCCGGTTCTACCAGCCGACCGAGGCCTACTTCGATCGGTCGTGGCCATTGACAGACTTTGAGGAGATCTCATTAAGCTAACGTCGCCACCGTGTCAGCATCGCTCAGCGCGGAATCGCCCGAGCTGGGCGTCCTGTGGAGCCGTCGCCAACATTGATCAAGTGGTAGTTAATTCCCTTTGCGTCTCCTCTGTACTGTGTCACGGCGCCATCCGGTCGCGCGTTGCGTGGCGCCTCCGCCGGGTCGACCTGCCTCATAACAAGGACGCAGCGATCTTCTTGGCGAGCTCGGTGAAAGGCACAGCCCACAGCCACGCGGGCAAAAAAGGCAGGAACGTCGCCAAGCTTAGCAGCCATACGCTCCTGAGTTCGAGCGGCAGGATTCGTACGGCACGCGCGTTCAACGCGATCGTATACAGCGCGTTTGCGCCGGTGAACTCCGCCATGTCGAGCGTTCCCTGGTTCAAGCGCGGCGGCGGCCTCAGCCACCTGGACTGGAACCGCTCACTCATATGCATCGCGAGTGCGCCGTATTGGAGTATTCCGCAGTGGCGCACCTGGATGAGGCGGCCCACGAATATCAGGAGCGGCGTGGCGCACAGGACGATCGAAATAATGATCGCGCCGTACGCCACCGGCCTGAACTCCAGCGGGTAGGCGTGATGATGGACCACCTGATTCACTACGGGTCCTGCGGCGATAACTCCTACGGTGAAGCCAATAGGTATGAAACCCTCGAGCGAAGAACCGAGAAATCCCAGACCCCCAGCGTGGTCCGGATGCGCGGGATCGAGTCGCAGGGGGAGGCGGTTCATCAGCCACAGGAAGCGCGTCCAAACGCAGATTCTCCACAACCAGCCGAGAAGCAGCAGGAGTAATAGGGGAAGACTGACGAACGACGCCCACCACCCCCCCGGGGAGGCTGAGAAGGAACTCGAGCGGCCATGCCAGGACGGCAGAGTTTCCGCAGGGGTCGCCCATATCAATACGAAGGCCAGCGCGTAGGCGAGCACACAGAGCGCTAGCTCGACGACTCGGGAGTTCATGAGTCGGTGGCTGGAGGCAACCGCCGAGCTGTAGCGCTGACGGTCAGCTTCCGCGACCAGGTCGGCGTCGATGAACTGTCGGGCGATCGCGGCAAGCCGTGGCACGCAGATGGCCTCCGCGAGTATCAGCAGGGGAGTGGCCAGGAGGAAGCGTGCGTGAACACCAAAGTCGAAGAGAAAAGCATTCCCCGTGTCGGAGGATATGAAATCGCCGTGCAGGGCGGTGAGTAGCGCCAGTGGCAACCAGCCGACCGCCACCACGAGCAACGCGCGCCGCATGAACTCTGGCTCACCGCGCCGGATGACACCCACTGAGGCCTCAAGTCTCCTCAGCGGGTCGCCGGCAAACAGTAAACCCTCTCCCGCGGCAGCGACGCTCATGGATGTACCTCAGCTATTCCGGACCCCGAGCCAACCTCATGGGCACCACGGATGTAGCATCGAAAGATTCCAACAGACCGAGATCGCCCGCGAAGATGATAAGAGTATCTGGCTGGTCAGAGGTCTTAGCTGCCACGTTTAAGCCCTCCTTTCCAAGCCCCAAGTACAACATCACAACACCGATCTGGTCCGTAAGACCTTAGACCAAGAGAATATACTCTTGGCTCACAGCGCTCGATCTCGTCAGCGAGGGTGAGGCGCCTCGAAAGCGCACCAAGTACGTGCGCCCCCGGACTGCGAGTCTGAGCGGTGTCTTTGGCAATTGGACGAAGGTCTGATGGTTTGGAGGGGCAAGCGTCAGGACAATAATAATGGGAATGACATGTCGGTCCTCCGGTACGACGGGAGCGCAAGCTCGACCTTACACCGTGGAAGTCGTAGTCCAGCGTGCGCACCGCAGTCTTTCGGGAGACAGACTCAACAACAGATCACCTGAAGTCGTTCGCTCGGGCACTGGCTTCTCAGCTCAGAGTCGACGCCTCAGTCGCGAGGATAGCCAATCATGGTTAGAAGCAACCTACGGGTGATCGTCGCCGCGGCGGCGATCGCGGTCAGCTCCAGCTTCGCGCAAGCCGCTGAGAACCCGAATGTCGACGCGAAGGCGATGGCGGCCCTGCAGAAAATGGGGGCCTATCTGAGGGGCCTGAGCGCCTTTCGTGTGCAGGGCGTGACCACCGATGAAGATGTACTCGAGGACGGGCAGAAGATCCAATACTCGGAGTCGGTGGACATTCTCGCGAGCACGCCGAGTCACCTGCGAGCGGAGGTCCTTAGCGATCGTAAAGAGAGAATTCTCTACTACGACGGCAAGACGCTGAGCATGTTCGCGCCACGGGTTGGTTACTACGCGAGCATTGCGGCCCCGCCCACCATCACCCAGCTCGACAAGTTGCTCGTCAATGAATACGACTTTTCGATACCGCTCCGGGATCTCTTTGTCTGGGGCAGCGCCGGATGGAACTCCGGCAGCATCGAGAACCTGATCGACGTCGGCCCGAGCCAGGTGAACGGCACGACCTGCGAGCAGTACGCGGTACGGCAGAAGGACATCGACTGGCAGATCTGGGTACAGCTCGGCGCCTACCCGCTGCCGCGCAAGATAGTGATCAGCACCAGGACGGATGAGGAGCGGCCGCAGCACACTGCCGTGTATACCTGGGACCTTGCGCCGTCATTCAACGAGGCGACTTTCACGTTCGACCCGCCACCTGGCGTGCACCGCGTGCCGCTTGCCAAGGCTGCCTTCGTTGCGAGCGTGCCGGCGAACAAGCCCGCGACCCCCAAGTAATAGGAGCTGCACCATGTCACGCTACAGGATTTGGCTCGTGGTCGTGCTTGCGGCTCTCGTTGCCGGTGAGACGTTTCGGCCGGCTCTAGCGGGCCGGCCCGGGGGTGGAGGCGGGGGTGTGCGGGCCCAGTCACGATCCTCCGTCAACACGAACGTCAACCGCAACACCAACGTCAACGTGAATCGGGACGTCAACGTCAATGTGCACAATAACTACTACGGCGGTGGCTACTACGGCGGCGGTTGCTGCTATCACCCGGTGGCGACCGCTGTGGCGACGACCGCCGCCGTAGCAGTGACCGCTGCGGTCGTCGGCTCCATCGTGAACTCAGTGCCGCCCAGTTGTACGAGCGTGATCGTGAACGGCCTCGCCTACCAGCAATGTGGCAGCACCTGGTATCAGCCTCAGATCAGCGGGTCCAGCACGACGTACGTCGTGGTCAACCCTCCGCGCTAGGCAAGCAGGCCGTTGCCGTGTGGTCCTGGGTCCGATATTGCGCGCAGGACACGCAAGCCGAGAACCGGGCCAATCGCGCCCGCGGTCCGGGGGTGCCAGCGCCACGGGTAGTGATCGAATCGCGCTGCGCGCGAGTGCTTCCCACTCGCATGTTCGCCGCTCTCGGTCAACGCGATCAGCAGTGTTTCCTACCGGCGAGAATGCGCGCTGTGTCGCTCATGCCACGCCCGGCGGATGAAGCGCGCGATCGCAATTCATGGTCAATTGCGCATCTTGCACGCTGAGCGTACTCCATGATGGCAACGGCGGGTGCCACCCCGGAGCTACGGTGCCTCGGTCGAGGGCCAAGGCCCCCGACGTCAGCTCGCCAGTGCAGGGCCGACGCCGTGCGGCGAGTGCGGATGGATCTCGAGCGCCACAGCCAATCCGAGTCGGCCGAGCGTAACCAGCGTTTCGACTGACAGATCCAGTCGGAAATTCGCGCGGGCAAACAGACTGACGTGAAGCTCTGCTACGCCTCCATCCGTGCCAAGCTGCTCAAGGAATGCGTGAGATCTGCGCAGCTGGGCGAGAGTCTGCAGCAGGACACTTTCGACAGAAGACCGATCAGAGGACAGTTCCGGTTCCGGCATCAGACGCGCCATCCAATAACTCTCCCGGTAGGTGCCCTCGAGTGCCTCCCCGACGGGGCTGCGGCGCGAATCGCCGGCTTTCCACGTGTGTTGAGGTTCGATGCCGAGCATCCTGGTAATCGTGAGCGGCTCGATGCTGGGATGGCGGATGCGAAGCGAAATGGTGAACTCGTATTCGCTCATGGGCTGTCCGTTGAATCAGTTGTCCCGCCCCCGTACCGCGCACCGGCACCGCTGATTCGGTGTGCACCGGACGAAAGGCGAGCCTGAGCAGCTTTGGATCTCGAGCTGAGGCCGACTCGGCTGCGATCGGCGGCTGGCTAAACTGCTGCGCGCCGATCCCACCGGTCCGCGTCGTCGATCCGTCCGTGGCTTCAGCGTCGACGCGGACCGCCATTTTCGCTACCGCCCGGCCGCTGCCGATCCTGCGCTTCGCTGACGCGAAGCGATCGACCCTCGAAGTCGGTGCCGTTCAACGCCTGCATGGCACGGGATGCGTCGGCATTCGACATCTCTACGAAGCCGAAGCCGCGTGGGCGACCGGTGTCGCGATCGGTGATCAGGGAGATCTTCTCGACGGTTCCATGCGTGGTAAACAGCGTGCGAACGGCCTCATCGGTGGCGGTGAAGGGAAGATTTCCGACATATAATTTGGTCACTGCAGAATACTCACGAAATAAAGAAAAAACTGACAGGTAAAGTCCTGCTTCCTGGTTCGTCAAGCTTTGCGAGGGTGAGTGATTGGCCGGAGACGCGCCGGATGGCGGATGCAGACCAAGGCAGACAAGCCGAAAGGTTACGAGCCGAGCGCAGGTTACAGGATTCCCTGACATCCTGCTCATGTTTCGCACTCTCGAGTCCGAACGTCGTGCGTGAAGGCACGGCAAGACGTGTCCTGACAGCGTGCGTGAGCAGAAGGTGCGACCGCTGTCTAAACGCGGTCAGGTATCTCGGCGGTACGTTACCGTGACCTTATAGATCAGCTGCAATTGGCAAGGCCGCTTCGAGGCGCAATCCGACGGGCGCAGGCCCGAGCACTCCAGTACCCCTGCTGCGTGATGTGCGGGATCTGCCAGAGCCGCGTTGACGGCGGCTGTGAGATCGAAGTGTCCGTCGCAGTCGGCATAAGGACACGCGAACTCGAAAAAAGCCTGTGCCGGCGGATGCAGTACGTGCGACTGGTGCGTGGGCGTTTGCGCGCCGGAACTCTCGAACCTCAGCTCAAGGCGCAGATGCTGTACGGCTGGAAACGCGACGCGCAGCGCCACCGCCGCTGCCCGATCACGACGCAGCCGATCTCTGCGCTGCTGCCGTGCGACGGCGTTCGAAGGCGTCAGGCTCATGCACCGCTCCCGGAACTGCCCCCAGAAGTCGGATCGGGCTGAGTCGCTGACGCGTTCGACTGGGTCATCTCAAGCGTCTCGCCGCCGGCGCCTGGTCGAGCTGACCGCCGTTGCTGCTTTTCCTGCTGACGCGCTTTGCGGGCCAGTTCTTTCTGTTTTCTTACGTGATGGTAGTTCGGTTTGGCCACGAAGGTTCCCTGGTCCGTTAACGCCTCGCCCGCACGCTACTGGACAGTTGGCGGTACGAAGTGCGGGGCCATTGCGTGTCGAAACACCGGCCCAGCGGCGCCGGGCCGCAGTGCGCTCTCAGGTGCCCACTGGCGCACGGCGCCTCGCGAGCTGCCGTTTGAGGGAGGCGATCCGATCGCGAAGCGCTGCGTTCTCGATTTTCTCATCGCTCAGTCGCTTGGCGAGGTAGAAGGAAACGAGCGCGAGAAACCCGAGCAATCCAATCAGCATGCATTACCCTCGAGGTGGTTATCGGGGCTCGTGAGGCGGGCGTGACTGTCGATCCGGCCCGATGAGGTTGCCGGCGTATGCACGTAGGCATTCCGATGAACATAGAATGGCCGGTAGACGCTGATCATTGATCGGACCGGCATTTGGATGCTGCGTGACGCGCAGGTGTGGCCGTGGGCGACGCCCATCCTCATACCCAATGTCACATTCGCAGACGTCGCAAGTCAGTACCACGATCTGCTCGGCGGGCTGGAAGACTCCGGTCTTGCGGTACCCCATGCAGGTCTTCGCAGCCGCTAGGGTGGAGGCGACGCCGTCTCGCGGGCGAGGCGCTGTTGAAACAGTCGCTGCAAGCTGGCGGTCGACTGATGCTGGCGGCATAGAGTAAAGAGTTGCGTGTCGCGGCCGAGTCTTGCGCGCAAAGTGGTCGGCTCACCGCAGATTTCACAGTCGCGCGGCGCGCCGCGGCGCTCGAGCCACAGGTCCGCTTCACGATCGAGTTGATACTGCAGGTGATGAGCAAGTGCTTCCGCCGAGGAATCGTGGCCAGGGCAGCCGAGGGCGCAGTAGCCGACACGTCTGGTACCCTGCGACGCGATCACGACCGCGTACCATTTGCCAGCATCAGCACCGACTTCACACTTGCGCGTGGTGAACATATGCGCGTCTCCGTCTCCTGGCGCTGTCTGCAGATGCCCGGCCGCTGCAGGCGTCTGATAGGTCGCTGCAAGGGGCCGCCGGAAAAACCTCGAAATCGAGCGGCAGCCCGGTTGCGCTCCGGTTCTGCGATGCTCCCGGGGTAGCGATCCCGGTAGAAGAGCGCGATGGGACCGCGCAACCCCAGAATCGCCAAGACGAAGTATCACGAGCCGGTAGGAACGGTAACAGAACGCAGGGTGCGCTGCTTGCGTTTCGCAGCCGTCGTGCTCGCAGTTACAGAACGCGTGTCGCGACGTGCTGTCTCGCAGGTGGTGCACGATTCGTGTGCGCCTTCATCACCACGCCATCTGTCCGGTAGGGGACATTGCACAGGAATGAGCCGCAACATAGCGACCACGCCGGCAGCGCCCGCGCGCTGCACGGGTACGCGGCGCGGTCGCCGCGGTTGGCGAACAAGTCAAACCGGCTCGCTTGCCTTTTGATATGCAGTCCGTGCCTCCTTTGCAAGCTGCAGCGCGAGAACCACCGCAGCCTCCGCGAGCTCTTTGAGACGAGCGGGGGAAACATGGCCGGCTGTCGTGAGCATGACTGGCGCGAGGCCCACAGCAGCCATCGCGCTCAAGTTGCTAAACTGCGCTTGCGTCATGGCTGAAGCTCCTAATCGGGTGTTCTTCCATTAAACCCCATTAGCCGCGGAATCTGGTTCGGTATCGGCTTTGCACCTGACCAATCCCGCGACGGTTAAGCCTTCTCAATATAAATCGTTTCTGCGCGACTTGGGCGCCGGCATGTTCGGGTGGTTCATCACCTCTGCTCGACGATACTGACATTGCCAATTGCGTCAGCCCGCTGCAGCACGACCTCGGCAGGGCGACCTTGACGTTTCTCGACGTACACAGGGGGACTCGCGTGACCGGGTCCTTACCCACCAGGCTTGATCCTCCCCTGTGGGCAGTGGCCGCAGAAGAACCCCGCAGGATCGAATCAGCATCCGTGGCCTTGCTCATCCCTTCAGCACCGCCTCGCCTTTCGATGTGAGTCGCACGGCCAATCCTCGGGCCTCAATCAATCGCTCGATCTCTTCGCGGCGAAGGGGCTTTCCGACGTTGTGCTCGTAGGCACTCTGAAAGGCACGCAGT
>Ga0335076_10006835_pt1 | contig 11508 bp, 12 predicted proteins | sample Lox_Sample_25_FD_206717 | JGI IMG/M metagenome (GOLD analysis project Ga0335076, IMG submission 206717) | Soil microbial communities from Loxahatchee National Wildlife Refuge, Florida, United States - Lox_Sample_2.5 | ecosystem: Environmental > Terrestrial > Soil > Wetlands | place: USA... | reverse complement strand
CCGGGCGGCGGGTGAGGACAAGCATCAGCCCGCCTCCGAAACCGGCACCTGGAGCGGGAATTCGGGGTCTTCGATGACCAGCTGGCGGGCCGTGGCCTTCTGCATGTCGATGACGAGCGGGCCGGCCAGGTTGGCCGTGATCGCCGGCGGGTCGCCGTGAACGGCGAGGATAGCCAGCACCCATTCGCCGTCTCGGACCAGACCGCGGTCGCGTAGACGGTCGGTGGTTCCGGGCTTGATGTTGTCGGCGGTGGCGGCGATGAAACCCATCGTCGGGTCGTCGTCGGAGACGATCTCGTAGAGGCCCGTATCCGGGACAGCGCTGAGGCGGTGACGGACGAGGCCGGGCAGCCCTACGAGACCGTCGGGAAAGACGACCTCGGCCGAGACTGGAGCTGAACTCACGGACTTGTCCTCGCTTTCGGGCATCACCCGCCGGTGGCTTCTATCCGGCTGGTCAGGGCGTCTTATTTGAGGTAGTCGATCAGGCTCGTCTGCATCACCTTGGCGGTGACCGCCAGCGAGGCCTGGTAGGTGGTCTGGGCCGCCGTCAGCGCGGTGATGGCTGACGGCATGTTTACGTCCTGAAGATCGCTCAATAGGGCCTGATTGCTGGTGATCAGGTTTTGCTGAGTGGTCTTGGCGTCGGTCATCCGGTTCTCGCGAGCGCCGACCGTCGCCTGCGCCTGGGACAGATTCTGCAGGGCGTTGGAGATCTGAGTGATGGTCGTGCCCTGGACCGGCTGACCGCTGTTGAGATCGGCCTGGAGCTGGGTCAGGGCGTCGATCGCCGGCTGGAAGACGGTCTTGCCAGAGAGGCTGATCTGCATCGTGCTCGACGGCCCGACGCGTGCGATGACGACGCCGTTGTCGCCCTGGTAAGGCCCCACCTGCCCCGGACCTGTCACCTGGAATGCGGGCGTGTCGGTCTTGAAGCCGCTGAAGATATAGGAGTTGCCGACCTGGGCGTTGGCATCCTGGGCCATGGCCTCGGTCAGCTGGGAGACCTCGGCGGCAATGGACTGGCGATCGCCCGCGTCGAGGGTCGCGTTGGCGCCCTGGATGGCCAGCTCGTTGGCCCGCTGGATCAGGTCCGCGGCGCTGGAGAGGGCCCCGTCCATGGCCGACAGGGTGCTCGTGGCCGTGTCGATGTTGCGGCCGAACTGGGTCAGCTGGGCCAGGGTGTCGTACAGCCCGACGGCCGAGCGCACGTCGGCCGGGTTGTCCGACGGCCGGTTGAGCTCCTTGGCGGAGCTGATCTTCTCGGTCAACGACTGGAGCGTCGTCAGCTGGCCGGATAGGCTGGTGTTGGCGGCGTCGTAGAGCATCGATTCCGATACGCGCATCTCGGTCCCCTACTCAGCGGCCGGCCATGCCGGTGTTGTTGATGAGCGTATCGAGCATCTGGTCCATGGTCGTGATGACCCTGGCCGCGGCTTGATACGCGTGCTGGAACTCGAGCATGTTGGTCGCTTCCTCGTCCAGCGAGACGCCGCTCTGCTGCTGAACCTGGTTGTTCAGCTGAGAGACCACGAGCTGCTGGTTCGAGGCCATCTGGGACGCCTGGCTCGAAGCCGCGCCGAGATTGCCGACCAGCCCGGCGTAGAAGTCGGTCGTCGTCTGGGGCGGGCTGTAGAGCGAGCTGGCCACCAGGGTGTCGTGGCCGGCCGTGGTCAGGTCCGTGATCATGTCGGCGGCCGACTTGCCGCTCGCGCCGGCGGTGACCGAGATCTTGATGCCAAGCTGGTCGAAGTTGAGGATCTGGGTGTCGCCGGCCTGCATGTCGGTGACGGAGATGGTCTGGGTGCTGCCGTCGGCGCCGGTGAGGGTCAGGCTGCCGGGTCCCGTGCTGCTGAACGTGTAGGTCTGGGCAGTTGCCTGGCCGGCGTCGATCGTGGTCAGGCGGGCCGTCGTGCCGGTGGTCAGATCCATGGCCCCCACGATGTCCGTGCCGGCCACGCCGTTGGAGTAGGTCTTGGCGTTCTCGAGGTCGCCGATGAGCCCCGCCACGGAGCCGTCGCCCGGCTCGTCCGGCGAGGCGCTGGCCGCGATCAGCTGGGGATTGGCGGCCACGGCCGGGTTGACCGCCAGCGTTTCGGCCGCGTTGCCCGCGTAGTAGGTGAAGATCGGCTGGCCGGGGTTGCCGTTGGCGTCGATGCCGCGACCCTGGAGCGTGTTGGTGGAGTCGGCGATCGCCTGCGCCAGCGAGTTGAGCTGCGACTGGTAGCCGGCCAGGTCGTTGTCGCGGACGTCGAGGAGGGCCTTCATCTGGCCGGTGCTGAGACTGACCGGGCTGCCGTCCGACCAGGTCGGGACGACGTGCCCGGCGCCGTCCTTGGAGGCGACCATGGTCCTGGCGCTCACGTTCGAGACCAGGTCGGTGCCGCCGACCAGGACGGTCATCGTGCCGTCCGGCTGGGTCATCTCGGTCGCGGGCACGATCGAGCTGAGCTGCTCGAGGAGCTGCTCGCGCTGGTCGAGCAGATCGTTGGGGTTACTGCCGCTGACCGTGACGCGCTGGATCTGACCGTTGAGGTCGGCGATCTGCTTGGCCAGGCTGTTGACGGTCGTGATCTGCTGGCTGACCTGGGTGTCGATGCCGGTAGCCACGAGGTTGAGCTGCGTGGCGTCGCCGTTGATGTCCATCGCCAGGCTCGAGGCCTGCTCCGTCAGGGCGGCGCGGGCCGCGGTCGAACTGGGGTCCGCGGCGACGTCCTGCCAGGCCGCGTAGTACTTGCTGATGCTGCCGCCCAATCCCGAATCGGAGGGCTCGGGGAAGACCGACTCGATCTTGCTCAGCTCTTGCTGGCGGGTGTTCCACTCCCCCTGGAGCGACATCTGGGTCTGGACCTGGCTGTCGAGGAACGTGTCTCGGACGCGGGTGATCGCCGCCACCGAGACGCCCGTGCCGATCTGGCCCGGCAAGCCGCTCCGCTCGAAGCCCGGGTAGGTGAAAGGCGGCGCCTCGACGAGCGTGACCACCTGGCGCGAGTAGCCGGGGGTGTTGGCGTTGGCCACGTTGTGGGCCGCGGTATCCAGCTGCTGCTGGGCGGCCCGCAGGGCCGAGACGCCGATGTCGAGTCCGAGGAACTGAGAGCTCATGGCTCAGGCCCCCCTGTCCACGTACGTCGGGCCGGGATTGGCCGAGTAGCCGGAGAGGCTGCCGTCGGAACCGACCCGGCCGAGGCCGAGGAGCAGCCGCATCAGGGCGGCATCGGTAGCCCAGGCCTGCTCGATCAGATAGGCGTTGCGCCGCGCTCCGGCCGCGAGCCGTTCGCACAGCTCGGGAACTCCAATGCCGGGGAGCAGGACCCGCTCCTGGTCGGAGAGGGCGGCGTTGATGCGGCCGACTTCGTCGACCAGGGCCTCAGCCCGCTCGGTACAGCTGAGCAGGGCCAGGCGATCGTGACGGACCACCGCGTCGGCGACACCGTCCGACGCCTCGGCCAGGCGGCTCAGGGCGCCGGCGAGGGCGGACAGCTCGGGCGAGCCCGGGCCGGCGCCGTCGGCTGGGTCGTAACCGGCGAGCCGTCTCTCGCCCGGCGCCAGCATTTACGCCTTGGTGTCGAGGATCCCCCTGGCCACGGCCTCGGCGTTGACCGAGTAGGTGCCCTGAGCGATCCGCTGCTTGGCGTCGTTCACCTTGTCGGTCCGGACGTCGGGAGCAGCATTGGCCGCGGCTAGCGCCTGATGCATCTCCCGGCTGCGCGACGAAAGCTCGACGCGGGCGGCCGGCTGGTTGACGACGCGATCGTTCTCGGGTCGCTGAGCCTCCGGGCGTGCCGGCGCCGGCGTTGCCGGAGCGGTCGGGTGGAGGTTCGGCGACGATGTTACGGACCGCGGGTCTTCGATCTTCATTGCTTTCCTCTACTGGGCGTCACCCTAGAGATCGGCCGGTACCCTGGAGACTTGACTCGCGGGAGGGGTTGTTCGTCATAGATTCGACGTACGCGTTGCGCAGGGTCGACGGTTTCGGCGAATGCCGAGCGGCGCACCATGCCTCGGCGCGCTAGCTGGATGAGCATCGCACCGTTGCCCGGGACGCGGAAGGGGACCGTTCGAGGCCCCCCAGATGACGCAGGCCGGCTCACTTCAGCCGTCCCAGCTGGGCTGCGTCGCCGATCGACTGGTCCTGGAGCGTCAATGCCCTGGAATTGAGCTGGAAGTCGCGCTGGAGCGAGACCAGGTCGGTCATGTTGAGGGCCAGGTCGGTGTTGCTGTGCTCGAGCGATCCCTGGCTGATGGTTCCGGTGGCGGGAGCCAGCGCTCCGCCGGCGGAATAGAGGTTCTGGCCGAGTCGCGTGACGCCTCCGGGCGGCCAGCCCACGAGGGCGATGCGCTGGCCTGTCAGGGGGATCGTGCCGTCGGCCTTGACGGTGAAGTCGGCGCCAGGCTGGATCGTGTGGCCGGCCGTGTCGAGGACCGGGAAGCCCTGCTCGGTGACCAGCGTCCCGGTCACGTCCAGCTGGAAGTCGCCGGCACGCGTATAGGCCACGCCGCCGCCGGTCCTGACCACGAAGAGCCCGTCGCCGCTGATGGCCAGGTCGGTGTTGACGCCGGTGGCCTCGATCGGACCCTGGCTGGTGTCGAGCTTGAGTCCGGTCGGGATCGTGCCCGTACCCAGCTCGCCGAGCTCGGGGCCGAGCGAGTTCATGATCTGGAGCTCGAAGTCGTCCTGGGAGGTCCGCGACTGCTTGAACCCGACCGTGTTGGAGTTGGCGATGTTGTCGGCGACGACGGACTGGCGGGTCATCGCCGCCAGGACGCCCGAAAGGGCCGTATAGAAGCCGCGGATCATGGCCTCGCCCTCCGCCTGCCGAGCCGGGCGGCGACGTCGGAGTCGACCAGGCGGCCACGCAGGGCCAGGATGGCCTCGGTGTGGATCTGGCAGACCCGCGACTCCGTCACGCCCAGGACCTGGCCGATTTCCTTGAACGTCATCTCGTCCTGGTAGTAGAGCGCCAGGACCATCCTGGGGCGTTCGCCGAGACGGCCGATCTCCTGGACGAGCGAAGCGATCGCGTCGCGCCGGGCGGCCTCGTCGGCCGGGTCGACCGCGTTCGGGTCAGGGGCGTTGTCGGCCAGCATCGACGAGTCGTCGTCGCTATCGCGGACATCGTGCTCGTCGAGCGAGATCGTCACCACCGACGCGGCCTGGAGCCGCTCGCGGTAGCGGGCCAGGGGCATGTCCAGCCGCGCCGCGATCTCGGCCTCGCTCGGCGAGCGGCCGAGTTCGTGCTGGAGGTCGCGAATGGCGCCCTGGATCGCTCGCGCGGCCTCGCGACCGGCCCGTCCGACGGTGTCGAGCGAACGGACCGCGTCGAGGATCGCGCCTCGGATTCTCAGGATCGCGTAGGACTCGAACGAAGCGGCGGCCTCGGGCTTGTAGGCGTCGATGGCTCGCAGCAGGCCGAGCACGCCGGCCTGCATGGCGTCCTCGTGATCGAACAGCCCCGGCACCGAGACGCCCAACCGGCCAACAACGTACTTGACCAGGTGGGCGTACTTGTTGACGAGCTCGTCGCGGCTCAGCCCTGAACCGGTCACAGGAATGTTGCCGTAGGCGCCGTAACCGCTCAGATCCGCGGGCTCTTCGCCCTCGGCCTGAGTGTCCACGATCGCCGCGGGCATCGCCTCGGTCTCGGCTGCTGGGTCGCCGGCGGCGTCGTCACCGGCCGCGTCGCCAGTCGCGCCCGCATCGTGACCGGCCGTGCCCGCGGTCCCCAGGACGTCTTCGTCGTGGTCTTCCGGCGCTGCTCTCCGGCCATCCGACCCGGCGTCCGGATCGAGCGGCGGCGGCGACTTGACGATCGGCTCGACGACCGGCCCGGATCTCGCCTCGGCGAGGAGCCGCGAGATCGGGCGGGTGGCCACCGCGCCGTCCACGGCGGCCGTGGCGCGGAGCGGCGGAAGGAACTGTCGGTCGAACATCACGCAGTCACCTCAGGCTCACGCGCTTCTGGATATGGTCGATGCAGATCGGCGGGCCCGAGCGGCCGCCACCGAGTCGGCCGTGGCTGACTTCATGGCTTTGGCCCTTCTAGCTTCGCGTCGCTTGCGCAGCCTCATCATCTTTCGCTCGGGAGGTTCGAGCCATCCCACAAGCAGGCGCCCCGCAAGAGTGAAGCCGACTGCAGTAGCCATGGCCCGATCGACGCAGTCGATGGGCGATCCGCCCGCTTCGAAGGACACGCCGCCGACCGCAAGCGCGGCCACGATGGCGATTCGCAGCGTCCACGTCGCGATGAACAGCTCCATCTATCAGACCTCCACCTGGCCGTGCACCTGCACGGAGACACTGGGCAGGATTTCTTCGTAGGACAGAACCGTCAGCTGCGGCATGTGCCGCTCGGTCAGGTTGCGGAGGGCCAGCCGGATCCGGGTCGTGCACAACAGGATCGGCTGGTAGCGCTGCAGGGCCAGACTCCGGAGAGCCTTGTCGATGGCCTCGATCAGCATCCGGCTGTCGCTGCCCGACAGCTCGAGGCCGACGTAGCCGGGCTGGACCATGACCGAGGCGCCGAGCCGGGTATCGAGATCTGGGGCCAGCGCGACGGCGTGGATGGCGCCGTCCGGGGCCCGGTAGCGCATCGAGATGGCCCGCGAAAGGGCGTGCCGGACGGCCTCGGTCAGGAAGAGCGGCTCCTTGGTGCTGCGCGCTCCGTCGGCGATGGCCTCGAGAATGGTGCCCATGTCGCGGACCGGCACGCGCTCGCGCAGCAGGCCCTGGAGGACCTTCTCGACGTCGCCCAGGCTGACCAGGTTCGGGATCAGCTCCTCGACCAGGCCCGGCTGGTCCTTCTTGACGCCGTCCAGGAGCTGGTTGGTCTCGGGCCGGCCCAGGATCTCGTGGGCGTGGCGGCGGATCGTTTCGGCGAGGTGCGTGGCCAGGACCGAGGCCGCGTCGACGACCGTGTAGCCCAGGCTCTCCGCCCGCTCGCGATCGGCCACGCTGATCCAGGAGGCCGGCAGGCCGAAGACGGGCTCGGTGGTCGGGATGCCGCTGACGGCGATCTCGCCGCCGTTCGGATCCATGCATAGCATCTTGGTCGGGTCGACCGTGCCTTTGGAGATCTCCGAGCCACGCAGCTTTATGACGTAGGCGTTCTGGTCGAGGACCAGGTCGTCGCGGATCCGGACCGTCGGTACGATCAGGCCCAGCTCGCTGGCGATCTGGCGGCGGATCAGCCCGATCCGTTCGACCAGCCCACCGCTCGAGCCGCCTTCGACCAGGCCGACCAGGCCGTAGCCGACCTCGAGCTCCATGGTTTCGACTTTGAGGGCGTCGAGTGGGTTCTCCTGACCGCTGCCGAGGGCCGGCAGGCCGGCCGGGGCCGGCTGGGCGCCCGGCGCCGCAACCGCCACCGCCGTGGCAGCGGTGTTCGACTGCGAGAGGAAGTAGCCGACGCCGGCCACCGCCGCGCCCGAGGTCGCGAAGATCATCGTCGGGAAGCCGGGCACGACGCCGATCACGATCAGGGCGCCGCCGACGACGATGAACAGCTTTGGCCGGCTCAGGAGCTGGACGCCGAGGTCGCTGCCGAGGCCCTCCTCGGAGCCGCTGCGGGTCACCAGGACGCCGGTGGCGATCGAGATCAGCAGGGCGCTGATCTCGTTGACGAGGCCGTCGCCGACGGTCAGGACGGTATAGGTCGTCAGGGCCGTGCCGATGTCGAAGCCCTTCTGCAGGACGCCGACGGTCAGCCCGCCGACAATGTTGACGACGATGATCACCAGGGCGGCCACGGCGTCGCCCTTGACGAACTTGGACGCGCCGTCCATCGCTCCGTAGAAGTCCGATTCCTTCTCGATAGCGTGGCGGCGGGCCCGGGCCTCGTCTGGGGTGATGAGTCCGGCGTTGAGGTCGGCGTCGATGCTCATCTGCTTGCCTGGCATCGCGTCGAGGGTGAACCGGGCGGCGACCTCGCTGACCCGGCCCGCGCCGTTGGTGATCACGACGTACTGGATCACGACCAGGATCAGGAAGACGACGATGCCGACGACGGTGTTCCCGCCGACGACGACCTTGCCGAAGGCGTTGATGACCTCCCCGGCGTGGGCATTGAGGAGCACGAGGCGCGCCGCCGAGACGTTGAGGCCGAGGCGGAAGAGGGTCGCGATCAGGAGCAGCGGCGGAAACGCGCTGAACTCGAGCGGCTCGCGGATGTTGAGCGAGACGAGGAGGATGGTCAGCGAGAAGGTGATGTTGAGGACGATCAGGATGTCCAGCAGCGTCGGCGGCAGCGGGATGATCATCATCGCCACGATGCCGACGACGGCGCCCGCGAGGAGCGCGTCGCTGCGGTGGAGGACGCTCGACGTCGCCGGCGTGGCCTGAGTCGTCATTGCTCGAACTCCTCGTCAGCGGTTTCGTCGTCGTCTTCGCCGAGGACCAGGCCGGCCTCGATCTGGGTCAGCTCCTCGGGTGTCATGTCGCCAAGCTCGTCCGCGGCCATGGCCGCGGCCAGTGCTTCCTCGTCTACGTCCTCGGGCGTCAACGCGGCGTCGTCGAGCCAGCCGGGATCGCGGTCCGGGCGGTCGTCGGCGGATGAGTGGACGTTGGGGTCGGCCTTCCCGGCCGCGGTCGCGCCGTTCTGTCCAGCCGCGCTCGATCCGGTGCCGGTTGAGCTCGAGCCGACCGTGGCGTCCGCCCTGGAACCCGTGGAATCGGTTGCGGCGACGGCCGCGATCTGGCTGCCGAGCATGGCCGGCAATCCAGGCCCCGAGGCGGAGCCCCACCACGGCCTGGCGGCGAAGCCGCCCTGGGTCCGACCCTGGGGTCCGCGCCGGCCGCCCCGACCGGAGCCGCCGAAGCGCGTCTGATGAACCAGGACCAGCAGCCGGGCGACGGCGCGGTAGAGGTGAGCCTGCACTTCGGATCCGATGGGCCGGGGGAAGAGGGCCCGAGCCAGCGGCTTGTCCTCGATGACCGGGACGTTGTGCTCGCGCGCGATCGCCTTGATCCGGTCGGCCATCAGCCGCTGGCCCTTGGCTACGATCTTGGGCGCCCGCATCGTCAGCGAGTCGTACTTGAGGGCCACGGCCAGCGTCGTCGGGTTGGTCACGACGACGTCCGACGTCGGCACGGCGTCCATCATCCGGGCGAAGGCGATCTGACGGGCCCGGCGGCGGCGCGCGCCTCGGACGAGCGGGTCGCCCTCCTGCTCGCGGAACTCCTGCTTGACCTCCTGCTTGGTCATCCGGATGGCCTGCTGGGCCTTGCGGCGCTGGACGACGAAGTCGACCAGGGCTACGACGGCCAGCAGGATCGTGATCGTCAGACCCAGCTGGAAGACGGCCGCCAGGCACGTGCCCGCGATCACCGAGGCGCTGGAACCTTCGGAGTCGAGGATCGACGGCACCCGCGATCCGACAACCTGCCACGAGATGACCGCCAGGATGGCCAGCTTCGCCGCGGCCAGCCCGAGGCGGACCATGGCCTGGCGATCGGCCATACGCTTGAGCCCAGAGAGCGGGTTGATCCGCTGGAGGTCGAAGCGGATCGCCTTGGGCGACAGGACCAGGCCGCCTGATATCAGATTGCCCGCCACGCCGGCGATCATGACAAGCACGGCCAGGGGCAGGATCAGGCCCAGGAGGGTGATGAGCACTCCGCCGGTCAGGTCGAGGAGCTGCTGGTTGCTCGTCTGGGGCGACATGTCGACGACGGCCATCTGCATCTGGCCCACCATCGTCGCGGTCACGCTGGGCACCAGCATCGAAAGCGCCAGCAGGCCGACGCCAAGGGTCATGCCCATAGACAGCTCCGCCGAACGTCCAACGCCCTGGCCCTTGGCGCGCGCTTCTTCGCGGCGTCGTGGAGTGGGGGCTTCGGTCTTCTCTGCCACGGCCCGGCCCTACGTCGACACGGCGCCGCCGGTGGCGGCGTTGAAAACGAACCGGTAGATCGACTCGGTCCCGGCGATCAAGCTGGGCATGGCGGCGCCGAGGACGGCGATGCCGACCAGCAGCTTGAGGGGCAGACCGAGGATGAAGACGTTGATCTGGGGGATGGCCCGGGCCAGGAGGGCGACGGACAGCTCGGTCAGAAGCAGAACGAGCGAGATCGGCAGAGCGACCCGGACCCCCAGCTCGACGACCAGGGCGACCGTCTGGGCGCCGGTCAGAGCCAGGTCGGCGGGCCAGCCGCCCCCGACCGGATAGACGACGAACGAGTTGGCCAGCGCCTGGACGACGGCCAGGTGGAGGTTCATGGCCAGGAACAGCAACCCGGCCATGACCGAGAAGAACGGGTCGATCGCGGTCGACTGGTCCTCGTCGGTGGGGCTGAAGACGGCGGCGAGCGACAGGCCGAGCTGGATCGAGAGGACGTGGCCGCCCATCTCGATCGCGGAGAAGCCCATCGAGAGGACGAAGCCCAGGGCCAGGCCGATGATCAGCTCGATCGGCGCCGCCAGCATCAGGGGCATCGTCCCGGCCGTTGCGCCGGCCCCTTTGGCCAGGGCCACGGCCAGCGCCGCGGCGATGCCGTACTTGACCAGAGTCGGCACGGAGTGATGGCCGAAGATCGGGGCGGTGAAGACCAGCCCGAGGCAGCGCAGCATCACCAGGAAGAGCATCGACGCCTGGCCCCCGGAGAGGGTCACGGTCATTGGCCGGCCTCCGACGCGGCCTGGAAGACGAAGCGGGTGAAGTCGGTGAGCTGGTTGGCCATGGCCGGGCCGAGCATCAGCAGGATCAGCGCCACCACGATCAGCTTGGGCACGAAGGTGAGGGTCGACTCGTTGATCTGGGTGGCCGCCTGGAGGACGGAGATGACCAGCCCGACTGCCATCGAGATGAGGACGATCGGCCCTCCGACGAGCAGGGTGGTGTAAAGCGCCCGCTGCATGACTGCGCCGACGTCGCTCGCGCTCATGGCTAGCCGAAGCTCTTGACCAGCGACTGGACCACCAGGACCCAGCCGTCGACCATGACGAAGAGGAGGAGCTTGAAGGGCAGCGATATCTGCGTCGGCGAGACCATGACCATGCCCATCGACATCAGGGCCGAGGCCACGACCAGGTCGATGATGAGGAACGGGATGTAGAGCAGGAAGCCCATGGTGAAGGCGGTCTTGAGCTCACTGACCACGAAGGCCGGTAGGAGGACCTCGAGCGAGACGTCGTTCGCCGTGGCCGGCCGGGGCTCCTTCGACAGGTCGATGAAGACCTGCAGATCCTCTTCGCGGGTCTCCTTGAGCATGAAGGTCCGGAACGGGTCGATGCCGTTCTGGATGGCCGTGTTCTGGTCGATCGTGCCGGCCAGGTATGGCTGCAGGGCGTTGTTGTTGGCCTCCTCGAAGGTCGGGGCCATGACGAAGATCGTCAGGAACATCGACAGGCCCAGCAGCACCTGGTTGGGCGGCAGGTTCGGGATGCCGATTGCGTTGCGGAGCAGCGACAGGACGACGACGATCCGGGTGAAGCTCGTGGCCAGCATCAGGATGGCCGGCACGAGGGACAGCACCGTTATCGCGACCAGGAGCTCGAGCGACAGGGCGAACTG